>ERZ1034973.2220-NODE-2220-length-10002-cov-4.903488_pt1 | contig 10002 bp, 6 predicted proteins | sample MGYA00520686_ERZ1034973 | MGnify/ENA primary metagenome ERZ1034973 (study PRJEB33766, sample SAMN09781775) | gut metagenome | biome: gut microbiome | host: Homo sapiens | place: Madagascar | study: EMG produced TPA metagenomics assembly of the PRJNA485056 data... | reverse complement strand
TGGCTATGTCGCTGCCGGATGAACAGGCTCGTAATGCTTTCATGCAGCAGGCGCAGCAGCAGCGCATTCAGTTCACTACGCAGGCAGGGCGGCACGAGATAGGGCAAATAAATGCCTACGAAGAAGGCCAGTTTCAGGCGACGCTGCTGAACAATGGTAAAAATGCCGCAGCATTGTATGGCGACAACGCCGCATACGTATTGGCTAATAAGCAAACTTTCCAGCAAATTGAGGATTACGGCATTGCGCATGGCTGGAGCGACGAGCAAATCCAGGCCAAGAAAATCGAGTTTAAAGAGAAGGTTGCTGATGCCGCATTGTCCCAGTGGTCGGCAAACAATGCGACCGCATTCATCCAAAGTAATGGCGAGTTAAGTGATACTGCTGCTGGAGCTCGCCGTGCTGTAGCAGATAGTGACTCTTCCGAGCGTGCCCGTGGCATACGCAACAATAACCCAGGAAATCTCGAATACAGCAAAACTAATCCGTGGGTAGGCCAGACCGGTGATGATGGTCGATTTGCTAAATTCGAAACACCTGAACACGGGATTCGTGCATTAGGGCTGAACCTGATGTCGTATCAGAGGCAGGGTATTGATACCGTCAGCGAGATAATTAATCGCTGGGCACCGCCTGCTGATAAAAATGACACTATGTCGTATATCAAAGCAGTGTGCGAACAACTTGGCGTTTCTGCTGATGAGCCTCTCGATGCATCTAATCCTGATACCCTGAAGGCGCTTTGTGCAGCCATTATCCATCATGAGAACGGTAGCCAGCCATACAGTGATCAGCAGTTAACTGCTGGTGTCAGTGCAGCACTTGGTTTATCAACAATTCCAACCAACACCAAACGCTATACCGGTAATGCAGCATTCGATGCGGCATCTCCTGAGGCGCAGGCAAGTTTTATGCGACAGGCGGATCAACTGCGTCGGCAGCAGCAGGCTGAATATAAAACGATGATTGACAGCCAGGTTCGCGATGCGACGGCTGCGTATATGCGTGGCGTTGAATTTCCTAACCCACCTGGTGAGGCTGATTTTATTGCAGCTTATGGAGTAAGAGAAGGAAACCTGCGATATACCGAGTTCAGAAATACGCAAATCGCCGGACAGTATATAGGCTCTTTCCGCAACATGCCGACAAGCAGCATTACAGCATATGTTGAGCAATTACGCCCGGATACTGGTGATACAGGGGAGGGGTATGCGGCACGCGCAGCTCTTTATGACAACGTTGTTTCGGCTGCAAATCAGGTGATAAAGCAGCGGCAGTCGGATCCTGTGCAGTTCTCTCTTGCCTCCGGACAGGCAAAGCCTATCGACATGAGCAATAAGGATAACTTTGGACAGAGCGTTGCCTTGCGTGCTGCTCAGGTCAGTGACCTTGCTAAGTCATATGGCACTCCACTGACGTTCTTTTCCAAAGACGAGGCCAATCAGATCGGTGTTTTCTTTCGTGATGCGCCCGTTTCCCAACAGGCAGCATATCTCGATACCATCAGGCAGAGCACTGGTGGTGGGCAGGTGTATATGTCAGCACTACAGCAGATCAGTGCCAACGCTCCATCTGCTGCCGTTGCCGGGATACTGATGGATAAGCCAGGTGGTATTTTGGCAGAAAAAAACTGGTTTAATCCGGATGTTTCCGTGTCTCCTGAAACCGCTGCGCAGACAATTCTTGCTGGCGCGGCGGCTCGTAAAGGTACTGATGATGCGAAAGGTATTCCGATGCCTAAAGATGCTGATCTTCGCCTTGAGTTTTCTGACATGGTGAAGGATGCATTTGCTGGTGATGCTCAGGGGGCATCAATGGCATACGAGATCGCAAAGGACTATTACGCTGGTGTGATGGCGAAAAAAGGCGTGGTATCAGGCGAAATTGACAATGATATCTGGAAACAGGCTGTTAACGTAGCTACAGGTGGCGTGCATGACTATAACGGAATGGGGAATGTTCTTTTGCCGTGGGGAATGTCTGCAGAGCAATTCGATAAGCAGGTTAATCAGGCTTGGAATGAACAAGTTGTTGGCACAGGGATAAAAACACCGCCTGGTCAGTATGGTTTGCAAAGTTACGGCGATAGTCAGTACCTGGTGAAACTTGGTACTGGTTATCTGCTAAAAGATGATGGTTCTCCCGTTGTTCTTGATCTGACACAGAAGCGTCAGAGATTCTCCGGAGATATTCCGCAATGAGTTACTTTGGCCTTAATCCAGTAAACCAGAATCAGCAGCTTGACGAAGCAGCATCAAATCCAGTTGGCTTTAACAGCGATGTTGGTTTTTTCGACAATGCTGTAGGAGCGGCATTGTCTGGTTTGTACTCCGGGCTGGTGGCAAAGCCAGATCAGTTGCTATGGGCAGGGATGGATAAAATCGTATCCCCGATTGCTCAGCTTGTTAACGAAAACACCTCGCTCAATGACACTTCAGTTTCATACATTGCTGAGCAGAGAAAACTAGCAGAGCAGCAGGTTAAGCGGCTGACGCCTGATGCCGCGACAACCGGAACCGCCGGGCAGGTCCTTTATGGGTTGTTCGATATGGGCGGGCAGGCTGTTGTCGGTACAACGCTCGGTGGTCCGGTCGGAGGTGCAGCGGCGGTAACTTCGCTACAGGGTTTTTCTGAGTTTGAACGGCTGACAGCACAGGGTGTTGATTTCAGGACGGCGCAGGAAGCGGGATTAGTGCAGGGTATTACTGCTGGTGCCGGAACACTGATCCCTATGAGCCTCGGGTTACGTGCTGGTGGTGCGCTGGCGGAAGGTGTGGCGGCTCAGCTTGCGCGGACGGGTGAAAGTTCAGTGCGACGCGCCGCAGCAACAGCAGTACGTGCAACGCCAGATATTGCCTATGCCGCAGGTACAAATATTGCGTTCGGTATGGCACAGCGTGGGCTTACTGCAAAAACGCTTCGTGATGGTGGCTATAGCGAAATGGCTAACCAGTATGATGTGTTGGATCGACAGGCAATTGCTATTGATGCTGTTCTTGGGGTGGCGTTTGGTGGTGTCGGCAGATTTATTAACTCTCGCGGCGAGTCTACAAGCGCACCAAATTTTTCACCAGTTGATATTGATGCTGCACTGGCGGCGAATGCCGCTCATCATGCTGAAATTGATATTGCTCCCGGCGTTCCGATCAACGTGCTTTCGCGTAATTCGCACATTCAGGCTCTGCGAAAAGCCATGTCTGATGTTAGCCAGGGGAGACCTGTAGACGTTGCCAGCATTGTTGAGTCTGCATCTTTCAGTGAAATTCCTGGGCGCAAGAGTCTGCTGTCTCAGGCAGTTAATGAGGCTCTGTCATCTGTAGATGATGGAGTAACGGCGCGCGCTATAGAAAATCGGTTGCTTGAAGAACAGGCCGCGCAGCTTTTGCCGCGTGGAGATAGACAGGTTTACCAGTCTGAAATCGCTAATAGCCAACGAATTATTGAAAATCTCACTGAACAGCGCGCACAAATTCTTGCAGAAGAGCCAACCGGTAGCGGTAAGGCTTTATCTCGTGCTCGATCAGATAAACAGGCCAGACTTCGCGATATTGACCAACGAATCCGGCAGGCACAAGAACGCCTGGAATTTTCTCGTAACGCGTTGGCGCCGCACGAGCCTGGAGGTCAGTTTTTTGAAGCTCGAGCAGAACTGGCACGACGACAGCAGGCAGAAAGTGAACTTAATGCTCAGGCTGTTTCATTCTATAAAACAGCAGAGGTCAGGACGCCAGAAGAAGTAGCTCCTTTTGAGCCCGGTAAGATATTGCAACAGACAGAACAAAAAATGATGGCAGATCCGGCAGGAGATATTGATCTGCGTATAGCTGAAGACTCGCTGCTTGAATCACCTGACATGATAATCACCGTGCTGGATGATGATGGTAATCCACAATCGCGCAGTGCGCGTGAAGTACTGGATGAAGCGAACAGGGAAAGTGAGCAGGCAATACAGGATTCCAGCCTGTTTGATGTTGCTGTGGCGTGTTTCTTGAGAGGTTAAATTAAATGAGACAGGAATGTATACAAGCGGTCCAGCAGGCGGCGCAGCGCACGTTAACGGCGCGAGAAATACAGAACATTGAAGACCGCATTTATCGAAATATGCGCTCCATTGCTCGTGATGACCCGATGTCGTGGCGACAACTTTCCGAATCAGAGCGGCTGTATCGTGCAGCACAATTGGCATCTGAAGAATTACAGCGAGAAGCGGCATTAAAGAAACGTCGTGTGGCCCTCACTATAGCCGCACGTCAGAGATTGGATAAATTTATCAATAGCTATCAAGGGGCTGATGGGAAACTTGGCGCTCTTAACCGTACTATTGCTTTTAATGCAGACGGTAAATCGAATTTCCTCTCTGTTGAATCCAGAACAAAAGCCACCCGTGATTATGCATTGAGTCAATTACAGGAGGCATTCGAAGCAGTTGATCCTCGCTTTTTTGGTCTGTTTGAAGATGAAGCGGGCGTACGTGACCTGGTATATGAAATGCGGGGGCAAAATACTGGCAATGCTAAAGCAAGAAAAGGTGCTAAGGCGTGGAGAGAAGTGACAGAGCTACTGCGCCGCCGGTTTAATGATGCTGGTGGGGACATTGGCTATCTCGAAAACTGGGGGATCCCTCAACATCATTCTATGGAAAAGGTTGGGGCGGTATCAAAAGATAAATGGGTTAGCGATGTTATAGGTAAGCTGGATCGCAAATATTATACCCGAGCCGATGGACAACTGATGAACGATGCCGAGTTGTCTGCATTTCTTGGAGAGGCTTATAACACGATCGCTACTGGTGGGCTGAATAAGCTTACTGATACCGGAATGCGAATTTCCGGCGCACGTGCTAACCGTGGTAATGCATCACGACAGATACATTTCAAAGATGCAGATTCCTATCTGCAATATCAGCAACTTTATGGCGATCGCTCTCTATGGGAAATCATGGTCGGTCACCTGGAAGGTATCAGTAAAGATATTGCACTGGTGGAAACATATGGCCCAAACCCCGATCATGTTTTCCGCTCTCTTCTTGATCAGGTTAAGGCAGAAACGGCAACAGCTAACCCAAGTAAAACCGGTAAAGTCGAGCGGCTGGCGAACAACACAGAGAATCTGTACAACTTTATTTCCGGAAAGACACAGCCTGTAGCGAATCCGCACATCGCGCGATGGTCTGACAATATCCGCAACTGGCTGGTTGCCAGCAGACTCGGATCCGCGTTGCTGTCATCGTTCTCTGATCTTGGAACCATGTATCTGTCTGCGAAGGTTACCAACCTTCCAATGAACCAGTTATTCCGCAACCAGCTTGAAGCTATGGACCCAACGAACCGTACAGAACTTGCGCGGGCGCGCCGCGCTGGTCTGGCGATGGAATCTCTACTTGGCAGCGTTAACCGCTGGGCGATGGATAATATGGGGCCGTCTGTGTCTCGTTGGGCTGCAACGGCGGTAATGCGTGCCAGTGGGCTTACAGCATGGTCAGATGCGCACAAGCGCGCCTATGGCGTAACCATGATGGGAAGCCTGGGAGAAGTAGTGTCACGGACATCAGACCTTCGTCGCCTCGATGACTCTGATTTTCGTATCCTGAAAAGCAAAGGGATTACTGACACAGACTGGAGCGTATGGAAGTTGGCGCAACAGGAGGACTGGGGGAACGGTAATAATACGATGCTGACACCGGAAAGCATTATGCGTATCCCTGATTCAGCAGTTAAACATCTTGGTGAGCCTGAACGCGTGAAATTTGAGGCAATGCGTAAACTGCTCGGTGCCGTAACTGAAGAAGTTGATATGGCTGTTATTACACCGGGAGCACGTGAGCAACTGATAACCGGTTCTGGTATTCAGCGTGGAACATGGAAAGGTGAATTAACGAGAAGTGTTTTCCTGTTTAAATCGTTCCCTATCTCGGTTGTTATGCGTCACTGGTCACGCGCTATGGGTATGCCGTCTGCTGGTGGGCGTGCGGCATATATTGCGACGTTTATTGCCAGTACGACCATTCTTGGCGCTTTGTCGCAACAACTTAACGACCTTGCGTCTGGTCGTAATCCTCGAGAGATGACAGGAGAAGATGCCGCAAAATTCTGGCTTGGTGCTCTACTGAAAGGTGGTGGTCTTGGCCTTTACGGTGACTTTTTATTGTCAGATCACACTAGGTACGGAAGCGGCGCGCTGGCGTCGATGCTTGGCCCGGTAGCTGGTCTAGTTGATGACGTAGTGAAGATTGCTCAGGGCATACCGTTAAATGCTGTGGAAGGGAAGAGTGAGCAGACTGGTGGTGATCTGGTGAAGCTGGGGAAAGGTTTGATGCCTGGTGCGAATCTCTGGTACTTGAAGGCGGCTCTCGATCACATGATCTTTAACCAGATGCAGGAGTATTTTTCACCAGGCTATTTGCGTAAAATGGAGCAACGTTCGAAGAAAGAGTTTAACCAGACATACTGGTGGCGACCTCAGGATGTCACTCCGCAATAAGGAAGTGTTGTGTTTTTAATTATTTTGAGTGTGATAATTTCTGGTGTATTGTTATTTATTGACCGCTACAAATATTTTCTTAACCCTCAGACTCAAGCTATTTGCTGGTTCATCTTTGTTGTGCAGGGAGTAGTTCTTGTTGCAAGCCTTATTGAGGGGAGGTCTCTTATTTTTACTGGGTAAATAGGTGACTACATGCAAGCTATAGGATTCATTGTTTATATCGTCGTTGGTCTTTTTCAGTTGGCAGCAATTATGGCTGGGCTTGAATCATGGTGGGGATTGCACTGGATAATTGCAGCCCCCATTGCTTTCATCGTGAGCTATATTCCATTTGTTGGAGCGATTGTTGGTATGGTTGGCGCTGTGGATGTATGGCGGTGGGAGTGGTGGCAGGCTGGCATTCTCTTCTTTGGTGGGATCATCTTTGCTATTGTCTGCGGTGGAATGTCATCATTTTTCGAATGGCTATCATTCAGAAAAGGGACGTGACATGTCACAGGCCGCTTTCGCGGCCTTTTCTTTATGTGGTTTGTTTTCGTAATTGTTCGGCACAATAGTCGAGATGTGTTTGCAGATCCTGCATAGACATCTGTGAGCTGGTGACGTAGTTAATCAGTGCAGTCAGTTCGGCAAGTGGGCCATCGACATTAAATCCATCCTTATCGAGATCCCGGAGTAATTTCATCAAGTGCGATCCCTCCACCAGTGACTTGACGCCTCCCGGCGTGTGAATCCTTTCGGTAAATCCGTCTTCCAGTGGATAGTGATACTGCTGCATCTTAATCTTCTCCATGCAATAACTGTATATTTATACAGTATCAAATAATTTGTTTGCTATCCAGCACGTTTTGCAAATTACCTAAAAGGTAATATCTATTTATATTCACAGTATTTCTATCCATATGTGGTTTTTCAGGTAATAGAATAACCAGATATGCGGCGCAACGGGTGCTGCGACTATCTGGAGATTTAACATGACGGTCTCGACCGAAGTTAACCATAACGAGTACACAGGCAACGGTGTTACCACATCCTTCCCATACACTTTCAGGATCTTTCACGCCAGTGACCTGGTGGTGACGACCAGTGATACGAATGGCACGCTACGCACCCTTACGCTGAACACTGATTACACGGTTACAGGTGCAGGTTCATATTCAGGCGGTACTGTTGTCCTGCCGGTGCCGCTGGGCAATGCTTGGGGAATTTCTATTGCCCGAGAATTGCCCGTGGTCCAAGAGACAGATCTCAGAAATCAGGGTAAATTTTTCGCCGAAACGCATGAGAATGCGTTTGATTATTTGACCATGCTCATACAGCAAGCCATCTATAAAACATCTTTCCTCGATAGCAGGGCTATAAAAGTACCAGAGCGTGGATCATGGGTAGCGCCAAACATTGCTAGAAGGCGTAACAAAATTTTCGCATGGGGGGATTCAGGCGAACCACTTGCAGTTCTGCCTGAATCAGGTTCAGCAACAGATGTCCTTATTGAGCTAGCAAAACCAACTGGGTCTGATTTAGTTGGCGGCCTTCCATTTGATTCTATGTATGGAGATCTCTCTACTACTGAAGATAACACAATGTCTATAAATGAACGTCTAAATTGGAGTAGAAAAACAGGTAAGACAGTAGAGCTTCCAGCAGGAAGGTTTAAAGTAAGCGGAGAGCTTGAACTTGGCGGTGTTAAGTTGAGAGGTAGATCTATAGGTTTTCGTAATAGTGACGGTACGGTACTTGTAGGTGTTGGGCAAGATAGACTATTTAATCAATCTGAAAGTACATTTCCTTATTTCGCTTCCACAAAACTTGAAAGCTTGCGCATAGAAAACGTGAATTGCGGTCTGGAGTTTGGTTATCTGAACCGGGCTGAGTTTGAAGATGTACATATCCAGTGTACGGGGACGGGCGTCCGTTTTGGCCGCGCAGGGAATTCTGGCCCGCAATGGAATACAATGCGCCGCTGCACGGTGGAAAGCATTGGTGGCAGTGCACTATACATGAACGGTGCAGCCTGGTGTAACAACAACACTTTTGAATTGTGCTTCTTTGAGAGCAAACAAAATGGCCTGAACCCAGCGGTGGTAATTGACTGTGCTGGAGGCTTCGGGGCGATTGATAACCTATTTATTGGTACTGAAATCGCTTCAGAAGGATATGGGGTCAGGCTAAAAAACGCCAGAGCAACACATCTTTTAGGAGCATATCTGGAATGCTATGGTCCGGCTATTTGGCTCAACGGCACATCTTACGGTACAAAAGTATCCGGTGGGGTGTTTGCCCGTCAGCGTAATGATAATGCCACCGGCGTTAACTGGGCTATATATCATGAATCAGGAAACGCATTCATTGAGATAGATAAACCTTACATCGTTATTTCCAACCCGGCTGAGCAGAATGGTTGTGGATTTATCGGATACTCAGGGACGTCACCTGCTTCTGGATTGGTGGTGGATGTGACATCTGATCCACACACTGAAAATGTTGGGGGGGTATCTTATACCAGATATCAGAATGGATTATTTAGCAAAATATCAAAAGTTATCCACGGCGACCAAATGATCCAGTCTGATGACTCACCGTCATTATCACTTCAATATGAAGATGGTACTAAAAAGGTTGAAATTTACAGCAACTCGATAAAAGGCGGGTCAGACTTTGGGGGGGTTTTAAAAGTTAACGATATAACCAGGATGCAGTTTACAGCAGACGGAACAAAGATACTGATGCCTGGGCAGAAAATTGGATTGCCAGCAGAGGCGAATACCAGTGCGCCGGGCACCAAAACACATCGTATCCAGGTTTTATCAGAAACAGGTGCATTCCTGGGTTATCTCGCAGTGTATTCATCATGAAGGATTTTTCACCATTAGGCCACGCGATCACCGCTATTGCGCTGCAATGTCTTTTGGGTTTTACATCTGACATGTGGGGAGCTGGCGGCGCGATAGGCTGCATGTGGTTTATCGCCCGTGAGCACACCCAGGCCGAGTATCGCTGGATCGCTCAGTTCGGAGGTGGCAAGCGCGCCAACATGCCCTGGTGGGGCGGGTTCGACAGGCGAGCATGGAATATTCCCAGCCTTCTCGACTGGATGGCTCCTGTCATTTCGTGCGCCATGGTTTGGGTTATCGCTCACTATCTGTTGTGAATAACCAGGAATAACACTGGGTAACAATTATCCATAAATGGTTTATTGTGTATGATGAACTCACCAACTAAGGGGGTTCTTCATGCACAATAAACGGTGGTCATTATGTCGCATTCGTTAACTACGGAGTCGCTTAATCAGGGTCTTAGCCTGAGTGCGCTGGTCTCCGTGTTGGCGGGTGTACCGCCAGAGGTGGCTTTAGGGGCACTCGCCGGAGCGGTAATTTTTGTTACCTCTGCAGTAGAGTACCCCATCCGTCGCCGGGTGCTCCTGTCGATGCTCAGCTTTCTTTGCGGCCTTCTCTTTTACAAACCAGCAGCATCAATTCTTATCGGCATAGCCAGCCTGATCCCTACCATCACGCAGGA
>ERZ1034973.2213-NODE-2213-length-10024-cov-23.953656_pt1 | contig 10024 bp, 6 predicted proteins | sample MGYA00520686_ERZ1034973 | MGnify/ENA primary metagenome ERZ1034973 (study PRJEB33766, sample SAMN09781775) | gut metagenome | biome: gut microbiome | host: Homo sapiens | place: Madagascar | study: EMG produced TPA metagenomics assembly of the PRJNA485056 data... | reverse complement strand
GACTACTTAGACAGACTGTTGACGGAAAGTTCAATTTGATGCGTCTGCCCTGCCTGTTGCTTTGTTGTAGATTTTGTAACCATTAGTTACGTTACCTACAAAAGTCCAAAGGTAATTATCTGTCAAATTTGTAACGTAGCCCTTATCGATAGTAGGAGTGGTTACAAATCCACCATCATTGGCAACATACCAAAGTTTATTTGCCTGATTGTTATGTATGTCAATAGCATACCAATGTGCGGTTTCAGGGTTGTAAGTTTCAGCTGATTCAAATGGGGTAGTGCATTCTACGGTGTAAATACCATTACTTGTTTTAGTAATAGTACTATTAATAAGGTAAGTAGAACCAAATGTAGGAACGTTTTCTTTAGGAGTTTGCGTATATACAACCTTCTGACCTAAAGCTGTTCCTTTGTTAGTGTAGTTATAGGTAACTTTGAAGTCGTCTTTTGAAAGGTTAAATTCAGCGCATGAAGCCCACTTACCACTATTATTTCCCTTAGCGTCAGTAATAACGAACAAAACATATCGTCCTGTAATGTCTTGATCAGCACTCCAAAGCATAGTAGGTTGGCTACCTTTACCAGTATAGTCGAATGTACCTTTCATCTTGGGGTCTGATTCTTTCAGACCATCGACAATGTTAGCTGCACTGGTGCCATCTGCTGTAGAAGGGAAGGCTGTGTTGCTAACGTAAACTTTGAAAGAATAGACTGTACCATTATCTAGGTTTACGCGAGGAACATACATAATAGAGCGGAAGGTCTGTTCTGAACCTAAGTCGACTTGGAAAAACTGAGGAAGTTTTTTGGAAGCGTCACCTGAACTATTTGCTTGACCCTTGCTAGCCCAATTCGAGTGCCAATACGTGTTGTTCTTGCCATCAATAATAGCATTTGCGTGACCAGAGCCACTGTCATCGCATTCACCAGATGTGGTAATTTTCCACCCAGTACGATCAAGCACCTGAGCAGAAGTAGTCATTGATCCCATAGCAAGGAGCAATGACATCATGAAAGTAATTTTCTTCATGTTTGGTTTAGTTATTTAAAAGTTAAAGAATTTCTTCTTTGTAGGTAGGTAGAAAAGTGGGAGGTGTATCAAGTTGTTAATAAAAATGCGTTTTTCTTGCTTACATCTCTTATTCAAGGGCAAATGTACGACTTTATTTATAAAAAAAACTAACAGAAGAGTATAATAAGTGTTAAAAGTGTGATTTTTTGTTTTTGGATAAAAAAGGTTATTCCGTTAAATGCATACATAGAATGAGGTACTCTGTAACGAATTGTGTGGGTGAACTGCAATTTATTTGCCTAATTGGGGGGCGGGTTTGTAACCCGCCCCCCAATTAGGCAGACAAATTACAATTTAGGAGCTAAATGTTCGCCTCCAAGAGCGCGAAGCGCATTCCTCTTCAACGATTAATGTTGATTATTGTTTCGGTTCGACATGAATGTTGATGAAAGTTTGCGGTCCGAAGAGTGCGCGTAACCTTATTTCGATGTTACGCGTAGCGTGGTGAGCAACGTGAAGGGGTGTTTCACCGTCCATGCGCACATGCACGTCAATTGCACGATTAGCACCAATGCGGCGTGTACGCAAATTGTGAGGATCGGACACGTTAGGTTCTTCAAGTATAGCGCGCTTGATGAGTTCTTCATCAGAGGCTGGTAATGATTTTTCGAGCAATTCTTGAATACCAGGCACAAAGAGTTTAAAAGCCACCCGAATGATAAACACACTCACGATGACAGCAGCTATAGGGTCGAGTACACGCCAATTAGGGCCTAAGAGTATAGCACCTCCGATGCCCAAGGCTGTGCCAATACTCGAAAAGGCATCGCTGCGGTGGTGCCATGCATTGGCTATTACTGCTGAAGACTCCACACGACGTCCTACTCGTGCGGTCCATTGATAAAGCACCTCCTTCACAACGATTGACAGGAGTGCAGCCACAAATGCTATCATGCCAGGTTGCTCCAACACTTGACCACGACACACGTCGATAATCTTCTCTGCGCCTGACCATAATATGCCAATCCCCACGCATGCCAACATCAGACCGATAAATACGGAAGCTAACGTTTCGTACTTGCCATGCCCGAAGTCATGGTCGGCATCGCAGGGTTTGCTCGATATACGCACAAACAGTATCACGACAACATCGGTCACAAAATCAGATAGCGAGTGTACAGCATCGGCCAGCATAGCTGCCGAACCACCCAATATACCCGCTACGAATTTAAAGAGCAATAATAGAAAGTTACACACACTTCCTCCTATCGTCACACGATAGATAGCACGTGCTCTTCCTTCAGAATTAGGTCGTTTATCTTCCATGATTCTTAAAAATCTTTATTCACACCGCAAAATTACACTAAATATAAGCATATTGGTAGCGTTTATTGCATTATTTTGCTTTACTTTGTGCTTTGAATAAGCGAATATTTTAACACCCTAATATATTACACATTAAACATTTGCACCATGTATAAAAATCTACCACAAACGTTGCCTGTCGCAGGTATTCAAAAAGAGACAAAACGCTATATTGTTCAACGAGATGACCGTCCTTATTACGTTAAGCAATTACCCTTTCAGTATGACAAAGAAGCTCCCGAAACGCTTGCTTGTATTGTTAGATTAGATGAACAGACGAATGAAATAATTGAAATCAAACAAGATTATAGACCATATCTACATGCTTTTTATAAAATAGGACAAACCTATACATTTACAATCAAGGCCGACCGCATGGCTTCGGGCAACTATTACGAGGTGAATGATGACTTGGGCTTCTTCTCACGCATCTATCACGTTCATACACGCCAACCGCTCAAACCTGGGCAATTGGTACGTTGTTCCGTGCGCTCTATTGAGGGTTGCGCCCTTCGTCTCGACTTCGTTGAAGTGCAACCCGAAGTAGAGGAATTTAACAGGTTACGCCAAGAGTTAGAGGCGAAAGCACAAGAATTAGGACTTGAAGACAATGACCTCATCGACCTTCTTTTAGGCATTGCCCCTAACGATTATTTTGAAGTGTTAGCTGACGGGTGGCTACTTGAGAAATGTGCAAATATGCAAATGTGCAAATGTGAGAATGCTGCGTCTAACGACGAATGTGCAAATGGGCAAATGTGCGAATGTGAGAATGAAAATAATGCGCTAAATAATGAAGATGAAAACGCATTAGGCGAAGCATCATCATCATTTGCACATTCTCACATTTGCACATCTGTACATTTACTTCGCGCCTTGTGTCTGTTTGCGCTTGAGGACTCTCCCATGTTGCGCAACCTTACGCCAACCGACCAACTGCGTATCGAAAATAGGTTAACAATCATGGTGAACCATGCTGATGTTATGAGTCAAGCACTGGACACTATCGCGCGCGGTAAAGCAAACCAATTAGTAGAAGATACGTTTACAAAGCTCAAGACTTCGGGCAACCTCTACAATGCAGCAGAGCGTCTTCTCTTGTTGGACTTTGTCCTAATGCTCACACCTACGCTATTTGATAAGTATGTGGAACTCATCTTTGAGGTAATTACACTCGACACAAATATTCGACTTCGCACAGAGCGTCCCTACACGACCCTCTTCATTCGTATCTTAGAACACTACATTCGCCACAACCGTCAACAGACGGATAGTGTAGAGTCAATGGAAGGGGACGAAGCCACCCAAACGTTGGTCAACAACCTCATCAAGGCCTTGGCTATGCAACAGCTCTTAGCTGATGGTTTAGAGAATGCTCCTTTTGATAGTAATCTCAATCGTGCCAGCCTATACCGTTTCGTCACCTATTGCCCTGGTTGTGACATTCCGCTTTGTTTCAATAAAGCATACGACTGTCTCACGGCCGACGAACGCCACCCCTTAGAGTTTACGTGGAATGACGTCAACAATCCTTATTTCATTATGCGCCGTGTGTGTGACGTGACGACAATAACCTCTTTACCCACTACGCGCCACTTCTTGACTGACTACGTTGACCTCGAGCTGGGCGACACCATTCGCCTCTCGCCAGCCCACAAAGCACTGACCTGTAAAGATCAACTGCCCGACCACCTGTTGCCTTGGCACAACATCGAAGTGATGAGCAACTATGGCGTGAGCCACATGCAGGTGCAGGATAAGGAGAGCCTACGCCCCGATGAGCAATTGTGGCTCAACTTAGAACGCCACCTATTCGCCCCTGATGAGGTGATGCGCAACGTGTCTGCTACGTCAGCAGCGCATCGTATGAACAAGCGTGTACCCGATGTTGACGATATTGTTACCATACGCATTGACCACGAGACGGACCAACTCGGCGTCTTCCACTGCGTAATTGAAGACGACCACTTTATGGGAGAAGGTCTCATCGACTCGGAGAACTATAACATCGTGCCTTACCGCTCACATGCCACGTTGAACTGTTTCCGCAACGACAAAGGCCAACAACTTTTACTGCAAGCTCGCGTCAAGGAAGTGGACGATAATGATACGCTTTACTTCGAACTGCGCACTCCCTTGACCGATGCGCTGAGCGAGGAGTTTATATATGACTACGAAGAGGTGTTTACAGCTGTAATTACCAATTACGACCAAAAGCGCAACACTTATGCTTGTGTGAGCGACTACGGTTTGACATTCTCGTTTATGGGAACTGACATTGACGAGCCATTGAGCAATGGTACTTTTGTCAACCTCACACTGCAAGAGCGCAAACGTGGGGTAGGCATTCACTACGCTCGCTTTGTTGGGGTAAACGAACAAGTGAAGTTCGACACGCCTCATGCCTTGCAAAACCTCATGGTGTGGTATGCTTGTGGTGAAGATAATGTTTGGATTCCCCCTACGCTGACACAGACGGAGGAGAAGAGCGACGATGCACTCGACGATGCAGACGAGATGATTGGTGCCCCCTACGTGGAGGAATTGATGCGACTCACCGACCGTATAGCCGTCGTGCTTGACGATTATCGACAAGCTTACAACTACTTAGGCTTTACGCGACTATTGGCTTTGGCCTTGGCTGATAAGGCACAGGCTGACTACTATAGCAAGCGTATGAAGCTCATCTTGATGCTGAAGCACTTCGAGACGAATGGTGCGATTGAGCTGATTGGAGAGTACGAGAAGATGGGCGACAACTTAAATCATTATCAAGGTCTTAGCAAGCAGTATCATCGTTTACTCTGCGTAAGTTATCTACAACAGAGCGAACACAACGAAGAGTTGTGGCAATTGGTTCAGACGGCCAAGGATCCACTCTTGTGTAAGTTGGCTAAACTCGTGCTGACGTACAACCTCTCGGGTGACTTTAAGTTGCAACAGACGCAGATTGTGCTGCACAAGAAAATACGTGAGCTGCTGAACATAAAGGAGCGTGAAACGGACCTCGTTAGCTTTGGTGAGGAAGGACAAGAAGCGGAATTTAAGACGAGCATCGTCTATCCCGCTAACAACCACATGCGTGAGGACATTGAACGCCAAACGTGGGTTATCCTTCATACCATTTGTGGCTTCTTAAATAGCCGTTTGGGCGGAAAACTCTACCTCGGTGTTAACAACGAGGGTATGGGCGTGGGCTTACAAAGCGACGCACAACACCGCTACTTCCGTGGTGGCAACTTTCACGATCGCTACGAACGTTACATTCAAGACAATGTGGCCTTCAAGGTAGCTAAGGAAGCGCTCTCGCTTTTGAGCTTTGGATGGCCCAACGCTGCGGGACGCGATGTGCTCTGCATTACAATCTTGCCCAGTGAGAAGTTAGTAAAACTTGATGGTCAGTATTGGGTGCGCTTTGGTTCTGAAACGCGTGAACTCGTGGGTGAAATGGCTCGCAACTACAACGTACAGCGTCAGGCGGAACGCCAAGCAGCTATGGCAACTGCCGTTACACCGGTAGCTTCACTGATTGACAATGATACGCTAACGATTTTAAATGCTACCGTCAAGGCGGAAGAGAAGGTGGTTGAACAGCCTAAGGAACCGAAAGCAGCCACTGCAATGCCTAACACAGAGAAGTGTCCCACACGATCTTCTATTCATACAACGGTGCAACATCACGACGACGATGCGTATGCCGTGGCTTATGTCAACTTCATCGATCACCGCACCTATTCTCATACAAGTGAGATGTACTATGGCCAAGCGCGACTGACGATTCCCATTTATCATGGTTCGGAGAATGATTATCTTGTTGTTGTCAATACAGACGGAACGATGATGCGCGTGCCTTTGCAGCACATTTTGGAACAAGACGAGCGCAAGCCCTATTCGCTTTACGTTTCGGACGACGTTGACATTCTCTTTGCAGCCGTAGCGAAAGAAGACGACTTGCTCTACTCCGATCGTTTCAGCGCAAAGAAGAATCGCGTAGTGTCACGCTGCGATACGATTCTTAACCTCACTGAATGTGATTCTCTGAACGCTCGTGGTGCTTCTCTCGTTATGAACACGCAAGCGCAAATTCGTCAATGTGCAATTATCCCGCACAGTCAGGCCAATAGCTTTAAGAAGATTACCGACCTAACAGAAAAGCAGATCGGCTCTGACCTCTTAACGAAAAGCTACGAGAAGATGCGCCTCCTCATTGAACGCGAAGGCATAACGCTGAATTAACATTAAGCCCCAAACGATAAACAATAATTGATTAGGCGCTTCGCGCGCTGGGTTGAACATTAATTATCATTAATTGCCCGTTAATGATATCATTAATTATTTCGCTAAGTCGTAGTAATAGAAAAAATATCGACTTAATTAATGAAAAGAATTAACGAAATAATTAATGGTCAATTAATGATAATTAATGTTTTCTTCTAACGCGCGAAGCGTGCCTTAACCTTTTACACGTTTAACGTAATTATCGTCCCCCACCGAATTATATGTTACTCCCTGTTTTAGCCGCTGCTGCCGCAGCAGCGCAACCAGTTCATGTTGACAAACCGAATATTATCGTTATCGTAGCCGACGACCTTGGCTACGGCGACCTTTCATGCTACGGTGCCACTCGTGTTCACACCCCAACCGTTGATAGCCTTGCAGCCCGTGGTGTACGCATGACCAATATGCACGCCTGTGCTTCCACCTCCACTCCTTCGCGTTATGCCCTATTAACGGGGCAATACCCCTTTCGCCGTCCAGGCACTGATGTGGCAGCTGGCAATGCAGGCATGATTATCAAGCCCGAACAAACCACCGTGGCCGACCTCATGCACCGTGCAGGCTACTTTACGGCAGCTATTGGCAAGTGGCATTTAGGGCTGGGTCGCCAAACGGCACAACAAGACTGGAATGGGACAATCGACCAAACACCGCGCGACCTCGGCTTTGACTACCATTACATCATGGCCGCCACGGCCGACCGCGTGCCGTGCGTATATATAGAAGACGGCCGCGTAGCCAACTACGACCCCTCAGCTCCCATTAGCGTAAGTTATCGTCAAAACTTTGTCGGTGAACCTACGGGGCGCAATAATCCTGAGTTGCTCACCAAGTTGAAGCCCAGTCACGGCCACGATATGAGCATCGTCAATGGCATCTCGCGCATTGGTTATATGAAGGGCGGTGGGCGCGCCTTGTGGCAAGACGAATCGATAGCCGATAGCATCGTGAGTCATGCCATCGGGTTTATCGACTCTCACCGCTCAGCCCCCTTCTTTATGTATCTGTGTACGAATGACGTCCACGTGCCACGTATGCCGAACGAGCGTTTCCGTGGCAAGAGTCCTATGGGACTGCGTGGAGAGGCCATTCTTCAGTTCGATTGGACGGTAGCGCAAATCACCAAAGCCCTACGTGAACGTGGGTTGGATGAGAATACGCTCCTTATCATAACGAGTGACAATGGTCCCGTGTTAGACGACGGTTATGCCGACCGTGCTGAAGAACTCTGTGGCTCTCACCGTCCAGGTGGTCCCTTCCGTGGAGCCAAATACAGTGCCTTCGAAGCAGGCTCGGCCGTACCCTTTATAGTCTACTGGCCTAAAGGAGCGAAGCAGGGCGAGGAGAACAATGCCTTAGGTTCGCTCATCGACCTTCCCGCTACTTTAGCAACCTTGGTAGGTACGAAGCTACAGAAGGACGATGCTCCCGACAGTCAGGACCACCTCTCGACATGGTTAGGACGTGACCAAAAGCCACGCGAATATGCCGTGAGCATGGCCAGCAATCGCAGTCTGACTTTACGTACACAACAATACAAGTACATCTCTCCCTCTGACGGTGGTCCCATGATTACGTGGGGGCCGAAGATAGAAACGGGCTATCGCCCCATGCCTCAACTCTACGATCTCTCAAAGAGTGAGTACGAGCAGACGGACCTTTCGAAGTCCAATCCCAAACTCCTCCAACGCCTCCAGCGTCTATTGGGCGTTGTGCGTAGTGGAGAGTAAATTTTCTTTTCAGAATTACAGCAAGTAGCGCAACATAATCTAAGGGCGACGCGTCCTCACCTGGGGGCAACGTATCCTCACCTGGGGGCGACGCGTCCCCGCGTCGGCATTGCCAACTTGGGGCTTGATGCCCCAAGTTGGCAATACTTAAATTAGTGATATTCATGTATTTGTTGGTCAAGGCATCGAGCCTTGACTAACAAATGCCGACGCGGGGACGCGTCGCCCCCAGGTGAGGATACGTCGCCCCCAGGTGAGGATACGTTGCCCTACAGGTTAACTTGCGTTTATGACATTTAATGGTTCATACGCCCCTAATTGCCCCGATATGAAGAAAACGACCTTTTTTCTTTGCCTATCAGTCTCTAAATGTTAACTTTGCCAAACTTACTTAGCATAAATCATATAACACTCCCTATATACCTATAATATATATATAGCCCCATGAAACTCATTCTCAACCCGAAATATGAAGCCCTACGCGATTACATCGTTCACCTCGAAGAGCATTTTGAGCACGAAGGACGCGATATGCACTCGGGACGAAATGTGATTAAAACGTTACAAACCAATGGACTGACGCTCTGCGTAAAACGCTTTGCACCTCCTTCGCTACGTCGTAAGATTCAGCAAGTGCTTTATAAGAAGTCGAAGGGGAAATTGGCGTATTTGAGTCCGTTGCTGTTACGCGAAAGGGGGTTTGAGAGTCCAGAGTCGGTGGCCTTTGCGCGCTTTCGCCATGGGTTGTTCCATACCACGACTTATTTTGTCAGTCTGCTATCTACCTACCGTTTCAGCATGCAATCGCTGCTGAGCGAGCAGGCTGACGTGCAACGCGAAGTTATTCCCCACTTCGCACGCTTTGCAGCCCACCTCCATGAGGACGGTTTTCTGCACCGCGACTTCTCGTCGTCAAATATTCTCTACGACGTGATCGACGGCCGTTACCACTTCTCATTGGTTGATACCAATAGCATGAAGTGCGGTTCGCCCGTCAGCATAGAGGCTGGTTGTCGCAACTTAGCCAAGCTCTCAGGCAGTGAATCCTTCTTCTCCCTCTTGGCCCTGTGTTATGCCCAAGAGCGCAAAGCCGACCCTACGCGCTGCGCCGAATTGATTAATAGGGCGAGGGGAAAGAAGGGAAAAAATACGATCCGCAGATAACAATTTATCTTGCCTAATTGGGGGGCGGGTTTTTAACCCGCGGCAGCAGGAAGCTTTGAATATCTACTTATAGTCGCTTAGCGCGAGAACATAAGCAAATATTTACAACATTCTGCTGCTGCCGCGGGTTAAAAACCCGCCCCCCCCAATTAGGAAAATAAATTGCAGTTTAAAATCCTCTACAAAATGTTTCAGAACGCCCAAATAGGCATTGGACTTACGTATATTTTACCTATGATGTTTTTTGCTTTCATGTTTCATTTTTATGTTTCAACCTATTGATTATCAATACTTTCGAAGGCTGAAACATACGACTTTTATGTTTCATTTTTAGTTTCAATGTTTCATTCAAAAAACACTGTGGGAGAAAAATAAAAACACTGTGGGAGCGATTCAAAAACACTGTGGGAGCGATTTCAAAACACTGTGGGAGCGTGAAAGCGCTCCCACAGTGTTTTGAAAAGTGAAACATG
>ERZ1034973.2208-NODE-2208-length-10036-cov-8.783288_pt1 | contig 10036 bp, 6 predicted proteins | sample MGYA00520686_ERZ1034973 | MGnify/ENA primary metagenome ERZ1034973 (study PRJEB33766, sample SAMN09781775) | gut metagenome | biome: gut microbiome | host: Homo sapiens | place: Madagascar | study: EMG produced TPA metagenomics assembly of the PRJNA485056 data... | reverse complement strand
TTGTAAAATCATCTTCCGTAATCGCAAATACTACTTTATCCGTATGCAATACATCTCTCATGAATTCATATATTTCACGATTCATTTTTTCTTCATTGATACGATTTGCGATAGATTGCATTTTTGTATAAAGAAGAATACAGTCATTACCACTCGCAGCTACCTTGCATTCATTTAATACCGTAGTATATTTTCTGTGATTTAAATCTGCATAGCTTCCTATCATTGATAAAGTATTTTCATCTGATACCTTATTTTGTTTATTACATACTAATAATATAGATAACACTTTATCTAAAGGTATCACATCTACCGGCTTAGCCTTAACAACTTCATCAGTTTTTTCTTCAACTGTCTGTTTTACTGGTTCTGAAATAACTGGTGTTCTAACAATTCTTTCTTCTGTATTTAATGGTGAAGAAATATTATGAACTGCATCTGGAATTGCATTTACAATTGGATTTGTTGCTTCCTCTGTTGCTAATGAGAGGCACATTACCTCAAATACTCTTGCGGCAGATGTAGATTGTTTGTATCTAGATTTTGTATCTAGAAGCTTTTCACAGATCTGCATGCACATAGATGAAGAAATCTTTGAAGATAATGTATTTGCTTCTTCTTGATTCAATACTTTTAACAGTTCTTCTTTCTTGCAGACAGAATATACTGCAGAATCTTTTAGAATATCTATCATTCCATCTGTATATCTAACAAAATCAATACCTTTTTCTTCATAATTTTGAATTCTTGTCAGAATAGAAGCTAAATCTTTATTTTGAATATCTTCAATCAATCCAATTTTTTCACTTGTCGTTGCTAAACCATAAATTCGATCAATTGCATCAACTGTAATTTCATCACTTGTATAAGATGCACATTGGTCCATAATGCTTAATGCATCTCTCATACCGCCATCGCTCAATACAGCAATCATCATCGCAGCATTTTCTTCCATGATAATATTTTCTTTTTTTGCGATATTTAATAAGTGATCACGAATTTGATCAGTTCTAACCTTTGTGAAATCATATCTTTGACATCTAGAAATAATTGTAGGTAATAATTTCTGAGGATCTGTTGTTGCAAGAATAAAGATTACATTTTCTGGTGGTTCTTCTAAAGTTTTTAATAATGCAGAAGAAGCAGCACTTGATAACTGGTGCACCTCATCAATAATATAAACTTTATGTTTTCCTTGCATTGGAGCAAGTCTGCTTCTTTCAATCAGGTCTCTAATATCTTCTACATGTGTTTCATTTGCAGCATTAATTTCAATAATATCTGGATGTGTCCCTGAATTTGCAGCAACACAGTTTTCACACTTTTCACATGGAGCATTTTCTGGATTTTCACAATTCACCGCTTTTGCCAGCAAACGTGCCATTGTTGTTTTTCCAGTACCTCTTGGGCCACAAAATAAGTAAGCATGTCCCACTTTATTTTCTTTTACCGCATTTTTTATTGATTTAACAATATATTCCTGTCCTACAACTTCTTCGAATGTTGAGGAACGATATTTTTGATATAGTGCTATTTTTGCCATGTATGTCTCCTGCAGAAATAATTATAACAAAAAACCTGACTTCTAAATCAGGTTTATGTATGGTTTTTATGCTTATTTCTATTTCTTTTTTCTTTGAAGAATGTAGTTAATATTTCTGAGCATTCTTCTTTCATAATATCTGCGTATATTTCTTTTGGATATGTATTTAAATGTGGAATTTGTTTCACATGAATTACAGTTTCAATACATCCACCTTTTGAATCTGAAGTTCCATAATACAAGCGATGTATTCTACTTAATTGAATTAGCCCAGTGCACATCATACATGGTTCTAAAGTGACGTATAGATCACAATCTTGCAAATTCCATGTACCTAATATTTTTTGTGCTTTTGTTAAAGCAAGATGTTCCGCGTGAGATGAAGCTAATTGATCGTGTTCTTTCATGTTATGTGCGCGTGCAATAATTTCACCATTTCTTACTACAACAGCACCAATAGGAACTTCATCAATTTCTTTTGCTTTATATGCTTCTTTTAAAGCTTCTCTCATATATTCATTTTCACGATTCATAATAATAAAAAAATGGCACACGCGATCAGAGGCTCGTATGGCTGCTACCTTCCGGTCCTGACCAGGTTAGAAACATGACTGCTGTGCCGTTAGTATTATATATGATTCTGCTTTGAAACTCAATCTTTATTTAAATTGTTTCACGTGAAACAAAAATGAGTATCTTACGATACTCATTTAGATTAGAAATTCTTTTTCTTTTCTGCTACTGGAATTACTTCCATTCCACCCATGTATGGACGTAATGGTTCAGGAATTCTAATAGAACCGTCAGCATTCAAGTTATTTTCTACAAATGCAATTAACATTCTTGGTGGAGCAACAACTGTGTTATTCAATGTATGAGCAAAATAGTTGCCCTTTTCACCCTTTACTCGAATACCAAGTCTTCTAGCCTGTGCATCACCCAAATTAGAACAAGAACCTACTTCAAAGTATTTTTTCTGACGAGGAGACCAGGCTTCAACGTCACAGCTCTTTACCTTAAGATCAGCAAGGTCACCAGAACAGCATTCCAATGTTCTAACTGGAATATCTAATGATCTGAAGAAATCAACAGAGTTCTTCCATAGCTGATCATACCAGTACTTAGAATCTTCTGGTTCACATACTACAACCATTTCCTGTTTTTCAAACTGGTGAACTCTATAAAGACCTCTTTCTTCAATACCATGTGCACCTACTTCTTTTCTAAAACATGGAGAATAAGATGTTAATGTATAAGGAAGATCTTCCTTCTTTAAGATTTGTCCAATAAATCTGCCAACCATAGAGTGTTCAGATGTACCAATCAAATACAGGTCTTCACCTTCAATTTTATACATCATGTTCTGCATTTCCGCAAAACTCATAACACCACTGACAACATCACCATGAATCATGAATGGTGGTACAAAATATGTAAATCCACGATTAATCATGAAGTCACGTGCATAAGCTAGAATAGATGAATGTAATCTAGCAACATTTCCCTTTAAATAATAGAAACCATTACCAGATGTCTTACCAGCTGAGTCAATATCAAGACCATCTACCTTTTCAAGGATATCTGTATGATATGGAACTTCAAAATCAGGAACAAATGGTTCACCAAACTTTTCAATCTCCTGGTTTTCACTATCGTCTTTGCCAATTGGAACAGATGGATCAATGATATTTGGAATCACATACATTCTCGTTTTGATTTCTTCATTCAATTCAGCTTCTCTCTTTTCGAGAGTTTCCATTTCATCGCCCATTTCTTTTACTTTGGCTTTTACCTGTTCTGCTTCTTCTTTTTTTCCATCACGCATCAATAAGCCAATTTCTTTAGACATCTTGTTACGATCAGCACGTAAAGCATCACCTTTTGCTTTTACAGCTCTGACTTCCTTGTCGAATTCAGCTACTTCATCAACCATTGGAAGCTTTTCATCCTGGAACTTCTTTTTAATATTTTCTTTTACAAGTTCTGGATTTTCACGAATTAATTTAATGTCAATCATGTTTATTCTCCTTTACAAAATAAAAACATCATCCACAAAGGGACGATGTGTGTAATCGCGGTGCCACCCTTTTTGTTTATAAATTGTTTCACGTGAAACAATTTATAAACCTCTTCATTTCCGTATAACGGTCGGAGCCGGAAAGTATTGGTTTCTCTCAAAGGTGGATTCATTCAAACTGCATCAGTTTTCACCAGCCACTGATTCTCTACAATTTACAGTTTTTCATTACTATTCCTTCTCTACGAATTAAAAACATTTAATCATTCAAGATAGCAATTGTCAAGTCATGAATGGAATGATATTATGAAAAAAATTGAGGTGTTTTAAAAATGAAAAGTAAAAGTAATTATGAGAAAAGACTAGAATATAACAATACATATAACAGAAATAATTATCGTTCTTTCTCCATGAGATTACATAATGAAAATGAAGCAGATTTAATTGAATGGATTGAATCACAAGATTCAGTAAAAGAATATCTTCTTTCACTAGTGAGAAAAGATATTGAAAAATCTAAGAAGAAAGAAAAGAAAAAGAAATCATCTAAAAAATAGATGTTATGCATGCATGTTACATACACAATCATCTATAAAACAAAATAAAAAGAATGTCTATGAATTTTATTTATCATAAACATTCTATTTTATTTATTCGTTTGTTTCCAATGATTCTTCTACCTGATCTTCTTCAGAATCATCTTCTGGATCTAAGATAGCTACGTTAGAAACGCCTTCTCCATCCTTGATATTAATAAACTTAACACCAATTGTATTTCTACCTACAACAGATACTTGTTTCAAAGAAATACGAATGATAATACCTGCATCAGTCATAATCATACAGTCTTCATCACCATTGATACTTCTCATTGCAACTAGTTCACCAGTTTTATCTGTCAGATTAGCAGTTCTTACACCCTTTGCACCACGGCTTGTAATACGATAATCACTTAAATCAGACTTTTTACCAAATCCATTCTTTGTGATTGTAAGAATATATTTACCTTCTTCATTTGTAGCTAAGCCAATAACTTCACCACCATCAACATTGAATCCTTTTACACCCTTTGCTGCTCTACTTAAAGGACGTACTGTTTCTTCATTGAATCTAACAGCTTTGCCATTGCTTCCCGCAATGATAATTTCCGCATGACCACTTGTAGCCTTCACAAATGCTAATGCATCATCATCATTAAACTTAATTGCAATCTTACCGTTTTTATTGATATTTTCAAATTCTTCTACAGATGTTCTCTTAACAAGACCCTTCTTTGTCGCAAAGAATAGATATTTCTTTTCTTCAGAGTCGCTGTAAGGAACCAAAGCACAAACTTTTTCATCTCTAGAAATAGATAATAAGTTAATGATTGGCAATCCCTTAGAAGTTCTAGAGAACTGAGGAATGTTATATCCCTTGATTCTGAATACTCTACCTGAATTTGTGAAAATCAGTAAATTATCATGCGTAGACATATGAATGAATAATTCAATATTATCATCCTTATTCAATTCCATTCCCTTGATACCTTTACCGCCTCTATTCTGTACTTTATAGGTATCAGATGTCATTCTCTTGATATAGCCATTTGAAGACATAGTAATCACGATATCATCCACAGGAATCAGATCTTCATCTTCCATTTCTGCAGAACCTTCAATAATGGTTGTTCTTCTTTCATCAGCATATTTAATCTTCACTTCAGTTAATTCATCTTCAATGATTTTTTCAACGCGCCAATGATTTGCGAGAATATCCTTAAAGTCTGCAATCTTCACTAATAAATCCTGGTATTCACTTTCAATTTTTTCACGTGCCAGACCTGTCAATCTTCTAAACTGCATATCTAGAATTGCTTTGCATTGAATATCAGATAAGCTGAATTGTTCCTGCATTTTACTTGTTGCTTCTGCATCATCTCTAGAAGAACGAATAATGTGAATAATTTCATCTAAATGATCAACCGCAATTCTTAAACCTTCTAAGATATGTGCTCTTGCTTCAGCTTTTTTCAAATCATATTTTGTACGATTAACAATAACTTCATCCTGATGATCAATATATCCCTGTATCATCTCTTTCATAGAAGCAGTTCTAGGAACCTTGTCAAACAATACAACGTTATTCACACTGAAATTAGACTGTAGAGGAGATAATTTATACAACTGATTTAAAATCACTTCAGGCTGTACATCTTTTCTCAATTCCATAACAACTCTAACACCATTCATGTTAGATTCATCTCTAAGATCAGTGATACCTTCAATTTGCTTTTCACGTGCAAGTGCAGCTATTTTTTCAACCATGCTTGCTTTATTTACAGCGTAAGGAATTTCCGTAATAATAATTCTTCCTTTACCATTAGGCATTCTATCAATTTCAGTTTTCCCACGCATAATGATAGAACCTTTTCCCGTCTCAAATGCTTTACGAATAGCAGATTTACCTACGATATATCCACCCGTAGGAAAGTCAGGTCCTTTGATATATTCCATCAGTTCTGCCGTTGTAATTTCAGGATTATGCATCTGTGCAATGATGGCATCAATTGTTTCTCCTAAGTTATGAGGAGCAACATTTGTAGCCATACCAACCGCAATACCCATAGAACCGTTAACAAGTAAATTAGGCATTCTTGCAGGCAATACATCAGGTTCAAGATCTTCGCCTTCATAGTTAGGTGTCATCTTAACCGTTTCTTTTTCCAGATCTCTCAGCATTTCCATAGAAATCTTAGATAGACGAGCTTCTGTATAACGCATCGCAGCAGCACCATCACCATCCATAGAACCAAAGTTACCATGTCCATCAATCAGCATTTCTCTCATATTCCATGATTGTGCCATATATACCAATGCACCATAGATAGAAGAGTCACCATGAGGGTGATATTTACCCATTGTCTCACCAACAATACGCGCACATTTACGGTATGGTTTATCTGGTGTGTTATTCATTTCATTCATTGCGAATAAAATTCTTCTTTGAACTGGCTTTAAACCATCTCTAACATCAGGCAATGCACGAGAAACAATAACTGACATCGAATAGTCAATAAAGTCTCTCTTCATTTCTTCCGTTAAATTTTCTTCTGTAATATTTCCTGGGTCAAATTTTGACTCATCAAATTCCATAAAATCATCTCTAGCCATTCATTGACCTCCTTAAATATCCAATTCTGCGAATCTCGCATTTTCAATAATGTAGTTTTTTCTAGGTTCTACTTCATCACCCATAAAAATACTGAAATATTCATCTGCCCTTTCAGCATCATCAATATTTACACGAATTAATGTACGGTTCTTAGGATCCATTGTTGTTTCCCATAGCTGTTCCGCATTCATTTCACCAAGACCTTTATAACGCTGCGTAGAGATACGATCTCCTAACTCTTCTCTAATACGATCCATCTGTTGTTCCGTATATGCATAACGTACTGTATTTCCCTTCTGTGCCTTATAGAGAGGAGGCTGAGCAATATATACATGTCCCTGTTCAATAATAGAACGCATATAACGATAGAAGAATGTTAATAATAGAATACGAATATGAGCACCATCGACATCGGCATCGGTCATGATAACAATTTTGTTATATCTCAATTTAGAAGGATCTGTTTCTTCTAAGAAACCACATCCAAAAGCTGTAATCATAGAACGAATTTCATTATTATCAAATACACGTGCCTGTCTAGCTTTTTCTACATTCAAAATCTTACCTCTTAAAGGTAGAATTGCCTGGAAATGAGAATCTCTGCCCTGCTTAGCTGAACCGCCGGCAGAGTCACCTTCGACAATATAGATTTCACAGATACTAGCATCTTTAGAAGAACAATCTGAAAGTTTTCCAGGAAGAGAAGAAACTTCCAATGCAGACTTTCTTCTTGTTGCTTCTCTTGCTTTTTTTGCAGCAACACGTGCTTGTGAAGCTATCATAGCCTTTTCAACGATTGCTTTACCTTGATCAGGATTTTCTAATAAGAATCTTTCCAGCTGTGCTCCAAAAATATCTGAAACGATTTTTCTTACAACTGTATTACCAAGCTTTGTTTTCGTCTGTCCTTCATATTGAGGATCTGGATGCTTGATAGAAATAACTGCAGTAATCCCTTCTCTACAGTCATCTGCAGATAGGTTATCATCTTTATCCTTCAGAATCTTTGCATCTCTAGCATACTTGTTAATTGTTCTGCTTAAAGCATTATTAAAGCCTTCTAAGTGTGTCCCACCTTCAACAGTATTGATATTATTACAGAAAGTATAGATTGCAGGATTATAGCCATCGTTATACTGACAAGCTACTTCTACCTGAATATCTTTTTCATATCCTTCAGCATAGATGATATCTTGATGTACAACTGTTTTAGATTTATTTAAATATTCAATATACTGCTTTAATCCACCTTCAAAATAGAAATCATAGTGCTTCTTTTTATCTTCTTCCTGTCTTTCATCATTGAATACAAGACGGATACCTTTATTTAAGAAAGCAAGCTGTCTTAAACGGTCACGAATAATTTCATGATCATATACAGTTGTTTCAGTAAAAATTGTTGGATCCGCAAGGAATTTAACAACAGAACCATGTTTACTTTCATCACATGTTCCAATCTCTTTTAATTCACCAACAGGATGACCGCCATTTTCAAATCTTAGATAGTATTCTTTACCATCATGATATACATGTACTTCAAGCCAAGAAGAAAGCGCATTTACGACTGACGCACCTACACCATGTAAACCACCAGAATACTTATAGGCACCGCCGCCAAACTTACCGCCAGCATGTAATACAGTAAAAATCGTTTCAATTGTAGATTTGCCTGTCTTACTGTTTTTACCCGTAGGCATACCACGACCATCATCTTCAACAGTAACTGCGTTATTTTCGTCAATCGTAACTGTTACTGTAGAAGCATATCCAGCCATAGCTTCATCAATACCATTATCAACGATTTCCCATACTAAATGATGCAGACCTTTTGATGATGTAGAAGCAATGTACATACCTGGTCTTTTACGAACTGCTTCTAGACCTTCCAGAACCTGAATTTCAGAGTCATTATATTCCTCAGTTACTTTAGAATCTAAAGTACCGCCAATGACTGCTTCACTTCCATCTTCAGTTTTTATAACGATCCCTTTTTCATCACTCATACATTACCTCCTGTCGTATTTATAATATTTCCATCAGCCACTTTAAATATCTTCATATTCTCATTTCTGAGAAATTCAGGTATTTCTGTCGTAGTGATGATACATTGATAAGATTTACTTACCATTTCTATTAATTTCTTTTGTCTTTCATAATCCAGTTCACTTAATACATCATCCAGCAATAATACTGGCTGCTTATGTGTTTGTTTCGTTATGAAATTTAAAAGAGCCATTTTAAATGAAAGAACTGTCATTCTTTTTTGTCCTTGTGAAGAGATTTGAATCAAAGGATCATGATTCATTTCAAATAACATATCTTCACGATGAATTCCAAAAGAAGTCACATGATTCTCAATATCCTTCTGTCGATTGTTTCTATGTCCCAATAAGATATTTTCATAAGAAATATCACTGTCTAAACAACATTTATATTTCAAATGTACATCCACAGGATCATCAGATAACCTGTGATAAATATTTGTAATATAAGAATCTATGCTATCAATAAAATTCTTTCTTTCCTGAATGATCATAAATTCATATTTAGAAATATTTTCATCCAATGTATCTAACAGTAACTGGTTTACAGTTTGTTGTTTTAAAAGACTATTTCTTTGTTTTAACGTTGTTTGAAATTTTGATAAAGCTAATAGATACGTATTAGAAATTTTTGATATTTCCTGATCCATTACTTTTCTTCTTTCTTTTGGAAAATCAGAAAAAATATTCAGATCATCAGGTGAAAAAAGAACAACATTCAGCATTCCAACAAATTCACTGCTTTTCTTAACTGGTTGATGACGAACCAATAGAGTCTTTCCCTTTAAATGAATCACACATTCAATTTCATTACTCTTTTCTCCATCAAGAAATGTACATTTAATATCAGAAAATAATTCGCCTTTTTTAATTAACTGTTTATCATCTAAAATACGATGACTTCTAGTAAGAGATAGATAAACAAGACTTTCTAGTAGATTTGTTTTTCCTTGCGCATTCTTTCCAGTAATTACATTCATTCCCTGATAAAAATCAATGGAAGAATATTTATAATTTCTGAAATTACGTAAAGTTACATTCTGAATGATCATCCAACAACGAATTTTCTTCCTTCTACTGTTACTGTGTCACCAGGATATAATTTTCTACCTCTACGATTTTCTTCAATGCCATTGACGAGAACTTTATTTTCCATTAAATAGATCTTTGCTTCGCCACCAGTAGAAATGATATTAGACATCTTTAAGAACTGATCTAATTTAATGTATTCTTTGTTTAATTTTTCCAGTTCTTTTAGACGCTTTTTTCGCTGCTCTTCAG
>ERZ1034973.2202-NODE-2202-length-10050-cov-27.307554_pt1 | contig 10050 bp, 11 predicted proteins | sample MGYA00520686_ERZ1034973 | MGnify/ENA primary metagenome ERZ1034973 (study PRJEB33766, sample SAMN09781775) | gut metagenome | biome: gut microbiome | host: Homo sapiens | place: Madagascar | study: EMG produced TPA metagenomics assembly of the PRJNA485056 data... | reverse complement strand
ATTTTAAACATTGAATTATGTACAGCAGTGAAGATTTGGAACTTTTTCGATAAGTAAGAACAATGAAAGCTTGCTTTCTGATAGTTGGAGAAAAAGAATATAAAGATACTACTTTAAGAACCGAACAAAGGCAATGTGTGTTCACGAAACTCCGTGTCGAATCCGTATTTATCTCATTCGTGTCGTTCTCGTTCATTAACCCCATGTGAGCATCAATATTCATCATTGAGCAAATCTACATTGCGACCAGCCGCAATAATTCAACATTCAAAAGTCAACATTGCGCTCCGCGCCTCCGTGTGCAAGAAGTTATTCGTTAAATTCGGATTATTCGTGTTCAAAAAACAGTGAGAGCATCGCTGCGAACAAAGAGTGAGATCCGAGCCTGCAAACAGCAAAGGACAAATTGGTAGACTTGCTCGCTCATAGATTGCAGCAGGCAACAGTCTCTTCTTGGTCATAAATTCAAATGACTTTTTCTTAAAAGATAATAAAAAGCATTCACTTTATGGTTTAACGTGACTAAAGTGACCGTTTACAGAGCATAGAATTAAAGAATTTGGAAAGTAATAATACATTCATTTTTTAAAAGAATGAAGAATGTCTGCAATATTAAATGGTAATTTTGCAGCAAAATCTCAGCCAAGTATGAAATTAAGCTTATGATGAGCAAGTATAAAAATAAGTCAGACTTGTTGATTAATGCAGCTGAGGATATCAACAATGATATTAATAAATGCTATTTCCTTGTTGTTCCTCATAGTGCTTATTATAGTTGTTTTCTTTTTATGAAGCATCTTTGTTATAATGTGTTTGCTGTCAAAAATGAGAATGAGATAAAAAACAGTGTTGATTCGACACATCATGGATCTCATGAAATTATGATAACGTACGTTCATAATAAGATGATACAATCTTGTACTTCTATAGAGGATAAGCATAAGGCTATGGATTTTGCCAGCAAAATAGGGCAGTTGAAAAAGTTAAGAATAAAAGCTGACTATAAGGCAGAGGATATTGATTATCCGCATAGTTGTAAAGCATTAGAGTTAGCTAAGGAAGTTAGAAGTATCTTAAAAAGTTTTAAGTATGATAGCGTTTGATTATCTGAAAGAACAATTGACAGAATTCGTCAAAACTTTCAAAAATGTAAAAGTCAATTACGAATATGATCAATTGGCAAACTTACATACTATTGAAATATTACCACAGGTAGTGTTTGATAGCGATGAGTTTGTTATATGGGAGTGTGATTTCTTTGAGCGTGCATATGATGCAATTCCTTACGAAGAGATTTCTTTTATTTCTGAAGATGCTTATGTAGGAATAGATCATGTTGATTGGAGCATTCAAGGTTCAGACTATGAAGAAGTTGATTTGATGTTGGATGATCACATTACAATAAATGTTTCTGCCGAGGAATTAGATACATATAAGGAACAAACTGTTGATTTTAATACGTTGTCACCAGAATTCTATGATACTTGTATCGCAGATGAATTCGAATCTCTTGACCTGGTTTATACAAGTAAAGAGTATAAGGATAAAATCGTGTTAGATAATAAGGAAACTGTAATGTCATTTGATGACACTTTATTACAAGCAGCTTAAATATGATGGACAATATTAAGGAAAAGCAATCTGGATTTAAGGTAGAGAGTATTCTGCTCACAGAATCTAGTTTTACCCGCAAAGGAAAAATAAACTTTAGTGAATCGGAGCAGGAAGTATCTTTTGAGACAGGTGTAGGTTCAAAGGATAATACTGTAAACGTTAAGCTTACAACCACTGTAACGAATAAGCTTAAAGGTGAAGAGCAATACAAGATAGTGGTATCTTTTGTTGGCGTTTTTAAGAGAACTGGTAATTCTCAAATATTGGACAATGAACAGTTTGGTAGAATTAATGGTGCTGCCATCATCTTTCCTTTTGTTCGTGAGCATATTGCCAATATCGCATTAAAGGCTGGATTGGGAAGTGTTATACTTCCACCTGTGAATTTTACAAAGATTAATCGCAAAGATTAGATAGGATTAGCTTATGGCTCAGGGAAAGAATGCATATATCAGATACATGGTCTTAGACCGCTGCTTTCGTGATTGGAGAAAGAAATATTTTATCGACGACCTGGTTAAAGCCTGTAATGAAGAGCTTTTTTATTATGATGGTTCTTCCGTTACAGAGCGACAAGTTCGTGCAGATATAAGTTTTATGCAACGGAAGGCAGGTGGGGATATCCCTTTGGTAACAAAGAGAGAGGGCCATAAGGTTTATTATCGTTATTCTGATCCAAACTTTTCCATTAAGAATCTTCCAATGAGTCAGCAGGAGGCAGAATTGCTTTCAGATACCATTAGTATGTTGTCTCGCTTCAAAGGTTTGCCAAATCACGAATGGTTGGAAGCCACTATTGCTCAGATGAAATCAACCTTCAATTTGGATAATGCTCAGCAGACGTACGTTAGTTTTTCGCAGAATGAAGATTTGCGTGGCCTGAATTATTTTTCCCGATTGTATGAAGCAATAGCGAGTCATCAGGTGGTATCGCTTCAATATCATAATTTCACAGGTGAAGCTTGGGAACGTCTAGTACATCCTTATCAATTACGCCAATATAATAATAGGTGGTTTTTGGTAGGTTGGGAGCCTGCAGTAGCAGCCAAGATACCATTAGCTGTCATACCATTGGATAGAATTGTCGATTACAGAATATCGGATAAAGAACATTTCGTTTCTTATCAAGGAGATATTGATGAATGTTTTAAGGATATTGTCGGTGTTTCGCTAAGGTTCAAGGAACCATGCCAGCACATCGTCTTCAAGGCCTATCATCCTACATCTTCTTATATAGAGACCAAGCCAATTCATCATTCGCAGCGGGTAGTTGAACGACACGAAGAATATACTATCTTCTCTTTAGACTTGATTCCGAATTATGAGTTCGAGACGATAATGATGTCTTATGCTGATAATTGTGAGATACTTGAACCACAAGATTTGAAGGAAAGTCTTGTATGCCGAGCTAAAAATATCATAAAATATAACGCTGATATATAATTTCAGAAAACAATGAAGTAGGTTTGCAATGTTAAGAGGTACTTTTGCATCATAAATAATAAAAAATATTAATATGACAGTAAGTTCTTCTTTTTCAACGTTTCTTGATAATATCAAGGTTGATAATTACGAAAAGATTGGTAGTCGTTATAACGAAATTACCAAGAAGTTAAATAAAACATTTAGAGATACCGATTCTGAAACTGCAAATAGTTTGAGAGTTGGTTCGTATGGCCGTTATACAGGTATAAAAGGTATCTCTGATTTGGATTTATTGTATATCATGCCAAAGTCTAAGTGGGATACATACAAGAATTCTCCAAAGACTTTGCTGGCAGATGTGCGTGATGCCCTGCAAGAACGTTATCCCACTACAGATATCAAGTACGATCGTTTGGTGGTAGATGTGTTCTTTACAGATTTTACTTTTGAAGTTCAACCTGTTTTTGAAGAGGAGGGGGAGGATGGATTTATTAATTATAAGTATCCTGATACCAAATATAATTGTTATAAGGTAACAAAACCCAAGCAGGAGCAGAATGCTATGACAGAGTTTAAGACGAATCATGGCACGCATCACCGTTTGTTGTGCAAGATGACTAGATCTTGGAAGAATAATATGGGTGTTGCTATGGGTGGTCTATTGGTTGATACATTGGCATATAATTTCTTGAAAGGTAGGGATGATTATGATTTCTCTTCTTTCTCTGATTTTGATAATATGTGCAAGGATTTCTTTGAGTATCTCAAAGATCAACCAAAGCAGGATCACTATCAGGCATTGGGAAGTAATCAGGATGTAAAAGTAAAGCATCCTTTTCGCAATAAGGCTAAACAGGCTTTCAATAAGGCAAAAGATGCAATAGATGAAGAAGATGAGACTGTTCGAAATGATACTTGGAGAGAAATTTTTGGAAAAGTCTTTCCTAAGGCAAATTCAGACACAAGTACATCTGGTAGTAGTTTGGTTGACAGGGAGCAGTTTATCGAAGATTACTATCCTGTTGATATTCTATATAGTTTGAACATAAATTGTCTCATTGAACGTGATGGCTTCCGTCCTTCATTCCTTCGAGATGTTCTGTCTAAAAAAGAGTGGCTTCCACATGATTATACTTTAAAGTTTTTCATTGAAAATACTGATACTCCTGGAGATTATGAAGTTAAATGGAAGGTTAAAAATATAGGACCAGAAGCTGAGCGTCGCAACTGTTTGAGAGGTTTTATTGAAAATCCAAATCTCAAGGATCATGGACGTAGGGAACGAACAACCTTTTTCGGTCCACATTATGTAGAATGCTATATAATCAAGAAAGGGATAGTGGTTGCTCGTGATAAGATATTGGTTCCAATAAGACATTAATGTATTAAACGCTATGGGCGACGAATATAAAATAAAACTCTTAAAATCCCAAATCAGCAATTCTTATGGGAATGTATTTTGGACGCATAAGATACATGAGAAAGATGCCGATATGTTTAGGGATTGGAATAATTGGTTGCAGATAGGACAAATTGTTCTATCTGCCATTTCCACAACAGGTTTAATCTATATACTGTTGGGAGTAGATCAAAATGTACAGAATGAAGATTCTAATTCTATTTGTGTTAGAGTAGCAGTTATAATAGCAGCTGTTGTTTCGGCATTACTTTTAATACTCAGTTCTTTGGCAAAAGGATATGATCTTGGAGAACTCTCAGCCTCCCATGGGGCAAAAGCAGTAAAACTTCTTGATTTAAGAGAGGAATATCTCACGTTGCTTTATGACATAAAGGCTGGAGTTTTGAGTGTTGAAGAAATACAAAGAAGAAGAGATGAATTAAAAACACGGACCTTGTCGGTATATGCTAATGCGCCAAGAACTACTACGTTTGGGTATAATAGGGCTGCTAAAGCAATCGAGAATGGTGAGCCTTTCTTTACAAGAGACAGTTTGAATAGAATACTTCCCGTTGATTTACGAGAAGATTAATAGATAAGAAATGTAAGCCCTCAAATTAGGGCTTAATTTAGAAAAAAATATCTTTGCCTCTGAACTTTAAACATAAAAAATGTACAGCAGTGAAGATTTGGAACTTTTTCGATAAGCGAGTATACAATGAATGCTTGCTTTCAGATTATCGAGCGGAGAAAATGTCTCAAAAGAATCTTTTTCCAGAACCAGACAGAGGCAATGCCGAAGGGCATCTCTATAGAACAGTTCTGTTCACGGGAAAACGAGAGGTGTTGGGGCATGAACATCAATACCGCACCATACTCTATATTAATTTGAAGCTATGACAGAAGAAGAACGTAAACGTCAGATCAATTATCTTGTCGAGCGTCTAAATTCTGCTGATTTGAAGAAGCGTGCGATGGATCTTGTCTTGCAAGATTTTCTTGATAAGCAGAAGGAATATAACGAACGTTTGTCCAAATTGGATGATGCGCTTTCTCGCATCGAATCATTGGAATCTTCATTGAAAGATAAAATTAAGAGATGCAAGGCTGCTGAGCGTAAAGCGGATGAGCTGAAAGCCAAATTGAAGCTTGCCAACAAGAACCGCTTTGGTGATTTACATTCCGAGTGCAGCCGAAAATCATGAAATAAATAGGATGGGCAATATGTTAAAGTTTTCGATAAATGAGCGCAATGAAAAGATTTTTTCAAATTGTCGAATGCAGAAAACAAATCTAATAGTCAATAAACAAGTGAAATTTTTAACAGCATTTTCGTCGAGCCAAATGAACAGAACAAAGCTCGCTTTGGCTATATCATGGCGAAGAAATGTATTAAACTCAATATATAGGCACTTACAAAAGTGCCTATACAAAGGGCTATGCCCTAAATTGAGCACTAACCAAACTATTCATATATGAAATCAAGAACTTACTACGGAGAGTATTCACTCATGCATTGGGTAAATATGCTGATGACCAATAATATCACTTTGCCGGAATATCAAAGAAGCTTTGTGTGGGGAGAAAAAGATATAAAACGCCTCTTGAAGTCTATAGCTGAAGGTCAGTTTGTTCAGCCAGTTACAATAGCCTTATATCCGGATTATACAAATAAGAAAAAAACAAATCTTATCCTTGATGGGCAACAGAGGTTGACTTCACTACTGTTGGCATATATAGGGTATATTCCTGATTTATCTAAGTTTGCGAAAGATGATATGTTGGCTACTGGCGATGATAGTGCAGATGAAGACAATGAAGTTTCTGCAAAATCGATAAAATGGACATTCAAGGAAATATTAGATAAAGATCCCAATAAAAACTCAATAGAGCAAATACGTGCTAGACTTGCTTTAGATGAGAACTATAAGGCACTTGTTGTGGATGGGGTTAATCTTAATGCTGATAGAGAACAGGCTATAGTAGACTATTTAAAAAACAAATTTTTAGGCTTTTCTTATATTGTTCCTGATACAAAAGATATGGTTGAAATCCAAAATGGTTATACAAGTCTATTCCGTAATATTAATTATTTTGGGAAAAGACTAACTACTCTTGGCAGTCGCAGATCGCTTTATTATACGAACCCAGACTTGAAAAACTATTTTGAAGGAACAGACAAGCAAGGAAACAGTGTGTTGTGTGGAATTACAATAAAGGAAAATATGGATTATAATACCATTGACTTTGTTCGATATCTTTCTACACTTTCACAGTATAAAGTGAATGGAAATACTGATAGTATACTTAAATACTATTCTGCATACTCTTCACGTGAGTCTTACTTTGCTGATTATGTTTCATATATTCTTCATCTTGATCAAGAGGATAGGTATGATAAATTTAATGGATTCAAATTTGATGAGGTTTTCATTAAAGACAGCTGGAGAGAAAGATACAACAATTTGAAAGATAGTGTGGAAAGAATGAAAAACGGTTGGGATCTTGAAACCAAAGACAATAAATATGCTTTTCTTTCTTGGATCGATGCCGACTATTGGTTATATGGACTAATATATTATATTGTGTTTGAAGGAAAAATATTGAATGACGAGATTGATCAGTTGTTCATTAAGGTAAAGAAAGCCATTAAATCCAAGAAATACGATCCTGTTTATTCAAAGACCCCTAACGGGTTGACAAACCTAAGAAATAGGATACATGATTCTATAAAAATATATCGATCTTATGTACACTGATATACATACTGAATTTATTCAAACTCCTATACGAACCATATTGGAACAAGGGATTAATGCCAGTCGTTCTTTAATATTTGGAATTGAATCCTTTCCAATGTCAGAGTATTATTTGCAGTCACTCTTTTTGCGAATGACAGGAGCAGCAGAGCAAAAGATGAAATGTATTTTATGGCAAATGGCAACGGATGATTACCAATATAGAAACAAGTATCTCAATTACCAAGGTCTTGGAGAATGTTCAACTTATTCAAGTAAAAATACTGTGTTCAAAGATCTCGTATACCAAATTATTAATATTAAATCTGATTTTGATATTAACAGTATTTGGGATGATTATGTATATGATTCTGCTGTTGTAGCACAAGAAAGAAGTAAGTGGGAAAGCAAGGAAAGAGCAAGCCGACAAAAGAAAATTGATACGATAATAAAAAAGCGTATTGATAAAGGTAAGCCGATGACAGAAGATGAAATAGATAAGATGTCAAAAGGTATTATGGGTATGCCATTAAATGAGGACAATTTCAATAATCATCTTTCTGCAAACAAACGTCGTTCAAGAGTTGCGCAGATTTTAGAAGAAGTCCTTCTGTTGTCTATTAATACTAGTTTTGAAGCATGGAGAAATGTTGATTTGTTGAATTATAAAGAGCATTGTCAAAAGAAAATCAAAGGTTCTGATATCGCAACTAAAAATAAAGATGGGGTTAATCTGTTGAGCGGCAACTTGGTTAAACTATATAATGATTTGGTTTATCTGCAACGTAACAGAATAGCTCACAATACTGCATCTTATCAGCATAATCTACCGGCATTAGAATCACTTTCAAGCGAAGAATATTATTTGCATAATTACTTTTTCCGCTTTGCTATAATCCTTATTGTCGATGAGGTTTTTATGCGATTATATAAAGTTTATTCGTTGGCTACAAAAGAAAGACTATATAGTTAAAGTCGCCCATTTATAGCAAGCAAACATTCAAATTAGGGCTTATTTTAGAAAAAAGTATCTTTACAGCAGTTTTTTAAACATAAAAAATGTACAGCAAGATTTGGAACTTTTTTAATAAGCGAGTATACAATGAAAGCTTGCGTTCAAATTATCAAGCGGAGAAAATGTCTCAAAAGAATCTTTTTCCAGTACCTGACAGAGGCAATATCGAAAGGCATCTCCATTGGGCAGTTTTGCTCAAGCAACAATGTACCTTATAACATATTCTACAAATGGTACAAAGAATGTGCAAACCGAATGCAATCAAGCTTGCTTGAATTGCTGAGGTGCGGCCTTTCCAACCTAAGGATACTCGCAACCTGTTTGTGGAGAACAGATCAAAAAACAATAACTTTTCTTGTTAAAAAGCTTTGGACAGCACAAAAGCAAAATAAAAATATATTAATACATTATAAAGAATGAGATTTTCATTAAATTTTGGTATCGAGAAAACAGGCATGCCATTGATTCTGACATCTGGCAAGAAGAAGAACGTATGCTTTCTCATTGACACAGGTTCTACTCATAACACCCTCTTCTCTTTCGTTTATGAACATTTTAAGGATGATTTTCGCATTATAGAAGAGGATCAAAAAACAATGGGTATAGAAAGTCACTTTCAAGACAGTACAACTGTTGAAGGAACTTTTAATTTTGAGGGAACTGAATATACATCAACCTTTGAGGTCGTGAAAGCTAACGATACAATTACTCAATTACAAGAAGAGACAGGAGTGCAGCTACATGGCATTCTAGGAATCCCTTTCCTTATGGAAAATAAATGGAAAATAGATTTTGAGAAAATGATTGTTTCTTGTCCTTAATTAGTGTTCACTGAATAATTTGTAACTATCTGATATTTAGATTTATATAACTATTTATCTTCTTTTGTTTAACTAAAAATTAGTACCTTTGTGTAGTTAAATCCATAGCAAGATGAAGTTTTACACGCCAAAATACAAGCAACTGGACCTTGATTTACTCCGTTCAACCCTTGACGGACTGGACAAGGCCAATCGTTGGGTGGCTTTGGGTGACCTCCTACCGTGGGCAGAACTCGAGAAGGAATACAATTCAAGGTTGGACAACCGGAGAAAGGGTGCAGGAAACAAACCAGCCCGTATGATTATCGGTGCCATGATCATCAAGCACAAACTCAACCTGAGTGATGCCGAGACCATTGAGATAATCAGGGAGAACCCTCACATGCAGTACCTGTGCGGTCTGAAGGAGTTTACCGACAAGCCCATTTTCAATCCGAGTTTATTCACTTATGTCCGCAAGCGCATCTCTGAGAAGGAACTCAACAAGATGACAGTAGAACTGCTCAACAAACAGAAGCGTCTCCTTGAAGAGAAGCGCAAGCGTGAGGAAGAGGAAGCAAGGAAGAATGACGAAGAGCCGCCAACTCCCGAACCGGAGAATCCGAACGCAGCACCTTTTGTAGACTCGCAAGGCCGCAGGCACGAAGGTGTACTGAAGATGGACGCCACATGCGCTGATGCAGAGATGCGGTATCCCGTGGATGTGGATATAATACATGACGGTTGCCGAAAGGTGACCGACTATATTATAAAGGTATGCGAGACGTTTGAACTCCACAAGCCACGCACCAACTACAGACATGCCCGTCAGTCTTATCTCCAGCTTGTCAAGCAAGCAAAGAAGAAAGGCAGGATGGTGCGCGAGACAATTGGCGTGATGCTCAACTACTTGCACAAGGATATCCGAATCCTCATGGATATACTCGCCAGGAACAAGATGTACTACGAGAGTCTGTTCCTGTACGAAAAACGCACTCTGACCGCAATCATCAAAATGTACCATCAGCAGGAAGGGATGTACAGGTCAAAGATCCACAC
>ERZ1034973.2200-NODE-2200-length-10051-cov-64.149360_pt1 | contig 10051 bp, 6 predicted proteins | sample MGYA00520686_ERZ1034973 | MGnify/ENA primary metagenome ERZ1034973 (study PRJEB33766, sample SAMN09781775) | gut metagenome | biome: gut microbiome | host: Homo sapiens | place: Madagascar | study: EMG produced TPA metagenomics assembly of the PRJNA485056 data... | reverse complement strand
ATTTTTTATTGTTTTATTTTCTCTGAAGCGACAGCAAAGGCCGTGCCATTTTACTGCCGGAAGCCAGCCTGCGCTATTTCTTGTTAGCGATGGCTGTCTTTACAAAGTCAACAAACAATGGGTGTGGCTTCAATACCGTGCTCTGGTACTCTGGATGATACTGTGTTCCGATGTACCACTTCAAGCCCGGGATTTCAACTACCTCTACCAGGTCGCTTTCCGGATTGCGGCCTACGCACATCATGCCGTGCTTCTCGAATTCCTTCTGGAATTCGTTGTTGAACTCATAGCGATGGCGATGGCGCTCCTGGATATGCTCCTTCTTATAGATGTTGAACGCGCGACTGCCTTGTCTCAGTACGCACTCGTAGGCGCCGAGTCGCATGGTTCCACCCATGTTTGATATGTTTTTCTGCTCCTCCATGATGTCGATGACATTGTGTGGAGTCTTCTCATCCATCTCGCGGGAGTTGGCATCCTTGTAGCCCAATACGTTGCGGGCGAACTCGATGACGATCATCTGCATACCCAGGCAGATGCCGAAGGTAGGGATGTCGTGGGTGCGGGTGTAGTGGGCAGCGATGATCTTGCCCTCGATGCCACGCTGGCCGAATCCTGGGCAGATGACGATACCGTCTTGACCCTTCAGCTGCTCAGCCACGTTCTCTTCTGTGAGATATTCTGAGTTGATGAATGTTATCTTCACCTTGTGGTCGTTGTAGGTGCCGGCATGCGAGAGGCTCTCGCGGATGCTCTTGTAGGCATCCTGCAGGTCGTACTTTCCAACGAGACCGATGTTCACCGTCTCGGTGGCCTTGTTTCTGCGGTCGAGGAAAGCTCTCCAAGGACCCAGTGCAGGCTTCTCGCCGATAGGCTCACCCATCTTGCGGAGGATGGCGGTGTCAAGGCCCTGGTTCTGCATGTTTACAGGCACCTCGTAGATGCTAGGAAGGTCTTCGCTCTGAATCACGCAGTCCAGGTCTACGTTACAGAAGCTTGCTACCTTCTTCATGATTCCCTCTTCGAGATGCTTCTCGGTGCGGAGAATCAGGATATCTGGCTGAATACCTACGCTCTGCAGTTCCTTCACGGAGTGCTGGGTAGGCTTTGTCTTCAACTCGCCTGCTGCCTTCAGATAAGGCACATAGGTAAGGTGAACGTTGATGGCGTTCTTGCCCAGCTCCCATTTCAGCTGTCGGATAGCCTCCATGTAAGGGGCGCTCTCTATGTCGCCGATGGTTCCGCCAATCTCGGTAATCACGAAGTCATAGTGATACTTCTTGCCGAGCAGCTTCACGTTGCGCTTGATCTCGTCGGTGATGTGAGGCACCACCTGGATGGTTTTGCCGAGATAATCGCCACGACGCTCCTTGTCGATGACTGCCTTGTAGATACGACCAGTGGTGAGAGAATTCGCTTTTGTAGTTTGAATGCCGGTGAATCGCTCGTAGTGTCCGAGGTCGAGGTCGGTCTCCATACCATCTACCGTTACGTAGCACTCACCATGCTCATACGGGTTCAGCGTACCCGGGTCGATGTTGATGTATGGGTCAAACTTTTGGATAGTAATGTTGTAACCTCTTGCTTGAAGAAGTTTACCGATGGATGAAGATATGATTCCTTTACCCAAAGAAGAAACCACACCACCGGTAACGAAGATGTACTTTGTATCAGCCACGATGTTTATAATTTAAATTAGAATTATTTGGGTGCAAAGTTACTATAAAATTATGAATTAGCCAAAATATTTGTAAAGAATGGCGTTGAATTTAGAATTATTTTGTTACCTTTGTGCCCAAATTAGTATATGAAGGAATGAAAATAAGATTTGGATTACTCATTTTAGCTTTGCTTGCGGGGGCTGTGACGGCAGATGCCCAACGTTCCCGCAGGCATAATGTGGTGGTGAAAACTCCATCGATAGTGAAAAGTTATGTGGACTCGCTGGCTCACATCAGGGAGCGTATCGACTCTACAGAGATGTCTTTGGATGACTCCCGATATGCCATGCTCTTCACCCCACTCACGTATTATCGCTCGCCTGCCAATCATTTCCTGCGTCTCCGTCCTGATGGAGGGGAAGGCGATTCGCTTGGTGTGATGCTCGATAAGACCTTGATGGATGTCTATCTCAACCGTCCAGACCTGGTGAAGACTACGCAGCGACATCTGGAAGAGGTGGGCGCTCCAATCGTGGCGGATACAAAGGCCAAAAAGCCGAAGCGCGACATCATAGAAGAGGTGGCGCCTAAGGTCTTCGAACCGGAAACAGCGCCATCGGATATCGTGATCTTCAAACCTAACTTCTGGACTTTCGGCGGAGATTACTATCTGCAGTTCCTGCAAAACTATGTGTCTGACAATTGGTATAAGGGTGGTGAGAGCAACTACTCTCTGCTGGGACGTGTAACGATGATGGCGAATTACAACAACAAGCAGAAGGTGAAGTGGGAGAATAAGCTGGAGATGCGATTGGGCTACCAGACTTCCAAGGGAGACTCGGTGCATTCGCTCAAGACATCCGACGACTTGATCCGATACACCAGCAAATTAGGTCTTCAGGCATCCAGAAAATGGTATTATACCATCCAGATGGTGGCACAGACACAGTTTGCCCATGGTTACAAGAGCAATGACAAGATGGTATATTCCGATTTCTTCTCGCCATTCAATCTGAATATCTCTGTCGGTATGGATTATTCGGTGGATTGGCTCAACCACAGGTTGAAGGGTAGTGCCCATCTGGCTCCTCTGGCGTTCAACTGGAAGTATGTGGGTCGTGAGAATCTTGCCACAAGATACGGTTTGAAGGAGGGACAGCACGGCATGACCGATTACGGTTCTGAGTGTACCTTCGATCTGTCTTGGCAGGTGATGGAGAACCTGAAGTGGAAGACCCGTCTCTGGGCATATACTACTTACAAGCGTGCTGAGATAGAGTGGGAAAATACGATTACCTTCCAGTTCAATCGCTATATTTCATCGAATATCTTCCTCTATCCTCGTTTCGATGATGGAGCGCAGCGTAAGGATGATCAGAGCTATTGGCAGTTCAAGGAGTTCATGTCTATCGGATTCTCTTACTCTTTCTAGCAAGAGATTGAGCATATATATGATAAAGGCTCGTTCCTGTAATCACTGGAACGAGCCTTTATCATATCTGTTAGAAGCGGAAGCAGACTTCTGCATCTGCCATGGAGTAATTGTGCTTGGCGAGGGTCTTGTCATTCACCAATGCATACTCGGTGAGGATGCTGATTCGCTTGCCGATGTGGAAGTTCAAGCCAGCCTCATACTGGGTCTTCTGCATATTGTTCTTGCCGTTAGGCTGATACATGTCGTAACGTGCCTTGATGTCGATTCGGCTGTTCTTTGGCAGCTGAGCCAATGGGGCGATAACCAATCCATATACACCCTGTGCCTTGTCGCCGATTTTTGCATTCAGATTGCAGTCCTTGGCGTTGGCATCGTTGAAGTTGGTGATGCTCTTGGCAAAAGCCTTTCCGGTAGAGTGGATATATTCGGAGCGAACGGTCCAGCCATCCTGCTTGTATTCGAATGAGAAGGCATAGCGGTTTTGGCTGAGCTTGCGAACGCCAGAGCGTTCCTGAATGTCGGCTGTATAGGTGGCATCATGCTCGTCGGTCCATGTTCCCTTTCTTGCATAAGAACCGGTCCATCCGAAGGCACCGATTCGCATGCCGCTTACTGGCATCAACCATACGCCACCAATCACATTCTTCTGATTGTCAACGTCCTTGGTGTTGGTGCCCTGACCGTTGAACACTCCAATCTGATAATGCAGCAGGTTGCGGCCGTTGGCATTCTTGAGGAAATCACCCTGAAGCTGCAGACCGATGTCACGACCATTGGAAGCGTGTTCTCCGGCACGGTCGCTGAAACCCGCCAACTTGCTCACGTTCTGTGAATAACCCATGAAGCCCTGGTCGATAGGATGCATCGGATTCTCGAAGGTGAATGGGTTCTTGAACTGACCGATCTTCACCTTGAAGTACTCGAACTTCTGCCATTCAGCAAACAAGTCCACCATTCTTGGGCTTGAACCCAGGTTGGAGGTGTTGCCGTTGAACTGAATCTGAGTCTTCCAGTAGAAGTCGTCTGCGATGCGACCCTCCAAGGCGATACGGCCCATTCGGATGTTGAACGAGTTGGATTCCGCATTCTTCTGTCCGCTGTACTGGTACTGGGTCATGCCATATCCCGACAATTTCACATTGCTCAACCATGAAGGCAATTCGATGGTCTGCTTCTTTTGGGCGCTGGCTGAGACCGTGGTCAAAGCCATGAGCGCCAGGATGATACCTTTTTTCATCTTATTTCTATTTTGTTTTTAGGTTTATTGCTTGGCAGCGAGTTCCTCTGCTGTGAGGTCTTCCGCTTTGGCTGCTTCCTGGGCGAGCTTTTCTGCCTCCTTGGCAGCTTTGGCTTCAGCTATCGCCTTTTCACGCTCTCTGCGCTCCTTCTTCTTCTGCTTGATTTCAGCATCGCTGCGCTTCTCGAGCAAAACGACGTTCTCTACGTGAGGAGTATGAGGGAACATGTCAACTGGCTGGACAGCAGATACCTTGTAGTGGTCGTCCATCAGCTGCAGGTCGCGAGCCTGGGTAGCTGGGTTGCAGCTTACATATACGATGCGGTTAGGTGCTGCGTTCAGAATCACGTTCACTACATCAGGGTGCATGCCGGCACGTGGAGGGTCGGTGATGATGACGTCTGGACGACCATGCTGAGCGATGAAGTCATTGGTCAGGATATCCTTCATGTCGCCTGCATAGAAGAGGGTATTCTCAATGTTGTTTACCTGGGAATTCACCTTGGCATCCTCGATAGCCTCTGGCACGTATTCGATACCGATCACCTTCTTTGCCTTGTGAGCCACGAAGTTGGCGATGGTTCCTGTGCCGGTGTAGAGGTCGTAAACTAACTCGTTTCCGGTGAGGTTGGCAAACTCGCGAGCCACGCAATAAAGGTGGTAAGCCTGCTCGGTGTTAGTCTGATAGAAACTCTTTGGACCCACCTTGAACTTCAAATCCTCCATCAGCTCGAAGATGTGGTCGTTGCCCTTGAAGAGGATGAGCTCCAGATCGTTGATGGTATCATTTCCCTTCTGGTTATCTACATACATGAGTGAGGTAATCTGAGGGAACTTGTCTGCCACCTGCTGCATCAGTTCTAAGGCTCTCTGCTCATCACCCTCCTCATCATAGTGGAACTGGAATACGAGCATCCACTCGCCTGTGTTCGAATTGCGGATCATCATGTCGCGGAGCAATCCGTGTTGCTCACGAAGATCGTAGAAGGTATAGTTGTGAGAGTCTGCGTATTCGAAAACGAAGTTGCGGATCTCATTGCAGAGGTCATCCATCAGCCAGCACTTCTTGATAGGATAAATCTTGTCGAAGGCACCGGTAATATGGAAGCCGATGGCATTCTGGGCGTGGCGTTCCTTGAGAGAAGTTACTGTATCATCCTCTTTCTGAGGAAGTTGAGCTAACTCTTCTGAAGTAAACCAGCGCTTGTTGCTGCATCCGAACTCAATCTTGTTACGGTACTCCTGGGTCTTCACGCTGCCCATGATAGGGCGGAACTCAGGGAGTTCGATTTTGCCGATGCGGGTGAGCTGGTCTTCCACCTGCTTCTGCTTCGCCTTGATCTGTTCCTCGTAAGGAAGGTTCTGCCATTTGCAACCGCCACAGATGCCGAAGTGCTCGCACATAGGCTCCTGTCTTACGTCGCTCTTCTTGATGAAGCGAACTACCTTCGCCTCGCAATACTTATGTTTTTTCTTAACTACCTGCAAATCTACCACATCGCCAGGCACGCAGAAAGGCACGAAGATGACCTGGTCATCTACGCGAGTGATGCACTTACCCTCGGCTGCTACGGCCTCGATGGTGATGTTCTCCAAGAGAGGTAATGGTTTACGTTTTCTTGCCATAATTCAATTTTGTTTTTTTATGGCTGCAAAGTTAATACATTTTTGCGAGAAATGAAAGAGTTGTCCCGGATTTTTTCAGTCTTTGTCCCGGATGTTGTGAGGTAGTGGGGGATGGAAGGAGGTGGAGATAGGAGGGGAAAGGGAGAGGAAATGGAGAGAAAAAGGTGAAAAAGTGAAAGTGAAAAAGTGAATGGTGAACGAGGTGAATGGTGAACGAGGTGAATTTGATGAATATGGTGTATGCAGTGAATGGCAAAAAGGTCAAAAGGTCAAAAGGTCAAAAGGTCAAAAGGTCAAATGTGACTTTTCGTAAAAAGAGATGGGTTGATGCCAGTTTCTTGATTATTGTTGATGCCAGTTTCTTGAATATTCTGGTATAAGATTTCTTCTATATATAATAAAGTAGTACTTACGCGCGTACATTATTAAATGCTTTTTTTGATAATTAATGGTATTTAATAGTCTTAATCTTGATATTTGATTATTGTTATATGATGTTTAGGATTCGTCTCATTTCTGTTCTTTGAAAAATCACATTCGCAAAACCGACTGATTCACCCAATTCACCATTCACCTCGTTCACCTTTTCACTTTCACTTTTTCCCTTTCACATTTTCACTTTTGTCAAATGTGACTTTTGACCTTTTGACCTTTTGACTTTTTCTAGAACGCAAGTCCGCTAGGCGTCCCGCCGGATTTGCAATCCGGCGTTAAAAAATGTCCTAACCTATTTCGGCTCTGCGGATTTGTAATCCGCAGCAAAGGAGTATGCTTTTTCTTTTATAGGGGGATTACAAATCCCCCGTTGTCTATAGGTCGAACCTTTTTTAACGACGGATTGCAAATCCGCCGGGACGCCTGCCGGGGTCAAATCCGCCGGGACGCCTGGCGGAAGACTTTCTTATGACACACCCTCACCTTTCCTCTCTCGATGCCCTTTTTCCTACGTCGCGACGTAGCAATTCCTGCGTCCCGACGTAATAATTCCCGCGTCGCGACGTAGGAAAAAGGTGGCCTTGAGGGGAATTCTGCCTCTCAGAGTGTCAGAATCTCTTTCTTCGCCAACTTATAATTTCTTCTCAATCCGGTCATATTAGTAGGGGATTGTTAAAAATAGCCTCGTGTGTGCGACAACAGTGTGAAATGTAATCTCGAGATAGCAAAAAAGAGTATAAAAGTTTGGTAGTTTCAGAGAAATGTTGTATATTTGCATCATCAAAACAATTTGATAATAACTAGAATTATATAATATTTTTGAACCTATAACAAAATGAACGAAAAAAGAGTTTATACATTCGGTAATGGACAAGCCGAAGGTAATGCGAAGATGCGCGAAGTTCTTGGCGGTAAGGGTGCAAACCTCGCTGAGATGAATCTTATTGGTGTACCTGTACCTCCAGGTTTCACTATCACAACCGATACATGTAATGAATATTATGAGGTGGGTGAGGAAAGAATCAAGGAACTTCTTCAGGATGAAGTAACTGCTGCTGTAGCTCATACAGAGGCATTGATGAACTGCAAGTTCGGTTCCGTAGAGAATCCTCTCCTCGTTTCAGTACGTTCAGGTGCTCGCGCATCTATGCCAGGTATGATGGATACCATCCTCAACCTTGGTTTGAATGATGAGGTGGCTGAGGGTATGGTCAAGAAGACCGGTAATCCTCATTTCGTTTACGATTCATATCGTCGTTTCGTACAGATGTACGGTGATGTTGTTATGGGTCTTAAGCCAGTTAACAAGGAAGACATCGATCCATTCGAGGCTATCATCGAAAAGGTGAAGGAAGAGCAGGGGGTTACTCTCGACAAGGACCTCTCTGTAGAGTCTCTCAAGAAGCTCGTTGAGCTCTTCAAGGCTGCTATCAAGGAGCAGACTGGTCAGGATTTCCCTACCAATCCTATCGAGCAGCTCTGGGGTGCTATCTGCGCTGTGTTCCGTTCTTGGATGAACGAGCGTGCTATCCTCTACCGTAAGATGGAAGGTATTCCTGATGAGTGGGGTACTGCAGTTTCTGTCATGGCGATGGTATTCGGTAACATGGGCGAGACTTCTGCTACAGGTGTTTGCTTCTCTCGTGATGCAGGTAATGGTGAGAACCTCTTCAATGGTGAGTATCTTATCAATGCACAGGGTGAAGACGTTGTAGCTGGTATCCGTACACCACAGCAGATTACAAAGATCGGTTCTCAGCGCTGGGCTGAGCGTGCTGGCATCTCTGAGGAGGAGCGCGTAGCTAAGTATCCTTCTATGGAAGAGGCTATGCCTGAGCTTTACAAGGAGCTCGACGCTCTCCAGGATAAGCTGGAGCACCACTATCACGATATGCAGGATATGGAGTTCACCGTACAGGAAGGCAAACTCTGGTTCCTCCAGACTCGTAATGGTAAGCGTACAGGTACAGCTATGGTGAAGATTGCCATGGATCTCCTCCACGAGGGTATGATTGATGAGAAGACTGCTATCCTGCGCTGTGAGCCTCAGAAGCTCGATGAGCTTTTGCACCCAGTATTCGATAAGCTGGCTCTCTCTAAGGCTAAGGTCATCACTCAGGGTCTCCCTGCTTCTCCAGGTGCTGCTTGCGGTCAGATCGTATTCCACGCTGACGATGCTCAGGAGTGGCACGAGGATGGCAAGAAGGTCATCATGGTTCGTATCGAAACATCTCCTGAAGACCTCGCTGGTATGTCAGCTGCTGAGGGTATTCTTACCGCTCGTGGTGGTATGACTTCTCACGCTGCCGTTGTGGCTCGTGGTATGGGTAAGTGCTGCGTATCTGGTGCCGGCTCTATCAACGTTGACTACAAGACTAAGACTGTTGAGATTGAGGGCGTAGTTTACAAGGAGGGTGATTACATCTCTCTGAACGGTACTACAGGTCAGGTTTACGCAGGACAGATTGAGACAAAGGCTGCAGAGCTTTCAGGCGACTTCAAGGAGCTGATGGACCTCTGCGACAAATATACAAAGATGGAAATCCGTACCAATGCGGATACTCCACACGATGCTGAGGTAGCCCGTGCATTCGGTGCCAAGGGTATCGGTCTGACACGTACAGAGCACATGTTCTTCGATGATCAGAAGATTGTAGCTATGCGTGAGATGATTCTGGCAGACTCTGTTGAGGGTCGCGAGAAGGCACTTGCCAAGCTCCTCCCATATCAGAAGGCTGACTTCTACGGCATCCTCAAGGCTATGGATGGCTGCCACGTGAACATCCGCTTGCTCGACCCACCTCTCCACGAGTTCGTACCTCACGATTTGGCTGGTCAGCAGACCATGGCTAAGGAGATGGGCGTAAGCGTAGAGGAAATCAAGAAGCGTGTAAACTCTCTGGCAGAGAACAACCCTATGCTCGGTCATCGTGGTTGCCGTCTCGGTATCACATTCCCTGAGATTACAGCTATGCAGACCCGTGCCATCCTCGGTGCAGCTTGCGAGTTGAAGAAGGAAGGTTACAACCCATGCCCTGAAATCATGGTTCCGCTCATCGGTACTGTTCAGGAGCTCAAGCAGCAGAAGGCTATCATCCTCGCTACTTCTAAGGAGGTATTCGCTGAGTACGGCGTAGAGGTAGAATTTGAGATTGGTACCATGATTGAGATTCCTCGTGCTGCCCTTACAGCAGGTCAGATTGCAGAAGAGGCTCAGTACTTCTCATTCGGTACTAACGACTTGACACAGATGACCTTCGGTTACTCTCGTGATGACATCGCTTCATTCCTCCCTGCATACATGGAGAAGAAGATCTTGAAGGTTGACCCATTCCAGGTTCTCGACCAGGAGGGTGTTGGTCAGCTCATCAAGATGGCTGTAGAGAATGGTCGTGCTACCCGTCCTAACCTCCGCACTGGTATCTGCGGTGAGCATGGTGGTGAGCCTTCATCAGTTAAGTTCTGTGCTAAGGTTGGTATGAATTATGCTTCATGCTCTCCATTCCGTGTGCCTATCGCACGTTTGGCTGCGGCGCAGGCTGCTGTAGAGGAGTAAATCTCTTCAGAAGAAGATAAGTACGATTAAAAGATTAGATAATTAGAGGGGGGTGTGTCATAAACCTGTGACATGCCCTCTTTTGTGTAATTTATGGCATA
>ERZ1034973.2195-NODE-2195-length-10068-cov-5.376610_pt1 | contig 10068 bp, 7 predicted proteins | sample MGYA00520686_ERZ1034973 | MGnify/ENA primary metagenome ERZ1034973 (study PRJEB33766, sample SAMN09781775) | gut metagenome | biome: gut microbiome | host: Homo sapiens | place: Madagascar | study: EMG produced TPA metagenomics assembly of the PRJNA485056 data... | reverse complement strand
AACCCGCTTCGGGTTCATGAAAACGAAAACGCCGAACGATAAATAAATCGAAAGCGCGAAAGAGCCCCGCCGCGTCTTCTTTGCCCCCCCAATTGCCCAAGCCCCACAAGCTTGCACAAGTAGCCCAAACAGAAAGAACCCGCCATAGGGCGGGTCCTTTCTCGTTCACACTCCTGTCCAAAAGCAAGAGATTTCGAGTCGGCGCAACTTCCGGCGAATAAAAGGACAAAGCAGTGGCAACATCCCAATATGAGCCCGAAGAGAACATTGCCGATGAAGAGGTGTAGAAGTTCTTCGCCGGAAGTTTTGCTTCCTCTAAGTTAACCGTGATTAACTTAACAAGAGAAAAGTTAGCCGTCAATAACATTTCCCAAGAAAATCGTTCACCGCCGAAAAAAGACCGTCCGCCCCCGCACAGCAAACGCCCCTGGATAAAGAAGCCGGCCGACAGCGAAAAACGGAACCGATTAAAGTCACAGCGCACACCCTAGGAGGCAAACAGCGTACAGAAAAGCACCGACCCAAGGGCCAGAGTGAAGCAAAGCCCCGCTCAGCGCAATACAAAAAACAAGATTGCAAACCTGCTCGCGGCTTAACAAAAAAGCGGGAAACAAAGAAGGACACCCCTCACACAAAAGCGCCCGCGCGCGAGAGGGGTATCGCGTGGGGCGCATGCGACAAAGCTGCTAGCTTCGGTATCGCTAACAGTTTTATTGTCGCACCAGGACCCAAGAAAAGAAACCTATAAATAAAGATTTATTTATAGGTGAATCCTATATATAGAGGTGAGAAGCCACTTATTAACGTCTTTAATCCATGTAAACAGAGGCGCGTTTCGGAAAACCCTATTCCCTTCGCGCGTGCTTTCCGCGAACGGGAACGTCGTCGAACATGGCGTCAAGAGCCGCATCTGAAGAACACTCAGCGGACTGAAGGTACGACGCCCGCGCAGTACCGCCTTCAACAGGAAGAGGTAGCTTTTCCGGGTTAGCCACGAGGTTTTCAGGTATGGCTCTTCCGCCCTCGGAAGAACGCACCACGCTAGGCGCAGCAGCTCCCCTGGCGCCAGTGCCCTTCGCTTTCCCGCCAATGCCTTCTATAGCATCCATAGCGGAACGATACGCCTCCGCCTCGGCATCAAGAGAATGCTCGCCACTCACGCCACCCTGACAAGCGGAAGCGTCCATTTTAAAGGGCGAACTCCCCCTCTCGAAACCAATTCCGCCACCTTTTCCCTTTCGATCGGCACGAGCTTCCGCCTCGGCGCACTCGCGTTCAACCTCTTCTATGCTCTTGTTCTCCATTGCCTCGGAATCGGCAAAACGCTTGAAGTACTCCATCGCTTCGGTAAACAACTCATAGTCAGAGGGATGACGGGCATCGCTGGCCAAGTAGCGGACCAAGCCAGCCTGCACCAACTTTTTCGCCGCTCGACGCGAAGGGCCTAGAAAACCCTCGTAAATACAGTCCGCAGAAATCTGCAATTCACAGCCAGCTGAAACAAAGCGCCTTGCAACATCGATATCTTTCTGAACTTCACGGCATCGTTCCGGATTGGCGATTATGACCTTAAAGCCTTTGCGCTGCAGATTGTGAACCATGAATTCCCAATCGAGCGGCAAAGTGCCTTGAGGAAGCTCTAGCAGAAATTCCCCCTGGTCGTTGCCAAGCTGAACAGCTGCATCCATCCCAAGCTTCTTCAGTTTGTGATAGTCAACCTCAAAACCCATGGAAAGATCAGGTGCGCCAGGGATAGCAGACGCATGGCGCTTCAGCTGTAGATACGCCTGCCACATTCGCGGGAAATCAAACCAGGGGTCGCAGCATCGTGGCGTGCACACGATAGAGGTAATGCCCGCCCTCATGGCCTCGGAAAGCATCAGCAGCGATTCCTGCATGGTGCGAGCACCATCGTCTACTCCGGGAAGGATATGGCAATGTACGTCACGCATGGCGAAAGGAGCTCTCTAGTTTGGTGGATGCATTAGGTGGTCCCCGACGCGAACGTGCCCATTCACGTAGAACCAAACCACCTGCCATTATAGTACGCAACCCATAAAAAACCGCCCCCGAACGAGCCAGGGGCGGTGTGAGTAGCAGCGAACGCTTGTTCAGGGCAATCCCTACGTCGCGGCATCTGTACCGATGTATCGACTAAGCAAACGAAAGGGCCTGATCGATGTCGGCAATGAGGTCGGCGGTATCTTCGATACCGCACGAAAGGCGCACGAGATCGGGGCTGATGCCTGCTGCGGCGAGCTCTTCGTCGTTCATCTGGCGATGGGTTGCGTTCGCAGGGTGAAGAACGCAGGTGCGAGCATCGGCAACATGGGTGGCAATCTGCGCCAGCTTCAGGTTTGCCATGAAGCGCTCCGCAGCTTCACGCCCGCCTTTCACGCCAAAGCTCACAACACCACACGAACCGTTGGGCAGGTACTTCTGCGCCAATTCGTAATTCGGATCATCGGGCAAGCCGCAGTAACGAACCCATGCAACTTTCGGATGGCCGGAGAGGAACTCGGCAACCGACTGGCCGTTCTTGCAGTGCTGCGCCATGCGAACATGAAGGCTCTCAAGCCCCATGTTCAGCAGAAACGCATTCTGCGGCGACTGGATAGAGCCGAAATCGCGCATAAGCTGCGAAGTGGCCTTGGTAATAAACGCACCCTCGAGCCCAAAACGCTCGGTATACACCACACCATGGTAGCTTTCGTCTGGCGTAGTAAGACCAGGGAACTTATCTGCATGGGCATTCCAGTCGAATTTACCGGAGTCAACAATGCAACCGCCAACGCCAGCGCCATGACCGTCCATGTACTTTGTGGTGGAATGGGTAACGATATCAGCGCCCCACTCAAAGGGACGGCAATTTACCGGCGTAGGAAACGTGTTGTCCACAATCAGCGGCACACCATGAGCATGAGCCGCATTGGCGAAGCGCTCAATGTCCAAAACGTTAAGAGCTGGGTTTGCAATGGTTTCGCCGAAAACCGCTTTGGTATTCGGACGGAATGCCGCTTCAAGCTCTTCATCGGAGCAATCGGGAGAAACAAATGTGCATTCCAGGCCCATGCGCGCCATGGTGTGGCACAGCAGGTTGTACGTACCGCCGTAGATAGCCGAAGAAGCCACTACATGGTCGCCTTGCCCGGCAATATTGAACACAGCGAAGAAATTTGCCGCCTGTCCCGACGAAGTGAGCATCGCTGCGCTGCCGCCTTCCAGCTCGCAGATTTTAGCAGCAACAAAATCGTTTGTGGGATTCTGCAGGCGGGTATAGAAATATCCGGATTCCTCCAGATCGAACAAACGGCCCATATGCTCGCTTGTATCGTATTTCCATGTAGTCGATTGATAAATTGGCACCTGACGAGGCTCAGCATCGCCAGGACGATAGCCGCCCTGCACGCAGGTTGTGGCCAAAGATTCGCTCATTGCGTATTCCTTTCTTCCCAAAGTCCGCCCACGCAGCCGAAGCGCGTAAAGCGATACAGTCTATTGTAAAAGCGCATCGGGAAAAGATGATGACTAGTTCGGTAAGTAAAAAGCCTGGTCAATGCAATTACCTATAACTGGCTATAGATTGGCCGACGAGCGTAGAAGGCTTGGTCGCTCGCGCGTACAATCGAGATTGCTATCGCATCAACACACGAAAGTATCGTTATTCATAAAGGAGCACTTATGCCAATTCGCATCCCCGATGCCTTGCCGGCAACAGAGGTTTTGGAAGGAGAGAACATCTTTGTCATGACCGAGCACCGCGCCATCCATCAGGACATTCGTCCCTTACGCGTGCTTATCTTGAATTTGATGCCCCTGAAAATCGAAACGGAAACCCAAATCCTGCGCAAGCTCTCGAATACGCCCTTGCAGGTTGAGGTCGACCTCCTGCAAACCGTCACGCATAAAGCAACGCACGTACCCCCCAAGCACATGGAATCGTTCTACGTGGATTTGGACGAAATTCGCAACAAGCGCTACGACGGCATGATCGTCACCGGGGCGCCCGTCGAAAAGCTCCCCTTCGAAGATGTGGACTACTGGCCCGAACTGTGCGACATCTTCGAATGGGCAAAAACCAATGTTTTCTCAACCTTGTACCTCTGCTGGGGCGCACAGGCAGGTGCCTATTACCATTTCGGGATTCCGAAGTATCTGAGGCAGCATAAGATGACCGGGGTTTTCGAGCACAAGATCCTCAAACCTACCTCTCCTCTGGTTCGAGGTTTCGACACTGTCATTCACGCACCCCACTCTCGTTGGACCGAAGTTCATGCGGAAGACATCGAGAAGGTTCCCGAGTTGGAGCTGATTTCCGTGTCGGATGAAGCCGGTGTCTTCATCGCCAAAAGCACCGATAGTCGCCACTTCTTCGTATTCGGCCATCCCGAATACGACACCGACACCCTGGCAGGCGAATTCCATCGCGACACAAAAAAGGGCCTAAACCCCGACATGCCAAAGCACTACTTCCCCAACGACGATCCTACGCAACAGCCTATTTCCAACTGGCGAGCTACGGCTCAGCTGCTATACACCAATTGGCTCAACTATTACGTTTACCAGGCAACACCCTACGACTTGGAAGACATGCCAAAATAGAGCGAACTCGCCAAACCGAACCAGGAATCTAACCGAGATTCACAGCACCGCAAAAAGGGCACGCGTTCATGAAACGCGTGCCCTTTCGAATTGCAGGGAAACTCCAAACAAGGCATGGCGAGAAACAAACATTTTGTACCCTCGGGCAACTAAAGAGCGACTTTCTGGCAGAATATCGCTGAAATGTACCCTCGGACAGCCTGTTTTGTCAGAAATGGCTTATTATGTACGCTTTCAACAGGGAAAGCGCTGTCGAAGGGTACATTTCGCGAATATCTCGGGCAGGAAAGCCAGGCTTTCCTGCCCGAGAGTACAAAATATGCGAATCTTGCCATTATTTGGGGATTGTAGAACAAAAAGTGCGTCTATAACCCGCAGATCAGGCCCAAACCGGCCGTGAAACGCTTGTTAGTCCTGTACACGGATAACTGACGGGAATCCGCCCGTAACAACGCCCTCCAAAGCCAGGATATCGTCGATGGCCTTGCGTACATTGCGTTCTTCGGCCGTGTGAGTAACAAACACCAGATCGACGTCATCTCGTGCAGCATTGCCGCGCTGAGTAACCGTCTTGACCGAAACATCGTACTTGGCGAAGATGTCTGCCGCGGAAGCCAAAACACCGCTGCGATCGGCAACCACGAAGCGGATGTAGTACTTCGTATGAAGGTCCTCAACGGAAAGAATTGGCAGATCGTCAGTGCACGTGCATCCAACAATGGGCTTGATACCCATCTGCAGGTGGCGAGCAACCTCGAGCACGTCGCCCATAACGGCGCTGGCAGCGGGGCCCGCACCGGCACCTTCGCCGAAGAACATGTTTTCACCCGCAGCATCGCCTACGGTATAGATCGCGTTGAACACGCCGTTAACCGTGGCAAGCTGATGGCTTTCAGGAATCATCGTGGGATGCACGCGAACATCGATACCCGCATCGGAGCGGTATGCATGGGCAAGGAGCTTCACCGTATAACCCATTTCATGAGCCATAGCCAGGTCGACAGGAGAAATACGACGGATGCCTTCCGTGAACACCTGATTCATAGTTACGCGGGAGTTGAAGGCGATGGAAGCCAGGATGGCAATCTTGGCGGCGGCATCAAGGCCATCGACGTCAGCTGTAGGATCGGCTTCCGCAAAGCCCTTTTCCTGGGCTTCCTTCAGCGCATCTTCATAGCTCATGCCATCTTCGTCCATGCGCGTGATCATATAATTGGTGGTACCGTTCACGATACCCATGATGGAATCGATGCGGTTGGCAATAAGGGAGTGCTTCAAGGGAACGATGATGGGAATAGCGCCACCAACGCTGGCCTCAAACGCAATTTCTACGCCCTTTTCTTCCGCCAAATTCATGACCTCTTCACCGCAAGATGCCATAAGGGCCTTGTTGGCAGTAACCACGCTCTTGCCATTTTGCAGAGCCCCGATTACCACTTCCTTGGCGAAGGTAGTACCGCCGATAAGCTCGATAACCAGATCGACTTCAGGATCCTCAATCACTTCATGGAAATCGGTGGTGAAAATATCACTCAAGCCATATGACTCGGCAACCTCTGGCTGACGAGAACAAACGCGGGTCAGCTCAATGTCAATGCCAAAATGACGTTTGAATTCTTCCTTGTGGTTGCGAAGGATGTCCAAGCATCCACCGCCAACCGTGCCCGTTCCGACCAAGCCAACCTTGACAGCCATGAAGCGCACCTTTCCGTAGAAGTTATATTCCTTCTATTGTAAACGTTAAGGTATTGTCGTTTGTCACCGATCCGTTAAATGGATAGGCAAAGCCACCTTATCGCGCAAAACAAAACGGGGGCCTGACGTGCACAAGCAGGGACCAACTGCGCTTACCGCACCTAATCAATCCCCATTCGCGCCATCAGAACCCCGCGCAACGGTTATTGCAGCTTAGCAAATGGCTGCCGCAAGAAAAGCCTACAGATCGCAGCTCATCAGGTCGGCGTAGGTTTCACGACGAGTTACCAAACGAGCCTTGCCATCCTTAACGAACACGATACCAGGCCTAGGCTGACCGTTATAGCGGCTGCTCATGGAATGGCAGTACGCACCCGTGCCGAACATGCATACGATATCGCCCAAATCGGGATTCTGGATTGAGGCGTCGGCGGCAACCGCATCGCCCGATTCGCAATGCTTGCCTACCAGCGTTACCACTTTCGTGCGTGGCTGATTGGCTTTGTTGGCGATAACGGGCTCGTACTCCGCACCGTAGAGTGCCGTACGGATGTTGTCGGACATGCCACCATCGATAGCAACGATATTGCGAATACCCGGCAATGTTTTCAAGATGCCCACGGTATAGAGCGTCACGCCCGGCGTTGCCGCAATGGAGCGGCCCGGCTCAACCGCAATGCGGGGCTCCTTCACCCCATACTGGGCGCACAGCTCTTTCACTGCAGTGCAGGTAAGCTTCGCGAACGATTCAATCGTAGGGGGTTCTTCTTCCTTCACGTAAGCAATGCCCAAGCCACCACCCAGATCGAGGCCTTCGATTTCGTAACCGTACTCGTCGTTGATGCGCCTAATGAACTGAATCATGACATCGATGGCTTCACGGAACGAATGCAGGGCAAAGATCTGAGAACCGATATGGCAATGCAGACCGGCAAGACGGACGCCCGGTGCCTCCAAAACATCCTTCACGCATTTGAAGGCAAAGTCCTCACGCATAGTGAAGCCGAACTTGGAATCCTCGCAACCTGTGCGGATGAATTCGTGCGTATCGGCTTCCACACCAGGGGTAATACGCATATAGATATCCTGCGTTACGCCCAGTTCTTGAGCGATGGCAGAAACGCGACCCAACTCAATACGGGAGTCGATAACAATGCAGCCCACGCCGGCCTCGATAGCTTCACGCAGTTCTTGAGGGGTTTTATTGTTGCCATGAACAACTACGCGCTTAGCAGGGAAACCCGCAGCAAGCGCGCAGGCAAGCTCGCCGCCACCGGAAACATCGAGACACATGCCGTGCTCGTTGGCGAGTTGTACGATAGCCTTGTTCTGGAACGCTTTGGAAGCATAGGCAACTTCGGCACGGTCGCCGTAGTATTTCTTGAAAGACTGCACGTATTCATCCATGCGGGCTTCAAGATCAGCCTGGTCAAACACGTACAATGCAGTGCCGAATTCCTTGGCCACTTCCACCATATCGCAGCCGCCGATGAAAAGATGATCGTCTTTCACTTCAGCGGTAAGGGGCAGAACCTTGCCCAATTCCATGGTGGTAAGGCCGTCGGCCTTCTTGTTCAGGTCAGATACGGGGAGTGACATAACGCCTGCTTCCTTAGGTGTTGTGTGGGTATGCGCATGCGCGCTTCTTGTTCGACCGATATAATACCGTGCGAACAACTACTGTACCAATGTTTCTTTTCAAGCTGGTAACGCCAGCGCGATTGGGGGCCGCCATGCTTCGTATAACCATATTTGCCGTGGGAAAGCTCAAAGAGCAGTTCTGGAAAGACGCCGTCGCAGAATACCTGAAACGCCTTGGCGGATACGCAAAAATCGAAGTGCGTGAACTACCCGACTCCAACGCAGAAAAGGAAGCCGCAGCCTTGCTCTCCGCATTGCCGGAGCGCGGGCCCATTATCTTGATGGATATTCGTGGCAAGGAAACATCTAGCGAGGGTCTGGCGCAAAAAATAGATACTTATGCGCTCAACAGCGATTCTCATATTTCCTTTATCATCGGCGGAAGCGATGGTGTGACAAAGGAAGTAAAGCAGCGCGCCACAGAGCGCATCAGCTTCGGGCCCATCACCCTACCCCACAACCTTGCTCGCGTTGTTCTGCTTGAGCAGATTTATCGAGCGTTCAAGATTATCCGCCACGAGCCGTACCACAAGTAATTTCTAAGGTCTGCCGAATTCGGGCATGTGCCCCACGCGCTTTTCATCTAAGGCAGGGGGCACGGCTGCTTGACTTCTGCCGCCAGCGCCGAACCGCACACTCGCCAACTGGGGTAAGAGACATATCCAAAAGGGCGCTCCGCAGTGACGCGAAACCCTACCCTACTTGCTTTTGGAGCTCAGCAAGGGTTCCATCTTTGTCCATCTGGTCGAGGGCGTCATTGATGGCATCCGTTAAGGCCCGATTGTCCTTGTTCACGGCAACGGCATATTTCTCGCACGTTGCCACAGTTTCCAGGGTAACGCAATTGGGATAGGCGCTGTTCATGAGATATGTTGCGGCAGGCTCATCGGTTACCACAGCGGCAACTTCCCCCGCCTCAAGAGCGGCAAAGCATTCAGCAGCGGTCTTGTAGGCGACAACATTTTGCGTGACGTTCGCCATAGCATAGTCATAACCCGTGGCTTCAGCCTCAGCGGCAACCTGCTTGCCTTTCAGCTCGGACACCTTTTCGTACACGCCCTTCTTCGCCACAATCGCTTGATCAACCAGGTAATACGGAGAAGAAAAATCGACTAACTCCGACCGGCTGGGATTGATAGACAATGCCGAGATCGCAACGTCGTAGGTGCCATCATGTACACCCTGCACCAGTTCATCGAACGGAACTGCCTTGATCTCAAGCTGAAGCCCCAAACGATTCGCCACCTCACGGGCAACGCTTACATCGAAACCCGTAGGGGTCTCACCGTCTAGGGAGTCAAACGGAGGAAAATTAGGCGCCATAGCAACAGTGAGCTTGCCCTCGCTTACCAGCTGGTAGCTGGGTTTGCCGTCTTCTTCCGCACAGCCCGAAAGGCACAACGCAGCCAGTGCCGCACAAAGCGTTATCAGAACCGCCACAAACCGTTTTGCCATATCCTTCCCTCCCTTCAGCGAGAAACAACCAAGAAGACCTGCTGCCTTATTCGGCTTTCACCATGTCGTCGGCGGATTCAAGGGTAAGGTCGCCTTCTTTAATCCAGCCAATCTTGCGCAAAACAAGACCGAATGCGTAGGTTAACACCGCAGGAAGCACGAAACAGATTAGCACCAGACCCGCCCAGTCCATAGCGGTAATGGTCGCCATTGCGCCTGACGCCATATCGGCAACCCAGCCGGTATACACACCAATGGGGCCAACCAAACCACACGTGCCCATACCCGATGAAATGGCAGGGCCGTTCATCTTAAGCTGGAAAACGCATGTCGCGATGGGCCCAGTGATCATGGAAGCCAGCGTAGGGGGAATCCAGATGCGTGGGTTGCGCACGATATTGCCCATTTGCAGCATCGACGTTCCCAGACCCTGCGAGATCAAACCGCCCCAGCGGTTTTCCTTGAAGCCCATTACCGCAAAACCAACCATCTGAGCACAGCAACCGGCAACAGCAGCGCCTCCCGCCAAACCAGTGAGGCTCAATGCCGCGCAGATGGCGGCCGAAGAGATTGGCAGTGTAAGAGCGATGCCCACCAGAGCCGATACCAAAATACCCATGAAGAACGGCTGGAGTTCCGTAGCCCACATGATGAGCGAGCCTACCGCGGTAGCGC
>ERZ1034973.2192-NODE-2192-length-10080-cov-5.973965_pt1 | contig 10080 bp, 8 predicted proteins | sample MGYA00520686_ERZ1034973 | MGnify/ENA primary metagenome ERZ1034973 (study PRJEB33766, sample SAMN09781775) | gut metagenome | biome: gut microbiome | host: Homo sapiens | place: Madagascar | study: EMG produced TPA metagenomics assembly of the PRJNA485056 data... | reverse complement strand
TTTTTTACAGAATATCGATATGCTCTCCTGCAAGTGCCTTGTTCATGCTTCGTACTGCACAGAATTTACCGCACATGGAGCAGGTATCATCATGCTCTGGTTTGCGCTCGTTCCAGATACGTTTTGCGGTTTCTGGATCCATGGCGCATTCCCACTGTGCCTCCCAGTCAAGCTTTCTTCTGGCATCTGCCATCTTGTCATCGATCTCACGGGCACCGCGGACACCCTTGGCAATGTCTGCTGCATGTGCTGCGATCTTGGATGCCATGATTCCCTGTTTTACGTCTTCAAGATTCGGAAGTGCGAGGTGCTCTGCAGGTGTTACATAGCAGAGGAATGCTGCTCCGGACATAGCTGCTACTGCGCCGCCGATCGCGGATGTGATGTGGTCATATCCCGGTGCAACGTCAGTTACGATAGGTCCTAATACATAGAACGGTGCGCCCTGACAGATGGACTGCTGTACTTTCATATTTGCCTCAACCTGATCAAGCGGCACATGTCCCGGTCCCTCGACCATAACCTGGACGTCTTTTTCCCATGCACGTTTGGTCAGCTCGCCAAGACGTACAAGCTCCTCGATCTGGCATACATCTGTTGCATCAGCCAGACATCCCGGACGGCAGGCATCACCAAGAGAGATGGTCACATCATACTCGCGGCAGATATCCAGGATCTCGTCGTAGTATTCATAGAACGGATTCTCCTCACCTGTCATGCACATCCATGCAAATACAAGAGATCCTCCTCTGGAAACGATATTCATTTTTCTCTTGTGGTTACGGATCTGATCGATGGTCTTTCTTGTGATTCCACAATGAAGAGTTACAAAGTCAACACCATCCTGTGCATGGAGTCTTACTACATCGATAAAATCCTTGGCTGTCAGTGTATCAAGATCTCTCTGATAGTGGATAACAGAGTCATAAACCGGAACGGTTCCGATCATGGCTGGACACTCGGATGTCAGCTTGCGTCGGAACGGAATAGTATTTCCGTGGGAAGAAAGATCCATGATGGCATGAGCGCCCATGTTTACAGCTTCCATAACCTTCTGCATTTCCACGTCGTAATCCTTGCAGTCTCTGGATACACCAAGGTTTACATTGATCTTGGTGCGGAGCATGGAGCCTACACCCTCCGGATCGATACATTTGTGATTTTTATTTGCACAGATAGCCACCTTACCGGAGGCTACCAGCGGAAGCAGTTCCTCTGTTGTCATGCGTTCCTTCTTAGCTACGATTTCAAGCTCAGGTGTGATGATGCCTTTGCGGGCAGCCTCCATCTGTGTACTGTAATTTCTCATGTAAAAAAACTCCTTTCATTTTGTATCCAAATCTGGAAAATCTGTCACTACTGTCGGAAGTTCTGTTCCCGGCAGATAGTTATAGGGTATCCTTCTGTAAATTCTTTATGTTTATACAACAAAAAACCGGCTGCTGCAACGCACACGCATCACGGCAACCGGCTCTTAATCTTACGTACTTAATGAAAATCTTCTGTACTTCTGATCTCTTCTGTACTCTCTGATCTTCTGTGTCTTTAAGAATCCTTCGTGCATATGTCCCTACGTTGGCATTATCCAAATCAGGTTATGGGTCAAGACATTTACAGTCTACTCTCAGCTCGCTTCAGCGGGCCCCCCTGTTTTCATATGTTGGGGACGTCTGTTCGTCCATGTGGTTATTATAGTATACCGGCTAAAATTTGTAAACCGCATTTCTGCATTTTCTGACTTTTTCTTTCGACATAATGTGACTTGTGTCTATTGGTTATACCAGATTATCACACTCTGTCTCCACAATCGACAGCGCATGCACATATCGTATGTGCGTCACATCTGCATTTACCGGCACTGTTAGACATATTCTCCGTAATATTTCCCGAACTTTTCTTTAATCGAGATATCATGACGATCAATTTCCGTAAAAATCTGCGGCGTTTTTCTTTTTTCTCCCGTTCTTTCTTAAACTCAACTTCAAATCCCTGGTTAATCATAGCTCCGATCATAGAATAAGTATCATTATATTTCATACTGGCTTCCTCCTTTTTTATTCTGCATTGATATTTTTTATTTACCTACATCATAGCGGAATATCGGAACTGCTTCCATGGTCTAAAATAATCAATTTAATTGACTTTATTTATTCTTTCTTCTGTATTGGCTTGGTGTATCATTGTATAAGCGGCGAAATGCACGGATAAAACTTTCCGGATTTTTATACCCTACCCTGTCACTGATATCTTCTACGCTGAGCTGGCTGCAGAGAAGAAGCTGTTCGCCTTGCTGCAGACGGATCTCTGTGAGAAGATTGGAGAAAGTTTTTCCGGAGATAGATTTGATCAGTTTTGAACAATATGGTACAGAAAAATGAAATTTCTCTGCAAGTTCATTTAAAGTTACTGTACTGCAGTTTCTCATCATATAAGCAAGCATTTCGGATTCCTGCTCCGTTCGTTCTCTTCTGTTATCCGGTATGCTTACTTTTTTCCCGTGGCGTCTGGTCAGTTCCACAAAAAACAATGTAAGGATGCTACAGATGATCCTGTCCGAAAAACTGTCGCCGGTTTTCTGTTCCCTATACATGTCCAGAATGTAATTGCGGATAACTATATCATCCTTCGTATGGAAAAGAAGGTAGCGTATTTTTTCTCTGGAATATAGATTTCCTACAAAGAAACCGGAAATCTGAGTCTTATCACGGACTGTATTATAAAAGATATCCATAAATGTGCTGCGGCGGATCAGGATATTCAGAATGATGCTGTCATCCTCCACTGCCAAAATTCCATGTCTGACATTAGGTGCAAGCAGGCACAGGTCTCCTGCTGTCAGTTTCTCTGTGGAATCCCGGAAGGAATTAGTACAGGTTCCTGACAGAACATATATGATTTCAAAAAAATCATGTTCATGATAAAACACCGGCAGATAACGGGGATGCTTTACAAGACTTACATTATATTTTTCAGAAATAAATTCATCTTCACCTGCATGCTGATTCAGTAATTCTGGATTCAGCACCCATCCTACTTCCAGTTCGTGATCAGAATGGCTTTTCACAAAATCTTTAACTTTTTCGGGAGTTTTTTTCATAAAGTAGTATTCCCGGTATATCTTCTCATCATACTCCCATGTATTCAATTCCTGTATCAAATCATCACATTTCATTGCAGTGTCCTCTTTTACAATGTTTAATGTTCACAAGCTCCTTTCCTGAGCCCGTATTATATCTGCGATTTATATTTCCAGTCTAACATGCTATTTTCAAATCCACAACGCAAAAAGCCCGGCAACGTACAGATTATCCCATACGCCACCGGGCTTCTTTATAAACGATATTTCGAATTTCCTTCAGTATTCTTCTAACTTTTTATCTTTCTTCTGCCAATATACTGCTCCCTAGTTCTGTCTGACGTTCTGCACCTGCACGGCGGATCCCCGCAAAAATGGAGCCCGCAATATTGTGCCATACACTGAAGATCGCGCCCGGAAGTGTTGCAAGCGGATTGGCTGCAAAATTAGCTGCTGCCAGTGAGACAGCAAGGCCACTGTTCTGCATGCCTACCTCTATAGCTATAGCTGTTGTTCTGGAATACTCCACATGGAAGATTTTTGCAGCCAGAAATCCCAGCATCATACCACAGAAATTGTGGATCGCCACTACTCCAAGCACCAGAACTCCACAGCTTACGATCTTCTCTGCATTTACAGCCACAATTCCTCCGATGATCATAACAATAGCTACAACCGACACCAGCGGCATAACATCGGATACCTTATCCACATGCTCTCCCGCAAGGCTCCGGAGAAAAACTCCCAGGAGAACCGGGATCAGAATTACCTTTACCACAGAAATCACCATAGCCCAGAAGGATACTTCCACCCAGGCTCCTGCCAGAACATATACAAGAAACGGTGTCATCAACGGTGCTGCCAGTGTGGAAACTATGGTCATTCCCACAGAAAGCGCCACATCACCTCCTGCGATATAGGTGATCACATTGCTGGCTGTTCCGCCCGGACAGCATCCCACCAGGATCACTCCCAGTGCCAGATCTGCCGGAAGGTTCATCACTTTACACAGAAGCCAGGCGATCACCGGCATAATGGTATACTGAGCCACTGCACCGATCACCACTTCTTTGGGTCTGGAAAAAATTGCCCGGAAGTCATCCAGTTTTATGGTCAGACCCATACCAAACATGATCACTCCCAGAAATACAGACGTATAGTTCGTCATCCAGGAAAATCCGTCACGCCAGAAAAAAGCCAGGCAGGAAAAAGCGATGATAATGATCCCGATATATCTGGATGCAAGGCTGCTGATAATTCCGATTTTCTTTAAAATTTTCCCCATACATTACACCTCGTAGCTGAAGTTGTCGATCAGTCTTGTTTTTCCGATGTAAACAGCCATTGCTACAAGAACGCTGCGGTCAGCTTTTTCCACCGGCTGCATGGTAAGTGCATCTACCATGGATACATAATCGATCTTTGCCAGAGGCTCTGCTTCGATCACTGCTCGCATTTTTCCGAGAAGCTCTTCTGCCGGGATTCCTGCGTGAATGGCTTCCTGTCCGGCTTTTACTGCCTTTGACAGGCAAAGAGCTGCTTTTCTCTCTTCAGGGCTTAAATATGTATTTCTGGAGGATTTTGCAAGTCCGTCCTCCTCACGGATGATCGGACAGCCTACGATCTCAATATCGAAGTTCAGATCACTCACCATCTTGCGGATGATGGCCAGCTGCTGTGCGTCTTTCTGTCCGAAATATGCTCTGTCCGGTGCCACAATGTGGAACAGCTTGGTCACAACGGTACACACACCTTTGAAATGGATCGGACGTGTTTTTCCGCAAAGTGTCTCTGACAGAGTATCTATACTTACAAATGCGTGGGGATCATGATACATCTCGGAAGGCTCCGGGCAGAAGATCAGGTCCGCTCCCAGGCTTTCGCAGAGCTTGCTGTCACGCTCAAAGTCTCTCGGGTAGGCTTCCAGGTCTTCGGTAGGACCGAACTGTGTAGGATTGACGAAATCGGATACCACTACGATATCATTCTGCTCTCTGCATTTTTTGATCAGGCTTGCGTGTCCCTCATGGAGAAATCCCATGGTTGGCACAAGGCCTACTGTTTTCCCTTCTTTTTTCCACGCTTTGATCTGTTTTCTTGTTTCTTCTACTGTTTTTGTTACCTGCATTGTGCTCTCCTCTTTTCCGGTTCTGGAACCGGTTTTCTTTATAGATTCGAGATAGCCTCTTTTCTGAATTCACCTTCGTCTTATTGTATTTCTGATCTGCGTCAGGCCATATCCTTCAGCAATCCGTGTTTCTCATAATTAGTCACTCTGCTAATTCTGTTCTCTTCATCTACAAATACAACTGCAGGCTTGTGGGTACGGGCTTCTTCCTGCTCGTACTGTGCGTAAGCCATGATGATGATCTTGTCACCGGTACTCACACATCTTGCTGCTGCTCCATTCAGGCAGATCATACCACTTCCGCGTTCTCCGCAAATGGTGTATGTCTCGAAACGGCTGCCGTTGTTCACATCTACGATCTGAACCTTCTCATATTCCAGTATCCCGGCAGCTTCCAGCAGTTCCTCATCCACAGTGATACTTCCTACATAATCCAGTTCCGCCTGGACAACGGTTGCTCTGTGGATCTTTCCTTTTAACATCTCTATTGTCATCTTATATAAGTCCTTTCCTGCAGGGAATAACTTTCAAGTGGATAAAAGCATCCGCTTCCGTATTTAATAAAAAAGCGTCTCGGGGCACACTTCGACCCTGAAACGCTTCTGATTGATTCCCTGTATATTGAGTCCTGTTTTTTGTACATAAAAAGCATTCACATAATTTATGGCATTAATACAGGCTCGTATCTTTCATAATCTTTTATAATTTTCATATATCCGTCCGTTCCCGGTCCCGGGTTCCGGCTGGCTATTTTTATATAAGATTCCAGTGATTTCAGCCAGAGTATAGTTTTGAGTCCAAATACTATCTCTGTGGGGTATTATTACACCCCGACACTGGTTTGTCAATAATTTTCATATTCTCTGCCATGTGAAAGGGCTTTATCTTTCTTCCTTTATGCATATTATTTATGGATATGCACATCCAGCTGATTATAAGGAATCTCAATTCCATAATAATCAAAATCTTCCTTGATCCTCTGGTTCAATCTCCATCTGGCTGCCCAGTAGCGGTCGGTAGCTACCCAGACACGAAAGCCCATGATCACAGAGCTTTCTGCCAGCTCGTCTACAAATACCACCATCTCTTCGTCTTCTCTTGTATCCGGATCTTCGGTGAGGATATCTTCCAAGATATCCTTGGCCTTCTGGATATCTGCATTGTAAGAGATCCCTACTTTGATCTCCAGCCTTCGCTGATCCCTTGCTGTTACGTTGGTGATGGTCGCATTGGAAAGAGTACCGTTCGGGATCACGATGTGCTTGTTATCAATGGATAATAACGTTGTATAACAAATCTCGACCTTGGCTACCGTTCCCTCGCTTCCGTCCTGTCCGTTAACGATGATGTAATCCCCTACCTGGAAAGGCTTGAACAGAAGAAGCATCATACCTCCTGCCAGATTGGCAAGTCCGCCCTGGAGGGCAAGACCCATAGTAACACCTGCAGTTCCAAGAAGTGCTGCCAGAGATGATTCCTTTACTCCAAAGCTTGTGGATATATTAAAGATCAGGAGTATGTAAAGTACGATCTTGACCAGTGAGGATATAAACTGTGCCGCTCCTGTATCCAGCCTGGATTTTGTCAGTGATTTCCTCACAAACTTTACGATCCATTTAATTACCGTGCTTCCTACCCAGAAAGCAACGATAGCCAGAACAACCTTGATTCCGAATTTTGTGATGTCCGGCAGATAATTTTCAAACATCTGCCTGTACTGGTTTACCTGATTTCCGACCTCCTGCACGGTCTGTACAGTACTATCCAAATATAATCCCCCCTGTCTGATCGATCATTCGATATACATATGCGGATCGATCTATGTATTCCTGATGTAAACATTCCCTATAATCCGCATCTGGCAATATAATAATACAGCAGTAGTTTTTCCCTGTAAACCTGATTTCTCCGGTTTTATAAAGTATAGGGTATAAACCACTGCTGTAATTCTGTTATAGGTTATAGCTTTATTGTATTTCTGTCCGGTAATCCGCCGCAGAATGCTGCAGAATATACGTTACTTTTCACTTCGTTCTCAGTAACACGCCTGGCGATGCACAGAATTTATGCTGATCGCATAAATTCGCGCGGTATGTCTCGGGTTTTTTCTTTATTTATTAATTCCCTTCATGGAAAGGCTGATACGTTTTTTCTTCATATCAACACCAAGAACACGGACATCCACGATATCTCCCACACTGACCGCTTCCAGCGGATGTTTGATGAATTTCTCGCTCATCTCAGAAATATGGACCAGACCATCCTGATGCACACCGATATCCACAAAAGCGCCGAAGTCAATAACATTGCGGACAGTTCCCTTAAGAACCATGCCCTCTTTCAGATCCTTCATGTCCAGTACATCAGTACGGAGAATCGGTTTCGGCATCTCGTCACGTGGATCTCTGGCAGGTTTTTCCAGTTCCTTTACGATATCACGTAAGGTTGGCTCTCCGATCTCCAGCTCCTTTGCCAGTTTTCCGTAATCGCGGATCTGTCCGGAAATACCGGAAAGCTTGCGCTCTGCCACATCTTCCGGTGTGTAGCCTAGCTTTTCCAGGAGTTTTTTTGCTGCGTCATAGCTTTCCGGATGGACACTGGTTGCGTCCAGAGGATTTTTGCCTCCTGTGATCCGTGTGAAACCTGCACACTGCTCAAAGGCTTTCGGACCAAGCTTGGCAACCTTAAGAAGCTCTCTTCTTGTCTGGAAACGGCCGTTTTCCTCACGGTAGGCTACGATATTCTTTGCGATGGCCTTACTGATTCCGGAAATATACTCCAGTAGGGAGGCAGATGCCGTATTCAGATCCACTCCGACCTTGTTTACACAATCTTCCACGACACCGTTAAGGGCTTCTCCCAGCTTCTTCTGGTTCATATCATGCTGATACTGACCGACACCAATGGATTTCGGATCGATCTTTACAAGCTCTGCAAGCGGATCCTGTACACGTCTTGCGATGGATGCGGCGCTTCTCTGTCCAACATCGAAATTCGGGAATTCTTCCGTGGCAAGCTTGCTTGCGGAATATACAGAAGCACCTGCCTCGTTGGTGATGACATACTGGACCTTTTCCGGAATTTCCTTAAGAAGCTCCACGATGATCTGCTCGGATTCTCTGGATGCCGTTCCGTTTCCTACAGAGATCAGTGTCACATGATATTTGCTGATAAGCTTTTTCAGGGTTTCCTTTGCGGCACGGATCTTGGTCTCATTGGTTGGTGCTGTGGGATAAATAACTGTGGTATCCAGAACCTTTCCGGTCGGATCTACCACTGCCAGCTTGCATCCGGTACGGAAGGCAGGGTCCCAGCCAAGAACTACCTGTCCTGCGATCGGAGGCTGCATGAGAAGCTGCTCCAGATTTTTGCCAAAGACATGGATGGCACCGTCCTCTGCTGCCTCTGTAAGGGCGCTCCGGATCTCACGCTCAATAGCCGGTCCGATGAGACGTTTATAGCTGTCCTCAATGGCTTCTTTCAGAACGGGTGTAGTGTATGGATTATCGCGGACGATCACCTGTTTTTCAAGATAACGGATGATCTCTTCCTCAGGTGCAAGGATCTTCACAGTAAGGAATTTCTCTTTCTCACCACGGTTCAGAGCAAGGACACGATGACCTGCAAGCTTTTTCACCGGCTCTTCAAAGTCATAATACATCTCGTATACAGACTGCTCCTTCTCATCTCTCGCATTAGAGCATATAGTTCCCTTATCCATTGTTCTCTTACGGATGCTGATACGATAATCTGCTTCATCGGAAATGTGCTCCGCAATGATATCTCTGGCACCACTGATGGCCTCTTCCACAGTTTTGACTTCTTTTTCCTCAGAAAGAAATGCTTTTGCCTCTTCTTCAAGAGGTTTCTTCGTCATCTGGAGAAGAATGATGTCGGCCAGAGGTCCCAGACCTTTTTCCCTGGCGATGATGGCACGTGTACGGCGCTTCGGGCGGTACGGACGGTAAAGATCCTCTACCACAACAAGTGTCTGCGCTGCCTCGATCTGTTTCTTCAGCTCCGGAGTCAGCTTGCCCTGCTCCTCGATGCTGCCCAGAACCTGAGCCTTTTTGTCCTCAAGATTTCTTAAATAGGTAAGTCTCTCATTAAGATTACGAAGCTGTTCGTCGTTCAGTGTACCGGTTGCTTCCTTACGGTATCTGGAAATAAAAGGAATGGTGCAGCCTTCATCGATCAGCTTAACTGCTGCCTCAACCTGCCATTTCTCAACGTTCAATTCTCTGGTAATTACCTGAATAATATCCATTTTTATCTTTCTCCCGTTGTTTCAAATTTGCCTGAGGCTGCATTTTCCTCTTTACACAGCTTCTGACATTTATCAAAGATCAATCTGTGCGATCACGTCCTTCAGAGCATTGGCGCTTGCATGAAGCTTCTCTGTCTCCTCCTCGGTCAGCGGAACACGAACGATACGTTTTACACCTTCCGGTCCGATAGAAGCCATGGTACTAAGACATACGTCTTCAACACCGTACTCTCCGTGAAGCATGGTTGATACACTGACTATTGTATCAGATGCAGCAAGAAGAAGCGAGCAAAGTCTGCAAACAGATACGGCTACCGCATAAAATGTAGCACCCTTCTTGGCGATCACAGTTGATCCTGAAGTATGAACATACTCCAGAACCTCTTCTCTGTCAAGTGGCTGCAGATCTTTCTGATCCTCATGAACGATCTTGTCAAATTCATCAAGGGTCGCACCTGCAACAAAGGCTCTGGACCACGGTACAAAGGAAGTATCTCCATGCTCTCCGAATACATAGGCGTGGATGTTTTTCTCAGATACGCCGTAGTGCTGGGAAAGTCTGCAGCGGAGACGGGCCGTATCCAGGGCGGTTCCGGAACCAAGGATCTG
>ERZ1034973.2190-NODE-2190-length-10088-cov-7.017841_pt1 | contig 10088 bp, 7 predicted proteins | sample MGYA00520686_ERZ1034973 | MGnify/ENA primary metagenome ERZ1034973 (study PRJEB33766, sample SAMN09781775) | gut metagenome | biome: gut microbiome | host: Homo sapiens | place: Madagascar | study: EMG produced TPA metagenomics assembly of the PRJNA485056 data... | reverse complement strand
CAATAAAGGGGCCGCCACCACCGCCCTTGCCACTGTTGGAGAGCAAGGTCAACAGCAGGGCCACCACGGCGGCCACACCTGCCAGCAGCAGGCTGGCGGTGAACAGATAGGCCAGCAAGCCAGTGCCGCCGCCCACCAGAAGCGAGCCGAACTTGTTGCCAAAAATACGGCGAATGACAGGGCCGATCACCATCACGCCAAAGAACAGAAAGATGGCCAGCCCTTCCAGATCTGCCTCGTCTGCATGGCTGGGCTGTTGCGACGGTGGTGGCAGAGCTTCGCCTGCAATCCGGGCGCCCACCTGGTCAATCGCCGCCAGAATGCCGCCTGTGTAATCGTCTTGGCGAAAGTGAGGGGCCATTTGCTGGTCAATGATGCGTGCTGCCACCAGATCAGGAATGGCGCCTTCTAGCACGCGAGCCACTTCCATGCGCATGCGTCGGTCATCCTTGGCAATGACGATCAGCAAGCCATCACCCACCTCCTTGCGGCCTATCTTCCAGTCGCTGGCGACGCGGTGGGCGTAAGGCGCAATGTCTTCAGGAGCAGTGGTCGGGACCATGAGCACCACGACCTGCGAGCCTGATTGTTCTTCCAGACTGCGCAGACGTGCTTCGATGGCTGCGGTCTGCTCTGCGCTCAAAGTGCCCGTCTGATCGATCATGCGGGCCGTCAGCGCCGGCACGGGCTGCAAGGGCTGAGCAAGCACAGCCTGCCATGGCAGCAGAGCAGCAAAAATAAGAGCTGCCAGCGCCCGCCAGATAAGCGTTAAAGCCATATTTGCTTCCTCATCCATCCTGCTGCCTGTGGGCGGCTGCATGGCCTTATTTGCTGCCAAAGTCCACGGTGGGTGGGCGCGAGATTTCCGCTTCGTTCTGCACCGTGAAGTTGGGCTTGGGGTCATAGCCAAACACCATGCTGGTCAGGTTGGTGGGAAAGCTGCGCGCCAGCACGTTATATTCCTGCACGGCCTGGATGTAGGCATTGCGTGCTACGGTGATGCGGTTTTCCGTGCCTTCCAGCGTCACGCGCAGATCGCGAAAGGCCTGGTTGGCCTGCAGCTGCGGGTATTGTTCGGCTACGACCATCAGGCGCGACAGCGCGCTGGACAGCTCACCCTGGGCCTGCTGGAATTTTTCAAAGGCGGCAGGGTCGTTGATCAGCTCGGGGGTGGCTTGAATGGAGGTGGCCTTGGCGCGTGCGTCGATGACCTTGGTCAGCGTTTCCTGCTCGAAATTGGCCTCCCCTTTGACGGAAGCCACGATGTTGGGCACCAGATCGGCACGCCGCTGGTACTGGTTCAGGACCTCGCTCCACTTGGACTTGGTCGCTTCATCCAGACGCTGGAAATCGTTGTAGCCGCAACCTGTGAGCGCGGACACTACCAGCACGGTGGCAAGCATGCGTTTCATAGAGTGTTTCCTTATGAGATGGGGCAAGCCGATGGCTGTCCATTGTGCATATGGGCGCAGCCGCAGTTTGTAGGGCAACAGAGCGCCAAGCATGGCGTGTTGCGGTTATCTTTGCAAGATCTGCAAGGGAGATACGCAAGCATGGATGACATCGTGAAACAAGCGCTGGCCAAGTGGCCGAATGTGCCTGCCTGCTGGGGCTGGCTGGGTCTGGACAGTCGCGGCCAATGGTGGCTGCGTGATGCGCAGACGCAGGCTCAGGGTGCTTTCCCGCAGAGCAAGGGCACGCGTGTGGAGCACGAGAAGCTGCTGGCCTTTATTGCCCGCAATTACGAGGCCAACGAGCACGGGGAATGGTTTTTTCAGAACGGCCCGCAGCGTGTCTATGTGGAACTTGAAAACACACCCATGGTGTGGCGTGTGCATGAGGCAGACAAAGTGGTCGCACACACAGGCATGCAGGCGCAGCAGGTGCAGCAATGCCTGATGGATGAAGACGGCAGGGTCTATCTGCTGTGCGATGGCGTGCTGGGATTGGTGCATTCACAGGACATGCTGCAGGTGGCCCAGTGCATCGAAGCCGGTATCTGGGAGGTACAGGAAGCGCAGGCCGAGCAGCTACCGCAGCGTTTTGGCTTTGTGCGCAGCCCGCAGCAGATGCAGAGCGCATAAAAAAAGGATCCAGAAAAAGGATCCTTTTTTTGTAGCGTGCAGCGCAGTATTACTGAGCGCTTTCACCTTCCTTGGCTTCAGGCTGTGGCTCTGGGAAGTTGGCACCTGCCGCATTGGCCATGTAGGCCACAGCACGTGCAATTTCCAGATCATTGAAGTTGCCACCGCCTTGTGGGGCCATGGCTCCCTTGCCCTTGAGCGCAGCTTGCACCAGGGCATCAAAACCTTGACCCAGACGAGGGCCCCATTCAGCAGCATCACCAAATTTGGGCGCGCCAGACACACCGGTTGCGTGGCAGGCAGCGCACTGGCCCTTGTAGACCTCTTCGCCATTGACCAGAGGGCGGTCAACATTGGAGCGAATCTCCACCGAGCCAACTTTTTGCAAGCGCTTGGCCTGTGCCAGCTCCGCAGCAGCGGAGTGCGAGACAGGTTCGTGCGATGACTTCAACAGGCTGACCAAACCAACGCACAGAACAAGTGCGAGAACTAGGGTAACAAGCAGTGGATTGAATTTTTTGTGAGAGCCTGCGTGGCCTTCTTGGTGGTGCTTTTCGCTCATGGCATCCTCAGGTGATCGTGGGCAGGAAAAACCAACGAAAAATTATATCGAGTCGGCTTTTTTTGCCTCTACCCAGAGTGCCCAAAGAATAGGCACTCTGGGGCAGAGTTGATGCACCTCAATGATTGTGGTCTTGAGGCTTGCCAAGGCTGGCTTGTGTCCAGCCACCACCCAGGGCCTTGTACAGGTTGATCTGATTCAGGCGCTGTGCCAGGCGCACCTGCACGTCAGCCTGCTCCAGCGCGAACAGGGAGCGCTGCGCATCCAGCAGGTCCAGATAGCTGGACACACCGTTACGGTAGCGCAGTTCGGCTAGTTGCAGGCGGCGGCGCTCGGCCTCGGTCTGCGCGAGCTGTGCAGCCTGCTGCTCGGCCAGTGCCGACTGGCTGTTGAGCGCGTCAGAAACTTCCTTGAAGCTGGTCTGGATGGCCTTTTCGTACTGCGCAACGGCGATGGCGCGTGCAGCCTTGCTGGCTTCCAGATTCGCGGTCAGACGACCCCCTGTGAAGATGGGCAGGTTCAGCGTAGGGCCTACATTAAAGCCCCAGGTACCGCTGTTAAACAGATTCGACAGCTCATTGCTGACGCTGCCGTACTGTGCGGTGAGCGAGATGCTGGGGAAGAAGGCCGCACGTGCCGCACCAATATTGGCATTGGCCGCCAGCAGCTGCTGTTCGGCCGCACGCAGGTCGGGGCGACGGGCCAGCAGATCCGAAGGCAGTCCAGCAGGGATGTCGGCCATGGGCGCGATATCCGCCAGCTTGCTGCCGGTCAGGCTGGCCAGAATCTCGGCCGGAATGGGCTGACCCAGTAGCAGTGTCAGGGCACTTTCATCCAGACTGCGCTGGCGCTTTTGCTGGGCATAGGTGGCGCGTGCCGCCTGTGCCAGCGACTCAATCTGGCTCAGATCCAGCGCCGACGTGACGCCTGCTTCATAGCTCAGCTGTGCCAGCTTGGCGGAGGCTTCGCGTGTTTCCAGCGTGCGGCGCGAGATGTCGAGCAGCTCTTCGTCCGCAATCAGCGTCAGCCATCCCTGGGCCACGCTGCTGACCAGGGCCAGCTCGCTGGCCTGGCGGCTGGCATCGGTCGCGAAGTATTGCGCCAGCGCAGCTTCCTTGAGGCTGCGCAGGCGGCCGAAGAAGTCAAGCTCCCAGGCAGAGATGGCCACACCTGCAGAGAAGGTGTTACCTAGGTCCCCAGTGACCTGGCTGTTGCCGCGGTTGGCGGAGGCTACGCCACCTACGCTGGGGAAAATCGCTGCGCGCTCAATCTGGAACTGGGCACGTGCTTTTTCCACATTCAGGGCCGCCACCCGCAGGTCGCGGTTGTTTTCCAGCGCAATGCGGATGAGCTGCTGCAGGCGTGGGGCGGTGAAATAGTCGCTCCATGCCATGGAAACGGGAGCCGCATCTGCCTGTGCAGCAGCCGGATAGGCATTGGGCACGGGCAGGGGCGGCGCCTCGTAGGCTGGGATCAGCGAACACCCTGCCAGGGTGCTCGCTGCGGCGAGAGTCAGAATACTCAGTGAATTACGCATGATGCTCCTCTGCTGTGCTGCCTGCAGTGGAGGCAGGGCCTTGCGGCTGATGGGGTTTGACCTTGAAGAAGCGCCGCACCACCACAAAGAAGACGGGCACAAAGAACACGGCCAGCAAAGTGCCCGTGAAAATGCCGCCCAGCACGCTGGTGCCAATGGCACGCTGGCTGGCAGCGCTGGCGCCGCTGGCCATGAACAGTGGCACCACACCCAGACCGAAGGCCAGCGAGGTCATGATGATGGGGCGGAAGCGCAGGTGGGCTGCCTCCAGCGCCGCGGCAATCACGCTCTTGCCTTCTGCCTGCAGGTCCTTGGCGAACTCGATGATCAGAATCGCGTTCTTCGCAGACAGACCAATCACGGTGACCAGACCCACCTGGAAGTAAATGTCATTGGAGTAGTTGCGCAGCAAGGTCGCCAGCAACACACCAATCACACCCAGAGGCACGACCAGAATCACGGACAGCGGAATGCTCCAGCTCTCATACAGCGCAGCCAGGCACAGGAACACGGCCAGGATGGCGAAGCTGTAGAGGATGATGGACTGCGAGCCTGCCAGCTTTTCCTGGAAGGACTGACCGGTCCACTCGTAGCCAAAGCCGTCAGGCAGCTGAGCCATCAGGCGCTGCACTTCTTCCATGGCATCACCCGTGCTGTAGCCCGGTGCAGGTGCCCCGGAAATTCGCATGGCCGGATAGCCGTTATAGCGCACGCTTTGCTGAGGACCCTTTACCCAGGACACGGTGGCAAATGCCGACAGTGGCACGGGCTGGCCCTGAACGTTCATCGCGTTGAGCTTGAGCAGCTCATCAGGCTGCATGCGCGCAGCTGCTTCTGCCTGCACGATGACGCGCTGCATGCGACCGCGGTTGGGGAAGTCGTTCACGTAGGACGAGCCCATGGCCGTCGAGATGACAGCATTGATGCTGTCAAACGGCACACCCAGTGCATTGGCCTTTTCGCGGTCGATGTCCACGCGGATCTGTGGTGCATCTTCCAGTCCATCTGGACGCACTTGCGCCAGGATGGGGCTTTGTGCCGCCATGCCGAGGAACATGTTCCGTGCGTTCACTAGTGCTTCGTGACCAAGATCGGCACGGTCCTGCAGGCGTACGTTAAAGCCAGCAGACATGCCCAGCGCGGGGATGGGCGGTGGGCTCAGTGCAAACACAATGGCATCGCGGATACCGCCTGTGGCAGCCATGATGCGCCCGGCAATGGCTTCGGCCTGCTCGCCTGGTTTGGTGCGTTCGTCCCAGTTTTTCAGCGTGACAAAGCCCAGACCAGCGTTCTGGCCCTGACCCGAGAAGCTGAAGCCCACCACGCTGACCATGTCGGTGACTTCAGGCTGTGCCAGCACGAACTTTTCGACCTGCTCGACAACTGCCTCAGTGCGCTCAGCGGTTGCACCCGCAGGCAGCTGGACGTTGACGATCAGCGTGCCCTGGTCTTCATTGGGCAGGAAGGCCGTGGGCAGACGGTTGTAGAACAGGACCACGGCACCAATGATGGCCACGTAGATCAGCATGTAGCGACCTGCGCGGTGCAGCATGTGATTGACAGCGCCTTCGTAGCGCTTGGCGCTCTTGGCGAAGCTGCGGTTGAACCAGGCAAAAAAGCCCTTGCCTTCCAGGTGGTGACCAGCCTTGACAGGCTTGAGCAAGCTGGCGCACAGCGCAGGCGTGAGCGACAGCGCCATGAACGCCGAGAAAGCGATCGAGGCCACCATCACCGTTGCAAACTGGCGATAGATATTGCCGGTAGAACCACTGAAGAAAGCCAGCGGTACGAACACCGAGATCAGCACCACTGTCACGCCCACAATCGCGCCAGAGATCTGGCCCATGGCCTTGCGCGTGGCCTCCTTGGGCGGCAGACCTTCCTCGCTCATGATGCGCTCGACGTTTTCCACCACCACGATGGCGTCGTCCACCACGATACCGATCACCAGCACCATGCCAAACATGGTCAGCACGTTGATCGAGAAGCCCAGCGCCAGCAGTGTTGCAAACGTACCCAGTAGGGCCACAGGCACTACGACGGTTGGGATCAGTGTGTAGCGCCAGTTCTGCAGGAACAGGAACATCACCAGAAACACCAGCACCACGGCTTCAATCAGCGTATGGGCCACCTTGGTGATCGAGATGGACACAAAGGTTGAGCTGTCGTAGGGGATGGACCAGGTCATGCCTTGGGGGAAGAACTGCTGCAACTGCTCCATCTTGGCGCGTACTGCCTGGGATGCAGCCAGAGCATTGCCGGAGGGCGAAAGCTGCACACCAATGCCCGCCGCAGGATGGCCGTTCAGACGTGCCGATGTGGCATAGCTCTGGCCACCGATTTCCACGCGAGCCACATCCTTGAGGCGTACGGTGGAGCCGTCTGTATTGGCACGCAGAATGATGTTCTGGAAGGCCTCCACCGTACCGAGCTGGCCGGGGATGGTGACCGTAGCAGTAATGGCCTGGCCAGGCAGGCTGGGCAGATCACCAATGGAGCCACTGGATACCTGCGCATTCTGTGCGCGGATGGCACTGATGACCTCAGCAGACGACAGCTTGAAGCCTTCCAGCTTGCCGGGGTCCAGCCAGATGCGCATGGCCTGTTCGGTACCAAACAGCTGCACCTGGCCTATGCCAGGCAGGCGTTGGATTTCTGGCACCACGTTGCGCGATGCGTAGTCACCCAGGCGCACCACATCCCATTCGGGGTCTGAGGTGGCCAGCATGGCAAACAGCAGAAAGTCCGATGCGGACTTATCGACTGTGACACCCTGCTGCGTCACGATGGAGGGCAGGCGCGGCGTGGCGCGCGCCAGCCGGTTCTGTACGTCCACCTGGGCCAGTTCAGGGTCAGTGCCTTGCTCGAAAGTGATGGTCAGTGAGCCTGTACCGTTGGACTGGGCGACCGACTCCATGTACAGCAAGCCTGTGGCGCCGTTCATTTCGCGCTCGATCACCGCCAGCACACTTTCTTCCAGTGTCTGTGCAGAGGCGCCAGGATAGGCTGCACTCACCACAATGGAAGGCGGTGCGACAGGTGGGTACTGCGCAATAGGCAGCTGGGTGATGGCAACTGCCCCCAGCACGCTGATAAATAGCGCCACCACCCATGCAAAAATGGGACGCTCAATAAAGAATTTAGCCATGTGACAAGGTCCTCGTGCTTACTTGGCCGTGGCTGCAGGGGCTTGAGAAGCGGGCGCAGCAGACTCTGCAGCACCTGACTTCCATGGAACGGGCTTTACAGCCGTGCCCGGTGGCATCAGTTGCAGTTTCTCCAGACCATCCACGACAACCTGTTCACCAGGCTGCAGACCTTCCTGAACAATCCATTGGTTGTTTTGCGCCATGCTGATCTGCACATTGCGTGTGCTGAGCTTGCCGTCCTTGTCCAGAACGGTCACGGTATTGCCTTGCTGGGTGCGTGTCACGGCCTGCTGGGGCAGAGCGATCACGTTATCAGCCTTGGCGGCTTCCATGCGGATGCGCACGTACAGACCAGGCAGCAGCAATCCTTTGGGGTTGGGCACTTCTGCACGCAGCGTGACTTGGCCCGTAGTGGGGTCTACCGAAATATCGCTGAACAGCAGCTTGCCGTTGAGTTCGTACTCCGTGCCATCATCGAGCAGCACTGTGACTTCTGTGGCCGCTTTGCCAGCAGAGGTGTATTGTCCATCACTCAAAGCCTTACGCAGCTTGAGAGAGTCGGCTGCAGACTGGGTGAAGTTCACGTAGACAGGGTCAATCTGCTGAATCACGGCCAGCGGTGTTGCAGTACCTTGACCTACCAGCGCACCTTCTGTGACCAGCGCCTGCCCAATACGGCCAGAGATGGGGGCGGTTACACGTGCGTAGTCCAGATTGATCTTGGCGCTGCGAACGCTGGCCTTGGCTGCAGCCACTTCCGCCTGAGCCTGCTTTTGTGCGGCTTCTGCGTTGACGAAATCCTGCTTGCTAATGGCATTGGCTTCCACCAGCGGGCGATAGCGTTCGAGCTGCGAGCTGGTCTGCTGTAGATTTGCTTCTGCACGAGCCAGTGCAGCCTGGGCGTTCTGCAGCGCTGCTTCATAAGGCGCTGAATCAATCACGTACAGCAGCTGTCCAGCCTTGACATCCGAGCCTTCGGCAAAAACGCGTTTTTGCACGATGCCCGCGACTCGTGCGCGTACTTCCGCGACACGCGAAGCATCCACACGGCCTGGAAGCTCTGTCATTACCCCCACTTGTGTGGGTTGCACCGTAATAACGCCGACAGGCAGTGCAGGAGCGCCTTGGCTGGCTTGTGGAGCCGGGTCTTCTTTGCTACAGGCGGTCAGAGCGAGGGCGCATGCTAAAGCCAAAGGGGCTGGGCGCGCGCAGCGCAGCCATGTGAGGGCATGCCTCAGTGGAAGTGATTTCATGGAAGTCCTTCTGGATAACTCAGCGTAAAGATACTGAAGTGCGTTGCGGCAAAGAGTCAGTAAACTCCGTATTTGCATATACATACAATCATGTATGTATCTTGGCGAGGATTTTAAACGCTAGCAGATGTTGCGCCTAGGATGTGCAGGAAAGGATAAGGGAAATGGTGCGTAGAACCAAGGCAGACGCAGAGGCAACACGCGATCAGTTATTGGATGCGGCGCAAACTGTTTTTTACGAAAAAGGAGTGGCCGGCGCCTCGCTTGCTGAAGTGGCTAAAGAGGCCGGGCTAACGCGTGGCGCTATCTATTGGCACTTTGAAGACAAGGTAGATTTGTTTAATGCCTTGTTGCGCAGAACCACGCTGCCTTTTGAGCAGGCATTGCAGGCGGCGGAGATTGCAGACAGCAATTGCCCTGCTTTGGCGGTGGTTCTGGACGCTTTTCGCTTGGTGTTGTACAGCGTCAGTACGGATGAGGATACCCGGCGAGTTTTTGATATTGCCATCCATAAAACCGAGTGTGTGGGCGAGCTTCTGGCGGTGCGTGAGCGTCGTATGCAGGAAGCGCAGGAGTTTGTCATGCACATGGAGCATGTACTGAGCCAGGCAGCTGAACAGCAGCAACTGGAGCTGCGTATGCCTGTACTGAGTGCCGCCCGAGGCTTGCATGCCGTGTTCTGTGGCGTCTTGCATGCATGGCTGCTTTATCCGCAGGCTCCTTTTGCTCTAGAAGAAGAAGGGATGCTGGCAGTCTCTTGTTACTTGCAGGGCTTGGGTTTTCGTGTGGATGCAATAAAAAATGCGAATTTCCCGAAAAAAGGACAAAGTGCAGGTTAGAATTGCGCCTGCTGATTTTTACTGGTTCTCGTGCAGCAGGCGTCGAAAGCGGCTGTAGCTCAGTGGATAGAGTATTGGCCTCCGAAGCCAAGGGTCGTGGGTTCGATCCCCGCCAGCCGCGCCAAGAACCAAAGTTAAAAAAATATGTAGCAGTATTTTTTGAGACTAAAAAATCGTGCTACAATTGAGATCTTCACGGAGAGGTGCCCGAGTGGCTAAAGGGGGCAGACTGTAAATCTGTTGGCTTACGCCTACACTGGTTCGAATCCAGTCCTCTCCACCATCTTTAGAGGTGGTTGAATATCTTGCATCGCAAGGCGATGCGCGCAAACACAAGGTTTGCGGGAGTAGTTCAATGGTAGAACCCTAGCCTTCCAAGCTAATGACGCGGGTTCGATTCCCGTCTCCCGCTCCAATAATTTGTATAAGTTTGCTGGAAGGCAGGCTTATGCCCATGTGGCTCAGTGGTAGAGCACTCCCTTGGTAAGGGAGAGGTCGGCAGTTCGATCCTGCCCATGGGCACCAGTTCTTTGGGTGCTTCTGTGTTAGATGGTTGCGCCGATACCTCGTTAGCATTTGGTTTTTTTCGGAGTCGAAAAAATGGCAAAAGAAAAATTCGAGCGTACCAAGCCCCACGTGAACGTGGGTACTATTGGCCACGTTG
>ERZ1034973.2185-NODE-2185-length-10097-cov-5.499502_pt1 | contig 10097 bp, 6 predicted proteins | sample MGYA00520686_ERZ1034973 | MGnify/ENA primary metagenome ERZ1034973 (study PRJEB33766, sample SAMN09781775) | gut metagenome | biome: gut microbiome | host: Homo sapiens | place: Madagascar | study: EMG produced TPA metagenomics assembly of the PRJNA485056 data... | reverse complement strand
AAAACTCTTGTTCTCTCTTTTTTGTCTTTTCTGCATTTTCTTTTGTTCTATAACTTTTGTAAGAGCAACCCCAAGGATAAAATGTCTTTATAACATTAGGCTCAACAAAGAAGCTGTTTTTACCTTATCCTGATTGTCTTTTCCACAGCTTGGTGTTGCTAAAATAAAAAGGACATACGCCCTTTTTAGGCATGGCAAAAATACAAATAAAATGCGACAAACACAGCATCGGCAAAGGGCTAAATGGCCCTTCTTGGAGAAATTTAACAAAATCTGACTTACAAACAAAGGCCAGACACGCCTCGTTGTGCATTGTCTGACCTTTGCCTTTAACAATAAGTTTTTGCTTTTAAACCTTTCTTTCGTTTTTGGTAAAAAAGGTTTTATTTATCGTCCCACACCCCGTTGATTGTTATCTTCGAAGCGGCATTGTTGGCATTGCCCTTGCCTATAGTGGTTGGATCAACCACAATCTGGTTTTGGTCATGCTGCATAGAGGTTTTGTTCACCATCGTGTCCTCTACATCAATCTCTAAGATCTGTATTTGGGGTGCAGAGTAAATTTTCTTTTCCATAATTTTGTCGGAAGCGACGATAGACATCGCCTATTTTTTTCTTTTTTTGTTTATAACACAACCTTCTTGCCTCCCACAATGTAGAAGCCCTTCTTCAGACCCTTGGTGCTGTTGCCGACATACTGTCCGTCGATGGTGTAGACCTTGGCAGCCTCAACCGAAGCGTTGCCGCTGATGCTGCCGATAGACGTAAGCGTGCCATCGATGTTAACCTTGGCGTTGGTCAGGTCGGTGAGACCAGAGAAGAAAGCACGGAAGCCCTTCATGTTGTCAGCGCCCTCCACGTCGGTGTCGGGACGGTAGAGCATGCCATCCTTGCCGAGGAACACATCGCTTGCGTTTATGGTTGTGGGGCTGAAGATGGCATGGAAGTCAACGGGACCGGAGGTCACGGTTTTGGCGTCGGCTACGACCTTGATGTCGGTGAGCATGAGAGAGCCTACAGCCTCTGAGGGCTTCACGAGGTAAGGTGTGCCTGCCACGATGGCGGCGGCATCTTTGAAGAAGAGGGTCTGTGCGGCTGCATCCCAACGGTCAAACGCCTTGACCTTTACATCTTCGCCAAAGATCTTTGACATGTCGGCAGCCTGCACATCGAAGGGCAGGGCAACGGTGTTCCAATAGTCGGGAGAGAGCGGACGGTTGAAAGCCACGTTCACGGTGAGCTGGTCGTTGTCGCTCAGCGTCTGGGCGTTGTCGGTAGCCTCGTCGAGCACGATGGCACGCTCTATCTTGACGTTGTCAAGGAAGAAGCATCCACCTATGCTACATGAAAACTTGATCTTGGTTTCGGGTGTGGCGTCCTTGATGAGCACCACATAATCGTTAAACGTCTTCTCCAGCTTTACGCTATTCTCAGAGAGAGAGCCGCCACCCGATATTGACAGATTGATGGAGGTAGCAGCATCGCGGTTCTGTGCTGCACGGAAGAAGAGGAAAGCGTCGCCCTTAAGATTGGTAAGAGCAGGTGTGGTCAACGAAGCCGACATCTCTATACGCACACACTTGTCGGCCTTGCCGCTGCCGACACCCGAGTGGCTCCATCCTGCGTTGTCGCAGTCGCCAGAAGACAAGTTGCCGAAGGGAGAGCCCAATACGTTAAAATTGCCGTCGTTGCCGCCTTTATCATCCATCTTGTCGAAGGTCTCGGTGAAGATGTTCTTGCCGTCGACAACATTAAATGTGACCTCTGCCTGTGATGGTTCATAGCTGTCGTTGCCGTCGAAGAACGCCTTGAGCACGGTGGTGCCAACTGTTTTGGGTTCGACGTTGCCTGTGGCATCAATGGTTGCCACCTCGGGGTTGGTGCTCTCATATCTTATGGCCATGCCCTTCAGCTCCGTGTCGTCATGCTTAAGCACCACGGGGAAGGTGTAGCTCTTCTTGGTCAGGTCTACATAAGCCACGGTCTCGGCGTCAGCAAAAGCCAGCGTGGTGACCTTCTTGTCGTCAAGAGTGACGGTGACCTTGGTAAACTTTACCAGTCCCTTGCTGCTTATGGTGAAACGGATGTCTGTTGCCTTGCCGCTCCACACGCCTGTAGAGGCATCGAAGCTGTCGGCTGTGAGCAGCGCGAGGTTCTCGCCACCCTCAAACTCTATCTTCGTGATGTTCTTCTTGGAAGAGAATGTGAGCTTGCGATTTGAGAAAGCGGTTTTCTGTGTCTGATACACGTCGGCATCAAAAACGGCGTTGTCTGACGACATGGTCACACCATCTTTCTCTATCTGGTCAGATGCAGCAAAAGTGCCAAATTTGCTGTTTGAACCTTTGTCGGTTCCTGCCACAAACTCAACCGTGGTTTGTGCATAAGCGCCCATGCCGATAAAGAGCAAGAGCAACATGAGTAAAAATTTACATTGTTTCATTTTCTCAATCATTATCTTTTTTATAATCTCAGTTTTCTTCGTTTCTTTTCAAGCATGCAAAGGTATATGTTTTTTTCAAGAAACGCGAAAGGTTGTTATAGTTTTTTCATTAAAACGCGCCAAAAACTTAAGGGCATAAAAAAAGGGGCACCGCTGTGTCCCCATCTTTTTGTTAACCTTAAATCTAATACCATGAAAAACATTGCAAAGATAAGAGTTTCGTCTTATAATTGCAAGTTTTTCAGATGATATTTGTCAAGTTTTTTGCTTTCTTAACTTACTTAACTTAAGTTGAGCAAGTTTCCAACTTGCTCAACAACAAACAAGTGGACAAGAAACGAGTTGACACCAAGAGAACGCCTACTCGGCCTGAGGCACAAGCACCACGCCCTCCTGTTTCTTGCCGTCCATCATGATGCGCAGAGGCGAGCTGAAACGCACATGACGCACATATCTGGTCTCCTCCACAGCCGGCATGAGGTCGAGAAGATCCTTTCGGAAGAGTCCGCCGTCGACACGGTTGGTATCGACGGTGAAATAGCCCACGCCGAAGCTCGTGAGGTTTTGGAAGAAATGGGTGCCCTGGCTGGGGTCCACGCGATAGTTTTTCAGTGCCACCTCCACTATGACCTTTGCCGCACTTATGTGTGGCCATTTCACGGGAATGCCCAGCCAATAGTCGCTTGAGCCCCAACGTCCCGGCCCCACAAGCACATAGCCCCGTCCGCTGTCAAGAAACGTGCGGTTTATACGCTCTATGTCGTCGGCAATGGCAGGGTTGTTCATGGCTGTGAAATCGTCGTCGGTCTTCACATAAACCACGTCGACCACGTCGTCGTTGATGCCGTGGCCCAACGAGTTGTGCGAGCGCAGCAGACAAGCCTCATCGGGCACGGCAGCCACATCTTCATCGAGCATCTGCTTAGAGTCGACGATGGGACGGATCTGCAAGAGGTAGAACTCGCCCGTGCGGTCGTCGTTGAGGTTGCAGGCAAACTCGATCTCCACGGGGCGGCGCATGCTCTCGGCGCCGTAGCGCATGGACATCTGTAGCAGTTCGGGCAGCGGGAACACGTCTTGCTGAAGCACGGCAGAGAAGGTTATGACCTTGCGCCCACCCTCGTAGATGCCGTCGCGCATGACGTTGTCATAGGGGTCGTAGGTGGAGGCGAGATAGGTTATGGAGCCATCGCCCACAGCCTCCTTCACCTTTACGCGCTCTATGTTGAAACCGTCGTCGACCTGGAAATCGTTGCCCACATGTGTGGTGTCGAGAGCGTAGAAGCGTGTCTGTGTCTCGCGCAGGGCGGTCTCCAGCTCGCTCGTCTGCAACACCTGGTTAGGATGATATGGCGACACGCGCAGCGTCTGTCCGCCGTCCACGATATACTTGCCAAGACCCAAGGCCAGCGACGCTATGCCGTCTTCGGCCTGCTCGTCGCCAATGGGATAATAGTTGATGGAGCGCAGCACGCCGCTGATGTTGGGATAGAAGCGTCCGTCATATTGCTTGCCCACGACCTGCTGCAAGATCACAGCCATCTTCTCCTGGTCTATGACGTTGCTCGTGGCTGTCATGTAGGCCTTAGAGTCTTTATAATAGACCGAGGCATAGACGCCCTTGATGGCACACGCCAGCATGGAGAGCATGGCATACTTGTCGTCGAGCCACGGAATCATGTAGGTGCTGTAGATGCCTGCGAAGGGTTGGTAGTGGGCATCTTCGAGCAACGAGCTGGAGCGTATGGCTATCGGACTGTGCGTGGCATCGAAGAAGGTGAAGAAATCGGCTATCAGCGAGTCGGGCAACTGTGCGCGAAGGAAATGTTTCAGGATCTCCTCGTCGGGCGCATCGCTGAGCGCTATCTGGTAGAGGTTGTTCTGCTCCATGAAGCGGTCGAACACATCGGTACAGAGCACCACGGTCTTGGGTATCTGCACGCTCACACCCTTATATTGGTTGAAGTCGGGATGACGCTTTATCACGCTGTCAAGGAAAGCCAGACCGCGCCCCTTGCCGCCGAGCGAGCCTTCGCCAATGCGGGCGAAATGGGAGTAGGCGTCAAACTTCAGACGGTCAAACACAGCCACCACGCCAATGTTCTTCATGTGACGATACTGCACAATGGCATCGAAGATGATCTTACGGTGAGCCTGAACGTCCTGTAGCTTGTGCCATGTGACGTTCTTCAGGAACGCCGACACGGGGAAGATGGCGCGGGCAGAGAGCCAACGGCTCATGTGGTTGCGCGAGATGTGGTAGAGCATGGAGTCGTCAGGAATCTTGAAGATGTTGTCTTGAAGCTCTTTCAGACTGTGAATGCGCATTATCTCGGCATGGGTCTTGGGGTCGCGGAAAATGAAATCGCCGAAGCCCATGTGCTCCTCCAGCAGGCGGCGCAGGTCAAGACTCATCTTCTTCGAGTTTTTATCGACAAAGCGGAAGCCCTCGGCCTCAGCACGCTCACGGTTATGGGCCTCAGAGCTCTCGATGATGAGCGGCACATACTCGTCCTTGGCCCTTATGGCACGCAGCAGTTTGAGACCCGCCTCAGGGTCTTTCACGCCCCCTATGGGGAAGCGCACGTCGCTGATCACGCCTAACGTGTTGGCCGAATATTTGTCATAGAGAGCCATCGCCTCCTCGTAGGTGCGGGCAAGCACCACCTTTGGGCGACCGCGCATGCGCAGCGTGGCGGTGTGGCGGTTCAACGCTTCGGTTGAGAAACGTTGGCTCTGCAGGAGGATATAGCTATAGAGGTTGGGCAGAATGGAGCTGTAGAAGCGTATGCTGTCCTCGACAAGCAGAATCATCTGCACGCCGTCTTCATGGATGTCGTGCTCGATGTTCATCTTGTCCTCGATGAGCTTTATTATGGAAAGGATGAGGTTGGTGTTGCCGAGCCAGCAGAACACATAGTCGAAGATGCTCAGGTCCTCGTTCTGCATGCGGCGCGTGATGCCGTGAGAGAAGGGCGTGAGGACCACACAGTGGATGTTGGGAAACGAGTGTTTGATGTCGCGAGCCACGGTGAAGGCATCGTTGTCGGCGTTGCCGGGCATGCAGATCACGAGGTCTATGTTCATGGTGCTCAGCACGCGGCGTGCCTCCTCGGTGGTGCTCACCTGTGTGAACGTGGGCGGATAGCGCAAGCCAAGCTCCATATACTCGTTATAGATCTTCTCCTCCACGCGCCCGTCGTCTTCAAGCATGAAAGCATCGTAGGGGTTGGCCACGATAAGGACGTTGTAGATTCGTCGCATCATAAGGTTGACAAACGTCACATCCTTAAGATAAAACTGGCTAAACTCTTGTGGTATGTCGGTTTGTTGTATGCTCATAGGCTGTAAGAAATGTCTCTAAGACGGTTCGTTTTTAATGTAATTACGGCAAAGGTAATGAGATTTTTCCGTACCAAACCATTAATGTCATTTTTTTTGTCTAAATTTGCAACAAACAATAATTCTCATGTTCCCTCTCTTCAAGAAAGAAGAGAACGAATGTGAGAACGATTTTGAACGTTGGATTTATATTCTTAAAAATATGAGTACATTTGAGCGTATGCCTTTTCTTGCACGCAATGCCGTGTTCAAGAAACTATCCGAGATTGCAGACTTTTCAGCTCTCAGTAAAGACGAACGTGACAAATATGACGAGAGCATTAAGAGAATGCGTGATGCAATCTCGCTGATGACGACAGCTAAGAACGAAGGAAGAGAAGAAGGAAGAGAGGCTCGCAACATTGAGATTGCAAAAATGATGATTAGCGAGAAAGAGCCGATTGAAAAAATAATGGCTTATACAGGACTGTCGGAAAAAGAAATTCTGTCGCTTAACTAAGAAAGCGATTTGGAGAAACTAAACAAATTGGATGACACACATATTAATTGTAGAAGACGATTTGGCCTTCGGCACAATGATGCAGACATGGCTGAAGAAGAAAGGATTTGAAACGAGCAGAGCCACAAGCGTGGGCGCTGCCGCACGACTGTTGATGGATGGCACCAAGCCAGACCTGGTGCTGTCGGACCTGCGGTTGCCCGACCACGACGGACTGTTCCTGCTTGGATGGATGCGTAAGCGTGGACACAACGCGCCGTTTATCGTCATGACCAATTATGCCGAGGTGCAGAACGCGGTGCTCGCGATGAAACTGGGAGCTGCCGACTACATTGCCAAGCCCGTGCAACCCGACATTCTTCTTCAGAAAATAAAGGACGCATTGGCGCAGGCAGCCGACACGCCAGCAACAGCTGATGCCTCTAACCCTACCCCTTCAACACCACACAAAGGCTCTCACAGCTCTTCAAACAAGAACAATGAGACCAAAGCTGGGCCCAGCTCTAACGTGCCAAGATACCTTGAGGGCAAGAGCGAGGCCTCAAAGCAGCTTTACAGCTATGTGCAGCTCGTTGCTCCCACACCCATGTCGGTGCTCATTCTTGGAGCAAGCGGCACAGGCAAGGAATATGTGGCACGGCGCATTCATGAGCTGAGCAGCCGTAGCGACAAGCCGTTCTTCGCTCTCGACTGTGGGGCCATTCCTAAGGATGTGGCAGCATCAGAGTTTTTTGGACACAAGAAAGGCTCGTTCACGGGAGCCGACAGCGACAAGCGAGGAGCGTTTGAGACCGCCAACGGGGGCACGCTCTTTCTCGACGAGGTGGGCAACCTGAGCTACGACGTGCAGGTGCAGCTGCTGAGAGCCTTGCAGGAGCGACGCATACGCCCTGTAGGCGGCGACCGCGAAATAGAGGTAGACATCCGGCTGGTGTGTGCCACCAACGAGAACCTTGAACAGGCCGTGGCAGAAGGACGGTTCCGGGAGGATCTCTACCACCGCATTAACGAGTTTACCATCTACATGCCTCAGCTGCGTGAACGCGGCAACGACCTGTTTCTCTTTGCCGACCTCTTCATTCGCCAAGCCAACGAAGAGCTGCAACGCAATGTGGAAGGATTTGATGCTTCTGCCGCTGAGATGCTCGTAAGCAACACATGGCCCGGAAACCTGCGACAGCTCAACAACGTGATGAAACGTGCTGTGCTGCTCACACGCGGACGGCTGATAACCACAGCCGAACTGTCACAGGCCATGGGACCGACCTTGCAGCAACAGCCATCGCTCACGCTTCATGACGAGAACGAGGAGCGCGAACGCATAAAGCAAGCCCTTCAACAGACAAACGGAAACAAGAGCAAGGCTGCACGCCTGCTCGGCATTGACCGCAAAACCATTTATAACAAGATTGAGAAATTGGGTATTGGCGAATAAGAAATGGATTCCACAAAAAAGTGCGGAATTATTCCACACCTTTTCCACACTTTTCCACATACCAAAAACATGGGCTAAAAGACTTTGCTGCTGATTATCAGCGATTTACATTTTCATGCCAGTTTTGGCACGCTCGTTGCATTTTATTAAGTGAACGACGCAACAAACAACAAAGCAGTCGACAAACAAGAGTTCTTCTCAACAAGAGAACCTCCTCTACAAAAAGAGAAACATCTCAACAGAAGAGAACATCTCAACAGAAGAGAACATCTTGATAAAGACAAAGCTTGAGGGAGTGGCGGAGAAAGAAACAAAAAAATTATTAACACTTAAAAAATTAACGAATATGAAGAAGGTATTTTTCGCAGCAATCGCAGCAATCGTAATGGTATCAGTAAGCAACGCATTTGCAAGTAAGAACATCAACGTCAACAGCGATATGGTAGCCATCCAGGCAGACACAACGGTAACCGACTCTGTTGCTCCTGCTGTTGAGCAGCCCGCTACAGAGGCTCCTGCCACAGAGCAGCCCGCTACAGAGCAGCCCGCTACAGAGGCTCCCGCTACAGAGCAGCCTGCTACAGAGGCGCCTGCCACAGAGCAGCCCGCAGCAGAGGCTCCTGCCACAGAGGCACCCGCAGCAGAGTGATCCTCAACCGGTAGCCCTCGCAGCTGATCCCCCATCAGCAAAAAACGAATAAAGATAAATGTCAAAATTCGGAACAAGTAAGAAAATCATTACAGGCTATATCTTGCTGGCTGTTGTCATAGCTATCGCCACTTGGCAGGTCTATGACAACAGCCGCTTGTTTGTGGCTCTTAACAATGCGTCAGAACAGCTGTTGAAACGCAGAGACGTGGTAGACAGCCTCGTGTGCTCGCTGCTTGAGACAAACAATGCCGAACGGTCGGTGTTGCTTGGCGAAGGCAGCGAGTGGCCGCATTTCAACCAGTCGGTAGCAACGTCTGAGCAGAAGGCCAAGCAGCTCAAACAGTTCATTGCCGACCAAGGACAACGCCAACGCATAGACACGCTGGTGGAACTTATACACATGAAACGCGAAAACACAAAGCGCGTAGCACAGCTTATGGCCTTTGACAACCGCGACGCTTTCTACCGAGACAAGGTGCAGGCCTTGCAGAGCGGACGCGACTCGGTGGTCATTCATTCAAAATCGTATGAGCAACACGGGCAAAGGGAGAAGGTGTATGAGATCATTAAAAGCAAACGCGGCTTCTTCCGAAGGCTGGGCGATGCGTTCAGACGACAACATGCCGACACGGTGGGCGTGACAAACATCTTGCACGACACCAAAGCCGACAGCACGGCACAAAGAATAAACATTGCCGACTCGGTAGCCAACATCTTGACCGACATACAGAACGAGGAACAAAAACGAAACAGCCGACAACAAGAAAACGTGGCTGCAAGGCTGAACAGGCTGCAAAGGGTTAGCCTGCAACTGTCTCAGCGCACAGGTCTGCTGCTCGAACACATACAACGCGAAGAAAAGAACGCGCTGCAAAAAGCTCTCGGCCACGCCACGCAATCGCGACACAAGATGGTGGTGCGCATTGCCATAATAGGTCTGGTGGCCATACTTATTGCTGCCTTGCTCGTGGCATATATCTTGCGCGACATAAAACGTGAACGCAGAGACCGGCAACGCATCGTTGAAGCGAAAACGGAGACGGAACGCATTATGGCGCAACGCGAACGATTGCTCCTTACCATTACGCACGACATAAAAGCACCGGCAGCATCGATAGCTGGCTTTATCGAACTGCTCAGCGAACAGGTGAGCCGTCCGAAAGCGCTCGCCTACATCGACAGCATGCGCCACTCTGCCATACACCTTCAACAGCTTGTTGCCGCCCTGCTCGACTATCACTTGCTCGAAAGCGGAAAAGCGGAACGACATGACGTGAGCTTCGTGCCACAACAGTTGGCAAAAGACTGTGTGGAAGAGTTCAAGCCAATGGCTGCAGAGAAGGGCCTCGACATAACGCTCGGCACACTGACCCCCAACTGTGGCGACCTGTGGCGAAGCGATGCGTTCCGCGTGAAGCAGATCATGAGTAACCTCATCGGCAACGCCGTGAAATATACGGACCGTGGCGGCGTGAAGGTGGAAATAAGAATTTCGCCTCGACAACACCTTATTATATATGTAAGCGACACGGGACGCGGCATGAGCCAAGCCGACTGCCAGCGCATCTTCGATGCCTTCACACGTCTGCCCAACGGGCAAGGCAAGGAGGGTGTCGGACTGGGCCTGTCTATCACCCGCGAGGTGGTACAGATGCTCGGCGGCACCATAACCGTGACATCGAAAAAAGGCAAAGGCTCTTGCTTCACCGTGAGTCTGCCTATAAAG
>ERZ1034973.2177-NODE-2177-length-10118-cov-145.530557_pt1 | contig 10118 bp, 6 predicted proteins | sample MGYA00520686_ERZ1034973 | MGnify/ENA primary metagenome ERZ1034973 (study PRJEB33766, sample SAMN09781775) | gut metagenome | biome: gut microbiome | host: Homo sapiens | place: Madagascar | study: EMG produced TPA metagenomics assembly of the PRJNA485056 data... | reverse complement strand
TCGTATTCCGTATGCGTGAGTTCGAGCAGATGGAGATGCAGTTCTTCTGCCAGCCTGGTACTGAGATGAAGTGGTTTGAATATTGGAAGAAGGTTCGTCTGGCTTGGCACGAGGCTCTCGGTATGGGTAATGAGAATTACCGTTACCACGATCACGAGAAACTGGCTCACTATGCCAATGCTGCTACCGACATCGAGTTTAAGATGCCATTCGGCTTCAAGGAGGTAGAGGGTATCCACAGCCGTACCAATTTCGACCTTTCTCAGCACGAGAAGTACAGCGGCCGTTCTATCAAGTACTTCGATCCAGAGAAGAACGAGAGCTATGTACCTTACGATGTAGAGACATCTATCGGTGTAGACCGTATGTTCCTCAGCGTAATGTGCCACTCTTACTGCGAGGAGAAGCTGGAGAATGGCGAGACACGTGTTGTCTTGCGTTTGCCAGAGGCTTTGGCACCTGTTAAGTGTGCTGTGTTCCCATTGGATAAGAAGTATGGTTTGCCAGAGTTGGCTCACGAAATCGTTGACGAGCTGAAGTTCCACTTCAATACTCACTATGGCGATCCTAAGGATTCTATCGGTAAGCGTTATCGCCGTCAGGATGCTATCGGTACTCCATTCTGTATCACCGTAGACCACGAGACTCCAAACGATCATAAGGTAACTCTGCGTTATCGTGATACCATGGAGCAGGAGCGCGTAGCTATCTCAGATCTTCGCAGCATCATCGAGGAGCGCGTAAGCATCACTAGCGTATTGAAGAAGCTTGGCAAGGAAATCAAGAACTTCTAATTAATCAAATACATTTAGATGAATCTTAAGAGTTTGAAATATTTCTTCTTCCTCATGATGGCAGTAATCACACTGTCATCATGCAGCGAAGATGATGATAATGTCTCGGAATATGCCAACTGGCAGGAGCGTAACGAGCAGGCTTTTGCCGATACATTGGCTTATGCCAGAAAGATGGGCGAAGCTAACGGCTGGTACGTTTATAAGAACTGGACGTTCGAAAACCAGACTCCGAACAAAGATCAGAATGGTAATACAGTGACCCTTACTTATAAGGACTGCGATAATATCATCGTTCATGTTCTGAAGAAGGGAGAGGGTACAGCTTCTCCAATCCTTACCGATTCGGTACAGGTGAGCTATCGTGGTCGTTTCATTCCTACTGATAATTATAAGGAAGGTTACGTCTTCGACCAGAGTTTTACGGGTACTTTTGACGCAGCTACAGCTAATCCTACCCGTAGTGTAGCCGGTGGATTTATCGATGGCTTTACCACCGCATTGCTCAAGATGCATCCGGGCGACCATTGGCAGGTGTTCATTCCATACCAGCTGGCTTATGGCGAGAGTGGTAATTCTTCAATCCAAGGCTATTCAATGCTCCGTTTTGAGATGGTGCTCAAGAGTTATAAGAGAGCTTCTGGCAAGAAGTGGATTACTGAATAATAAGAATAAAGATTTAGAGAAAAGTATGTGCATATGTTTGAAATGATATATGCACATATTTTTTTGTATGAGCGATATACGAGAAATTAATTTATGCTTTATAGCAAGAAGACAGATTATTTGATGGAGTCGATTCGCCTGGGTAGGGAGATGGATCGGCGCGAGAAACTCAATCTTATTGTAGGGTTGAGTATACCTTCTATGCTGGCTCAGATTTCTACGGTGATGATGTTCTTCATCGATGCTTCTATGGTGGGCCATCTGGGAGCAGAGGCTTCTGCCAGTATCGGATTGATTGAGTCAACTACCTGGCTTATAGGTAGTTTGCTCAGTGCAGCGGCTACCGGATTTTCAGTACAGGTAGCTCATTTTATCGGAGCAAATGATTTTGCAAATGCTCGTCAGGTGTTTCGTCATGCGCTGATTTGCGGTGTGGCGTTCAGCATTTTTGTTTCTCTTCTCTGTGTCGGCATTCATTGTTATCTGCCTTATTGGCTGGGTGGAGGTGCTGATATAGCCACCAATTCCTCTCGCTATTTTCTGATATACGGTCTGGTACTTCCATTCGTTTTCCTTTATCATATATCCGAGATGATGCTGAAATCGGCGGGCAATATGCATACGCCTAGTGTGATGGCTGTATTGATCTGTATCTGCGATGTGGTGTTCAATTACCTGTTTATCTATATCCTGAAATTGGGTGTTGTGGGGGCTGCCTTAGGAACGGCGATGGCTTACGTCTGCATCTCTCTGCCTAATCTTTATATTGCAGGTTTTAGGAATAAGATACTGAATCTCCGCCAGGACCATGTCCGTTTCCGTTGGGTCAGGTCGTATGTTCATAATGCATGTAAAATCAGCATTCCGATAGCCATACAGAACATATTGATGAGCGGGGCGCAGATAGTGAGTACCATGATTGTGGCACCTCTTGGCAATATAGCCATTGCTGCCCATTCTTTCGCTATTACTGCAGAGAGTCTTTGCTATATGCCGGGCTACGGTATCGGTGATGCAGCTACCACTCTGGTGGGACAGACGCATGGAGCAGGGCGAGTAGGTTTGTGCAAGAATTTTGCTTATATGACAGTAGGACTGGGAATGGCTGTGATGGCTGTGATGGGAGTGGTGATGTATGTCTTTGCTCCTGAGATGATTGGCGTTCTTTCTCCGGTAGAAAGTATCCGTGAGCTGGGAACCGTCTGTTTGCGCATCGAGGCTTTTGCTGAACCATTCTTTGCAGCTAGCATCGTGACCTATTGTGTTTGTGTAGGAGCGGGCGATACCAGGAAACCGGCGATGATCAATCTCGGTACCATGTGGCTGGTGCGCCTCACTCTGGCTTATGCGCTTTCCAAGAGCTATGGCTTGGAGGGTGTATGGATAGCGATGGCTACCGAACTCACATTCAGGGGAATCCTCTTCCTTATCCGCCTCTTCAGAGGTTCATGGATGAAGAGTTTTCATGTAGGTTAGGAATGGTTTTCTGCCTCCAATGTTAGTTTTAGGTTAAGATTTGCATACATCGGGAAGATATTCTCTAAAATGTTTGCAAATCTTTTTTATTTTTCTTAATTTTGCATCGCAGAAGGTAATCATGTTACTGGATATGTCGTTATATATTATGTGAACTTATTAAATAGCATGATATATATATAATAAGGTATATAGAAAGAATGGTATAGAAAACAATAAATACATAAATAATTAAAATCAGATGAAACTAAGAAAGATTTTTGCAGCAGTTGTGCTGTTCCTTTCTGCAGGTACAGCGATGGCACAGCAGATGCCAGCTATTCCGGTAGACAAGAATGTGAAGATAGGTCGTCTTGATAATGGATTGACTTACTACATTCGTCACAACAGTTATCCTGAGCATGTAGCCAGTTTCTACATCGCTCAGAAAGTGGGTTCTATCAATGAGAATGATGACCAGCGCGGTTTGGCTCACCTCTTGGAGCACCTTGCCTTCAATGGTACCGACCATTTCAAGGGCAACTCTCTGCAGGACTATCTGCAGAGCATCGGCGTACAGTATGGCCGTAATCTCAACGCCTATACAGCAGTAGAGAAGACAGTTTATTACTTTACCGATGTTCCTACTACCCGTGCAACAGCCGTAGACTCCTGTATGCTTATCCTCAAGGACTGGAGTAATGGTATCAGTCTTACCGAGGATGCTATCGAGAGCGAGCGCGATGTGGTACACAATGAGTACCGTATGCGCATCGTAGGTCAGCAGCGCATGATAGAGCGTTCACTTCCTAAGCTCTATCAGGGCGAAAAGTATGGCTACCGTTTCCCAATCGGTTTGATGAGCGTTATCGATGGCTGTAAGCCAGAAACTCTCCGTGCTTACTATCGCAAATGGTATCGCCCAGACAATCAGGCTATTATCATCGTGGGTGATGTAGATGTTAATCATATCGAAGCTAAGATCAAGGAACTCTTCTCTGGTATCAAGGTGCCTAAGAATGCCGCTAAGATAGAGAAGGTTGAAGTTGCTGATAATGATACAGCCATCTATGTTGTCGACAAGGATAAGGAGCAGCAGGTTGATCTCTTCCAGGTTTATATGAAGCACAATGCTGTGCCAGATTCTCTGAAGAGCAACATGAGCTATCTCCTGAAGGGATACATGGATAATGTGATTTCTTCTATGATTGCTGCCCGTTATGCTGAGAAGGCATTGGAGCCAGACTGTCCTTATCTCCAGGCAAATGCCGGTGATGATTCATACCTGATTTCAAGCACTAAGGATGCTTTCACCCTTACCGGTGTAGCTAAGCCAGGAAAGATTAAGGAGGCTTATGCTGCTGTTCTCCGCGAGGCACAGCGTATGCATGAGTTCGGTTTCACAGCTACTGAGTATCAGCGTGCCAAGGATGAATTCATGAGCCAGGTTGACAAGGCGCTTGCCAACAAGGATAAGATGAAGAACGAGCAGTTTACCACCCAGTATGTGGATAACTTCACTTCTAACGAGCCTATCCCATCAGTAGAAGAGGAGAGCCAGATCTGGAAGATGGTAGTTCCAAACTTGCCTCTTGAGGTTATCAATAGCTATGCCAAGCAGCTGGTTTGCCAGAGCGATACTAACCTTGTATCATTGGTTATGATGCGCGAGCAGCCTGAGGCCGTTTATCCTACAGAGCAGGAACTTGCTGCCATCGTAAAGCAGGTACGTGCTGAGAAGCTCGAGGCTTATGTGGATAATGTTAAGCAGGAACCTCTCATCGCTCAGGCTCCTAAGGCTGGTAAGATTAAGAAGACTGTTGAGAACAAGAAGTTGGGCTTCAAGGAGTTGACTCTTTCTAATGGCGCTAAGGTGGTATTGAAGAAGACCGATTTCAAGGACAATGAGATTGCTTTCGCAGCTTCAGCCAATGTGGGCTATTCTACTTTCGGCAAGGAAGACTTCCTGAATGCTGCATTTGCAGCAGATGTGCTCGATGCTAGTGGTCTTGGCGATTTCTCAAGCAATGAGCTTGATAAGGCTTTGGCTGGTAAGCAGGCTGGCGTTTCGTTCAGCTTGAGTCCTTTCAATCATGGTTTGAAGGGTAATTCTACTCCTAAGGACATCGAAACCCTGATGCAGCTCATCTATCTCAAGATGACCGCAGTAAGCAAGGACCAGAAGAGCTTTGACAATATGAAGAGTATGATGGCTACTGTTCTTGCCAACAAGAGCAACAACCCAAGCCTCGTATATCAGGATTCTGTTCAGAGCACCCTCTATTTGGGTAGCAAACTTGCCCGTGTGCCAGAGGCAAGCGATATAAAGGATATCAACTACGACCGTATCCTGGAGATTGGTAAGCAGTTCTACGGCAATGCCAAGGACTTCACCTTCTATTTCGTAGGTAACTATGATGAGAAGACTCTCCTCCCACTCATCGAGCAGTATATCGCCAGTCTGCCAAACAATGGCTTCAAGCTGAAGAACAAGCAGATTCCTTATGCTAATGGTAAGGTAAGCAATGTCTTTACCAAAGCAATGGAGAACCCACAGAACCAGGCAACAGAGATCTGGTATACCAAGGCTCCATTCACCTTGCAGTATATGGTTCTTGCTGATGTTTCAGCCCGCCTTTTGGAGATGAAGTATTTGCGTACTATCCGTGAGGAACTCAGCGCTGCTTATCATGCAGGTGCAAACTATGGTTTGCTTCGCGATTATGATAACAAGGCTGCCATCTCTATTTCAGCCGTGGCTCAGTTGAACCCAGAGAAGTCGGATATCGCTATTCCTTACTTCTTCAAGGGTATGGACGAGACCATCGCCCAGCCAAATGCAGAAGACCTTCTGAAGGTAAAGGAGATTCTCCTGAAGCAGGCAGCTGTTAGCGAAAAGACTAATGGCTATTGGCTCGGTGCATTGAGCACATTCGAGCGTATGGGTATTGATACTCATAGCGATTACAAGGAGATGGTGAAGAATCTGAAGGCATCTGAGATTTCAGACTTCCTGAAGAATGTCATCTTGAAGAGTGGTAATCACTTCGAGATTATCATGAAGGCAGTGAAGAACGAGAAGTAAATTCCGGACTTGATATAATAAAACGAAAAAATCCCGTTGTACAAGCCAGATGGCTGACAACGGGATTTTTACGTTTTTTTCTTTTCCCAAAATTTTTGAAACTCATCATTTAAGAGTCGTTTCGAAAAATCTCTCTTTTAAAAGAAAGGATGCGTCCTTAACTATATATGTATAAGAGCATCATCTTTCCTCCTTTACTTCTTGTTTCTGAAGAGTATTAACCTCTTCTCTTTGCCTTAGAAGCAAGAGCCTCGCGGCGATCCTGGAGAATCTGTTGGCATCTATCGATAGCCTGATTCTGATTTTCAGAATTTACCTTAATTAAATCATTCATAACCTATTGATATTTGTTAACCGCTTGCAAAGATAGGGGTTTCTACCTATTTCTAGGTACAAAATGCATGAAAATACGTGTTTTATTCGTTATTTTTTGATTTATGTCAAAAAAATGTGCAATCGTTTGAACAGTTCCCCCTTTAGAATGATAATTGGTATTTCCTGAACGTTTTTTTTCATTATCTTTTAAACGAATTGTCATCGCAATCGTCTATAATAACGTAAAAAGAGCAGAAATGATGAGTTTTTAGGGAGATTCATATGCGAAATAGGGATTTTTCTTATCATATTCCCGTTTTTTTTGCGAACTTTGCACCCGAAAGAACAATAGAAAGTGTGGGTATATATAAATAAGAGTGATAAAAATAAATATATAGAAAGCAATGAAAAAAGTATTTCTTTTGGCTGCCCTCGTGCTCGCATGCACAGCTGGCAGCAACGCAAGCGCTATGAACGAGGCAGCGCTCAATGCCTCAATGTCTGAGATGATGCCGGTTAAGAAAACGGCTAAGAAGACAGCAAAGAAGACTTCAAAGAAGACTTCGACCAAGAAAACTTCTACAAAGAAAACAACTTCTGCAGCATCTAACACAACAGCAGCGACAACAACAACTGCTGCAACAACAACCAGCAATGCCGCCGCTTCTACCAGTGCAACCAGCAATGCAGGCTCAGCCGTTGCAGGTATCTTGGGTGCTGTGCTGGGCGGAAGCTCTAACAACGGCAGTTCTGCAGGTAGCAGCATCATCAATGGCATTCTGAATAATGTAATCGGTTCAGGTACCTTCAGCAAGCAGGATCTCTGTGCCCATACCTGGAAGTACAGCAAGCCGGGATGTGCCTTTACCTCTGAGAATCTCCTGGCAAAGGCTGGCGGTGAGATTGCTGCCAACAAGGTAGAGGAGAAGTTGGGTGAGTATTACAGCAAGTTTGGCTTCAGCGGCTCAAACACCTATTTCACCTTCAAAACTGATGGAACTTTCGCTGCCAAGATAGATGGCAAGTCATGGCAGGGTAATTATACTTTTGATGAGAAGACTCATGCCATTCAGATGAAGGGCTTGCTCTTGAGTATGTCGGGCTATGCTACGAAGACTACCAACGGCATCAGCCTGCTTTTCGACCAGACAAAGTTGCTCAACCTCATCAAGACCATGGGTGCCCTCAAGGGCAGTTCTACCCTCAGCGCTATCGGTACTATCGCCAATAATTACGATGGTATGCGTGTAGGTTTCGAGATGACTAAGTAATCCTGAAGGATAGAATCCATAACTGAGCCTTCTGTTGGAGTGGGCTCAGTCAATAGGAATCGCCCTGTAAGAAGTAAAGCATCTTTCAAGCTATGCTTTGCTCTTTACAGGGCGATTTTTCTTGTTTATTTCACGTTCAGTTTCAATGTCTTTACATCCTTGCTGTTGGTTCCTATCATAATCTGGAAGTCGCCTGGTTCTATCACGTGCTTCAGATCTGCGTTGTAGAACTTGAGCATATCTGGGGTGATATCAAAGCTTACCTCCTTGCTTTCACCTACTGCCAGATGGATGCGCTGGAAACCTTTCAGTTCCTTTACAGGGCGGGAGATGCTGGCTACCATGTCACGGATGTAGAGCTGCACAATCTCGTCGGCATCGCGGGAGCCATTGTTCTTAACGGTGACGCTAGCTGTAATCTTCTTGCCATCCTGCCATTCGGTAGCCTCCTCATTGCTGATGCCGGCCTCCTGGCTGCTCAGGCGGAAGTTGCTGTATGAAAAGTAGGTGTAGCTCAAACCGTAACCGAAAGGATAGAGCGGACCATTGCTTACATCCAGACAGTTGCTGGCAAACTTGGCAAACTTCTCATTATCGTCTGCTACAGGGCGTCCGGTGTTCTGATGGTTGTAGTAGAGAGGCTCCTGACCGGTAGTCTTAGGCATCGAAGTAGTGAGCTTACCCGATGGCGATTTGTCGCCAAAGATGACATCGCAGAGTGCATCGCCCATCTCTGAACCTCCAAACCATACATTCATGATGGCTGGTACATGGGCTTTCTCCCAATTAAGAACCGTAGGACGGCCTGCAAAGTTGAGGAGCACTACAGGCTTGCCCGTCTTCAGGAGTTCGGCAAGCAGTTCGCGCTGTACATCCGGCATCTCCAGGTTGGTACGGCTACTGCATTCGCCACTCATGTCAGCACTTTCACCCATAGCACATACTATCACGTCTGCCTCTTTAGCAATCTTCAGCGCTTCAGCCTTCATCTCAGCCTCGTTGCCCCAGTTGATCGGTTTACCGGATTCGCCGTTTTGCTGCAGTTCCTTATTGCGCCAGATATTGCTTCCCTGGGCATATAATAAGGTAGCTTTTCCGGCAAGAGCATGCTCCATCGCTTCCTTGATGGTGGTATATTTAGATGGTACCTGAGCAACGCTCCATGTACCGGCTATATTGTTTCGGGTGTCGGCAAGCGGACCTATCAGGGCTATCTTTCCTTCCTTCTTCAGTGGCAGAATATTGCCTTCGTTCTTCAGGAGCACGAAGGTCTCTGCTGCTACATCGCGGGCTGCCTGACGGTTCTCAGCGGTATAAATCTCGCTCTTGCTGCGCTTGGTGTTGCAGTAGCGGTAAGGGTCGCTGAACAGCCCCAGTTTATATTTCGCTTCCAGAATGCGGCGGCAGGCGATATTCACATCCTCCTCGCTCACCTTTCCTTCTGCTATGCTCTTTGCCAGATGCTTTACGAAGGCGTTGGAGCACATGTCCATATCGGTACCCGCCTTCAGTGCCTGTTCTGAAGCCTCCTGGATGTCTTTTGCCGTTCCGTGCTGCAGAATTTCGGCGATAGAAGCGTAATCGGTGACCACGAAACCGTTGAATCCCCACTGCTTTCTCAAGACGTCGGTCATCATCCATTTGTTGGCTGTAGCAGGTGTGTAGTCGATGAGATTGAATGAAGACATCACGCTGCCTACGCCAGCCTTCACCACTGCCTCGTAAGGTGGCAGATACTGGTTCATCATGCGCATACGGCTCATATCTACCGTGTTATATTCCTTTCCGCTCTCAACGCCTCCGTACAGGGCAAAATGCTTCAGACAGGCCATGATGCGGTTGGCTCTCAGAAGCTCTTCTGTGCGCATATCCACGCCCTGGTAGCCCTGAGTCATCGCTGCTCCCATCACGCCGCTCAGATAAGGATCCTCGCCATTTCCTTCGCTGATTCGTCCCCAGCGGGCATCGAGTGCGATGTCTACCATAGGAGAGAATGTCCAGTTGATGCCGTCGGCACTTGCTTCCTTGGCCGATACTTCGCCTACTTTCTTCAACGCCTCGGTATCCCATGAGCAGGAAAGGGCGAGAGGGATAGGGAACATCGTTTCGTAACCATGAATCACGTCCATACCTACGAGCAGCGGGATGCCCAGACGGCTGTTCTTGATGGCGATTTCCTGCAGAGCCTTGATTTTATCGAGGCCTTTGATGTTGAAAACTCCGCCCATGTTGCCCTGGGCGATATCGCTGCCTACCTGAGTATCAAGTGCGCCGCCGGTGGTGATGTCGCCAGCTACCATCAGGTTCAGCTGCCCAATCTTTTCCTGTAGCGTCATCTTCGCCATCAGTTGGTCGATATACTCCTTCATGGGTAGAATCTTGCCTTTTTTGGTTGTGGCAGTTACTTTTTTCTTAGGGGCTGCGGTATGGGCGAAAGCAGGTGCTGCCATAGAACCAGCCAAAAGAAACGTGAGTGATAAAAGTGCTGTTCTCATTGTTTATTATGTTAATTGTTATTTTTATGTTTATCTT
>ERZ1034973.2170-NODE-2170-length-10143-cov-10.504560_pt1 | contig 10143 bp, 8 predicted proteins | sample MGYA00520686_ERZ1034973 | MGnify/ENA primary metagenome ERZ1034973 (study PRJEB33766, sample SAMN09781775) | gut metagenome | biome: gut microbiome | host: Homo sapiens | place: Madagascar | study: EMG produced TPA metagenomics assembly of the PRJNA485056 data... | reverse complement strand
TCCTGCCGCCTTTTCCGCCCTATTCGGGCGGCGTTCGCTGCGCTACTCGGTTCAAATTCTTTTTGGATAAAAAAAAATCCACTGCCGTTTTGGCGTGGATTGTAAATATACTAAGCCAACTCCCGGACTTGAACCGGCCTTTCTCTCGCAGACCTCCTGTCTGCTCCTTCCAGGCGTCTCCGCTCACTGACGGCGGCTTCCTGCCGCCTTTTCCGCCCTATTCGGGCGGCGTTCGCTGCGCTACTCGGTTCAATTTTTTTTGGATAAAAAAAATCCACTGCCGTTTTGGCGTGGATTGCAAATATATAAAGCCAACTCCCGGACTTGAACCGAGTACCTACGCGTTACGAGTGCGTTGCTCTACCAGGTGAGCTAAGTTGGCGGTTATTTGGTATTGCTGTTAAGGGCCCGTTCGCCCATAGAACTGCGGGTATCTACAATTCTTTGCATGTCTGTTATGTTTGCAACAACAATGCTGTCATTATACACTTCTATTTTACGTTTTTCAACCAGTCTGTTAATTTCTTCGCGGGTTATTTCAAACGAAAGTCCTGCCCAATGAGCTATATCGCCAGTATTAACATAAAATTTTCTGGAACGTTCATTAGGGTTGTTCGGAGGATTCATTTCATCAAGAAGAATAAATACATCTGCAATGCGGGCCTGCAAATCTTTTATGGCAAGAATCTTAAAACGTCTTCGCTGGTCATAAATGCGCTTGCAGAACAATTTAAGAAGATTCAGGGCAAGAACTGCATTTCCGGTAACAATTGATTCAAAATTTTCTTTGCTGAATTCAAGGCATTTTACCGAAGTCTTTGCCATACAGGTCGCGGAACGCGGAGAATTATCAAGGATAGCCATTTCTCCAAAAAATTCACCCGGCTTTAGAATATCAAGATTCTTTTCAGTTCCATTCACATACTTCATAAGCTGAACAGAACCCCTCTGAATCAAATAAAAAGTGTCGCCCGGTTCAAATTCAGAAATAACAACCTGTCCCGGCGCATATTTTTTTGCAAAACGTTCAAACGCAGAAAGCTCAAACTGCTTCAGCGCGCCAAGACCACCATCCTCAGGAGCCTCATATTTTGGCATTCCGCGCTTTTCAAGATACATCTGGCTTGCCGCAAACAGTTTTTTCACATGTTCAATATAAGGCGACTGTGGAAAACGTTTTAAATATTTCAGGCAGACATCGTAGCAGGAAACAAATTCCTCATCTTCAAAAAAACTTTTTGCAACGGCAAGCATTCCTGCCTGCGGACTTTCAGGAGTCGAATTAAGAATCTGCTCTATCCGTTTGTGTATCTGTCTTAACTGCGCTGAAAAAACACGGAGCATTTTCATGATAATCTGTTTGTTTCCGCTAAAATTCTTTTCAAATTCTGGAACTGTAAGCGCAATAACCTGGCTGTCCTGAAGAACAGTTGCGGTTTCTTCACGTGGAAAACGACCCAAGGCCGACTTTACCCCAAAAAATTCACCGGGCTTAACTTGGTTTGTAACAGTAATTTTTGTTTCCGGATCAATGCTGGTAAGAATTATCGTTCCGCTTTGAAGAATATAAATTTTATCATCTTTGTCATCTTCAAAATAAACAATAGAACCTTTTGAAAAATTTACTAACTTTGGCATTTGACTCTCCAAACCAGATAATTTTATAAATTGTACCACAATGAATAATTTTGTGCTATGCTGAATTTATGATTGATTTGCATACTCACACAACTGCTTCCGACGGTCAGTACACGCCGGAGGAACTGGTTTACAAGGCCGCGGAAAAAAATATTTCCGTACTTGCAATCACTGACCACGACACAATTTCCGGACTGGAAGAAGGCGCGGAAGCCTGCAGAAAAACAGGAATCACATTTGTTCCCGGAATCGAAATAAACATCCAGCGTCCAAACTGCGAATTTCACCTGCTTGGACTTGGCTTGAATTTGAACGGAATCTCAGAAAGCCTCAACAAGCTTTTAAAAGGACTGATAGAAAGCCGGCACGAAAGAAATGAATTCATAGTTTCAAAAATGCGAAGTTCCGGAATAAAAACAACCGTCGAAGAAATTCAGGCGGAATTTCCAGATCAAGTCTTAGGACGGCCTCATTTTGCAAGCTGGCTGACAAATCATCATTATGTAAAAAACCGTCAGGCTGCGTTCGATAAATTTCTTGCGCGGGACAGACCGTGGTACGTTGAAAGAGCCGGCGCAGACCTTGACGAAGCCGTAAAGGCAATCTACGAATCAGGCGGCGTTCCGGTCATCGCGCATCCGCTTTCGCTTTATCTTTCCTGGTCTAAAATCGAACCGGTTTTAGCTGATTTTTTTGAACGCGGAGTAAAAGGAATGGAATGTTTTCATCCGGGCGCCAGGGTTACGGAATGCCTAAGGCTTCAGGAAATCGCCAGAAAACTGGGATTTTTTGTTACGGCAGGAAGCGATTTTCATGGTGAAAAAGTACGCTTAGACAGACGGCCGGGGCACACTTGCGGCGGAAAAATAATCGAAGACAAATACTATTACGAAGAACTAAAGCCGTTCCTTGAAAAACTTTAAAAGGGCAAAATCCAAGTTTTTACAAATTGCAAATTCGCCTACGATTTTGCGCATTTTCCACCAAGCGCGAGGAATCAAGCCTAAAAAAAACAAAAAAAATGCAATTCATTTCAGAATCTGCAAAAAAAATCTCTATATATTCAGTAAGCACAAAAAGTGTATTTAAATTCAAACTTATTTTTACAGAAGGTTTTTATGCAGATTTATTCATTTTCTCCGTTTGGATACGAAGGTTCTCTTGTAACCGTAGAAGTTGACTTACGCCGCGGAATTCCGGCAATCGATCTGGTGGGGCTGGCGGACGGAGCAGTAAAAGAAGCCCGGGAGCGGATGCAGGCCGCGATAAGAAATTCCGGACTGGATTTTCCGCCGGAAAGAATTCTTATCAGCCTTTCACCTGCCGACCTGAAAAAAGAAGGCGCAGGGTTCGACCTGCCGATTGCGCTAGGTGTTCTGTGCGCAAAACAAAGCGATTCAGAAACTGAAAATCCCCAGCCCGGCGATACACCCGTTTTGATTATGGGCGAACTTGAGCTAAGCGGAAAAATACGTCCGGTCCGCGGAGTCCATGCCGCCGCTTCAACAGCGGCTAGCGGAGGAATAATGAGATGCATCGTTCCTTCCGCAAATGCAAATGAGGCCAGAGAAGTTCCCGGAATGAAAGTTTTTGGCGCGGATTCCCTGGAAGAAGCCTTCGCGGCTCTTTCAAATCCGGAAGTTTTTACAGAACGCCCATTAAATGCGACCGGAAAGGAAGCGGAAATTCCGGAAAACTGCGAGTCTGTAGACGGAGTTCTTTTTCAAAAAGTTACTCCAGACATAGAATTTTCAAACATAAACGGACAGAAAAAACTAATCCGGGCTTTACAGATTGCCGCGGCCGGCGGACACAACCTGATTGCCGTAGGCGCGCCAGGCTGCGGAAAAACACTTTGCCTTCAAAAATTCCCCGCGCTTCTTCCGCTGCTTACAACAGAAGAAGCGCAGCCTGTAACAAGAATTCTGTCGCTTGCAGGACTTCTTTCCGCAAAACAATCCCTTGTGCGGGTTCCGCCATTCAGAATTCCCCACCAGACGGCAACCATAGAAGGAATTTGCGGCGGCGGAACTTTGTGCAGACCGGGAGAAATCTCTCTGGCGCACAACGGAGTCCTTTTTCTTGACGAAGCAGCCGAATTCAGAACGAGCGTCCTTCAAATGCTCAGAGTTCCCCTTGAATCCGGAAAAATAACAATTTCCAGGGCAGGCCGTTCCACAGTTTTTCCGGCGGCGTTTCAGCTTTTAATGGCGACAAATCCATGCCCATGCGGAAATTTCGGATCAGAAACAAAACTTTGCCTTTGCAGCTCACGTTCAATTGAAATGTACTGGAAGAAAATCTCCGCGCCATTGCTTGACCGCATTGACATCAGAATTTCCGTGGCAAACGAAATAGAAAAAAATAAAAACGAGCAGGAAGACAAGGAAAATTTAAAATCTTTTTCAACAGAATTCCTGCGGCGCGAAATCGCACAGGCTGTAAAAACACAAAGAAAACGTCAAGGCAAAAAAAACGCGCACCTTACGCCAGCCGAAATCGCCGGATTATGCAAAACTTCTTCCGAAACGCAGTCATTCTTAAACAGCTCCGCAGAAAAATTCAGTTTTTCGCCAAGAGCGACAGCCAGCTGCCTGAAACTTGCAAGAACAATCGCAGACATGAGCGGCTCAGAAACAATTGAAACAGAGCACATGAAAGAAGCGGTGATGCTAAGGAAAGCGTTCAACAATTTTATGGAAACAGAATAGCGGATTTCAATGTCACAACTGAAAAACCGGCCCGGAACGCGCGGACATAATCTGGCAAAAAAAAGGTCTTGCAAAAGCAAGACCGTATACCGGAGAAGAGACTTGAACTCTTACGCCATTGCTGACAAAAGATTTTGAGTCTTTCGTGTCTACCATTCCACCACTCCGGCGAATGGTATTATAATATCAGAACTACAAGTCTTTTTCAAGTGCAAATGCTTTGATATAATTTTTTTCAGGAAATTTTATGGACAATATTACAAAATGCGCGCAAGAAATTTTAAAGGATATATTCGGATACGATTCTTTCCGGCCACTGCAACTTGAAATAATAAAAAACCTGCTTGCCGGAAAAGACACGCTTGCCATAATGCCCACAGGCGGCGGAAAATCATTGTGCTACCAGATTCCCGCTTTAATTTTCAAGGGAATTACAATAGTTGTCTCTCCGCTGATTTCACTTATGCAGGACCAGGTTTCATCGCTAAAAGAAAATGGAGTTCCTGCCGAATTCCTGAACAGTTCACTGGAATTTTCCGAATATCTTGAAACCGTAAAAAAACTTAAAAACGGCGAAATAAAAATCGTTTACGTTTCCCCGGAAGGACTTGCGTCAGACAAAATGATGGGCATCTTCCATGAATGTTCAATGCCGATAAACTGCATAACGATTGACGAGGCGCACTGCGTAAGCGAATGGGGACACGATTTCCGCCCGGATTATCTTTCAATCTCGAATGTAAGAAAACACTTTCCGAACGCAGTCTGCCTGGCTCTTACAGCTACGGCCACAGCATCAGTCCAGCAGGACATCATAAAAAACCTTCAGCTTTACAGACCGACTGTCTTTACAGCAAGCTTTAACCGTAAAAATATTTTTCTTGAGGTAAAACCTAAAAAAAACGCCTTGTCGCAGGTAATTGAGTGCATTGAAAAGCACAAGGACGAAAGCGGAATAATCTACTGCTTTTCAAGAAAATCCGTCGACGAGCTTACCATGAAACTTCACAACGAAGGCTATTCCGTCTTAAATTACCACGCAGGCCTTTCCGACATCCAGAGAACTAAAAACCAGAATCTCTTCATAAAAGACAAAGTCCGCATTATTGTTGCGACCGTGGCATTCGGAATGGGAATCAACAAGCCGAACGTCCGGTTTGTAATCCACTACGACATGGCAAAATCCCTTGAAGAATACTATCAGGAAATCGGCAGGGCCGGCCGTGACGGACTGGAATCCCACGCGCTGCTTCTGTACAGTCCGGGCGACATTCACAAAATCAGATTCTTTTTTAACGAAGCCGCCGACCCGGAAAAATCCGAGCGGCTCTTGCAGGGAATGATAAATTACGCAAAAGCCAGAACCTGCCGAAGGCGCGCGCTGCTTTCATATTTCGGAGAAAATTTTTCCGGAGCAGACACTTCCGCAGACGAATGCTGCGACATCTGCGCAGCCGGACCGGTCAACCTTACTGACGTAACAATTCCTTCCCAGAAACTGATGAGCTGCATTTTCCGGCTAAAACAAAATTACGGCGCGGCTTATGTAATCGATGTGCTTCTAGGTTCAAAACAAAAACGGATAATGGAAAACCATCACAATGAACTTTCAACATGGGGAATCGGAAAAGAACTGGAAAAATCAGACTGGTTTGAGCTTACAGACTTGCTGATTGAAACCGGATACATTTTAAAAGTCGGAGAATACAATGTGCTTGCTGTCTCAAAAATGGGCGCGCTCGCGTTAACAAACAGAACGCAGATAAAACTTCCAGTTCAATTGAATTTTAAGAATATTATAAACGCGCCTAAACAGAAGCCTTCGTTCGTACTGCATAAAAAGAATGAATTCTTAAAAAATCTTTCTGAAAAAGATACAGAACTTTACAATGCAATAAAACAATGGCGAAATTCTACAGCCGAAAAAGAAAATATTGCTCCTTATATGATTTTTGGAGACAAGACAATAGAAGAACTTGTTGAAAAAAAGCCAGCCAGCGAAAAAGAACTTCTTTCTGTTTTTGGAATAGGAACTGTAAAGGCAGAAAAAATAGGCGCTCCGGTTCTACGGATAATAGGAAATCACATTTAGATTTATTTTCTGCCTATAAAAAAGGGATGTCCAATAAGCATCTTTTTTGTCATTTATAGGCTTGACCCGAATTTCTAAATGCATATATTACAATCATTTAGAAATTATTCAACAATGACATTCAGAACTTATTGGACATCTTCCAATATATGTAAACGGACTGCGGCTTTGCCATGACCAGCCCGAAAAAAAAAGGACTGCCTTTTGAGCAATCCTTTCAAGGTGTGGATTGGAGTCGAACCAACCAATGACGGTTTTGCAGACCGATCCCTTACCGCTTGGGTACCACACCAAATGTTTTTGTATTATGACAGAAAAAGAAAACTTTGTCTAGCACGAAAGTCCGGGATTTCGTTTTAATATCTCTTTTTGCACAAAATCTTTTTCCTCCTCAGAAGAAAAAATAAACTGCTCGGCAGAATTCCTTTCGGTTTTCACAAGCAATATCCGCGGATCAATCCCCGGCGAGGAAGAAAATTCAGAAGCTCCGCCTTCATTTGAGGCTGACAAAAGCGGAAGCGCAAGTATTTTTTCAAACGGCAAAAAATGTCCGTTTCCAATAAGTCCGTTTTCATAAAGGCCGCAAAATCCGTTCGCTAAAATCTCGTTAGAACTCATGTAACAGCCCAAAAGCGCAACAAGGCAGACAACAGAATCAGTAAAAACACCAAGACTTTTTACCCCGATAATAAAAACCAAAAGCGCGGAAAAAATCATAGTCAGAATCTGAAACAGAATATTCTTTTTTTTAAAGGAAATTATAATTTTTCCGGCTGATTTTACCATAATCTTTGTCTTAACCAGGACAAAAACAAGAATCAAAAAATACAAAACCGCGGAAACTACAGAAATCAAATTAAAACCATTCAAATTCATAATTTTCTCCAGTCTATCGGAAAGACAGCCAGTACGACAGCGCTTTTTTCGCAGATTCAAAAGCAAGCGGAAGTTTTTCAATATCATCCTTGGAGTCGATTTTTTTTACAGCAAAGCCCGAAACCTCAGAATCCTGGCCATGAAGTCTCTTTATAAGCTCATGCACATTTCCTTCACCTTCAGGAATTGAAGCGTCAAAAAACAAGTCGCATGTCTTATACGCAATATTTTTATACAGATAATCATTCGGAAAACTGCAAAGATATTTTACTTTTTCAGGCTGAACTCCAGTTTCTTCCAGACATTCACGGACAACCGCCTGCTCCGCAGTTTCATCCCTGTCTACAAAACCTCCCGGCAACGCCAGGAATCCTTTCCGCGGCTCTTTTGCGCGAATCTCAAAAAGCACATTGTTTTCCGCATCTGAAATAATCGCCCCGACCGCAGCCGCGACATTGTTGTACAAATCAAAGCCGCAATCAGCGCAAAACCATTTTTTATTTTCAAGATAACTGATATTTTTTCCGCCGCATTCAGGACAGAAATTAAATTTATTTCCAATCATTTAAAACCTCGCGCGGTAAGCGCATACGACAAAGACTCGGCCCTTTTCAGCGACTGAACAATAAGGGGAACCAGCAAAGGAACGACAGCCCGGATTTTTCCAAAAAGACCTTTCGCCTTGCCAAGTCCGCCGCGCACAAGCTGAGTCTTTACAATACAGGTCGCCTCATCCAGGAGCAGCGGAAGAAAGCGGAAAATTATTTCCATAGTAACAAGAATATATTTTGAAGGAATCCTGAACAGGCGCAAAGGCGCAAGCAAATCAGAAAAACCTTTCACAAGCTGAATCTCATCAATTGAACACGCGAATCCGCAAATCAGGCACATCGCGCTTTCTGTACGCAGCAAAACTTTTATACAGCTCAGAATTTTTGAAGGCGTAACCGTAAAAAAACGAAAATCGCAGTAGCGGATTTCATCAGGCAAGGCAGGTGCAAAAACCATCTGAAAAAGACAGAAAAACAAAAGAAGCGGAACAATTTTTATAATCGCCGCAAAAAGTTTTTTTGCAGGATATTTTGCAAGCAGCGCGTAACAGATTCCCAAAAGAAAGAAAATTCCACAGGCAGGCAGAGGACGAATAACCAGCGCAGAACAAAAAAGCCCAAGAAACAAGATATATTTCAGAACCGCAGGAAGTTTTCCTATGGCCACGGATTTTCCAGCCTTTTCAGAAAAACTGAATTTTTGGATTCGCTCCAGAACCGACAGAGCCGGAATACGCCGCATTTCAGGCAGCGCGGAAGAAACCTGTTCTTCCCGGCAAAATATTTTTTCCGCAGAAAGATTTAACACACGGTCGGCAAAGGCAGCCTCATCACGCTGATGCGTACTAAAAAGCACGGTTTTTCCCTGAGAAGCAAGCTCCTTCATCAGGTTCATAACTTTATTCCTGGATTCTCCGTCCAATGCCGCCGTAGGCTCATCGAACAAAATAATGTCAGAATCCATTGCCACAATGCCGGCAACAGCCAGCCGTTTTTTTTCTCCGCCAGAAAGACAAAAAGTCTGCCTGTCCGCAAATTTTTCAAAATCAAGATTACACTGATCCATTGATTTTTTCACAATTTCTTTAAGCTTTTTACCGCGGACACCCTTGTTTCCAGGCCCGTAGGCAACATCGTCTGCGGCAAAATTTTCAAAAAGCGCGGAATCGCTGTTCTGCTGGGCAATAACAGGGCGTTCTGTACAATAGATTTTTCCAGAATCGCTGGCTCGCAGCCCGGAAAGAATTTCCAGCAGAGTTGATTTTCCGCAGCCAGAAGGTCCGACAAGCGCGGTAAGAGAACCTTCATACAAATCCAATGAAATATTTTCTAAAACAGGAATGTCTTTTTTATAAGAAAAATTCAAATTGCGGGCAGAAAGAACGATTTTTTTTCCGTCCGGCGACCATTTGCTGGAATTTACAGGAAGTTTTTTGCCGGTCAGTTTTTCAACAAGTTTTTCATCCGCAAGAAATTCCGCAGAAGTTCCTGTCCATGAAATTTTTCCATTTTTCATCAGAATCACATCTCTTGCACGGCAGACAGCCTCCAAATCGTGGCTTATGTGAAGAACCGTAATTCCCTTGCTGTTTACAGAATCGATAAAATTATACATTTCTTCCCGGGACTTTGGATCCAGCATAGAAAACGCCTCGTCCAGAATCAAAATATCGGGATCCATGGCAAGGATTCCGCTCAAAGCGACTTTTTGAGTCTGCCCAAGGGAAAGATTCATCGTCCGGTGATTCGCAAAATCCAACATTCCAGTAACGCCAAGGCTTTCAATCACGTTCAGCTCAACTTCCGGCTTTGGAAAACCAAGATTTTTCGGACCAAATTCCGTATCCTGAAAAACAACTCCGCAAATAATCTGGTCTTTTGGCGACTGAAAAATAATCCCGACACGAAGATTCTCTTCTATTTTTACAGAGCCTTTCTGCGGTTCAAAAAGACCTGCCACAATCCTTGCGACCGTGCTTTTTCCGCTGCCGTTTTTTCCCGCCAGAACAGTGTAAGAACCATGCTTCAGCTCAAAACTTACGTTGTTAACCGCCGCACTTTCAGCATTTTCATAAGAGAAATATAAATTGTTCACTTGAACCGCAGGCATGACGCTATTCTATAAAAAACTTATGCACATTTGCAAGCACAGTTTTGTTTTTAATTTGTGGAAAGAATGTGGATAACTTTTTGTCAATAGTCTTTTTATTAAAAATTATATATTTTTTATAATACTGATTTTTAATCATTTTTCTATTTTATTATATTACAACAA
>ERZ1034973.2167-NODE-2167-length-10148-cov-9.114832_pt1 | contig 10148 bp, 6 predicted proteins | sample MGYA00520686_ERZ1034973 | MGnify/ENA primary metagenome ERZ1034973 (study PRJEB33766, sample SAMN09781775) | gut metagenome | biome: gut microbiome | host: Homo sapiens | place: Madagascar | study: EMG produced TPA metagenomics assembly of the PRJNA485056 data... | reverse complement strand
AAAATCATTAAAATATAAATTTACTATCTATGAATTCTGATTCAGAATTTTTAAAATCTATCCATTACATTAATCAATCAAAGAAAGTAAATATTATTGACAATATTTTATAAATCTTACAAATGCCTCTTTTCCATTATCGTCTGTCTTGTATACACCGGCACATTCAAGCACCTGCACAAATACCTTGCCAATTTCCAATCTGATTATCTCATCAATATTATCTTTAGTTATATTATAATTGTCTTTCCAGCTATCAACCCATTGTGCGTGCTTTTCAATTTCGCTGATTAAGCGGACATCTTCATTATTTAACAGAGCGTTTTTTAAAATGCCCATTTCCTTATCAAGTCTTGCTGGAAGTATAGCCATTCCCATAACCTCAATAAGACCAATATTCTCTTTCTTTATATGATGAAGATTTGCTGATGGATGATACACTCCCCATGGACACTCATTTGTAGTAATATTGTTTCTTAATACCAGATCCATCTCATAATTATCACCTTTCCGCCTGCATATCGGAGTTATCGTATTATGCTGTTCACCATCTGTATTGCAATATATAAATGCTTTTTCATCAGTGTAATTCTTCCATTTATCTAATATATAATCACAGGCATTAACAAGGCTGTCTTTATTATTACTGCTAAGCCTTATTACTGACATAGGCCAGTTAAGAATTCCTGCATTAACATCACTGAATCTATCCAGCTTGAATGTATACACATATTCTGCTCTTGCCATAGGAAATTCATATGCGCCGCCCTGAAAATGGTCGTGACTTAATATAGAACCTCCTACAATTGGTAAATCCGCATTAGAACCTAATGTATAATGCGGAAACATATCTGTGAATTCAATAAGCTTTTTAAATGTGCTTTTATTAATCTTCATAGGAATATGCTTATCATTAAACACTATGCAATGCTCGTTATAATATACATAGGGTGAATATTGCATATAGTATTTCTCACCACTTAATTCAAGCGGTATAACTCTTAGATTCTGCCTTGCAGGATGTGATAGATTTCCCGCATATCCCTCATTTTCCTTACACAAAAGGCACTTTGGATAACCACTTGCCGCCATCTGTCCCTGCTTAATTATATCCCTCGGGTCTTTCTCTGGCTTTGACAGATTAATCGTTATATCTATAGTGCCATATTCTGAATTGTACTTCCATTTCTGGTCTTTCTCAATCCTGTCACACCTTATATAATTGCAGGCTTTATTAAGTTCATAGAAATAGTCTGTCGCAAGCTTTGGATTATTATTATAAAGCTCCTTAAAATGCTTTCTTACAACTGAAGGCATTGGTGTGACAGCACCCATTACCTTTGTATCAAACAAATCCCTGTTAAGCTGCGTATCTTCTATAAGTCCATTATCAACTGCTATTTTAAGGCAGTCCGACAGGATATCTGCTATTGGTCTTGTGTTATTCAGCTCCTGCACACCTGAATTCTTAATTATCCCACTATCTTCTGCAAGTCCGTTTTTTTCAAAAATATCCAGCAGCCTGTTTACTATAAATATCTTATCATCAGCTTCTATCAGTTCATTCTCTGAAGCATAATTGACAAGCTCTGATATAACCTTGTCTATATCTGGAATATTTTCCGTACCTTCCTTGGCATCACTACTCATTATATTGTCTGATTTCTTCATATCTTCTAAATTTCTCATATTATTCTGACACCTCCGCAATGTCTGATTTGTAATATCATACTTGCACCATCCCCGAATATCTTATCCATATTTCTTCTGTATTCATCTACGGCATTATCTTTGACAATTGCAAGTATTGTTCCTGCAAATCCACCTCCGTGAACCCTGCATACTCCATTACTGTATACACCATTACCAAATACACCACTACTATATGAACCATTATGGTCTAAGAATATTTCACTCATCATAAGTCCAAGTGAAATGCCCTGATTGGCAGTATCTTTGGTTGAATATATATTTTGAAGATATTTGTAAGATGAATCACCTGACTTTGATACCAGCCTCAAGAATTCATCAATATTTCCAGATGTAAGAGCGTTCACTTCATTTTCTACTCTCTCATCTTCCTCTATAAAATGAACTGCTCTTAGTATACACCTGTCACCGAACTTCTCCTGTAGTCCTTTAACGTTATCAAGTATATCCTTTAATGTAATACCACGAAGAACCTCCTGCCCGAAGTAACTTGCAACTGCATTCATCTCACGGCGGATATCTGCATAATCATCTGTCAAATCCTTATGTGAACCTTTAGTATCAGTTATGCACAGGCTGTAACCGAATTCTTTAATATCCGCAGCAAGCTTATTAACAATGGGCTTTTCCTTATTATTAAAATCAATATAGACCATATTTCCAACCGAACATGCCATCTGATCCATAAGTCCACAAGGCTTGCCAAAATACTCATTCTCTGCCATCTGTCCGATAACTGCAATATCTTCTGCTGATACTTTTCCAGCATTATAAATATGTGACTGTATTGTTCCTATAAGTGTTTCAAATGCCGCAGATGATGAAAGCCCTGCTCCCATAGGCACATCACTTGTTATAAACGCATCAAATGCTCCTGTCTTAAAGCCATTTTTCTTAAAACCGGCAATCACACCTTTAACAAGTGCCTTAGTTGTTGAGTATTCTTCCTTGTTAATATCCGTGTCCGATAATGCCACTTCTATCATTGGATAATTGTCTGACACAATTCTTATAATCCCGGCATTAACACCACTATGCCCAGATAAACTGCCTTCCTCTGACATACTATCCTTGGAATTCACTGGTCTTACTACTGCGATAATATCCAGATTAATAGAAGCCGCAAGAACTTTTCCATTCTGGTGGTCTGTGTGGTTACCGCCAATCTCACTTCTTCCCGGTGCACTGAATACAGACACTTCCCCTTCGCCATATAGCTGCGTAAAACAGTTCAACGCATTAATATATCTTTTTCTTTGGTATTCAAGCTGACTTTTATCAATATATAAATCCTTTAATATATTATCAATACCGCCCGAACCAATTACTTCAGTTAATTCAGTAGTATTATATAATTGTGATGTAACCATCATCTTCTACCTCTTCCATAAAATATAATCTCGTTGCAAAGTCTTGAAAAAATCGGACATTTTCATTATATCCAGTTGCACTGAATGCCTGCTTTAACCTGACACCCGAATACATAAGTGTATCTCCATAAGCTATGTAATCTTCTGTTTCCCCGTCCATTTTCTTAAGCTTTGACAGTATATCCTGTAACATAGAACCCTGCTTAATATGTATTGGCGATACCATATTAACAAGCTCACCAAATTCTTTAATATCATATTGAAGCTTTCTGTTGTAAAAATGGTATTTCTTAGCTTCATCAAGGCCTTTAGCCCTGTAACAGGCATACTGTGTATTAGGTATAACGTGTTTTTGCATAATTAATCCGACAGCTTTCTTCTTATCCGTTGATACTACTGTCCATTCTGCCCTGTTGCCTTTACCATTATTTAATACACTGGCATTACCTGCATTTTCTTCTTCAAAGCTTTCTGTCCTGTAAAATGTACCAGTAAAGAATACATTTCTTAACTTCTTGTACAGTTCAATCTGACATTTCACAGCATTTAATTCCTCTTTATTCATATCACACATATTACATTCATAGCCAAGAAGCCCAAATGCAGCAACTGCAAATCTGCTCTCTAACGGCATATTTCTTAATGTCTGATGATTAGGGCTTGCCGATACATGGGCTGAAATACACGATAACGGATAACCATAGCTGTAATTATACTGAATCTGTGCCCTGCAAAGTGCATCTGTGTTATCACTTGCCCATATCTGCGGAAAATAGCATAACATTCCCAGATCAAATCTGTTGCCGCCTGCCGCACAGCCCTCAAATAATATGTCAGGAAATCTATTAGTAAGCTCCTTCATACATCTGTATAAACCACACACATATCTATGTGATACTTCCTTCTGCCTGTCAGGCGGCAGATTTTTAGAATAATAATCACTGAATATTCTATTCATATCCCATTTTACATAAGATATATCTGCTGATGAGAACACCTCACTCATCTCCTCAATTATATAGTCCTGAACAGCTTCATAGGTTAAATCAAGAATTCTCTGGTTCCGTCCCTCTGAATGTTCTACATCTGGTATTTCAATTACCCATTCAGGGTGTGCCTCATATAATCTGCTGTTCACACTCACCATCTCAGGCTCAACCCATATTCCAAATTTAAGCCCGGATTCTTTTATCTTATCAGCAATGCCAGCTATTCCATTTGGAAGCTTTCTGCTATTCGGTGTCCAGTCACCTAATGAACTTGTGTCGTCATTTCTCTCACCAAACCAGCCATCATCCATAACGAACAGTTCAACACCTGTATCCTTAGCCGCCTTTGCAAGCTTCACAAGCTTTCTTTCATTAATATTAAAATATGCCGCTTCCCAGCTATTAATAAGAACTGGTCTTTCCTTGTCACGCCAGCTTCCACGCACAATGTGCTTTCTTACAAACTCGTGCATATTATGGCTCATCGAATTATACCCCTGGTATGAATAAGTAAGCACTGCCTCTGGAGCTTCAAAACATTTTCCTGCTTCAATAATATAAGAAAATATAGCTGGATTAATTCCCGATACAAGCCTTAATTTACCATATGAATTAACCTGTGCCGCTTCATAATGATTGCCGCTGTATATAAGATTAAATCCATAACATTCGCCATAATCTTCTGTCGTTGAACTTCTTCCTATCATAAAAAATGGATTAGCTCTGTTCGATGATGTTCCTGTTACAGACTCATTTACATACTTACCGGCACGAAGGGATATTCTGCTTCTATTCATCTCCCTTGCCCACGCACCATTAAAGAACGACAATTCATAATCACTCTCGTTTAAATCAAGCTGCATACTCATTAATCTTTCAAGCCTTACGCTCTCATTTCCTGAATTAACAAGCTTCGCACTTCTCGTTATAATGTCACATTTTTCATATACATAATAATGAAGCTCCAGTGTGAGATTATAATTCCTGTCCTTAAGATAGATAACGAGCTGTTCAACCTCTCCATTATCATCATAAGACCCCGGAAGCGTATCGTATTCTTCCTTGCCCTGTATAATCTCTGCCCTGTCAAACACCATATCCGTTGTACTGCTTCCATTAGGATATGTGACTTCGATAAAAGGCTCTCTTATATCGCCTTTTCCCAATGATGACATTTCAAGGCACACATCTTCCAGCGAATAAGACGAATAATCTTTATTGTATACATTAGTATTACCCGGAATAAATGTATGCTTCTCTGTCATCACAGCCTCATTGGCGTGTAACTTTCTTCCATAATACAAATGCTCCAACTGCCCGCTTCCAAGCACGGCAAACACATAAGATGTATTGTCAGTATCAAGCACATACATATTATTATTAATCGTTATCATTAATGGTTCTCCTTAATTCTTTCCGTTATCTCTTCCATTTTCTGCTCTGTTAAAATGTACCTTCTGTGGAAGTAAAATACTGCGATAAGCAGACCTATTACCGGAATTACTGTCATTGTCATTCTAAGTCCTACTACCGAACCACCAGCCACAGCATCTGTCACCACGTCTGTATTACTGCTTAACCTGCATACTGAAAGGCATATTGACACAACTAATGCGGCTATACCTGAAGCAAGCTTTACAACAAATGTCTGCATTGAAAATATAACGCTCTCATCTCTTCGCTTATTCTTAAATTCGCCATAGTCAACCGTATTCGCCAGAAATATAGTCGTTAAGACTAATAACATTCCATTTGCTGCAAATATGAAAAATGCTGGAATAAATAAAATAAACACACTCGACATTGATGTGAATATAAGAATAAATAAAACTATATAACCAGCAATAGCCATAACAAAGCTTACATAAAATATCTTTATTGTGTTCAAAAACTTTCTAAGAAGCGGAAACAATACCATCATTGATAATATCTGTATTGCACCACCAAATGTATTAAATAGTGTATAGCCGTTGTACCAGTCTGCACCGCCAAAATCATATTTAAAGAAATATATGACAAGGTTAGAAGTTATGTACACAGATGTATTGATAAGAACAATTGTTATAACCACTGTAACAGCCTGATCATTCTGAAAAAGTGCCTTGAACATCTGCTTTACTGATACTGTTTCAACATCAACTGTTGATTTTTCCCTAATATTAAAGCAGGTAATAAGTATTGCAGCAAAGAACAGTATTGATATTATAAGTGCAAACCATTTAAAACCTGCATATTCATTGCCCTTTCCAAGCATATATACACACTGCATTGTAATAATTGTAACAAGTGCTGAACCTACACCTGCACAGGAACGTGCCATTGTTGACATATTCTCTCTTTCCTTACCGCCCTCTGTAAAAGCTGGTATCATTGACCAATAAGGAATATCCATCATTGTGTAAGTAACGCCCCACAAAACGTAAGTTACTGCGGCATAAGCAACAAGTCCGCCGCCATCAAGTGTTGGTGGTGCAGAGAACATCAGAAACAATACAACAGCATTAAGCAATGTTCCAATAAACAGCCATGGTCTGAACTTCCCCCATCTGGTTCTTGTCTTTGCAACAACTACACCCATTATAGGGTCGTTAAATGCGTCAAATACTCGTGCCGCAAGAAGTATAATCCCCATTGCTATCGCACTAACCCCAAGTATATCCTGATAATAATACAGAATATAACTTGCACAAAACATATAAACCATATCTTTGCCAACTGCACCTATGCCATAAGATGCCATTTCTTTCTTATTAAGCCCCATACGCTACCTCTTTTCTTTCTATATGTCTGATTTCTTCATATTTTTTAAGTGTCTGATTACTGCACGCCGTATTAAATGTCTGATTTCTTCATATTCACTGCTAATTTGACAGCCTCATATGCACCATTATATATACCCATCTGTTTATTCTTCTTGATGTTCTCACACATATCTATAATGTATGTATCATCTTCCATAAACAGCTTTATCATCTGTAAAGTATGAGGTATATCCCTGCACTCAAGTGTTCCGTCACCTATCTCTGCTGAATGAACAGCACCCCACTGTTCGTGTCCGCCAACTCTCTTTATGAATAACTTTGGCACTGGATAGAATGCTAATTCACTTGGTTTTGTAACAAGCACATCTGCACTCCTCATCAAAAGGTTAGTACAATACACTGCCTCGAATATATTCTTGTGATAAAAGCCGTGGATACCTGTTATATTATCAGATGTGTCTTCACTTGAATTATCTGCTGTAATATTCTTAGAATTATCATCTCTATTGTTATCTGTCACTACATCAGAATTGTTTATCTGGCTGGCTGATAATGCCTTAGCAGCAAATGCCTTGGTGTCTTTCCAGTTGTCAAAATGCTCAGTTGCCAGTTCTCTCATCTGTGGGATATCTCTTATAAGTTCGTCCCATACATTTTTATAATCACCAACATTAACATATAACACTGCCTTATTCTTCTTAATATAAGGAATAAGGTATTTAATTATATGGGCAAATATCTCTTTCTGTGCACCTGCGCCACCAATTGTAAGCAGAAATCTCATAGGCTTTCCGTTCTGTTTTCTTGCTATTCTTGCATTGCAGTCAGCCTCAATATTAGCTACAAGCTCGTGGTCGATATAATGTCCTGTGTATACAAGACTATCTGCTGGCATTTCATTTAACACCTTATTGCCGTCCATTCCATTAAGTATCCTGTAACCTTGATAAGCATAATGAGTCTGGACAGTATGAATACTTCCTTCTGACAAATGCAATGCCATTGGCCAGTTATCCGGTATTGCATTAACAACATTTTTCATACCTGCGTGTACTGCCGCCTGTGCCGGCCATACATGAGTTGCAATAACCGGAATATTCTTAGGAACATTCTTATATACAGGTGCCATAAGCTCTGCATTCTTCTGGTCTGAAGCGTTATAGGAAAGCTTCCTGAAACCCTCGTAATTCATTGGTTCCCACACCAGTCTGTTAAACAGCCTGCTCTTTTGTGATAACCTTGAACCAAGCGAATACAGGTCGTTCTGTGCCCTTATAACTTTAGTACAGGTTGTATTATCGTAAGAATTAAGATCCATCCAGTAAGGAACATATCCAAGTGCATTAGCTGCTGAAGCAATCGCCATTGATATTCTGTAATGTCCAAAACCCATTCTTATATTGCCAACTATAATACCTTTATCAGTATCAAATTCTTCTTTATTACCGTTAGATACGCTTGCAGGCTTATCTGCAACCCTCACATCATACACGCCAAGCATATCACCTATGTATTTGTTCTTCTTTATTGTCACCTTATAGTCGGCATTGCTGTCATCACCATATTTTCTTGCGTATTTTTTTTTTGAATTAATAGCTTTTCTATATGCCTTTCTATCAATTTCATTGTTAAATATAACCTTTGATTTGTCCTGCATTATATATTCCTCCTTTTTATTATCAATTACCTTCCTTAACTGCCACACCATCTAATAATATTCCCACAATCTCATCAAGTCCCTGTGTATATGTCATTCCTGCTCTCATAAGAATATCTCTTTGGAAAAATTGTTCTATTGATGCCTCCATCATCATCTTAAACATCAATAAATTAACCGGTCTTATCACTCCTTCCTCAATCCCCTGTTCCAAAAGCTTAATCGTTGTCTCCCAGCCATTCTCCAGACGTTCTTCAACGTGTCTGTATATCTCCGGGAATTTGTCTTTTAACATATATAATTGTCTTAAATCAATATCTTTATAACTCTCAGGCATAACTCCAAGAATACGTCTTATCTTCTCAATTGTTGATAATGTATCATCTTCTATTATCTTTGATTCGCTCTCTTTAATCGTGTCAAACAGATAATCTACCATCTCCATAAACAGAGTGTTCTTATCTTTAAAAATTGTATATATTGTCTTCTTACTCATTGCAAGAATAGAAGCAATATCGTCCATTGTAAATTTAAGGCCTTTTTGATTAAATGCCTGTATCGTTGCCTGTAAAATCTTCTCTTTATTATCCATAATGCTCCTTTTAATGTTGTGTATCAGTGACGCTTATAAAACAAAAAATCAAGGAAACTATTTCTTTCGTTTTAGTTTCCTTGATTGTATCACATTATTTTATTGGGTACAATTGCTATTTTTATATAATTATTTCGAATATTTTTAGTAGCTTTGTACAATTTATTGTATATTTTGTATTATCTTCTTATTATCGTTATCATATATTTTGTTATACCTGCATTATATACCTGCAACCATACAGAACGTTATTTTTTCAGATTTTTCTGTAATACACCGATTAATTCCTCAATAACTATTGGTTTGGTTAAGAAGCCATCCATACCGCATTCCAGTGCTTTCTTTTTGTCCTCATCAAATGCATTGGCAGTCATAGCAAGAATGGTAATTCCAGCCATTGCCGGGTCATTCAGAGCACGTATCTGGCGGGTAGCCTCATATCCATTCATTACCGGCATCTGCACATCCATCAGCACCAGATCATAATCACCCGGATTCGAATTCTTAATTTTCTTAACTGCCTCTGCTCCATTTACGGCAGTATCAACCTGGCATCCATATCCATTAAGAATCTCCACTGTAATTTCACTGTTTAGTTCATTATCCTCCACAAGCAATATACATCTTCCTCTAAAATCTGAACCTGCTGCTAAAGGGCGTGTATCCTCTGCTTCTGCCTGCATCTGTCCAATGGCAATCATCAACGTGTCTCTGATATCTGACATGAACATTGGTTTTGAACAGAAAGCAGTTACCCCTGCAGCTCTGGCTTCCACTTCGATATCTGACCAGTCATAAGCAGTCAGGATAATGATTGGTGTATCATCACCAAGGCTGCGAATCTGGCGGGTGACTTCAATGCCATTCATATCTGGCAGACGCCAGTCGATGATATAAGCGTGGAACGCATCTCCCAGTTCCATAGACTGTCGTGCACGAAGAACCGCTTCCTTGCCGGAAAGTGTCCATTCTGAACGCATTCCAATCCTCACAAGCATTTTTGTCACACTATCGCAGGTATTGAAATCATCATCTACAACCAGTGCCTTAAGGCCTTCCAGTTCTGCA
>ERZ1034973.2164-NODE-2164-length-10162-cov-6.436925_pt1 | contig 10162 bp, 4 predicted proteins | sample MGYA00520686_ERZ1034973 | MGnify/ENA primary metagenome ERZ1034973 (study PRJEB33766, sample SAMN09781775) | gut metagenome | biome: gut microbiome | host: Homo sapiens | place: Madagascar | study: EMG produced TPA metagenomics assembly of the PRJNA485056 data... | reverse complement strand
GTCCGATTATTTCGGAGCTGCCTTCGCGCGTCCAGCCCTTGAACTCATAGCTGCCAGCGTCGTAAACCGTCACGCTGAACGTCTTGCCCTCATACACCGAAAAGCCGTTGTTCTGATTGAAGCCGACAAGACCTGCGGGGTCGCACCTAAAGAACACCTTATGCTTCGGCTTCGTCTCGTTAGGCTCTGCCGGACTGCCCGGCGTGTAGCGGTAGTGGGCAGTGATGGTCTCGTCGTTCTCTGTAACGGTGTAGCGCACCGTGCGTTCTGTAGAGATAACGGTTCCGTCGCTTGTTGTCCAGTTTACGAACGTATAGTCGCTGTAAGTAGACGCCGTGTAAGAGTAGGTCACGCCTACGGCATACTCCTTCACCTCGCTCGTCTTTATCGACGAGGGATCGTAGGCTATGGTGAGTAGGCTTGTCTTCTGATACTCGTAGTTGGCGGTGAGTGTCTCGGCGCTGTTCAGCTTGCGGTGGGTGAACGAGCTGCTGGTGCTCACCACCTCGCCCTCAGCGTTGGTCCAGTTCTTGAAGCGCCAGTTGGAGCTTTTGGCTACAGCCTTCACGCTCACATTGGCGTTCACGACATACAGTCCGCCTCCGCTAACGGTGGCAGCCTCTGCAGGCTCGGCTTTCAGCGTCAGCTTGTAGCGTGCTCCCGGCTCGGGAGGACTGTCGGGGTTAAAGTCCTGTCCTCTCGCCACCATGCTTAGCAACATGGCGAAGAGAGTCAGTAAATATCTTGCCTTGATCATAGTAGCCTTACTTTACTATTTTCTTATGATTCTGAATGTAGATGCCCTTCTGAGCGGTGCTGTTCACGCGGCGTCCGTCGATCGTGTAGATAGCGTCGTCGGTCTTTGCGTCAGTAGCTACGGTGTTGATGCCCGTAGTGCTCGTGTCGAAGGTCAGTGTGAAGCGGTCGTCTGCGTATCCCTCAGCAGCGCTGAAGGTGTATGGCATCTCAACCTCCACGCCGTAGTCGAGCAGCTTGGCTCCCAACTCATTGCGGTCTATGGCGATGGTGTATGTGTCGTCGGCAGGCAGATACATGCCTAACGCCACGCTACCGCCACGGTGAGCGCCCTCGTTCACAGCCAGCTGGTCAGCGCCGGCGATGGTGTATATCTGCGGAGTGCCCTCGTATGCCATCATCTTCACAGCGTCGTTGTCGGCGCAGAAGTCGTCAGAAGCGTTGGCGTTCACCACGACGCGTGTGCGGTCGGTGCGGTCGACGCATGTCAGCGACACGTCTACCAGCTTGCGCTGCACCTGTTTGTTGCTTGCTGCGCGGCGCTTAGCCAAAGCCGAGTGGTCGATGGTCTTGTTGATCTGTCTACCCGCCGGCTGGAACGTGATAGCTTCTACAAGTTCGGGCTTCTGAACGAAGAACGCCTGCGAAGGCATAAGCACGAATTCGTCATCGGCAGCGCTATATGCGCTGTAAGTGCTGTTGCTGATGTTCCACACCGTGATAGGTGCTGCGAAATCCATATAATAGATGTCGTAGAAGCAAGTGTATGGGTTGCCCACGAGGTTCCATCCTGCGTTTGCGCTCTCTACGGCAGCATACTGAACGAGCGGTGTGGTTATGGCTTCGCTGCGGAAGATTGCGTTATGTGTCTCCTCGGTAGCAGGGAATTCTACAAAAACCGATTCGCTTGTACGGAAGATATAACCCTTGCCCTTTTGCAGCACTGCGTCAGCTGGCACGTCTTTCCTGTTGCCGCTTGCGCCGTTTGTAGCACGCGACTCAGAGTCGTAATAGCGCACAGCGAGGCCAGAGTTCGACAACAGCTTGATGTCGCTACGCTTCACATCGAACGGCATACATATATAGTTCCAGTATCTATAAGAAGAATAATATTGCAAAGTTGAAGCTGCAGATGTCATAGCGTTACAACGGCTGATAAGCGACGAAGTGTATTCTTCGTCCTGCTGCAGACGTTGCTTATAATTGCCGAAAACCTGTGGGTTGTTGCCGTTTACAATGAGCGCCGAGCTATAACCGAGATACATATCCGGCGAGTTCGGAATGCGTGCATTGCTGGTAAGTTCCAGCTTCTTGTAGAGGTTAACCTTGTCGGGTGTGTTCGGATTCGGCTCCACCTTTGTGAACTTGCTCCAGTAGTTGTCGAGCTTGTAGCTCACCATTGCATATTCGGGAACGTACAGCGTGACGCTTGAAGGAGAATAGAACGGTGTGCTACCTACGGCAGGAGGAGCGGGCGCAGTGATATACACACGCTTCAATTTGTTTTGGTCGCTCTTGAAACAATCTGTTTCCAAGCTGTTGATAGAAGAACCAAGAATCACCTCCTCAAGAGCATGGCAGTTATAGAAAGCATCACTTTTTATAGTCGTAATGTCGTTTCCAAGCGTCACTTTCTTAAGACCCATACAACCAGCAAAACTTCTGTCAATCGAAGTGAGGGTTGTCAAGTCGGCTTCTTTCAGAGAATAGCATTGGTAGAAACTTTCATAACCGATCGATTTGATACGCGAAAAATTGAAATTTTCCAATTTCTGACATTTATAGAATGCCTCCATATCTATAGTGACCGGAACAACATCTTTAATACTTCTCAACGAATCGCAACCATAAAAAGCACGATAAACAATATTTTTCACATTCTTGCCGCCATGCACAACAGCAAGTTTTTTACAGTTATTGAATAATGACCGAACAATTGTCTCCATGTTGTTATTCAATGTAGCGCTCTGCAAAGTTTGGTTATCATAGAAAGCAGCCTGTCCGATACCTCTTACACTTTCCGGTATTGTCACCTCTGTTATATAGTTATGCTGAAACGCTTCTTTACCTATGCTGTCTAATCCTTCTGGCAACACAAGCGGACCAATAAGATAACGATTGTCGAAAGCATTGTCGCCGATTGTCTTGAGCTTGGTCGGAAAGTCGACAAAGCGTATCGCAGTATTAGTAAACGCACTGGCAGGAATCGTTTCAATGTCGGCATTTGTCATATCAATGGCATAAAGACCGGTCATCTTGCTGATATCATTCCAGTCGGAAGCATTCATCTTGCCGGTAAGACGCAGATAATGCATCTCGGGCAAAGTATTGACATGCGACAACGCCTCATTACCAAGCGTGCCTGGTGCAGAGAGGTTGATTGTCATATACTGGCTTTCTATGGTTTCAAGACGGATGTTGCCGATAGCGAGAACCTGAGTATAGCTAACTGAAGTGGAATAGTCATGATAATGAGCGAATTTAAACTCATGCTCGCCTTCAGCCAAGCCGTAGAAATGTGTAGAATTAGCTTTGGTTTTATAGGCAACATAACTATCCACATTTAGAACACCATCAATATACACTTTACGAGAGTCATTGCTGGAATAAGGGTCGAAAGTGAAATCGTACTTTAAAGTTATAGGTTTCTTAGCCGTGAACTTAATAATAATGCTGGAAGATACGTATTGTTTCAACTTTCCTACAGTGCTCGACGCCATTCCGTCTGCGACGGTCCACGGGTGCGCCTCGTCGTTAGTCACTTCCGTCACCTCGATACCATCAGAGGTGGTGATGAGCGCTCGCAGCTGTTCGTCTATGGCAGCTACGGCAAACTGCAGCCCTGACAATATCAAGACCGCAAGCATGAAAATTCTTTTCTTCATATTCTGTTCTGTTATTATGGTTTTGCTAATGGGTTGTCGTTTAGTTTTACGGTTGGTCGTTGCCCGGCGGTGTCGGTAGGCTGTAGCCTGACGGTGCGGGGCAGCGCTTACCAATCGTCTTCGTACGCCGGCTCGTCATCGTCATCGGTCTGGAAGCCGCTCCCCCAATAGTTGCGCGGACTCTGCATTGGCGGCGGTGTTCCGCCGCCACCGCCGTTTCCTTCACCGCTGGCATTGCCGCCACCGGGGACAGTAACACTACCACCCGGCGAAGCGGCAGCGATGGGAAGAATTTGACCCACCTCTACCGAGTAGATCACAGGTTTTTGATACTTCATTTTTTCTCTTTGCATAGTTACAATACTCTGTTTTTAATTACTTAATCGTTGGAAAATAAGGTAATCGTTTGGAAATAAGTTAGTTGATTAACGAACTATTACAAAACGGACTTCCGTAATTTTTATGTTGAAGTTTTTTGTGTTGTCTTTAGACAAAGGCAGATGTCGCCATTTGTCTGATGCAAAGATACATATGAAAAGCCTTTTGATTGTTTCAATCCAGGAACATAATATTTCAATATAGGAACATAATCGTCTCATTCTTAGCAATAATGCCGCTCTGACACACACTACTGCCTGCGGTTCTTGTATTGCATGGGTGTCATGCCTGTCGATTTCTTGAACAGCGTGCAGAAGTAGCTGGCGTTGTCCATGCCGCACTTCATGGCCAGTTCGGTGATGGTGAGGTCGGCAGTGTCGAGCAGGCGTTTGGCCATGGCGATGCGCGTGAACAGGATAAACTCGGTGGTGGTATAGCCCGTGATGGCCTTGATCTTGCGGTTGAGCTGCGCGCGAGAGAGGCAGAGGTCGTAGGCCAGTGCGTCGTAGTCGGTCTTGCCACCCACTATGGTCTGTTGCACGGCAGCCGTCACCTTCGCCATGAACGCGCGGTCGGCATCCGACGTGAGCGCGTCCTCAGCCTGACCGCTCTCCTCGGCAGCCTGCGAATATTTGCGGCGCAACATACGCCGCTGCTCAAGCAGCTTCTCCACACGCACGCTCAGTTCATCGGCATGGAACGGCTTCTCAAGATAAGCGTCGGCCCCGGCCTCCAGACCCGCTATGCGGTCGGCATGGGTGGCGCGCGCCGTCACCATGACGAGAGGCACATGACAGAGCAGCTGCGACGCGCGCACACGGCGGCACAGCTCGTAGCCGTCCATGCCCGGCATCATCACGTCGCTCACGATGATGTCGGGCACCAACTCTTCCGCCTTGCGCAGAGCCTCGCTGCCGTCGGTAGCGAAATAGAAACTATACGCCGCGTTGAGCTGCCGCGAGATGTAGCGCGCCACCTCGGGCGTGTCCTCCACGATGAGTATGCGCACGGCATCGTCGGCGGCGCGCTCGTCATCGCTCTCGTCATCGGTGCCGTCGGTGCTCTTGTCTTCGGTGCCGTCGGTGCTCTCGGCGTCGGGCAGGGCTGTGGCTGCATCCGCCTTGTCTGCAGCACCAACTTCTGGCAGTGGAGCAGCCCCAGCGTGCGCCGTCATGGGTAGCGCGACGACAAACTCAGAACCCTTGTCAGGCTCAGAGCTTACCTCGATGCGTCCGTTCATGCTCTCCACCGCCAGCTTCACCACCGCCAGACCAATGCCCGTGCCCATGCCGCCCATGCCTGACGAAGCCTGGTAGAACGGCTTGAAGATGTTGGCCTTCTGCTCACCAGTCATGCCTATGCCCTCGTCGGCTATGCAGAGCAGCAGTGTGCCGCCGTCGGTCTTGATGCTCACCGTCACACGTCCGCCCTGCCGTGAGAACTTAATGGCATTGGAGATGAGGTTCTGCACGATTTTCAGAACGTAATCGGGACAGAAGTCCATGACCACGCTCTCCTCGCGCGGAGCGTAGACAAGCGTTATGCCCTTGGCGGCGGCATAGGCCCTGTAGCTCTCGCACAGCACCATGACAAAGCCCACGATGTCGCCTCTGCACCATTGCAGGTTGCGATGGCCGACGGCCGTCATCTTCGCTATGTCGAGCATCTGGTTTATGAGGTCGAGCAGGCTCTGTCCGTGGCGCATGATGTCGGTGGCGTTGCGGTGAATGTCGCCGCCCCCGGGCGAGAGGCGCAACGTGTCTTGCGCCGCCGACAGGATGACGGTGAGGGGCGTGCGAAACTCGTGTGTGACGTTCGTAAAGAAGCGCGTGCGCATCTGTTCGGCCTCCTTCAGGAGCTGCTGCTTCCGCGAGCGCGCCCTCAGCACATACCAAAGGAAAACGATTATCACCGTGGCGAGCACCAGCACCACCACGAACACCACGAGCGTGGCGCGGCGTGCGAGCCGCTCGTTCTGGTAGTTGCGCTGCATGAGGTCGATCTCGTTCTGCTTGTTGTCGCGCTCATAGCGCAGACGCACGTTCTGCATATGGCGCACATTCTTGTCGTTAAAGATGCTGTCGGCATACAGTCGGCTGCGCTCATAGCTTGCCAGAGCCGCGCGGCTGTCGCCCCGCTTGCGGTGCCACAGATACTCAAGGCGGTAAGCCTCGGCAAGATATTCGAGCGAGGACACGTCGGCTGCCGTGCGCTTCGCCTTCTCCAGATAGGTGTGCGCCACGGCCATGTCGCCCTTCTCGGTGTAGACGCGCGCCAGGGCGAGGCACGCCTCAAGCCAATGCCATGTGTCGCTGCCGCGCTCCATGATGTCGTAGGCACGGCGGTATTCGGCGGCGGCACTGTCGAGGCGGCCCTCCTTCTCGTCCAAACGTCCGAAGTGGGTGTGACACAGCGAGATGCCAAGCTCCGACTGCGCCTCCTCGTTGAGCTGCATCGAGAGACGGTAGTAGTGGCGGGCAGAGTCTATGCGCCCGTCGGCCTCGAACAGCGACCCTATGTTGGCACAGTTGATGGCCTGTCCCAGTGCGCTGCCCAGCGCGCGCTCGCCAGCCAGCGCGAGGCGCAACACGCTGTCGGCAGCCTCGCGGTTGTCGAGCGTTAAATGTACGTTGCCTATGCCATTGAGCGACACCACGCGCGCCTTGCGCATATCACGGCTCGTGTGGTCGCTGCACGCATCGCAGTAGGCGAGGGCCTGATAGTGGTACGACGAAGCCCTGTCGAGGATGCCCATGCGCCGGAAGTTGGTGCCAATGTTGTTGAGGGCCTGCACTATCAGCAACGTGTCGCACGCCTTGACGGCGCACTGCAGCCCCTTGGTGTGGGCGTCAATGGCCTCGGTGAACAGGCTCTTCTCGCGGTAGCGTTTCCCCAGTGTGCTGTAGGCGGCAATCTCACCGCAGACGTTGCCCTCCCTTGCACACTGTGCAGCCAGCGTGCGCAGCGAGTCGGTGCCAGGCGTGGCGGCAGCCACGCTGTCGGCCATGTGCCGTTCCTGTTCAGTAAAGACATGATGGTGCCTGCCGCTACACGCTGTGATGGCAGCGAGCAGTAGTGCGATGAATGTCGCCTGTAAGAATGTCGATAACTGACACGCGGCGACCGTGCGTTGGCAATAGTTATGGTGTTGGCTGTTTGGCATAATGTGTTTTTTTAAGTTCTATTTCTATCATTTACCGTCCATACGACATCACATCAGCTCGTCGGGCAAGGCAAAAAGGAGGTACAAGGGGATGTTGACCATGCCCTCTGCCTCGTTCTTTGAATAAGGCAACAAGCTTGTGCGCAAAGACAGTCTGGGCGAATATTTCTGCCTGTAAACCTTTAGACTCTTGGCATTCATCGTAAACCCAGCCTTACATTCTAAAGGATACACTTCGCTTCCGTCAGACAGAAGGAAATCTATTTCGGCAGAGGATGAAGACGTCCAATAAAAATTTGTTTGCAGACGCTTAAAGAGTTGCAGTTCTTGACAAACATACTGCTCTGTCAACGCTCCTTTAAACTCTTCAAAAATTCGGCTGCCCTCAAGAATCACTTTCGGCGAAACGCCGCTCATAGACCTGAGCAACCCAACATCCAAAAGAAAAACCTTGAAGCTCTTCAAGTCGGCATAAGCCTTTAAGGGCACGTCGGGCTTTGAGACATTATAGGTACGGATGATTTCACCCGCATCAGTAAGCCACATCAAAGAATCTTCATATTCTCTTGCCCGTGCACCTTCGCGCACAAGACCATAAATGAACTTCTTGTTTTCCTTGGCAAGTTGCGACGGTATGCAATCCCAGACATATCTTATTTTCTCAACCATTTGCCTTGGGGCATGTTTTGAGAAATCATTGACATACGCAGCAACCAGCTGTTTCTGCACATCGTCCACTTCCAGATAGTCGTGGGTCTCCAACCATTTAAGAACAGCCGAAGGCATTCCTCCAATAACGAAATATCTCTTAAGATAATCTGTTAACTTGTCAGCGAAGACCGTCAGGTCACGATGCCCGTCGTTCAAGACATAATTGACCAGCATCTCCTCTCCGTTGGCAAGCAAGAACTCGCGAAAAGAAAGAGGATACAAATCTAAAAATTCAACCTTTCCAACGGGAAAAGACGTACCTTCATGCAACGCCACACCCAATAACGACCCTGCACAACAGATGGCATATTCGGGAGCTTCTTCAGCAAAATATTTTAATGACGTCAAAGCACGAGGCACCTCTTGCACCTCGTCAAAGATAACCAACGTGCTGTTTGGTCTGATGCGTTGTCCCGAAAAGACAGACAGCTGTTCAATGATGCGTTGGGGCGATAACGTGCCGTCAAATATCGCCCCAAGCACATCCTTTTGTTCAAAGTTTACATAACAGACGTTCTCAAAACACCGCTTGCCAAAATCTTTCAACAGCCATGTCTTGCCCACTTGCCTTGCTCCACGAAGGATGAGGGGCTTGCGGTCAGATTTCTCTTTCCATTTAAGCAGTTCTTCAATCAGTATTCGCTCCATAACAAATAATTTCCACAAAGTTACTGATTATTAATGTAATAGTAAACAGTTATCACATTTTCGGCACGACTTTTAAGCATTTTTATCACATTTTCGGCACGACTTTTTGCCATTGTCATCACATTTTCTGGACGACTTTTAGGCAAACCGTCACATTTTCGGCACGAGTTTCAGTCGACGGTGATGGTCTGTGTGGCCTCTGGCAGACCGTCGGCGGTCACGCTGAGCGTGGCAGAACCGTGGGCGGTGCCCTCAACCACAACCACCAACTCGCCACTGAAGAGCGGCATAGAGGTGGAGCAGAACGGCACGAGAGAGGTGGCATCGCCGTTGCAGGCGCCACGCAGCTTTCCGGCACCCGTGACCTTAAACGTCATGTTGTTTGAGGCAGCAGGACAGGGGTTGCCGTCCTTGTCGACGAGCGACACGGTGACAAACGACAGATCCTCACCCTTTGACGCGATGGTTGCGCGGTCAGCCTTCAACACTATGCGTGCAGGAGCACCAGCCGTGCGTATCACCTGCTCGCCACGCGGAGTGCCGTCGTAGTCGTAAGCCACAACCTTTATCTCGCCCGGCTCATAGACCACGTCGTTCCAACGCAGACGGTAACGGTCGAGACGTGTGGCGGGGTTCTTCACCTTCCTGCCCTGGCTCTTGCCGTTTACGAACAGTTCGGCAGAAGGGTAAGAGGTGTAACAGTAGACAGGCGTGACCTCACCCTCGCGACCCGGCCATGTCCAGTGGGGCAGCACATGAAGCGTGGGAGTGTCCGTGCGCCAGTGGGAGCGGTAGAGCCAGAAGCGGTCCTTAGGCAGACCGGCGAGGTCGCAGATGCCGAAATAGCTTGATCGGCTGGGCCAATACTCGTCATAGGGTGTCGGCTCGCCGAGATAGTCGTAGCCTGTCCACACAAACTCGCCGATGGTGTAGTCGCGGTCGTCCTGCATGCGCCAATCGTCGTCGGGCAGGTTGCTCCATGAGCAATACTCCACATCGTAGCCCGAGCACTGTCCGTCGCTGTAGGTCTTGGTGTTGCTCACCTCAACAGGAAACTTGTACACGCCGCGTGAGCTGACGGTCGAGGCGGTCTCCGACCCCAAGAGGAAGCCCTTGGGCAGCTGGCGTATGTTGTTGTCGTAAAGATGAACACGATAGTTGAAGCCCGGCACGTCCATGACCTGTGCGAAGCCCGACTTAAGAGCATCTTCCGCGCGGTCCATGCCTTGTGTCACGGGGCGCGTGGGGTCGAGCTGGTGGCAGAGGTCTTGCAGATGGGCAGCAATGTCACGGCCCTCGGTGCTCCACTGCTCAGGAATCTCGTTGCCTATGCTCCACATCACGATAGACGGGTGGTTGCGGTGGTTGAGCACCAGGTTGGTTATGTCGCGGTCAGCCCATTGCTTAAAGTCCTTGGCATAGCCGTTCTTACATTTTGGATAGATCCACATGTCGAAGCTCTCGGCCATGACCATCATGCCCATCGAGTCGCACACCTCCATCTGCCATGTTGACGGCATGTTGTGGGCCGTGCGAATGGCATCGCAGCCCATGTCCTTCATCGTGCGGATCTGGCGGATGAGCGCTGCCTTGTTGACAGCGGCACCCAAGGGTCCGAGAA
>ERZ1034973.2162-NODE-2162-length-10168-cov-8.830515_pt1 | contig 10168 bp, 8 predicted proteins | sample MGYA00520686_ERZ1034973 | MGnify/ENA primary metagenome ERZ1034973 (study PRJEB33766, sample SAMN09781775) | gut metagenome | biome: gut microbiome | host: Homo sapiens | place: Madagascar | study: EMG produced TPA metagenomics assembly of the PRJNA485056 data... | reverse complement strand
CGCCAGATCGAGGGGCCCGAGAGATGAGGTGGCAGGCGGCGGCCGCGCTGGCCGCGGCGGCGTTCGCCGCGGGAGACTTCGCGGCCGCGGCAATCGCGGCGTCGGGCGCGAACCCGATCCTCGACCCCGAGGCAGCAATGGCGGCGATCCCCGCGGCGCTCCGCGCGGGGCATCTCTTCTCCGCGGAGGCGCTTCCCCTGTGCGCGGGGACCGCCTGCGCGTGCGGCGCGCTCCTCGCCTGGGCCCGCTCCCTGGGGGCCAAGGGGGCCCGGCGCGACGGCGAGGAGCACGGAAGCTCCAGATGGGCCACGCGCAAGGACATCGCGCCCTTCGGGGACGCCAAGGACCCCGACAACAACATCATCCTCACCGACAACGCGCGCATCCGCCTCGTGAGCCGCAGGTTCGACCTCTCCACCGACACCAACGACAACGTGCTCGTGGTTGGAGGACCCGGCACCGGCAAGACGCGCTACTACGTCAAGCCTAACCTCCTGCAGGCCAACGCGAGCTTCTTCGTGACCGACCCGAAGGGCACGCTCATCCGCGAGATGGGCGGAGCGCTGGCGGAGCTCGGCTACGAGATCCGCGCGTTCGACACCATCGACTTCTCGCGCTCCATGCGCTTCAACCCCATAGCCTACATACGCGACGAGGCGGGCGTGATCCGCTTCGCCCGCGGCATCGTCGCCAACACCGAGGGAGAGGCCGACCACAAGGGAGACCCCTATTGGGAGAAGGCCGAGCGGCTGGTCTACACCGCGCTCACGGCCTACCTCGTCATGCACTGCGAGCCCGCCGACCGGAACCTCGACGGGCTTCTCACGCTGCTCTCGCTCGCCGACGCCCGCGACGACCCGGGCTACATGAGCCCGCTCGACATGGTGTTCCGCGAGCTGGAGACCGGCGAGCGCTACGTCAGGCGCGGCGGCGCCTCGGCGGAGGGCGGATCGCTGCGCGGCTTCGCCGAGGAGGACGGCGCGTGGGAGTGGGTCAAGGTCCGCGAGCCCGCGCCCCCCGACGACTTCGCGCTCGCGAGCTACCGCGAGTTCCGCGTGGCCGCCGGCGACACCATGAAGTCGATGCTCTCGAGCTGCAACGTCCGCCTGAAGCCGCTGTCCATCCGCGCCGTGCGCGACCTCACCTCCGAAGACGAGCTCGACCTCGCCCACATGGGCGACGAGGGCGCCAAGGTCGCGCTCTTCGCGTCCATGAGCGACACCGACTCGACCTTCGACTTCCTGTTCGCCCTGCTCATGGACACAGCCGTGAGCGCGCTCTGCGCCGAGGCGCTCGAGGCGCACGGCGGCTCGCTGCCCACGACGGTGCACTTCGTCTTCGACGAGTTCGCCAACATCGGGCGCATACCCGACTTCGAGCGCACCATCGCCGTCACCCGCAGTAGGAACATCGCCGTCTCGATGATCGCCCAGTCGCTCTCGCAGCTGAAGGAGACCTACGGCGACAACAACGCCGAGACCATCGTGAACGCCTGCGACACGCTGCTCTACCTGGGCGGCAAGGCGAACGAGACCAACGAGGAGATCAGCAAGATGGCCGGCAAGCAGACGGTGGCGAGCGAGACGCAGAGCGACTCGCGGGGCGCCGGCTGGACCCGGACCGTGAACCGCGGCATCTCCGAGCGCGACCTCATACAGCCCGCCGAGGTGGCGCGCATGCCGCGCGAGGACGCGCTCGTGCTCGTGAACGGCTGCATGCCGCTCATGGACCGGAAGTACCGGCTCGAGCGCCACCCGCGCTCGCGCCTGCTCGAGGAGGCGGCCCGCCGCGGCCCGTTCGACTTCGCCGAGTACCGCAGGCGTAAGGAGGGCTCCTCGTGACGGGGCCGCGGAGGGCGCGGGCCTCCCCCGCCGCGGGGGAGGAGCAGCAAGGGACATCGTCAACCGAAAGCAAAGGAGAGCAGCATGCTCGCAAACGTCATCAAGCTCGTGTCGGGCTGCGTGACCTTCCTCGGCGGCTTCCTGGTCGTGTGGGGCGCGGTCTCGCTCGGCCTGGCCATCAGGGAGCAGCAGGGCGGCCCGCAGATCGCGACCGCCATATCCACCATCGCCGGCGGCGCGATCATCATCGCCGCGTCGGTCTACTTCGGGCAGCTGGACACGTCCTGGCTGCCGGCATAGGGGGCGTCGCGGATGGCGCTCAGGATACCGGTGCAGAAGGACATCGGCGAGTACGAGGAGAAGATCGTCGGGAAGATGAGCCTGCGCACGCTCGCATGCGTGTCGCTCGGCTTCGGCAGCGCGGTCGGGGCGGCGGCCTTCGTCCACCTGGGCCTGCGCGCAGACGTCGCGGACGCGGCCTTCCCGATCATGCTCTGCAGCATGCCGTTCTGGCTCGCCGGGTTCTGGCGGCCCTTCGGCATGCGCGCCGAGGAGCTGCTGCCGCTTTTGGCGGCCCACGAGCTCTCGCCGCAGCTGCTCGCGTACGAGCCCTGCCTCGCCGGGAGCCTCCCCGAGGGCTCGCCGCGCCCGGGCCGCCCGGGACGTCGCGCGAGGCGCAGGGCAAGGAAGAAAGGAGCCGAGCTCTATGAGCCGAGCAAGAACCAACAAGGAGAATAGGCCGAAGCGCCCGAGCACCCTCGGGCTGCTCCTCGGCGGCACGGGCGGGCGCAAGGACGCCTCGAAGGGCGCGGAGGCCGAGCGGCAGAGGCGCCGCCGGGAGCGCGACCGCTCGCGCGAGATGGCCGCCTACGTCGGCTACGACGCCATGTACAGGGACGGAATCGCCCAGGTGATGCCCGGGGTGTTCAGCCAGACGGTCGAGTTCTCCGACATCAGCTACCAGTCCGCGCGCAAGGAGGCGCGCGAGACGGCCTTCACCGTGATGAGCTCGCTGTTCAACTACTTCCCGGCGGACTCCCACGTGCAGCTCCAGGTCGTGAACGCGCCCATCCCCGCCGACGAGGTCGGCCGCAAGGTCTTCTTCGAGCCCGGGGAGCGCGCCACCTCCGGGCTCGCCGAAGAGTACAACCGGATCCTAAACGACAAGATGCGCGAGGGCGTCTCGAACCTCGTGCGCCACCGCTACCTGACCTACGCCGTGGGCGCCGACGACGTCGACGCCGCGGTGCCCAAGCTCGCGCGCATCCGGGGCGACGTGGAGCAGACGCTCGCGCGCATACGCTGCTCGTCGCGCGCCCTCGACGGCGCCGAGAGGCTCGAGCTCCTGCAGGGGCAGCTGCGCCCGGGGTCGCGCTTCGAGTTCTCCTGGGACAAATTGTCCCCGACGTCGGGCGCGCGCACGAAGGACTTCGTCATGCCCTCCACGCTCGACTTCAAGCCCGAGGGCAGGTCGGACTGCTTTTGCAGCGACGGGCGCTACGGCGCGGTGCTCGCCGTGCGCAGCTTCGGGTCGGTCATCGAGGAGACCTACCTCGCCTCCATCATCGACCTGCCGCTGCCGCTCAACGTGACGCTGCACGTGCAGCCCATCGCGCAGAGCGAGGCGCTCGCGCTCGTGAAGCGCCAGATCGACTGGATGGACAAGGAGATCATCGACGAGCAGATGAGCGCCGTGAAGAAGGGCTACGACTACCAGATCCTGCCGCCCGAGCTGCGCTTCTCGAAGGAGGAGGCCGAGGAGCTGCTCGACTTCCTGCGCAACAAGTCCGAGCGCCTGTTCGTCTACACGGGCCTCGTCTACACCTGGGCCGACAGCCTCGAGGAGCTCGACCGCCGCGTCCAGCAGGTGACGAGCGTCGCGCAGGGCTGCACGATCGGCCTCGAGCCGCTCCACTTCCGCCAGCGCCAGGCGCTCAACTCGGTGCTCCCGCTCGGGGACAACCACGTCACCGTGAGCCGCTACCTCACCACGGGGCAGGTGGCGATGCAGATGCCCTTCGCGAGCCAGAGCCTCGACGAGGCGGGCGGAGGCTACTACGGGCAGTCCGAGGAGAGCGGGAACCTGGTGCTGTGCGACCGCAAGCGCCTGGCGAGCCCCATGGGCTTCGTGTGCGGCAAGCCCGGCTCGGGCAAGAGCTTCTCGGTGAAGCGCGAGATAACCAACACCGTGCTCGCGCACCCCGAGGACGAGGTCGTGATCTTCGACCCGGCCGGCGAGTACGGCAACCTCGTCGGCGCGCTCGGCGGCGCGAACGTCGAGCTCGCCCCGGGATGCTCGGCGGTGCTCAACCCCCTCGACACCGCCGACGTCGCGGACCGCGCCGACGCCGCCAAGCTCGCGTACAAGACCGACGCGGTGCTCGCGCTCTCGAGCGCGCTCATGGCCGAGGGCCGCGAGGGCCTGCCGGAGCGCGACCGCTCGATCATCGCCCGCTGCGTCGGCGAGGCGTACCGGGAGTGCGCGAGGGACGGCCGCCTGCCCACGCTCGGCGACTTCCACGCGGCGCTGCTCGCTCAGCCCGAGCCCGAGGCCGCCGACATCGCGCTGCGCTACGAGCGCTACGTGAAGGGCGCGTTCTCCTTCTTCAACGGCCAGAGCAACGTGGCGCTCGACAACCGCATCACCAACATCGACATGCACGGCCTCGGCCAGAACATGCGCGTGTTCGGCATGATCACGGCGCTCGAGATGGTGCGCAACCGCGTGATGGTCACGCCGCCGCGCCCCAACTACACCTGGCTCTACATCGACGAGGTGCAGAGCCTCTTCGCGCACCCGACGGTGGTCGAGTACTTCGCCCGCCTGTGGCGCGAGGGGCGCAAGTTCGGCCTCATCTGCACCGGCATCAGCCAGAACACGAGCCACATGCTGGCCAACGCCGAGGCCCGCGACATGGTGCTCAACTCCGAGTTCTTCCTGCTGCACAAGCAGTCCACCGCCGACCTCGACGCATGGGCGGAGATGCTCCAGCTCTCCGCCACGGAGCGCGGCTACATCGGCGACGCCGTCAAGCCCGGCGAGGGGCTGCTCATCAGCGCCGGGATCCGCGTGCCCATCACCGACGACTTCCCGAAAGGCCCGCTCTACGACCTGTGGAACACCAAGCCCGCAGAGGTCGCCGAGCGCGAGATGCGCCGGGCGGCGCGAGAGGCGGAGGAATAGGAATGGCCGGCCCGAGCGAGGGCGGCGGGATGCTCGAGGTGGTCGGGGCGCAGCGCCGCGACGTGCTCACCGCGGGCGACGTCGCGGAGACCGAGCGCGACGCCCTGGGAAACGTCTCGGAGGGAGCCGGCCCGCTCGACGAGGCGGGAGGCCCCGCCGCAGCGGCGAAGGGGCGCCCTTCCAGGCCCGATGCGGCGGAAGGCGGGCCCGGGGACAAATTGTCCCAACCCGCCGGAGACCGGCGCGCGGCGGCCGCGATGCGCTCGCGCGTCGATGCGGCAAAGCCGGCGATCGCCCGGGAGGCCGTCTCCCAGCTCGACGACTCGGAGGAGCTCGAGGGCGCCTCGGGCATGTACGACGCGGGGCGCGCTGCCGAGAAGGCCGCGGGAAGGCTGCGGCAGAGGAAGGCGAAGAAGGCCGCCCGAGGCAGCCGCAAGGCGGCGACCGCCCTCGGCGCCCCCAAGGGAGGCGCGCGCGGCCCCGAGGCAGCCGGCGCGACCGCCTGGGCCGCCTCCGCGATCGCGGGCGCGGTCTCGGGCGCAGCGCCCGCCCTGCTCGGGGCGGTGGCCGGCATCGTGGCCTTCGTCGCCTGCGCGCTCGCCGTCGCGCAGCTGCTGAGCGCGCTGTTCGGCTTCTGGGACGACGCGGCCTCCAAACAGGGCCTCGAGGGGCTGCCGCCCTACATCACCTACGAGATGGTCGAGGCGGCGCTCGAGTGCCAGGAGGAGTACGGGCACCCGGCGGGCTGCACCATCGCGCAGATCATCCAGGAGTCCGGCCAGGGCGACCGCATGAGCCGGCTCGCAGAGCGCGACCACAACCTCTTCGGCATGAAGTGGTGGTCGGGCTACGCGGGCTGCCCCGAGGTCGCGGGCAAGGCGAACTGGGCCACCAGCGAGGAGTACGTGCCCGGCGAGCACACGCAGATCACGGCGAGCTTCATCCGCTTCACCGGCGACGCCGAGTGCATCCGCTTCCGCAGCAGGGTCTTCCTGCAGGCGGAGCGCTACTCGGGCAACGCCCTCATCCGCGAGGCGATCGAGGGGCACGACTCGGACAGGATGGCCGAGGGGCTCAAGGACGCCGGCTGGGCGACCGACTCGTCCTACGTCGAGTCCCTGAAGTCGATCATGGCGCAATGGGGCCTCTACCGGCTCGACTCCATGACGGTCGAGGACCTGAAGGACCCGGCCGCAAGCGGGAACGCGATCGTCGAGGCGGCGTACAGCCAGCTCGGCGTGCCCTACGTGTGGGGAGGCTCGACCCCCGGCAAGGCGCTCGACTGCAGCGGGCTCACGCAGTACTGCTACGCGCAGGCGGGCATCCGCATAAGCCACTACACGGGTTCCCAGTACGAGGAGCTCAGGCGCATACCGCTCTCGGAGGCGAAGCCCGGCGACATCCTCTACCGCTCGGGCCACGTGGCCATCTACATCGGCGACGACAGGTACATACACGAGCCGCGAACGGGCGACGTGTGCCGCATAGCGAGCGGCATCGGCAGCTTCAGCTGCGCGCTCACCGCGAGATAGGAGAAACCAATGCAGGGAAAGTCAAGGGTCATGGCCGCCGTCGCGGCAAGCGCGCTCGTCGTGGCGCTCGGCGCGGGCGCGGCGCGCTGCGCCATCGCCCCGCAGGAAGGCGCGCAGGATAGTCCCCAGGAGCAAGAGCAGCCCGCGGCTGCAGGCGCCGACGCGGCAACCGGGAAGGCCGCCTCGGGCGCCGAGGCGCTCTGGAACACCGCATGGACGGGCGCCGACGACCCGACAGCCACGCTGCGGATCGTCGAGGGCGCCATGGTGGAGAGCGCGGGCGGCACCGAGCGCGCCTGGTTCTTCTCGGCCGAGGAGCCCTCCGAGGCCGGCGGCGTGCTCAGCGTGCCCATCGAGGTCAAGGGAACCGGCGACAAGGCGGGAGGCCTGTCCCTCATCCAGGTCTCGGGCGACGGAGACGCCCGCACCCTGGCATGCGACCTCCTGACGCAGGCCTACGCGCCCCAGAAGGCGCAAGACGGAGCGTTCTCCGTGACCGGCACCGACGACCGCCTCCCCGAGGCGCTTGGCGCAGACGCCGCCGCCATCGAGGAGGCCGTCGCCGGGAAGGCGGCGGAGGTGTCCCCGCAGGCGACGGGAGCCACCTGGGACAAGGAGGTGTGGCTCGACTACGCCGGGAACGTCGCGTCGACGACCTTCACGCTCGACGACCCCGCCTCGACGGTGGTCACCGTGGTCTCGCGCGGCGGCTCGCTGGAGGCGATGTAGCCGTGCGGGCGCTTGAATCGCGACGCCGAAGGGCGTTCGCCGTCTCCGCCGCGACGGCATTCGCCCTCTGCGCGCTCCTGCTCGTCCCCGCGCAGCCGGCATACGCCGACATAGCCGGGGACGTCAACGATTGGCTGTGCGGCCTTCTGCGCGACTGCTGCAACTGGATGTTCAAGGCGCAGACGGGCGTGCTCGGGTCGATCGGCGCGAACGGGATCCTCTCGGCCGACTTCGCGCACATGCTCACGAGCTCGAGCGACCTGACCATGCACGACGTCGCGCGGGGCGTGTGGCAGGTTGCCATCCTGCCGATCGGGTGCGGGGTGCTCGGCCTGGTCTTCACCCTGAAGCTCATCGAGATCTCCCAGCGCATGGACGGCAGCCAGAGCCTTCCCGGCGTCAAGGAGGTCGTGTTCCTCCTCGTGTTCTTCGCCGTGTTCCTGTTCCTCATACAGAACAGCTTCGACCTGATGGCGTCGATCTACGAGGTCTGCGGGCTCGCCATCGACCGAGTCGAGGCGCTCTTCGGCGCCGGGGGCGCGCTCGACCTGCCCGAGGTGTCCGTCGTCACCACCGACGACGACATCCCGTCGCTCATCGCCATGCTCGTCGTGAGCCTCATCAGCTGGGTCGTGGTGCTGGCGGCCTACGTCGTCGCCCTCGTGGTCTGCTGGGCCCGCGCGCTCCAGCTCTACATCATGGCCGCGTTCGCCCCGATCCCGCTGGCGTTCCTCGGCATGGACGCCACGCGCCAGATAGGCCTTGGCTACCTGAAGAGCTTCGGGGCGGTCTGCATCGCCGGCGTCATCATCCTCGTGCTGCTCATATCGTTCCCGCTCGTGCTCGGCGGGCTCACCGGGGCGAACCCCGGGACGGGCACCCCGGCCGACGCGGTCGCGAACGGGCTCACCTACGCGCTGCAGTACCTGGCCATGTGCGTGCTGCTCATCCTGGCCCTCGTGAAGAGCGGCTCCTGGGCACGCGACATCGTGAGCGGCTTCTAGCGGAAAAGCGAGGAAGGGGGCGGTCGCCATGAGATAGGGGCGCCGCGCCGGGGCACGCGTCCCGGCGGATGAAGACAAGGACCGATTGAAAACGAAAAGGAGGAAAGACATGGAAGAGAGGAAGAACGTGTACCTCTCGCTGCACAAGAGCTTCGTGCGCGAGGGCATCGAGTACACCGACCGCGCGACCGGCGAGGCCAGGACCTTCAACTCGGCGACCCTTCCCAAGGGCACCGTCGTCGACGGCGTGGACGTGGGAGGCTACGAGTTCAGCCCCATGTTCGTGAACGAGAGCCGCTTCAAGGGGGCCGACTTCCGGGACATACCGCTGCTCGCGAACCGCGAGGTGTGGCTGAGGAAGACGGTGATGGGACCGGACGGCCAGCCCGAGCTCGACGAGGGCGGCCGCGCGGTCAAGGACACCGTGAAGGTCATGCCGGCGCAGCTCAAGGAGGCCGTTGACGCAGGGCGCTCGCGCTACCTCGCGGAGCGCGCCGAGCACGCCCGCCAGGCGAGCCGCGCCGCCGAGCACGAGGCGCCCCGCGCACAGCGAAGCGTCGAGAGATAGGGAGGCGGAAAGATGAACGCAGCGAAAGACTGCACCCTGCAGGAAAAGCTCCTCCGATGCGCCATGGCGCTCATCCTGGCGGCGGGGGCGCTGCTCGCCTCCGTGGCGACCTCGCCCGCCTACGCCGCGCCGAGCACGGTCGACGTGTCCATAGGCGGCAAGATCCCCTACGGCGGCTTCGCCACCACATGGATGAGCGCCGACGGGAACATCGCCTACTGCGCCGAGCCCTCGTCCCCGACGCCCGCGCCGGGCTCCTACTCGACGAGCCCCGTGCCGAGCGGCGACGTGACCGCGGCAATCTGGTACTCGTTCGGCTCTCCCGGCTTCGACGCGTCGATGTTCCCGGGCAGCTGGTACGACGGCGGCGGCTGGGACGACGCGAAGTACGCGGCTGCGAGCCACGTGCTGATCGCCTACGCCTACTCTGGGTCCGAGTCGGCTGCCACGCACGGCACGAGCGCCGAGTTCGCCTCCTGGGCGAAATCCGAGCTGATCGGCGGGACCTTCGCCAAGATGAAGGCGGGCGCCGGCAAGGTATCCGCCGGGTTCGAGGCGTTCTGCGTCAGGACCGGCGGCGGCTCCCAGACGCTCGTGAGCTTCAGCTGGTCCGCAGGCGGAGTCAAGGTCGCCAAAGAGGACTCCGAGGCGGGCGCGGAGCCCCAGGGCGACGCCTCGCTCGACGGCGCGAGCTTCTCCGTCGTTAACGAGACCGGCCGCTACGTGCTGGTCGGCGGCGAGTACTACGCCGACGGAGAGGCCTGCGCCACCATCGAGACCGCGCCCGAGGACGGGTCGCACGTCGCCGCGACCGGCGCCGACGCCCTGCCCGCGGGCAATTACCGCATCGTCGAGTCCGGCGCGCCCGAGGGCTACGACGCCAGCGACGCCCCCGTCGCGTTCACCGTGAGGGCCGGCGAGGTGACCGACCTCACGGGCGACCCCGTGACCGACGAGGTCTTCCGCGGCGGCGTGCAGGTGACCAAGTCCGACAAGGAGCTGCAGGCGTCCGAGGCGCTCGCGGGCAGCGGCCACAAGGAGGCTCCTGGCGAGCACCCCGGCCTCGACGGGATCGAGTTCACCGTCACGAACCGCTCGGCGCACAAGGTCCTCGTCGACGGCGAGTGGCGCGAGCCGGGCGAGGCCGTGGCCACGCTGACCACCGCATGGAACGACGAGGCCGGCGCCTACACCGCGCAGACCGCGGCCGACGCCCTGCCGTACGGGACCTACGACGTGCGGGAGACGGCGACCAACGGGAGCTACCTGCTGACCGACGGCGAGCCCCGCACCTTCGAGGTCCGCGCCGC
>ERZ1034973.2153-NODE-2153-length-10199-cov-6.516562_pt1 | contig 10199 bp, 8 predicted proteins | sample MGYA00520686_ERZ1034973 | MGnify/ENA primary metagenome ERZ1034973 (study PRJEB33766, sample SAMN09781775) | gut metagenome | biome: gut microbiome | host: Homo sapiens | place: Madagascar | study: EMG produced TPA metagenomics assembly of the PRJNA485056 data... | reverse complement strand
CTGTGCTTGCCTCACAGGTAACCAGCAATGTGCCTGCGGCGATCCTGCTTTCGGGGTTTACAGAAAATATCCGCGCCCTGATTATCGGCACAAATCTTGGCGGTCTTGGCACGCTGATCGCCTCCATGGCGAGCCTTATCTCGTATCGCGAAATTGCAAGAGAATTGCCATCCCAAAAAGGACGCTATTTTGCGTTGTTCACGGTTTCCAACATCCTGTTTCTGACGATTCTTATGGGCGCGTGGGCGTTGACCGAATAAAGGCATCATCGCATAAAAGCCAAACAAAAAAAGGAGAAGACACCCCCGAACGGGCATCTTCTCCTTTTTATTTAGTCAATACAGCGGACAAAGTCGCTTTTGTCAAGTATTTGGATGCAAAAACACAGGCAAAAAATATTGGCGACCTCTTATTCAGCCCCTCATTTCCACCTGGCTGGCTGCCGCGCAGCTCTTTCGCGCCCTTTTGTATTGGTACATGGCACGGTCGGCCTGTTCCTTTACCGCAAGGACATTTTCCCCTGAAAGCGAGGCCGAGCCATAGGAAACTGTCGGCAAAAATGTAAGCTCCCTGCGCTGCTTTTCCAGCTGACGCAGAAACTCCTCCTTGCAGGCAGCTTCCTTGGCGGCATTCTTCAGCAGCACACAAAATTCATCTCCGCCGATGCGATAACAATACCCATCGTTCGCGTAAGCCTTTTTCAGACACGCGGCAATCGCGGCAAGGCAGGCATCGCCCTGCAAATGCCCGTAGCAGTCGTTGATCTGCTTGAAGCTGTCCACATCAAAGGCAATCAGCAAACCGCCGCTGCTGCGCATCTCTGCCGTTCGGTTCAGATAGCTGTTCTGGTTCAAAAGCCCGGTGAGCGCATCCAGCTGATTCCACATCTCGTTGCAATAGGTAAAATACAGCACCGACAGCAAAGTAACGCACATCCAGGTCACGTGCAAATCGGGCAGCGCCACCTGAATGACGGTGACAACCGTCAGAAAGCCCATAAGCGGGTAGATCAAAGCCCGGCTCCGGTTTTGAAACGCCCGGTTTGTGATTACCATGGACGCCGAGAGGTACAAAAGCGACGCAAAGTACAGGATGACATAAACAAAAAAGTACCTGCCGCGCGCATAGACATTATCTGCGCTGACGGAAAACACCGCACCATAGGGTATGGACAACGCAAAAAAGAGAAGATACCCGATCTCGCAGCATACCGCCGCCTTGAAGCTATGCCGGGGCAGCGATTTTTTATCCAGCACATACACAAAGCAAAGCGGCACGGCGGGCGACAGCCCGAAACCCAGATAGTTCGATAAAAGATTCACCCAACGCAGCCTTGCCGGCGCACCGTCAACGGCAAGGGTGACCATTTCCAACCCTGAAATTGCCGCAATAAGCGCAAAGGCGAGAAAGAACCCTCGTTTTTGCTTTTTGCTCAAGGATTCGCTCAGCTTTGTGAGGATGCACATAAAGCCCAGCACAACAAGGTCAATGCCTGTTAAGACATAAAAATATCCGTTCACGAAAGCCTCCAAAAAGAACCGTTGTTCCCTCAGGACCGCAAGACCAGCATTTTTGTGCCGATTTTGCCCTATAGTAGTATTATACTGCCAATTTTCGACTTGTCCAGTGGATGTGTTCTCTTTTTGTCAAAAACAGCTGCGGTTTCTCTACCGACAGTAAATCATACAAGGCAGCAAAAATAGAACCGTCCGTTACCCTTTCTTTTTGTACCCGCAGTCGCAGTAGGGTCCGCCGGAGGCAAGGGTGTACTGCCGCACAAAATTTGTCACGCCGCCCGCTTCGCTCATGGTGTAGTCCAAATGGCACAAAGCGGGGGTCAGGTCATACAGTCCCAGCTCCTTCATCAGCATACAGATGCCGCACTTGGTAAAACGTCCCTCGTAACCGCTGCCGTCCGGGTATTCGTAAAACTCCATGTTCCACGAGTAGGGGTTGCGGTCGGCGGCTTTCAGAGCGGCGGTGGCCTTCATGCCGGCAATGTCCTTTGCGGTAAACTTGCCTTTTCCGCTCTTGCGGCAGAACCACTGCATGGGTTTTGTCATCATGGATTTCGCGTAGTAATCCGTCAGGCTGTCCACCTCCGGGCGCTGCGGCATGGAGAGAACGAATGCCCCGATCATGGCGCAATTGACAAGATTCATTTTAAAGCGGTCTGCCTTTTCAAACTCCGGCAGTCTGCGGATGATCTGCCGGTATTGTGGCTTTGCCTTTTTTGTGATGACTCTTGCCGCGGCTGCATCATAGCCCAGCACGGCGGTCAGCTGCTTTTGAAAGGAACCGGCAAACAGCGCCCACATTCCAAATGGCATTCCTGCGTATTTCATTGTCTGCCCCCGAATCCGATCTTTACGATCTGCATTTTCATCCCGTTATCCCCGACCCTTGCAAGAAAGCGGAAAAAGCCGCTGACGGAAGGGTCTTTCAAATCGTTGTAGCCAAGCATATGGCCGCGGCTGGATATCTGCAAACGGCTGTCCCATGAGGAAAGCTCGCTTTTGGCATCCGACACGGCAAAATACGCACCCACATCCTGAATCTTTGCGCTTTTGAGCCACGTTTTTGCGATCATCTTCACCGCTGTCTTGTTGGCGGCGTCAAAGACCAGTATATTGCCGCCTGTCAGCCGATAGGCGCTGCGAATCGCTTCTTTTCGCTCCATATGGTTGTCCTTTCTTTCGTCGTTAGAGTCAGCTAACCCATATGCACGAGCCATCCGGTTAGATATTGCTAACCTTTATCCCAAACAAAAGCCGCATCGCTGCGGCTTTTGTTTGCTTGGATTTATTATACTGCGCTTTCTCCCGTTTTGCAATAGCGGTGTTCTTTGCTGCAGGTTTTTTTGTTGACGACCGCCTGTGCGTCGCATCAAATCGTTTTAATTATTCTGCGAAATTCAGCGGCGTAAAATCAGTGCTGCCCGCCAGCAGGTCGTCCAGCGCAATAACACCGTAGACGTCCAAGCTCATCGGCCGGGTGTAGAGCGTCCCGTCCTTGTCCACATCCTGCACCATGTCAAACTTACTGTCGTAGGCAGCCAGCACGCGACCCTGCTGGGCGTCCAGAATACGGATATTCTGCACATCCTTGCCCTGCACATAGCGCCGCTGGGTCAGCTCGGTTTTCACGCCGTCGCGGCAGAAATACTGGCGGGTCGTGTTATCGCCCGTGCCGTTCCCGCTCTCGTCGCGACCGCACTCGTCCACCCACAACAGCCAGCCATCGGCAAAGCCTGTCAGGGAGTAGTAACACTCCCTCTTGTTCTGCGTCGTAGGCAACCCGTCAGCCACAGGGGTGAGGGTATCCGCCGCAGCGTCCACAAAGCTGACCTCACCGCTCTGATAGTTGCAATCAGCCAGACCGCCGCGGCTGCCCTCGGTCAAAATAAGGTAGTCATCATGGTAGCTGATCAGGCTGCGCGTTTCCATACCGTCACCCTGCACCAGTACATTGCCCGCATCGCGCTCATAGCGCTGGCACGGCGTAACGCTGCCGTCGGTCAGATTCGCGGTGCAAACCTGCATAGCTTTGGTCAGCGCGTCGTTTGACTGTATCATCTTGGCAAAGGTCATCTGCTGACCGCTTACTTCCAACAGCGTGTACATTTCGGGGGCGTACTCCCCTGTCCCGTCTGCCAGATCGTCCCATGTGCAGATTTTCTGTGCCTGACCGCCGGTCTTATTCACAGACCACAGCGTCTGGCAGCGGTTATCATCGGTCAGCACGCTGTAATAAAGGTTTGCATCATCCACAGCCACGCCGCGCCCCGCAACGGACAAGCCCGGCTCCACCTCCGCCAGCAAAATCCGCTCCGTGTGGTCGGCATTGATTCTTTCCCAGCGGTAATAGCTGGTTTCATCGTTATAATAAAACATCAACAGATACACTTCGTCCCCGTCGCCGTAGCAGAGCGTCATGTTGCCGTCGCTCCACGCGGGGCAGGTGTCGCTGTCGTGGGCGCATCCGGGCAGGCTGCAAACGGGTCGGGCGTCACCCGTCTGCTCATCGACCGCATAGACCCATGTGCAACCTGACGTGCCGGTGCGGTGGAGTTCCGCGTCATTGAACGCTTGGTAGTACACACCGTCCGCGGCGGCAGTCAGCATCCGCAGGGTACCGCTGCCCCGGTTCGGTTCAGCGGCGGGTTCTGCCGTAGTTTCGGCGGTTTCGGGCACGATGGTTTCCGTCGGCGCAGGGTCCGGCGCGGTGTGACCGCAGCCCGTCAGGGTCAGCACAAGGGCGGCGGTGATGGCAAGGCATTTTTTCATGAGATTTCCTCCCCGTATTGCGTGTTCAGCGCCGCAAAGGTCTGCGGCGTCATACTGGCGGCGGACAGTGTCACGCCGTTCAGGTGGCTGTTCACCGCAGCATAAACCTGCGCGGTCGCACTGTAAGCGGCACTGCCGAAATCCCGTACTGTAGCGCTCCAGTCCGGGTACTGCCAATCCGTGAACTCATCCAGCCCCAACAGGGCGCAGTACCTCGTCACCGCGTCAGACGCAGGTTCCTCGTCCCAGTTGCCCAGATCGTTCTGATAGTTAAAATCCAGCGGTGCGCCGTCATTTGTCAAGATAATGTGCAGGTAAATATGCTCAGTGTCCGCATCGGTGTACAACTCTTTCGGGTTGCGCACCAGCTGGGTCAGACCGCAGGGTGCGGTGTACAGCTTCCAGCTGCCGCTGTCCGGGCGGCAGACTTCCAGCGCAGCGGTGTAGGCACTGTCGGTCAGCAATTCGGCTTCGTGCAGGGTGCGCAGGGTCTGGCGAACACGGGTCAAGGCGTCAGTATCCATCACGCCTTCAGTCCAGCCGCCGTCCCACACACTGCTGAAGCCCAGCGTCACCTTGATCACATGGTCGGCGGCGTAGAGGGTGCAGGCCGTGGGGTTGTGTCGCCCGGCAGCTGAGAAGGTTTCCCCGTCCGTGCGGGCGTGGGACGCAGCCAGCAGCGCGCGGTCCCACAGAGCAAACACAGCCAGCGGCAGCAGCAGGCTGCACAGCACCACAACGGCGCACCGCAGCAACGGGCGCAGGGTGTCAGCTTTGTGTGTCATCGTTGACCTCCCTTTCGCTTGGCAGTATTTCCGGCACGGCGACGGTCACGGTCGTGCCTTCGTTTTCGGTGCTGGTGATTTCCAGTTTTGCCCCGTGAGCCTGTGCAATGCGGGCGCAGAGTGCCAGCCCGATGCCGCTGCCGCCCGCATCCCGGCTGCGGGACTTGTCCACCATATAAAATGCTTCGGTCACGCGGGGCAGGTCGGCGGCGGGAATGCCGCAGCCTGTGTCCGTTACGGTAAATACCGCCTGCCCGGCGCGGCGCTCACACCGCAGGGTGATGGATGCGCCCTCAATGCCCTGACAGGCACGCTGGGCGTTGAGTGTCAGATTTCGCAGCATATTCACCCACAGCCCGCGATCCACCCGCACCACGCACCCGGCGCTGATGATTCGCGGCGCGGGCGTGCTGCCCCGGGGCAGACTGCGCACGGTCTGCATCAAAAGACCTGCGTCCTTACACAGTTCCCATTCCAGTTCTCCCGCCCGATTCAGCCCCATCAGGGTCAGCAGACTGCGGCTCAGGCTTTCGAGCCGCTGCGTTTCATGGTAGATGTACCCCGCAGCTTCGCGCTGGGTTTCGGTGTCATCGGGTCGGGCGCGCATAAGCTCGGCGTAGCCCAGCATTGCGGTCATCGGGGTTTTGACCTCATGGGTAAAGGCGGCGATAAAATCCTGTTGGCTCTGGTTTTTTGCCGCCAGTTCGTCGATTTTACTTTCCACTGCCGAAGCCATCGTGTCAAAGCTGCGGCTCAATGTGCCGATTTCATCATCGGTCGCAACATTTGTGCGCTGGGTGTACTCGCCATCGGCAATTTTCTCGCTGGCTGCTTGCAGCGCGGTCAGCGGGCGGGTCACGCGGCGGCTGAACATCATCGCCGCGCCGCCGCCCAGCGCCAGCAGCGCCGCCGATGCTGCCAGCCACGCCCGCAGCTGGGCGTTGCGGGTGGCAAATACTGCGCTCACCTCGTAGGCGCAAAGCATCTCGACCTGCACGCCGGGCAAATCCAGCGGCTGGGTCAGCAGCATATACCACCGTCCCGCAGCGCGGGTCAACTGCCAAGCGCTCTCACCGTCGGTCAAGGCTTGCTTCAGCGCGGCGCGGGGCAGGGTCGCAGGCAGGTCAGAGTAAAGCGCATACGCACCGTCGAGCCAGAGGGATATGCCGCTGCCCTCGTCGGCGGTCTGCTCGGCGTATTGCTGGGCAGCGGAAGCCAAAATGTAATTTTCAAAATCGGCACTGTCCGCAGCAGTTTGCAATATAAGGCGTTCCAGCGCGTATTTTTCTTTTTCCTGCTGTGCCTGCAGGACTGCGCGGGTGCTGGATAAGCTGCCGGAAAAGCTCTGCCCGATCAGCAGCAGCCCCGCCGCGCTCAACGCACAGGACAGCAGCGCAATGCAGCCCGTGGATAGTTTGGTTGCAAATTTCATTAGAATTTCCTCATACCAGATCGCGTCCCTGCAATGTCACCTGTACCCAATCCTGACTGCCCGCCAGATAATCGGTCACAGGGATAATGCCGTACTCCCCGCGGCAGGTGGTACTGCTGTAAGGTATGCCGTCGGAGCCTATTCCGTTAGCCGTGTAGTACACTTCACCGTACTGCACAAGCAGCATCGTGTCGCTGGCCGCCACCACAAACGGGCTGCGCTCCACCGCCTGATCCTTGAGCCAGGTGGTCGGCAGCGGGGTGTAGGCGCCGGTTTCGGGGTTCAGCACTCCCTCGCTGTCATTGCGCACCGTTACCGGGATCCAGCCGTCGAACGTGGCAGTCCCTGCTATACTATATTGCAGGGTTCCCTGCAGGTCGAGTCGGCGGGTCGCCGCCGTACCTGCGGAGAGGTCAAACTTCGTCACCTGCCCGGATTCGTTCAGCACATAGGCTGCGCCGTTGTTGACAAGCTGAACATTGCCGTCAGCGCCTGTCCAGCTCATATCGGTGACGGTCAGATTGCCCGCTGTATCCAGCAGGCAGAGAGTTTTCGTCTGCTCATTCTGAGCCTGCTCGTCCGCAGCCAGCCAAGCGCGCAGTTCTTCGTCAGTGGCGGCATCCCCGGCTGGGTTCAAAGGCTGCTGAACGTAACCGCCGCTATGCTGCAAAACGATTTTGTCCTGCCAGCAGCCGACGGCAAAGTAGTCCTCGCCGTCCGGTAGATTGTGCTCAAAGAAGCTTACCGCGCCGCTCTCGTCGATGTGCAGACCGCAGATTTCGCCGTAGCTGCGCACAATGCCATACAATCCCGTGCCATCTGTATACCAGACATAGACATCGGTCAAATCGGGCAGGGTGTCGCCCTCAGCCACACGGCGGCGGTCACTGCCGTCCACATTGCTCACGTCAACATACGCGCCGTCGCTGCCATTGTGGCGACCATCGACGATCCAGTAAAGCCGGTCGTCCGTGGGCAGCAGCGCGGACACCGGTACGCAGCCGTCCTGTATGCTCGTCATGTACGCCGGGCAGTTCCCGTCCGAGTGGGTGCAGCCGGATTTTGTGCAGAGAATGCGATGCTCACCCGTGGCAAAATCGATGGATGTGGCGTAGTATTGACCTGCATCGTCAATGTTCATTGCACTGTAGACGCACTCCTTCCCCACCGATGCACCCCATGTCGTGTAGACGGGCGACAGGATGGCTTGCGCGGCAGCAGCTGGCGGTTCGGCGGTGGTCTGGCTGGCGGGCACATCCTGCGGCGCGGCGCTGCAGGCGGTCAGCGCCATGGTTAGCAGGCAGGCGGTCAGTTTTGCAGTGTGTTTCATATGGATCATCCCCCGTTTGTTTGTTATGCCCCCAGCATACCGCCGGTTTGTTTCCGGTTGGTGACATCCTTGTCACAGGTGCGTTACGTTTTTAGACAATACCGCATAATTCTAAGTGCCGATACGGCGAGCGAGGTGCCGCAGCTGCCGGAGCGGTGCTTAAGCCGTCAAGCGGGAATTGTGCGGTGTTGCCTTTATTCTTTTTCCAGCATATACCCGATTTGGCGTACACTGTGCAGACGGTCGCCAAGGTTCAGTTTGCGGCGCAGACGTGCGATGTGGGTGTCCAGTGTGCGGGTGTCGCAGTCCATACCGTCGTCGCCCCAGACGGTTTCATACAGATAATCCCGGTACAGCGCCCGCCCGCGATTGCGCAAAAACAACAAAAGCAGGTCATATTCCTTGCGGGTCAGGTGCATTTCCTCGCCGCCGCGCGTCACGCGGCAGGCCGCTGTGTCCACCGTGTAGTCCCACATTGTGTAGACGGTAGTGCTGCGCCCGGTACGCCGCAGTACGCTTTCCACCCGAGCCACCAGCTCAATGGGGGCAAACGGCTTGACGATATAGTCATCCGCGCCGCTGTTCAGCCCGCGCACCCGCTCGGTCACGGCGTCCTTTGCTGTAATGAAGATGCACGGCGTACCCGTAGGGCGCAGGTAGGTCAGCAGGTCATACCCGTCCAGATGGGGCATCATCACGTCCAGCAGCACCAGATCATAGCTGTTCTTTTCCAGCAAATCCGCCGCCGTGCGGCTGTCGGTCACGGCTTCGCAGCGGTAGCCCGCATCGGTCAGGATGCGGCGCACCAGCATGGCAATGGCAGCTTCATCGTCCACAATCAAAATCGGCTTCATTCGGCAGTCCCCCTTTTCGCTCCTATTGTACAACAAAATGTTACATCCCGGTGAACTTTTGTTCAAAATTTTTATGCCCATTTTGCAAGCTGCTTTGCCACGTCACGCATGAGCATAATGCAACAGCCCCTTCCGCTGAAATTGCACCGCGGAAGGGGCTGCTCCTTTAACCTATTGAATTTTTTCATTTCTCCGACATTTTGCGCCGGTCTGCCACATCAATGACAAGCCCGGTAATGAAGGCGGCAATATCCAGGAAGAACGCCAACACAAGAGAGAATACCGCAAGCTGGCAATAGGGGCTTCCCAGATAAATCAGCGCTTGGTCAACAGGGTTATGCTCGGAAATATACAGGCGCTGTGCATCGTCCAATTGATCAAGGGCATCGGCGCGGTCATACTCCTGCCCGCCGTCACTGACGGGCAGACCGCTGATCGTTGCTTTGAGAAGCTCCAGCTTCTCCGTCCACAGCGGCTCCCAGTTTTCCGTGTCCTGCGCCGTGTCTGCCGCCATACTGTTGATCTGGGTTTGCAGCGCATCGGCGGATGCCTTCAGAACGGCGTAATCCTGCACCTTGCGGATAAAATTGTCCATATCATTCAATAGTGTCTGAAAATCCGCGTCCGCCCCACTGTCCTGTGCGGCTTGCAGCTGTTCAAACACAGCGCGTGCCTGCTGTTCGATCGCGTCCGTATCCACATCGGTCTGAAGCAATGCACTCTGAATGCTGCGCAACGCCTGCCCGGTCTGCACGGAAGCTGCACTCTCGGCAATTCCCAGCACACCTGCGTACCGCTGCAGGATGCCCTGCGCCTGCTGATAATCCTGCAGGTCCTGTTGCTGCCGGTTCATCGTGTCCTGCAAATTGCTCAACCGCGATGCCGCGCTGCTATAAGCATTCTGCAAGGCGGCGGTATTGCTTCCATACGGCGCATTGCGCAGGGCGCTGGCTGCGCTGTTCTGCGCATCTGCTGCTGCCGTCAGGGCGTCCTGCGTCTGGCTTACCTGCTGCGTCAGCTGCTCGATGCGGGTTTCCACCTGTTCGGTAAGCTGTGTCAGTGCTGCGGCAGCCTGTTCGCGCACGCCGGAGGATGCCCCCTCCTGCGTGGCGGTCTGCATCGCTTGGATGGCCGATGCAATTTCATTCTTCGCCGCAAAGTCCGCCTTGTCGGCGTAGTTTGCCTTGTCGGCTGCCAGATCCAAGCCGGAAGGATTCTGTGCTGTTTCGGTGTCGGCGGTCTTGCTGGCAGCGTACAGCGCCGCCACCTTATCGCCCAGTGTTTCCCGCAGGGCGTCGCTGCTGGCTTGTACAAATTCATCCGCTTTGTACAGTTCATTTCGGTACACGGACTGAACCAACAGGCGGCTTTCGGTCTGCCAGCTTTTTTCGTAGACCGTACCAACGATAAAAACATAGCTGAACCACGAGGAGCAGAACAAAACAACACCGCTGAGAGCCAGCACGCAGATTTTCCCGCGCAGACTATGTATCCAGCGCCAGAAGGTCGGCA
>ERZ1034973.2148-NODE-2148-length-10230-cov-15.696413_pt1 | contig 10230 bp, 3 predicted proteins | sample MGYA00520686_ERZ1034973 | MGnify/ENA primary metagenome ERZ1034973 (study PRJEB33766, sample SAMN09781775) | gut metagenome | biome: gut microbiome | host: Homo sapiens | place: Madagascar | study: EMG produced TPA metagenomics assembly of the PRJNA485056 data... | reverse complement strand
CCCCGCCGTTTCGGTAGCGTCGGGGCTTATCTTAATAAAATCTCTTTCTGCGCCCCGATGTTCTGATATCGCCGGGGCCTATTACGGCAAAATCCTTATCTGTGCCCCGATGTACAAAGGTGGAGGGTATAATCGACCTGATTTTGTCTCACATACCCGCTTTCGCAAGTTCTGTTGGGTACAGATAGCTTGTTTCTGAATTCCATACCCTCGTCCACACAAATACATAAAAATACTGACAGGCAGATATCTTCGCTGTCCATCAGTATTTTTGTCTGTCAATATTTACTTCATCAACGGTCTGTTACAGCCGGTTTTCCTTCACGTCCTCGAACTCCTGCAGCATTTCTTCGGAAGGAGCCTTGGTAGCGAGGCTGACTGCGATGATAGCAATAAGTCCCAGCCCGAAGCCTACTACCAGGGAATACAATCCGGTAGCTTTGCCCAGGGTCTGTCCCCCCATGAGAGGAATGTAATCCCAGATGATCACGGCAAGTGCTCCGGTGACAATTCCGGCTACCGCTCCGGGGAAATTGGTTCTCTTCCAATATAAGGACATCACTACCAGCGGACCAAATGCGGCACCTAAACCTGCCCACGCGTTGGACACCAGTCCCATGACGGTGTTGTTCGGATTCCATGCGATGATGTAAGCCAGCACAGCTACTACCAGTACTGTAACACGGCTGACATTCATAACCGTCTTGTCATCCGCATCCTTCTTGAGCAGTCCCTTAAAGATATCTTCCGCTACGCTGGAGGCGCTGACCAACAGCTGGGAATCCGCGGTGGACATGATCGCTGCCAGGATACCACAGAGGAACAATCCTGCAATGAACGGAGCACGCATCTCCATAGTAAATACCTTCTTGATCATCTCGATAAATACCTTCTCATTATTGCCATTCACCAGCTCCGGCAGATAAGCTCTGCCCAGGATACCGATAAATACTGCAAATCCCAAGGATAATGCTACCCAGCTGATGGCAGTAGCCTTGGACTTGGTCATTTCCTTCTCATCCCGGACTGCCATAAATCTCACCAGGATGTGGGGCATTCCGAAATATCCCAGTCCCCAACCGAGACCGGAGATCACGCTGACGATATTATTACTGCCGTCACCGTTCTTCATCAGGTTCAGGAAGTTGGCACTGTCGGCACCGCTGGTTTCCAGACCGGCTGACAATGTAGTGCCGCCGGTTGTCAGAAAATGATAAGCGAACAGCGGTACTGCCAGAATACCGACCAGCATCAGCATACCCTGGATAAAGTCTGTCACACATACCGCGGTAAATCCGCCGAGGAAGGTATAGACCAAAACTACCAGCGCACCGATGGTCAGTGCCACATGATAATCAATACCGAACACGGACTCAAACAGCTGACCTCCGGCAGAAAGTGCGGACGCGCAATATACCAGGAAAAATACTACAATAGTAATAGAAGAAACCGTCATCAATACCTTCTTCTCATCATGGAAGCGGTTCTCAAAATAAGTAGGCAGTGTCACAGAGTTGTTGGCGCGGATCGTATATCTGCGCAGCTTCGTGGCAATGAGCAGCCAGTTCAGCGTCGTGCCGATGAAAAGTCCGATGGCGATCCAGCCGTCACCTCCGACACCGGTTAAATAAATAGCTCCCGGCAGTCCCATTAACAGCCATCCGCTCATATCCGATGCCTGTGCGGACAGTGCAGCGACGAAGCCGTTCAGCTTTCTGCCTCCTAAAAAGTAATCTTCGGAATTGTTGTTTCCCTTTGCGTAGAGCGCTCCGATAGCGATCATCATGAGTAAATACAGCACGAATGCCACAATTACCCAGCCCAGCGTATTTCCTGTCATAATAGCCTCCTCAAATTTTTCTTCTTGTACATTTTCTGAATTGTATACAGTGATACGATTTATTATATACAAGAAATGGCTTGTCGTCAACAGATTAGTTTGCTATCGCTGTGATGTGTGAAAGTCTGATTTGAATGTTATTTTGTCATGTTGACAGGCTGAGAATAGTTTGCTATTCTCTACCTATAAGTAGATTTTCTATTTCAAATCTTATTTAATTTCAGTATTTGGTGAATCACCATAGTTTTCAGTATTAAAAATGAATGGCATTAAAATGTCTAAAATATGAAAGGAGAATTGATGAAAACATATATAGCATATTTTGATGAAACAGGGGATGACGGAGTAACAATAAATTCATCAGACCATTTTATTTTAACAAGTTTGTATATGCCTGCAGAGAGCTGGCAGCAAAATTTTGAAAAAATGCGTATTTTGAGAAGAGAATTGAAAGATAAATATGGCTTTCATGTATCAGAAGAGATGCATACAAAACATTTTTTGACGGATAAAAATCCATATCGTGAGTATCATTGGTCAAAAGAAACAAAACAAGATATAATAAAAGCATTTACGTTAACAATTGCAAAGATGGATTTAAAGATTGTAAATGTGATTATTGATAAGAAAAAATTTAAAGATAATAACTATCACGTTCTTGAAAATGCATTGAAATATAATATACAACGTATCGAGAATGACAGCGATGGGCAATGGAATTATTTAGTGATTACGGATGAGGGCAGAATAGCACCTATGAGAAAGACAGCCAGAGCTATACGTGCATTTAATCCGATCCAATCCAAATATTTGCCTGGGTTTGTCAATCATCCGATCAGCAATATGATCGAGGATATTATGGAAAAAAATTCATCAGAATCCTATTTTATTCAAATATGTGATTTCGTTTCATTTTTTGTACATTTATATTTCAAAATCGAAATTCGGAAAGAAGAGTTACCCAAACGAGTGGGAACTGTAATTGACAAACTCTTTGTAAAACGGGTTATGGTGACGTTAAAGGAAGCGGAAAAATTAAATTTGAAAGCAAATGAGACAAATATGTATGGATTAGTAATATATCCAAAATAAAACACCACCTACATCGCATTCGCGAGTTCAGTGGTTCATTTATATTATAATAAAAGGTAAGTATAGTGTCAATAATAAATGAAAAATAAGATTGCAAGACAAAAAGCCTCGCTACAGGTATCATCTCTGTAGCGAGGCTTCTATATTATTTACGTTATTCTTAGTTCTTCTTTCTTCTTGCCAGCATTCCAACGAGTCCGGTCAGGGATATCACAAAGAGCGTCAGCCAGATGCCGGAAGCATCTCCGGTCGCCGGAACCTTGTCCAGTTCCTGCGCCGAAGCGGCGGCGGTATTGGCAGCCGCACCTGCCGTATTACCGCTGTCATTGTTGCCGCTGTTATCGCTGCCATGATTACTGTCATTATTGTTGCTGTTATTACCACTGTTATTGCCGGAGGTATTCGCTGCGACCGTAAAGTTAGTACCGGCGATACCATTGTCCCAGACGATGGCAAAGGTATGGCTGCCTGTAGCTAATGTCTTAAGGTATTCTGCCTTCAGGGTGATGATGGTAGAGCCTTCTTTTGCTTCGTAGTTAGTACGATCGATCACTTTTCCATCTACCTTTACAGCATGGAACCTGTTAAATTCGCCATCTCCGCGAATCACGACAGTACCGTCCGTGTTCTGTGTCCAGGTGCTGCCTGCGCCATCGATGATCCGATATTCCGGAGAGATGTAGATAGTCACTTTGACGGTGACATCGTTATAGTTCTCCGAGGTAATGATCACGGGCACGGTCACCTTTTTGTCAATATTGCCTATCGTCAGTGCTGACAATGTAAACTTCATAAGACCGGTCGCATCTATCGTAAGATCTCCGGTGAGAATTCCGTTGACATCGGTATATGTGCCGGGTGCATAGTTGGTTGCTCCCGGTACAAGCTCCGCTAAGTTGATGGTCTGTTCGCCCTTCTTCGTGTACTCGAAGAATTCTGTAACGTCTTCTACTGTAAGATCCGCCTTCTCAATGGTCAGTGTGCCTGCCGCAATCTCTACTGCGGTGTAGTTCTTGCCTTTCGCTACGGACAGGATCACCTTATAGCTTCCGGCGTTGGTAGGTGCTGTTTCACTTCTGGCATAGGTAGTACCGTTGCTTCCTTCGTAGCACACCGTTACCGCGCCCATACCGATGACGCCGTTCTTAGTCTTCGCTGTCACCTCTTTCGGTTTGCCATCGTAGGTCTGCTTCTGGGAAAGATCCAGAGTCACGTCAAAGTTATCCAATGCAGGAGTCGCCCTGGTAATCTTCCAGGTCGTGGTCGCTGTTCCGGTATAATTGCCCTTACCAGCGATGGTCAGAGTAATGGAATCATCCGCATTGATCTGTTCGTTACTGTTATTTACAATGTCATAATCATTCGCAGTTAATTCCACCTGACCAAGAATTACGGATGTAATCTGCACCTCCTGCATCAGACCGGTATATCCCAGACTGTCTGCCTGTAATGTAATGACTGCCCCTTTAATGTCCTTAGGGTTGATTGTGAATGTCTGGCTGGCGATTCCCGTGTAGTTTCCTTTTCCGGTGATGGTCAGGGTCGCTGTATCCTTGCCCGCATTGATATTCTTGTCGTAGCTGAAATCAAAGTCCGTGCCGGAGATCAGTGCAACCCCGCCGTCCTTTACGACAGGTTCCGGCTTAATGTCGCTGCCGGTGTATGTCTGTGCAGCAATGTCACCGATCATATCCTTGGTGACACTCTTCGGAAAAATGGTAAAGGTGTACGTCTTCTCGCCGGTATAATTCTCGTTGCTGTCAGCCACTTTATATGTCACCTTGTAAGTACCAGCATCCTTAGGCGCAGAGTTGCTGCTATAGTTCGTACCATTCGCACTTGTACCCTCATACAGCACTTCCAGTTCGTTTGCAGGAACGTTGCCGCCAATAACCTGCAATGTACCGGTCGGCTGAATCGCACTGCCGTCATAGGTCTTGTTCCTATAGTTCAGACCTTCGATCGTAACTGTCGTCTTGTCCGTAGGATGGAAGATCAGGGTTGCCGTAATATCCTCGTAGTTTGTGGAAGAGATGGTTACTGTGCAGGTCTGATCGGTCGTGGAGGTAATGTTGTCATCTACAGTGATATAGTTAAGTATATATCCCCTGAATAAATCCCTGTTCCGCGTAACGTTCACAATTTCACCAGTAACATTTCCAAGTCCACTAATCTCAGTACCCGCCGGTGCTTTTCCCTCCGGGAAAAAGTCTGCCGCCGTCAAAGTACCCATCTGCTCACCGCTACGGTTCTTTATAATATTTATTGTCTTGCTGACTGTTCCGGGGTAGGTTCCTTTAGCAATGGTAATTGTTGTTCTAGCGCTGTGGACATCGTAATAGTTATCATCGCCGGATTTCGTCGCCTGAACTGTAACCTCACCTACTTTGACAGGATGCAGTATGCCATCGATCATTGTAGCTGCACCGGTACCGTTTTCTACTGTGTAAGTCACCTCGCCAGTACCACTGCCACCGTCAACAGTCAATGTTAGATCAGTGCCATAGGTTGCAGAGGTAGAAGTTATGGTTAATGCTGCCTGATTTGCCTTGGTAATGCTTGCTTCATGTTCCAGTTTTAGATCTTTCGGAAGGATATAGTTTGTATTGCTTGTCATATCAGACGTAAAGGTCACCTTATTGGCTTCTGTTACTTTTGCACTATTGTAAGCATAGGTACCGTTAACTGTAGGCACTTCATCATTTGGATATGCTTTTGCGCTGTCCTTAATCTTCACCTTTGCTGTTGTACAATCAATAGTGCCGTCATATTGTTTGGTAATCGGAGTATCTGTGATGAACTCTAAATCCTCTGCACTCAAAGTCTTCGGCACAATCGTGAATTGTACCGGAGTATCGGCAAGTTTCAGCTCGTAGTTATCTGCCCTGAAGTTTCCTGCACTATTATCTGCCAGCGCAAGTGTACCAAGCGTAATATCATACTTTCCTGTATCCTTGCCCATTATCCTTGACAGAGCACCTGTAAAATCCGGTGTCTCACCAGCCATGGCACCTGATGAGCTATATTCCAGCGTAGGATCTGACATGCCATAGATTGTTGTCTGACCAGCCGTCGGTGTCACTGTGATCGTGGCTTTGTCGATAGTAAATGTCGTGCTTCCGCTGACATCATAGTTTCCACCGGCTACATCCGTAATTGTTACGGTCGCGGTGCCAGCATTGATATTATCTACATAGGAAACACTGTACTCAGTGGAAGGAATCTCCTTGTCTCCGTCTTTTACAACTACAGACGGCTTCTTCTCCGTGCCATCATATGTATATGTTCCGTTAACCGTAATGATCGGATTTGCAACCTTCTTGCTCACAATTCCGTAGGTTACACTGGCTGTTTTATCATCCATCTTAATCGAAGCCTGATAAGTACCGACATCGGTAGGTACTCCATTCAAAATCTCAAATTCATTTCCGTTCTTTTTCTGATAGGTAACCGTGGGCTTCTCGGGCAGTGTCAAATCGGTAGCATTCTCACTAACTTCTACCGTAGCAGGTTTCTCGCTGCCACTGTAGATAAAATCTTCAGGTGCTGTAACTGTATAAGTTGCAGCAAAATCTGTTCCTAAATTGCAGTTTTCCGCATTACATCTGATCGTAATCGTTGCGCCTTCCGCAGAGTATGTCCAGTTATGCTGATGAATACCAAGATACAGGTCTGTGCCAGTCTGAGTAATCACATAGTCAGTCATGTCTGACTTAAAAATATCGGTATATTTCAGCGATCTGTCTGCACCGGCAGCGATCTGGATGCTCGGAGTAGTCTGTGACGGCTTAGGGAACGTGGTAATACCAATTTTGGCATCCTTCGTCAGACTTTTATCAATAGTAATGATCTTGCCACTAGACAACTCGACATTCGTACATGTATTATCTGTAATCTTCACATTGCCACCAATGGTAATCTTCTGGGCATCTGAAACTCCACATGAATTTCCAGTGATGGTACCACCGTACAAATAAAGTTGTCCCTTTACATTTACACCGCAGTTACCACCAGAAATTGTGCCACCATATAAATATAAAATTCCCCTTTTATCTTTAATGTCAGCAGAAGTTTGTATGCCATTTGTAACCCCATTGTTCGGCACTTTCAAGGATCCTTTTCCCGTGCAATCACAAATAGACAGGTTCCAATATTGCGTATAAATTACTGCGTAGCTTACTTTATTTGAATTTGTAGAAATTGTATGTCCATCCAGGCAGAGATTTACATTACCACTGATTTTAATCGTTCCATCGATTGTTATGTTATCTGCTAGATAGTAATTGCCCTTAGGCAGGGTGTATTCTGTGATAGTGTCATATTTGTCAATATTTGCATATCCAGGTCCCGTCGTTGTAGTAGACGAGGCTGTTGTTCCTCCATACTTCAACTGATTATTTTCATAGGTCAAAGGTATCCACAATGCGTCGTCATGCCTGTCTTCACAGTTCTTCTCTCCACAGATTGCATGTTCATGCACCGCACCGTTAGTAAAAACAATATTATTATTTATTAATTTCGGCATATAACCGGCATCACTGCTGAAGCAACTCAAGTCCGTATTCGTCAGGTTGTGTGAATCTGTGCCTTCAGCCACAACTGCATAACTTCCATTAGCAATTTTGCTTGTGGTTACACCGATTTGGGCCGTACTATCCAGACCGGCAGCGTCAACTTTGATGGTTTTATACAATCCGGCATTGTTGGCTGTCTGACCATCCATTGCTGTGTTCTTAGTAATTATCGCTTTCCCGCTGACAATGAAATCTCCCATTGAATATACACCACCACCACTACGTGGGGCCCTATTACCGATAATACTGCCACCGTCCATTGTGAAAGATCCGTGATCACTTACATACACACCACCACCGCTGCCGCTGGTTTCAGATGTTTTGTTATTGGTAATACTGCCACCATGCATCGTGAATGAGCCATAATCCACATATACACCACCACCATATACGCTTGTAGAAGTAGCGATTGTATTGCCGCTGATCTCCCCTCCGTACATGGTGAAGCTACTAGTGACATATATACCACGCCCTACACTTCCCTCTTTATGGGTAATCTTGCCGTACTCCGTCTTCTCACCCCTGCAATCGGTCAAAATAAACTGTGCATTATATGATATCTTGATTACATCTACATCCGCATTTGCAGTGATGTTATGACCATTCAGGCAGAGTACCACTTTAGCGTTTGGAAGACTCCATGCCTGCGTCTGTTCGATATCCTGCGTCAAATAGTAATAACCGCCTGTTGTAATTTCACTAAGTGAAGAGACGCCCTTCCATGCCTCGTCGGTGTGCGCGTCGCCATGGTCACAGTTCTTACCGCAGATAGGATGCTGATGCAGCGTACCATTGACAAGCAGGATCTGATCACCCACCTGTCGAAATTCACAGTCACCAGTATTTTGGTCATTGATAAATGTACCGTTTTTATAGTCACCATCAGCACCTGTAGCTATGGCAACATAGCTGCCTTGTGCCGGAGACTTCTCTGTGGTCACGCCGATACTGGCAGTGTTGTCAAATCCTCCTTGGCCAATGGCCATCGTCGCACCATCAGGCAGGTAGACATTACTCGTTGTGTTATCAGAGACTTTAGCCGAACCGGATACTGTAAAATGACCCATATTACCATATGCGGATTTTACGTACACACCGCCTCCGTATTTAGCAGTTCTGTTACCAGTGATCTCGCCACCGGTCATATTAAAATTCCAACTCACATACACACCACCACCATATGTGTTCGTCGTATTGCCCCTAATTGTACCACCACTCATATTGAAAGTGTCGTCAGTGGAGCCAGCAATGTTCACTCCGCCGCCACCGCCAAAAGCCGTATTATTGCCAGTAGCTTTGTTATTTTCAATAGTGCCACCGTTCATATTGAAAACGCTCTTAGAATTGATATTCACTCCACCGCCATATTCACCTGTGTTATTACTTATTGTTCCATCGTACATATTGAAAGTGCTGTTTTGCTCCATGTACACACCGCCGCCTATACCTACATTGTCACTATTTGTAGTAAGGTTTTTGGCTTCGTTCCCGGTGATACTGCCGCCGTACATATTAAAAGTACCACAATACATGTCTACGCCTGCACCTTTAAGTTCCCTATTGCCAGTGATACTGCCACCGTACATATTGAAGGTACCTTTCGACACATCTACTCCTCTGCCATCATACTTATCGCCATTACTATCCGTTCCGTGAGTGATTTTTCCACTGCCCGCACAGTCGCAGAGGGTAAATATCTTCCCGTTCCCTACTGTAATACCAGGTTCATTAGTTTCCACGGTGATAGTATGCCCATTTAAACAAAGTACTACACCGTTGTCATGGTCCCAATACTCGCTGTTCAATGTAACATCCTTCATCAGATAGTAGTTACCTACCGCCTTGGGCAGTGCAGATGTCTCTTCCCATGCCTGAAAGGTGACTTTGTCAGTCTCCGTATGTCCGACTTCATTACACTTATTTCCGCCACAGAGATAATGAATATGTGTTTCACCTGCCGCCACCGTCATCGGTGCATTCAGTGCCGCACAGATTGCATCAAAGCGCCCCATATCCAGTTCTGCGCGCTGCTCCTCGGTCAGTGACTCCATAGCCTCGTCGATGGCTTCCAGCTGCTCGCTGACTCTTTCTGCATTTTCCACCGTCACTGTCTCCGGCAGAGCGTCGATGAGTGCCTGTACCTTCTGCACTGCTGCCTTCTTCTCATCGTCTGCCCCGGTGTCCTGCGTGCCGGCATCACTGTCGCTGACACTTTCAGCGGTAGGTTCCACAGTATCGGGGGCTTCGCCCGCAGTGGTGCTCTTATCGGACGGAGTCTCTTCCCCCGGTGCCGCCGCTGCTTCTGCTTCTTTCTGCTCTGTCACAGGGACTGCTTCCTGCTGTTCCTCCTGTCCTTCCGCAGAGTCTGCTTCCTGCTGTTCTTCCTGCTCTTCCGCAGAGTCTGCTTCCTGCTGTTCTTCCCGTTCTGTCACCACATCAGCATCCTGTGCGAATGCTGTCATGGGCAGTGTTGAGAAGCAGAGAATAAATGCCAGTAACATGCTCAATACTCGTTTTTTCATACCGTTTTACCTCTTTCCGCTGGGCATAGTGATACCCATTATCTTAAAGATAACGTACCACACTTTCTCTCAGCGGAACCAGGGGCTGCATGAATCGACCCAAATATGTCATGAATCGACCGAAGAGGACTTTAAATGGCTCAATGCGGTTCAATAGTCATCCGAGATTCCCGTTTTGTAAACGAGTTTCACATTTTGAAAG
>ERZ1034973.2147-NODE-2147-length-10231-cov-4.398290_pt1 | contig 10231 bp, 6 predicted proteins | sample MGYA00520686_ERZ1034973 | MGnify/ENA primary metagenome ERZ1034973 (study PRJEB33766, sample SAMN09781775) | gut metagenome | biome: gut microbiome | host: Homo sapiens | place: Madagascar | study: EMG produced TPA metagenomics assembly of the PRJNA485056 data... | reverse complement strand
GTGTTGAAAAATGACGATTCCTGTGATACAATCTTGAAGATTTAGGATAAAATAAGAGAACAAAGAAAGGGAGATTGTATGAAAGCATTTCTGATATTGGAAGATGGCCATGTATTTACAGGAACCAGCATTGGTTCTGCAAGGGAAGTCATCAGTGAAATTGTCTTTAACACTTCCATGACCGGTTATCTGGAAGTAATGACAGATCCTTCTTACGCAGGACAGGCGGTGTGTATGACATATCCGCTGATCGGAAACTACGGAATCTGTTATGATGACCAGGAATCAAGGAAGCCGTGGATTGACGGATTTATCGTACGCGAATTATCACGAGTTCCCAGCAACTTCAGAAGCGTAGACACCATTCAGCATTTTCTGAGCAAGAACGACATTCCGGGAATCGCAGGAATTGATACCAGAGCATTGACTAAGATCCTTCGTGAGAAGGGAACCATGAACGGAATGATCACAGTTGATGAGAACTATGACCTGGATACAATCATCCCCAGATTAAAAGCATATACAACAGGAAAAGTGGTAGAGAAGGTTTCCTGCCGCGAAAAGGAAGTGCTTAAGGGGAACGGACCGAAGGTTGCCCTTCTTGATCTGGGCGCCAAGAAAAACATTGCACGCTCACTGAATGAAAGAGGATGCCAGGTTACTATTTATCCGGCTCTGACATCCGCAGAAGAGATCCTTGGAGACAATCCGGACGGCATCATGCTCAGCAACGGCCCTGGAGATCCGAAGGAATGTACTTCTATTATTAAAGAAATCAAAAAACTCTATGACTCCGATGTACCGATCTTTGCAATCTGCCTGGGACATCAGCTTATGGCTCTTGCAACGGGCGGAGATACCCATAAGATGAAATACGGTCACAGAGGCGGAAATCATCCGGTTAAAGACCTTGAGACAGGAAGAGTTTATATTTCCTCCCAGAACCATGGCTACGTTGTAGACGCAGAGGGCCTTGAGGAGAAAAATATTGCACATCCTGCATTTGTAAACGTCAACGACGGAACAAACGAGGGTATGGCATACAATGGAAAGAATATCTTTACTGTACAGTTCCATCCGGAAGCATGCCCGGGACCACAGGATTCCAGTTACCTTTTTGACAGATTCATGAAGATGATGGGAGGAGAGAAATAATGCCAAGGAATAAGGACATAAAAAAAGTACTTGTAATCGGCTCAGGTCCGATCATAATCGGCCAGGCAGCAGAGTTTGACTATGCAGGAACCCAGGCATGCCGATCCCTGAAGGAAGAGGGCATGGAGGTTGTACTTTTAAACTCCAATCCTGCTACCATCATGACAGATAAAGACATTGCAGACAGAGTTTATATCGAGCCTCTGACTGTTGAAGTCGTAGAGCAGCTGATCCTCAAAGAGAAACCGGACAGTGTACTTCCTACACTGGGCGGCCAGGCTGGTTTGAACCTTGCCATGGAGCTTGAGGAGAAAGGATTCCTGAAAGAGCACAATGTACGTCTCATCGGTACTACAGCAGCAACGATCCGTAAAGCTGAGGACCGTCAGGAATTCAAGGACACCATGGAAAAGATCGGCGAGCCGGTTGCAGCATCCAAGGTCGTAACAACTGTAGAAGACGGTGTTGCGTTTACTCAGACTATCGGTTATCCGGTTGTTCTCCGTCCTGCATATACACTTGGCGGAAGCGGCGGCGGTATCGCGCATAATGAGCCGGAGCTTCGTGAGATCCTTGAGAATGGTCTCCGTCTTTCCCGTGTAGGCGAGGTTCTTGTAGAGAGATGTATCGCCGGATGGAAAGAGATCGAGTACGAGGTAATGCGAGACAGCGCAGGAAACTGCATCACAGTCTGCAACATGGAGAACATTGACCCGGTTGGTGTCCATACCGGTGACTCCATCGTAGTTGCTCCTTCCCAGACCTTAGGAGATAAAGAGTACCAGATGCTCCGTACATCTGCTCTTAACATTATTACAGAGCTTGGCATCACAGGTGGATGTAACGTACAGTACGCTCTTCATCCTGAGAGCTTTGAGTACTGCGTTATCGAGGTTAACCCTCGTGTGAGCCGTTCCTCCGCACTTGCAAGTAAGGCTACCGGTTATCCGATCGCCAAGGTTGCAGCCAAGATCGCACTGGGCTACACACTGGACGAGATCCCGAACGCCATCACAGGCAAAACATACGCAAGCTTCGAGCCGATGCTGGATTACTGTGTCGTTAAGATCCCGCGTCTGCCATTTGATAAATTCATCACAGCAAAACGTACACTGACTACACAGATGAAGGCTACCGGTGAGGTTATGAGTATCTGCCATAACTTTGAGGGTGCTTTGATGAAGGCTATCCGTTCCCTGGAGCAGCATGTAGACAGTCTGATGTCCTATGATTTCTCACATCTTTCTGATGAAGAACTGATGGACGAGCTGAACATTGTGGATGACCGCCGTATCTGGAAGATCGCAGAAGCTCTGAGACGAAATATTTCTCAGGAGAAGCTTCATGATATCACAAAGATCGACATCTGGTTCATTGATAAGCTGGCTATCCTTGTTGAGATGGAGCAGGCTCTGAAGACTCAGAAGCTGGACAAAGACCTTCTTCTTGAAGCAAAACGTCTGGAGTTCCCGGACTACATCATCGCAGACCTGACAGGAAAGACAGAAGCTGAGATCAAAGACTTGCGTAAAGAGTACGGCATCCGTGCAGCATACAAGATGGTTGATACCTGTGCAGCAGAGTTTGCGGCAGAGACACCATACTATTATTCTGTATACGGCGATGAGCAGACAGAGAATGAAGCTGTAGAAACAAAAGATAAGAAAAAGATCCTGGTACTTGGTTCCGGCCCGATCCGTATCGGTCAGGGTATCGAGTTCGACTTCTGCTCCGTACATTGTACATGGGCATTTGCGAAAGAAGGATATGAGACGATCATCATCAACAATAACCCGGAGACAGTAAGTACAGACTTCGATATTGCAGATAAGCTGTATTTTGAGCCGCTGACACCGGAAGATGTTGAGAATGTTGTAAATATCGAGAAACCGGACGGAGCCGTTGTTCAGTTCGGTGGACAGACAGCCATCAAGCTTACAGAGGCACTGATCAAGATGGGCGTTAAGATCCTCGGAACATCTGCTGAGAACGTAGATGCTGCAGAGGACAGAGAGCTCTTTGATGCTATCCTTGAGAAATGTGAGATCCCGAGACCGAAGGGACATACCGTATTCACAGCAGAAGAGGCGAAAAAAGCTGCCAATGAGCTGGGTTATCCGGTACTTGTCCGCCCGTCCTATGTACTTGGAGGACAGGGAATGCGTATCGCTGTCAGCGATGAGGATGTGGAAGAGTACATCGGAATCATCAATCAGATTGCTCAGGAGCATCCGATCCTTGTTGATAAGTACCTGATGGGTAAAGAAATCGAGGTCGATGCAGTATGCGACGGTGAGGACATCCTGATCCCTGGAATCATGGAGCATATCGAGCGTGCAGGTATCCACTCCGGAGACAGTATTTCCGTATATCCGGCACAGACCATCAGCCAGAAAGCAAAAGAAACCATCACCGAATACACACGTCGTCTTGCACAGGCACTTCATGTTATCGGTATGATCAATATCCAGTTCATCGTTGTAGGTGAGGATGTATATGTGATCGAGGTTAACCCGCGTTCCAGCCGTACAGTACCGTACATCAGCAAGGTAACCGGAATTCCGATCGTTCCTCTTGCAACAAGAGTCATTCTTGGCCGCAAGATCAAAGAGCTGGGCTATACACCGGGACTTCAGAAGGAAGCAGAGTACTTTGCAATCAAGATGCCGGTATTCTCCTTTGAGAAGATCAGAGGTGCAGATATCAGCCTCGGACCTGAGATGAAATCCACAGGTGAGTGCCTTGGTATTGCAAAAACCTTTAACGAGGCTCTTTACAAAGCCTTCATCGGAGCCGGAATCCGTCTTCCGAAGCACAAACAGATGATCATCACTGTAAAAGATGAGGATAAAAAGGATATCATTCCGATCGCAAAACGTTTCGAGGCTCAGGGCTATCGTATCTTTGCAACACGAGGTACTGCAAGCATACTGACTGAGAACGGAATCAAGGTAACACGTACCAACAAGTTGGAGCAGCCGTCTCCGAACCTGATGGATCTGATCCTTGGTCACAAGATCGATGTTGTTATCGACACACCGCCACAGGGTGTTGAGCATCAGAAAGATGGTTTCGTGATCCGTCGTAATGCCATCGAGACAGGTGTCAATGTGCTTACAAGCCTTGATACTGCAGAGGCTCTGGTCACAAGTCTTGAGAATACAGACCTGAATCACCTGACTCTGGTAGATATCGCTACCATCGACAATCGATAAAAAATTGTAAATTTTGCGAAATAAAAAATTAAAAGTTTACGAATTGTCAAATATGTAATATACTGATAAGGACGGGGCCGTCGTTCACATACCGGCCCTGTCCTTATCTTGCTTTTGGAAAGGAGTTAACATGATTTTTATAGAATTACTGAAGGTTATCCTTCTCGGTATTGTGGAGGGAATCACCGAGTGGCTTCCGATCAGCAGTACCGGACATATGATCCTTGTGGACGAGTTCATCAAGCTGAATGTATCCGAGGCATTTATGGAATTTTTCCTGGTGGTGATCCAGCTTGGCGCGATCCTGGCAGTTGTTGTACTGTACTGGAACAAGCTGTGGCCCTTTTACATAAGAAAAATCCCGAAAAAAACACAGATGGCGCTGCGTAAACAGTCGGCAGTACCCAGAACTGTCCTTACCTTTGTAGAAAAATACTGTGATAAGGATAAGTGGATCCTCTGGTTCAAGATCCTGGTAGCATGTCTGCCGACGATCATCATCGCTCTTCCTTTTAATGACATTATTGAAGAGAAATTTTATAACTATGTGGTCGTTGCCATCATGCTGATCGTTTATGGTGTTCTTTTTATCGTTATCGAGAACTACAACAAACGCCGCAGACCAACCTGCACCAGACTGGATGAGCTTTCCTTTAAGACAGCGCTGATCATCGGCTGCTTCCAGGTGCTTTCCGTGATCCCGGGAACATCCCGTTCCGGTTCTACCATTATCGGAGGAATCCTTGCAGGAACATCCCGTACGGTTGCAGCAGAATTTACCTTTTTCCTGGCAATTCCGGTTATGTTCGGAGCAAGTCTTCTGAAACTGGTGAAATTCGGTTTTGCCTTCAGCTCCACAGAGCTGATCATCCTGATCGTAGGTGTTGTGGTATCCTTTGTGGTATCTATTCTTGCCATCAAATTCCTGATGGGATATATCAAGAAACACGATTTTAAAGTATTCGGCTGGTACAGGATCATCCTTGGTATTCTGGTGCTCGGATACTTCGTTGGAAAAACATTGTTAGCATAAAATTGCAATCTGGAGGTAATCATTATGAAATATAAGAAGCTTTTGATCGTACTGACAGCAGTGACGGCGCTTGGTATGGCCGGATGTGGAAAATCATCAAAGGAAACAGCAGAGGTGACACCAACACCGGTTCCTACAGCCGCACCTACGGCTGCACCGGCTACATCCACACCGCTTCCCACATCTACACCTGCACCGAAGCTGATCGGTGTAAAGACCAGTACTGCAAAATTTGTTTATCTTACCAACAGCACGAAGGGAGAGATCCGTGAGATCTATCTCCGTGCGGCAGGAGGGGAAGAATGGGGCAAAAGTCTTGTTCCTGCAGAAGCTACCATCAAAGATGCGGAGCAGGTGCAGATGTATTACACCCCGGATTCTGCAAAAGATGCCATCTATGATATGAAGATCGTAGACGGAGACGGAAATGCCTATGAGATATACAGTGTACAGCTGAGCGATATGGAAAAGGCAAAACTGATGATCGATAACGGAGAAGCATACCTGACCTATACAAGCCTCAGTGACAAGAGTGAGAAGAGCACCATTGGCAATGTGGAAACTGACAACAGTGAGGCGGACAGCAGTGATTCCGCAGACAGCACAGATGCTTCAGATCTGACAGATAGTTCTTCCGGTATCACGGATACTTCTTCCGACAACAGCGATGGAAGCTATGACAATAGTGATGATGGAAGCTATGATAACAGTGATGACGGAAGCTATGACAACAGCGATGACGGAAGTTACGACAACAGCAGTGATGATGGAAACTATGATAGCGGCGACTATGTAGATGACAGCAGCAACAGCGGAAGCGGTGACGATTCTCTTGACAACAGTACAGATACAGATGACAGCGGAGACGGAGAGATTGTCTGGGATGATAACGGAGACTGGTCAGAGGAATAAACCGGGATCCTGTAAACAGAGGGAAACATGGAACAGACATTTCTTGAAAAACTGAAACGAGTAAAACCTGGGGATCTGCTTCACATTATTAAGTTTATCCTGGCATTTCCCATTGCGATGGTCTACAGACTTTTTCGCAGGGATCTCTGGCTTCTCTGTGATACGGAGAATGAATGCCGGGATAACGGATTCTGGTTGTACAAATATCTGAGAGAAAATACCAGTGAGGATGCAGTGTACGCCATCAACAGAAAATCTCCGGATTATGCCCGGGTAAAAGATCTGGGACAGGTGATACAGTATGGAAGTTTCCGCCACTGGATCTACTATCTGGCTGCGTCAAAAAATATCAGCTCCCAGAAAATGGGAAAACCAAACGCAGCCATCTGCTATGTGCTGGAGGTTTACGGAATCCTGCGGAACAAGCGGGCGTTCCTGCAGCATGGGATCATTACGGCAGATCTTAGTTTTCTGTACTATCCGCATACAAAAATGAGTCTTTTTGTTACCAGTACCTATGATGAGTGGAAATATGTCAATGACCGGTACGGATATCCGGAAGGCTATGTGCAGGAGCTGGGACTGTGTCGTTTTGACCAGCTTCATGATATGAAGGTAAAAAAGAACCAGATCCTGATCATGCCGACCTGGCGTATGTATATCCGCAATGAGATCTCAGCTGCTGATCACGAGCTGGAAGCACAAAAATTCATGGAAACCGATTATTACCGTTACTGGGATGCACTTCTTAAGGATGAGAGACTGATCCGCTATATTGAGGAGAACGATCTTCAGATCATCTTTTATCCGCACAGGGAAATGCATCGGTTCCTGAAATATTTTCATGTGGATCATCCGAATATCACAGTGGCGTCCTGGCCTGAGTACGATGTGCAGACACTCCTTAAAGAGTCTGCAGTGCTGGTGACTGATTTTTCCAGTGTGGCCATGGATTTTGCCTACATGAAAAAACCACTGGTCTACTACCAGTTTGACAATGAAAAATTCCGGCAAAGTCATCATCAGATCGGGTATTTTGATTTCCGGAAGGATGGCTTCGGCCCGGTATGTGTAACGGAACAGGAAGTAACGGACTGGCTGATCCGTCTGCATGGACAGGGATTTGCCAATGAAGAAATCTATCTGGAAAGACACGGAAAATATTTTGATCTGTGGGATACAAAGAACTGTGAAAGAAATTACAAAGCGATCAAAGAAATGTAACAGGTGGTGAAAAATTGCAGCAGTTAATGGAGGCTCCGGCGGAGATCAAGGTAAAAACCAGGAAATTTTCGCTGACAAAAGGAACCATAAAGATCAGTTTTGAGCTGGAAGGATCCAGAGGAAGGATCCGTTCCCTGAAGCTGAAACAGCGAAATACAGTGCTGGATACAAGCTTTCCTTTTGAAATGCAGACAGCAAAAAAAGGAAATACGATCGTGTATCATGCACAGATCAATGTAGATCAGTATCCGATGGAAACCGCATTCTGGGATGTGGTGGCATCTGTGGATAAAGAAGGAAAAGGAAATTATGAGGATGCGATCCTGGGAGGCTTAAGTTCAAAACTTAAACTTAAGCTGATTCTTTTTCCAAGATGGACCAGAACCGGGGATGGGCATATGGTTTATCCATTTGTTAACGGAGCAAGGCAGTTTACCATTCAATACCGGAAATATGATCCGAAATATGACAGCTATGCATTTATAGCAAAAGAATTTCTTGCATTATTCTGCTATTTTATCCTGAAACCTTACTGGGATCACAAGAAATTATGGCTGATCTGCGAGAAATATTGTACAATGGCACAGGACAACGGCCTCTATTTTTTTCGGTACTGTATGGAGCATGCACCGGAGAAGGACAGAAGTCGGATTTTTTATGTAATAGATAAAAAATGTCCGGATTATCAGGCTGTAAAAGAGTATGATGCCAATGTGATCCAGTTCATGTCATTTAAGTACATGATCTATCTCAGCGCTGCCCGGTATCTGATATCTACTGATGCGATCCGGCATTTTTATATCTGGGATTCGCCCAACAGCATCTACAAGGTTCTGTATCAGGCACGGAAGAACATCGTATTTCTCCAGCATGGAGTGATGGGCTTCAAGCAATGCCACAGGACCTTCCATAAAGGCGGAGGCAATCAGATGGCACTGTTTGTGGTGTCTTCAGGTTATGAACAGAAGATCATCCATGATTATTTCGGATACGATAATGAAGAGATCATCATTACCGGACTAGCCAGGTGGGATGTGCTGGAGGACAAGTCGGATCCGGCTCATAAAGAGATCCTGCTGATGCCTACATGGAGAAACTGGCTGGAGGATATCAGCGAGGATCAGTTCAAAAAAAGTGAATACTATCAGCGTTATAAAGCATTTCTGCAGGATGAGAGGCTTAAGACTCTTCTGGAAAAGGAGGATATCACGCTGAATTTTTATATCCATCCGAAATTCCGGGAACATATCCGGAGCTTTCAGGTGGAAGACAGGCATATCCGTCTGATCCCATTTGGGACCATGCCGCTGAATCAGCTTCTGATGAGCTGCCATATGCTGATCACCGATTATTCTTCTGTTTCCTGGGATGTCTACTATCAGGAAAAACCGGTGATATTTTATCCTTTTGATCTGGAAACCTATGAGAAAGTCCAGGGAAGCTATATGGACTACAAAAAAGATGTTTTCGGAGATCTGGCATGGGATCAGAACCAGCTGGTGGATCTTATCGGAGAATATGTGAGGAACGGATTCCGTGAAAAACCGGAATTTTCAGGAAGGAGAGATGAGCTTCTTCCCTACAGGGACAATGACAATAGCAAACGAATCTATGAATATATAGCCAATGCTCAAATACCGGACAAACTGAAAAGAAGGCTGAAAGAGAAAAAATTTTAATGTAAGGATACAAAAGGAGCAATATGAACAGGGAGTATGAATTTTCAGTAGTTGTTTTTGCAAAAGATACCGCAAAGCTTTACAGAACCTTTAAAAATGTACGTGAGGTCACACCTAAAGGAACGGTACAGATCCTTGCAGTACGCACAGCAGGAGATATGGATATCCCTGATGAACGGGACATGAGGGAGTTGGAAGAAGCCGGAGAAAAGGAGAAAGAGCTCAAGGACGAAGAGCTGGATAAGATCTACGGAGCGTTCAATCCGGAAGATTCCCGTTTCCGGGAGATGCTGGATGACAGGGATCTTTTATATATTGACGGTCTGGAATGCGGGGATCTTGTGGCGGAGCTGAAGGATAAGATAGCCGGAAACTATGTCGTTTTTGCAAAAGCCGGAATCTGTTTTTCCCCAAAATCCAGTGCAGAGGTCAGACGCTGCTTTGAGGAAGACAACAGAGATGTTGTCATAACAAAGATCTGTGGAAAAGGAAATATCCATGTGCGGGAGCATAATAACTACTGTGACCGTTTCACCGAAAAAACAACGCTGGATAACAATGTATATCTTCTGCATCAGCTGTATACCGCTTATACATTTGCAGCAGATCAGGTGAAATGGGTATCCGAGATCCGTCCGGAGATCTGGTATCTGGATGTGATGACCATGGTATATCAGTCCGTTGTAAGCTGCCGGAGTCTGGGAGTGACTTCAGGGGAAGATATCTATGTGCAGATCCTTGCGGACCATCTCATGGTGGAGGACTGGAAGAATATGCTGCAGGATCCGAAGCAACTGGAGGTATTTTACCAGGAATTTTTCCGAAAGATCGCAGACTGCAGAAGAAAAGAAAATCCTGTTCATGAAAAAAATGCAGATTATGTGCTGCTGTATTACAGCGCAAAAATGGCTGATATCATATTTGATAACGAGGAGCTTGATGAAAAGAAAAAATGCAGATATGAGGAAGACATCGAAAGCTTCCTGAAACAGATGGAGTTTCCGGAGATCGTG
>ERZ1034973.2146-NODE-2146-length-10232-cov-6.867151_pt1 | contig 10232 bp, 7 predicted proteins | sample MGYA00520686_ERZ1034973 | MGnify/ENA primary metagenome ERZ1034973 (study PRJEB33766, sample SAMN09781775) | gut metagenome | biome: gut microbiome | host: Homo sapiens | place: Madagascar | study: EMG produced TPA metagenomics assembly of the PRJNA485056 data... | reverse complement strand
CTTTTTTGTTTGCTTTTTGTATATGTATAGTTCGCACTAGTACTCCATTCTTGGTTGATTTTGAAGCGACCATTGAGTTCTAGACCTTGGGTCGTGGCTTTATCAATATTAATGGATTGAGAGAATTCTGGTACTGTAGGCCAATTCCCAATATTTAAGCAACCGGGTTGATTGGGTGCTCCTGTGTATGTGCAATTAGGAATGGCGTCGCCTGACGCTATTTTGTCTTTAAAGCTATTGTGGAAAAACGTAATACCTGCTGCATAGCGCTGCTCTGCATCATCAAAGTTGAAGCCAAGTTCAGTGCTACGGCTGGTTTCAGGGCGAAGATCAGGGTTGCCAATCAGTGGTAACTTACCTTGGCGGCCAAAACCATTGATGCCGGATGCAAGTTGTTCAACGCGCGGCGTTTTATATCCATTGCTGACGCCACCTTTGATGGTCCACTCCGAAGAAGCATTCCAGACACCGTAAATGCGCGGGCTGAATTTTCCGCCAAAGACACTGTGTCGGTCATATCGACCACCCAGCGTAAGCTTGAAGTCGTCTGTCAGGCTCCACTCATCTTCCACGAAGAGTGCTTTCTGGGTGAAGTCGAATTTATCGGCAACGACGCCGTCCATCAAATCCGCTTTCCAGTATTGGCCGCCAAAGGTAGTCAAATGATTAGCCCAAGGGGTCATCAATTTTGTATCTAGAACTTTACTGGTGGTCTCCAAGTTGCGAGGTGTACCGGCTCCAGAGACGCCAGGAGGAATTAGACGACCTACAGTTTCAGTTTTATTATGGAGAAAGCTAGTTTCCCAGATGCCAAATGCATAGCGGCCAGTATGTGCAAGACTCCACTGGTCACGTTTGTATTTTTGTTCCTTGGAGTAACCGCCATCGCCGAGTGTTCCCAGTTGTCCTCTGGAGTTGTCATAAGTTTGACGACCACTCTCCACATCTAAAACAATGTCATGGGATTTATTGGGCGTTAAAGAGAGGCGAGCACCAAAAGTGTTGACTGTTGATTGCACGGGGTTCGCGCCCATGATGGGAGTTTCGCGTTTCCCATCGTTATCGATGTAAGAGATATCTGAGGCATCACGATGTACGGAGCTGCCACGTAATGCGAGTCCAAGTAAATCGTTTTTAATAGGGCCACTCAGGTAGAACTTACCACCGTAAGAGTCACCAAACTCTGACTCTTGCTGGGCTGTTCCCTCAACGGTGACAGAGCCACCCCATGCCTTGTTGACTTTGCGCGTGATGATGTTGATCACGCCACCCATGGCATCTGAGCCATAGAGTGTGGACATGGGTCCTCGGATGACTTCAATACGCTCAATGGCAGAAACAGGGGGAATGAAGCTGGTTTGTGTGCCCCCAAATCCATTTGGTGTGACATTCCCTGCTGAATTCTGACGACGACCATCAATCAGAATCAGAGTGTACTCACTGGGCATGCCACGAATGCTGATATTGGGTCCACCCGTTTTGTCAGTGCCTGCTCCAACATCGACGCCTTCCACGCCTTCTAGGGCTTGCGCCAAGTTGTTGACGCGTCGCTCTGCGAGCTGCTCGTTGGTAATAACAGTGATCGACGCAGGTGCATCTCGAATGTCTTGTTCAAAGCCGGAGGCAGAAACCACCACCTCAGACAGGGTCTGTGTGTTTTCCTGAGCGATGGCGGAAGCACATGCTGCGGCAGCAAGCGCCAGCAGCGTAGGGCGAGTGAAAAATGGAACAGATTTTTGAGGCATAGCAATCTCAGCCAGGGGCTGACATGAAAGGAATACAAGGGGATGGCCGCAGTGGCGCTGCGGTACCGGTTGCGTCTTGTCTTGAGCCGAAATCGGTTGACGACGTGGATTATGCGTTTCTTAATGAAAATACTTCTCATTTGCGTAGTGTTTTGCTGTAGACCTGTAGCCTGTAAGCAACAAGTTGTGAGATCTGTGCTACGGCATGTGATGGCTTGAGGAGGGCCTCGCAGATCAGTCTATGCAGTGAAATTTGTTATTTAAATCAATAGTTTGTTTTTTTGCAGGTGTGGGGCGGTCAGCTTGCTCTGCCGCGATGTGTGCATCTCCTTGTTCACCGTCATTTCTTAGGGCGATCTGCAGTCTATTGATGTACATGAGTGAGATACTAATGAAATTGATTCTTATTAGATTTCTCGAAGCCAAAAATGACTCCTTTGCGCATTTCCTATCCAACTTTTGCTGCAGCCATCATGGCCGGTGGTGTGTTTTCCTCGTTTGCGGCTGATCCGCTGGCACAGCCTTCGCCAGAGCAGGTGCTGGGCGCGATGGTGGTGACGGCTTCGGGTTTTGAGCAGACAGTGGAAGATGCTCCCGCATCTATCACCGTGATCCCTCGTGAAGAGCTGGAAAAGCGCTCCTATCGCGATGTGACAGATGCCTTGCGTGATGTGCCCGGGGTGCTGGTTACGGGAGGCGGCAGCTCCAGCGATATCAGCATTCGCGGTATGGCAGCTGGCTACACCATGATTTTGGTCGATGGTCGTCGTCAGAACTCGCGTGAGACTCGCCCCAATAGTGATGGTTCCGGCATCGAGCAGGGCTGGCTGCCTCCACTGAGTGCGATTGAGCGCATTGAGATTGTGCGTGGCCCGATGTCATCGCTGTATGGCTCTGATGCCATGGGCGGTGTGATCAACATCATCACGCGCAAAGTACCGCAGCAATGGGGTGGCAGTGTGCGTGCGGAGACCACGCAGCAAGAAAACTCTGATGCTGGCGATATCTACCAGAGCAGCTTTAATTTTGGTGGTCCGATCAAAAATGAAGTGCTGGGTTTGCAAATCTATGGTCAGACTTCACACCGCAATGAAGACAAGATTGTCAATGGTTTTAGTAAGCAGAGCACAGAGGCTTTGAATCTGAAGCTGAATCTGGCAGCAGACAAGCAAAATAATTTTGATTTTCTGGTTGGCAGAACGATTCAGAAACGTGAATCCAATCCCGGCAAGTCCATGGCCTTGGAATCATGCGGTAGAAAAGGGTGCTCACCTAATAATCCATCACATCAGAGCTACTACAAAAATGACTACAGCCTGGGTCATCAAGGAAGTTACGCATGGGGCAAGATTAATACCTACCTTCAGCGTGAAGAAACAAATAATCCTGTGCGAAATATGAATCTGGTGAATACGGAGTTCAACAGCCAGGCCATATTGCCCCTCGGAAGCTCCAATGTGACAACCGTAGGTGTTTACTACCGAAAAGAAAGCTTGGATGACCAAGGTAATGAACTGAAGGGTAGCACGCGTAATCATATTGATCGTTACCAGTGGGCGTTGTATGCAGAAAATGAATTTGCTGCGACTGATACTTTTAGCTTGACGACCGGTTTGCGCATGAACCGTGATCAGAATTACGGTACGGAGTGGACGCCGCGTATCTATGGCGTCTGGAAGGCTGCAGAGCAGTGGACGGTCAAGGGTGGTGTTTCGACGGGCTTCAAGGCGCCCGCACTGCGTGCAGCGGTTGCAGACTGGGGGCAGATTACGGGTGGTGGAGGCGATCCTGCCATCATTCTTGGCAACCCAGATCTGAAGCCTGAAAAATCTCTGAGTCAGGAAATTGGACTGGTGTTTGATAACAAACGCAATTTTATGTCCAGCGTGACTCTGTTTAACACCGATTTCAAGGACAAGATTTCTGAGGAACGTGTATGTGAAGACACGGATGGCGGTGGAAGCAGTATTTCGACAGGTAATTGTGTGGTCAATGGAACGAAATACAAGTTCATCAGTGAGCGCATGAATGTCGATAAGGCGAATATGCGCGGTATTGAGCTGACGGCAACCTGGAATATCATTCAAGATCTGCAGCTTGCGACCAACTATACCTTTACCAAATCTGAGCAAAAGAGCGGAAAATTTGCAGGTCGCCCGCTGAATAAGCTGCCCAAGCATATGCTCAATGCTACTTTGGACTGGAATGCCAACTCCAGCACCAATGTCTGGAGTCGCGTGAACTTCCGCGGCAAATCTTCGGACTATTTGAGCCGTACATCCATGGCGAATAATCAGACACCATCGTTTACGTTTGTAGATGTGGGTGTCAATTACAAACTGAAAAAAGACGTGAAACTGGGCTTTGGTATTTACAACGTGTTTGATAAGAAAGTGGATAAGGATACGTATGACGCTCACTACGATGGTCGTCGCTACAACCTGAGCCTGACAGCCGCCTTCTGATAAATCACACCATGTCCCTGTTGCCAGCGGCATCAGGGACATTTCTTTGGGAACACTATGAACCGCTACTTGACTCTCACAGCATTGGCGCTGGCATCCAGCATGAGCCTGGGCGTAATAGCTGCAACAACACCCCAGGCCCACAAGGCAGGTGTCGCCCAAGCCGAAGCTGTATCTACCGTTGCTGCACCTGAGCGCCCCGTCGTCTACGACCTCGCCACGCTCGACACCATGCAGGCGCTGGGCATTCCCGTTGCAGGCGTGCCCAAGGCGCAGTTCCCTGCATACATGGCTGGCTATGGCGATGCCAAGTACACGGTCGCTGGCACCCTGTTTCAGCCTGACTACGAGGCGCTGAGCCAGATCAAGCCTGATCTGATCATTGTGGGCGGCCGCTCGGCGGCGAAGCAGGACGTGCTGAGCAAGATTGCGCCTACGCTGGACTTCAGCGTCAAGCCTGCAACGATGCTGCAGGACATTGAGCGCAACATCACCCAGATTGCCGATATGTACGGTAAGCAGGAGCAGGGCAAGGCTCTGGTCGCCAGGATCAAGTCTGAAGTGGCTGAGTTGAATCAACTGGCTGCCAAGGCGCAGCCCGGTGTGCTGCTGATGGCCATCAACGAACGCATCATGCCCCAGGCCCCTGGTGCACGTTTTGGTTTCCTGTTTGATGTGTTGGGTGCCAAGTCGCAGCTGACGGCCAAAGATATTCCTGCGCGTGGTGGCCCGGCCTTTACGTTTGACGATCTGGCCAAGCTGCAGCCCGAGTGGATTTATGTGATTGACCGCAACACAGGCGTGGGCGCAGCGGCAGGCGGTGGCGAGATCATTCCTTCGACCAAGGTGTTTGATAACGACAAGGTCAAGTCCACACCTGCCGGTCAGAAAGGCCAGATCGTATTTCTGGACCCCAAGGGCTGGTACCTGATGGGCAGCACAGGCCCTACGGCTTTGCTGAACAATGTGCAGCAGCTCAAGCAGGCCTATCGTGCTGCGGGCATTCAGTAATGCTCTAAAAAACAGAGCTATTAGCGCTGGTCAGTATTGGTTTTGATGCTGATAGCACTTTAAAAGCAAAGAGCAGCCTGCGCAGGCTGCTCTTTTTTTGTTTGTGTGGTGTGCTTAGGCGTCGTCGCGATTTTGTTCTGCAGCCGCCTGCTCATCCTTCAGCAAATGCTCGCCAATCTGCTTCCAGGCCTTGGCAGCGTCGTGCTCGCCGGCAAAGTGGTGGCAGCTGGCGGCGGTCATGGCGATGCGGCCATTTTCGGGGTCCAGGTCAAAGGCCAGTTCGCACTGCGCAGCGGCATTGGCCCACATCACCAGCGCATTGGCAGACTCTTCTTTTTGCAGGGCATAGGCTTCTGCCATCCAGGCCTGTGCCAGGCGAAAGGCGGCGATGGCATGCGTAGGGTCTGCCTTGTGGGCGTGGTAGAAGTGCTTGCCAGCTTGCTGCCACAGAGCGCGTGCCTGTTGAAAGTCCTGGGTGGCAACGGTTTGTGCCTGGGCGACCAGAGCGTTGCCGGATTGCAGGTGTTCTTCAAAGCTGGGTTCGGTCATGGTGTGCGCAGCATGCAATGGATGAAAACGGCATTGTGGCGCGGAGTGTGAAGACATGCGCTGTGCATGACTTCTGCGGCGGCTCATGTGCTGGTGTTGCTCATGAAAAAAGAGCTGCTAGCGCTTGTGAAAATTGCTTTTCAGACACTTTTCATTCTCAATCTAAGGAGAATATTGCGCTAGCAGCTCTTTTTATGAGAGTGGCTGGTGTTCCAGCACCTCTCGCATGTCCACAGAACTTATTGCACCGGCACCAGCAGGGCGGGCATGCCAAATTCCTGCAAAGTGGCATTGCTGTTCTGGAAGTATTGGTTCCAGAAATCCTTGAGTGCATTCATGGCCTGAGGGGAGCGATACACCCCGCTGTCCTGGGCGCGCCCTTTGCTTTGGGCATCTTGCACCAGGCCTGCTCCCAGCACAAAGACGCGTGCACCGTCCAGATCGGCCAGCATGCTGGCTGAGGTGGCTTTTTGCAGCTCTGCGCCAGGATTGAGCTGGCGCACATTGCGGTTGGCGTAGAAGCTGCTGACGGCAGAGTTTTCCAGCATGTCCGAAACCAGGAACAGCACCTTGGAGCTGGCTGGCGACTGCTTGATGCGTGCAGACATTTCCTTGACGCTGGCCATGACGTCAGACTTGGCATAGTCAGGGTTGATGCCTGACAGCGCCTGCTGCAGCGCTGCAGCAGCGGTCTTGCGTACAAAGTTCTGCTGGCTGACCAGGCATGCATCAAAGTTGCGGAGCACCTTGACGCCAATGCTGTTGCGCGCGCTTTCGGGCAGCGTGACTTCCATGGCACCAGCTGCCAGCAGTTCCAGGTAGCGGCCCTGGCCGAAGGACGAGAAGGTCGCAATGGAATAAGCCGAGCCGGGCTGCAGAACGCGGGCGACGTTTTCAATGACCGACTTTTGCAGCGTGGCGTCCAGCGGCGTGGTTTGATCCAGCAGGATAAAGACTTCCCGCTCTGGTACGGGCGCTGCCATGGGCAGCTTGTTGGCGGTATAGCAGCTGGGAACGGAGCCTGTGGCGGCCCAGCTCAGTGAGGCGGTGCCCAGCAAGGCACCGGTGAGAATGGTTTTCCAGAAAGACATGATGACCAGCCGTCCTTAGAACAGATCGTTGGCTTGAACCGCTGCAGCGCGGACTGCCTTGCGTTCTTTCAGCCATGTCAGCAGTGCCGGGTTGCTGCGCATGCTGTCTGGCAGGCTCAGGAAGTAGGCTTTCTCGGCATCTGCATTGTTCAGACGCAGCATTTCTTGCTGGACCGCTGCCAGTGTCGGCGCAGGTGCTTCTACGGGTGCAGCAGGCGCGGAGGGCGGCGTTGCAGTCACTGCAGGCTGTGTGTGCACTGGAGCGGAGACGGGCACGGCTGGTTGCACGGCTGGATGTGTCTCTGGTGCAGGATTGCTTTCGGTCAGCGGGTCTTCCATCATCTCCTGGGCACGCTGCTCACGCAGGAAATCATCAAAGCTCTTGTTCAGCGACAGCTTGGTGTGCGACTTGCTCTCGATGCGCTGCTGCAGGTCCTTGAGGCGGCCGTTGACCATGTCACGCAGGGGGCGGTAGTACGACAGATAGTCTTCGTAGGTCGAAAAGCCACCTGTGGCTTTGAACGCCTGGTCTGATTCGCGGCCTGCAAAACCGTACTTGTAGCCAGTGCCCATACCCACGATCTGGGTAATCACAAAGATAAAGCCCAGCATGGCAAATGCCGCCAGTCCTTCTTTGGAGAAGGCGTTCATTTCTTCGTTCTTGGCCTGGGAGTCGGCGGCATTTTGCGAGGAGGTCACCGATTCAGGCAGCAGCAGAGCATCAAAAGGATTGCCGGATGCCTGCGAAGAAGAGGCGACATGGGCCTCTCCCGTCACGACGCGCGCCATTTCTGCTTCCATGTTCTGCACCCGCATATAGGTGGAAACAATGGCAATAAAGGCAATGGCAATGATCGCGATAATGCCGCCAGCGTAGCTGCCCACATCATGCGAATGCTTGCCTACGCGGTTGATGGTCTGCTTGAAGTCAGGCTCTCTGGAGTCAATGTCCTGGTCATCCTTCAAGGCCACGGTGTGGACGGAGTATTCATCGCTGCCACGTTCTTTGTAGCGCGCAAAGCAGGAGCGCAGCAAGGATGTGCGGTAGTACTGGTGTCCCGCAAAGTGGGTCAGTGCCACCAGAATCACGCACAGCACCAGCACGATGGCAAACATCAGCAGGGTGTGGGTGTTGGCACTGCCTTCACGGGCCATCCATGAGCCCAGCAGGTAAGAGAACCCCATGCCTTCTGCAATCACCAGAATGACCAGCAGAAACCAGGCCCACATGGGGGTAGGAGTGCGGCCCAGGTCCGCAGATTTGCGCATGTATTCGATGCGTTGATCAAACATGCGGCGGGTAATCAGATTGACAAAAGGCTTGTATGCCGCGCAAAGCTTTTCTTCTGCGCGCAGCCAGCCGTTATTGCCCTTGGTTTTGTCGCGCGACAGACGTGCAATCGTGCCAATGACTGGGAAAGTCGCCCAGAAATCCACCACCCACAGCTTGAATCGCTGGTTGGCGATATAGGCCATGATCACCAGTGCGGCCGCAGCCATGGTGCCTATGGCCACGATATTCTTGGTGATAAAACCGAAAAAGTCTTCCATTGGTTATTCCTGTTTTTTAATGGTCAGAATTTATTTGGCCAAGCGTGGCTGAATTTCTGTCTGGTAGTAGTCGCCCTGGCCTGGGTAAATCAGGTTCCCGGCAATGGCTGTCGTCGCATTGCGATGGGGAATCAAAATGTCCATGCATTGCACCGGACCAGCGTTGAACACGCGGTACAGCAAGCCGCGTTCACCCAGATAGGCGTTGACTTCCGGCTTGGCGCTGTAGTCTGGCTTGGCCTTGGCATTGCCCTCGTAGTTGCGGTAGATCTGCAGTTCGGGCTTGTTGGCAGGAACCACGCCATCCCTGAGGACTGCCACGCGGTTTAGCGCGACGAGGTGGCCGTTGACCGTCGCCACCCAGCTGCTGTTGTAGACGCCGGGCAGATAGTCTTTGGTGCGCAGCTGGCCATTGGCCAGTGACTTGACGCCATGCGCCACGCGTGGGCGGTCCTGCAGGCAGCTGAGCAGTAGGGCGGTCTCATCAGCCTGTGCCACGGGCAGCCATGAAAAAGTGCCCGTGCTTTTGGCTCCACCCAGGGCCAGGACCATGGGCTGGCCATTGACGGGAACGCCTCCAAAGTCGATGGGGCCGGGTTTGACCGCAGTGGCTCGTGCGGGCTTGGCGGGCGGGCTGGCTGCCGCAGATGCAGCTGCAGGAGTGCTGGCTGTGGTCTGCGCAGGTGCGCTGTCCTTGCTGCGCGCCGTGGTGGTTTTGCTGGCCGTGCTGTCTTTTTTGGCTGCTGCGGTAGTTTTCTTGGCCCCTTTGCTGGGGATGACAGGTGCGGCCTCACTGGCAGGACGGTAAAAGGCCGTGTTGGTGCGGCGGCCGCCAGAGAGGAAGTTGTCAAAGGCAAGGTCATCGCTCAAATCGATGATTTCCACACGGCGGTTGCGTGCGCGGCCTTCTTCCTCCGTATTGCTGGCTACAGGCAGTGTTTCACCTGCGCCCTGGTAATAGATTTGAGAGCGCTTGAACCCTGCTTTGGCAAAAATTTCTGCGACAGCCTTGGCGCGTTCTTCGGACAGGCGGGCGTTGGTAGTGGAAGGGCCGGTATCGTCGGTGTGGCCCACCAGCAAGATACGCATCTTCTGGTGGCGCTGAGCCTGCGCTTCTGGGGTGCTGCCCTGAATAGGCTGCAGGTAGGTCTGCGCAATGGCTTCAAATGCTTCGCGCCCACTTTGGGTGAGCTTGGAGGAGCCCACCTGAAATTGCGATTCATTCTGCACAGAGACGCTCAGGCCTTGTTTGGTCTGTTTGTCACCTTCTGTCAGCTTGATATCGTTGACCTGCATTTGCAGCTGGTGCTGCTGCGCGAGCTTGGACAGTTCGCAGCGTCGCTGGTCAATATCCTGACCGATCAATGCACCAAACAGAGCGCCTACACCTGCACCAATGATGGCGCCGGTGGCATTGTCGCCAATGGCAACCCCAGCCGCCGCCCCCAGCAGACCACCAGCGGTGATACCGATATTGCGGGCATTGTTGGAGCATGGATCACTGCTGGCGAAGGTTTCTTTCAGTGCATCTCCCGCACCTTGCAGCGTCTGGCAGCCAGTCATGGTGAGCAGGGTAGCAGCAGCTGCAGTCAGAGTGAAATTCCGTTGGATATGAGGCCGCATGGAGATATTTGTTATTGATTGAATTTAGAGGTGTCTGCGTTGGCCTTTAATCAAGGGTATTAAATATTTAAAACACTTGCGGCCATGTTTAATGTAACAAAAACCCTTATGAGAAACAACGAAGTTGCGTGAATGGCAATGGAGTGAGTATTTGCAAACAAAAATTCAATTAGTTGTTATTGATTGAATGTCTCTTT
>ERZ1034973.2145-NODE-2145-length-10233-cov-41.281784_pt1 | contig 10233 bp, 7 predicted proteins | sample MGYA00520686_ERZ1034973 | MGnify/ENA primary metagenome ERZ1034973 (study PRJEB33766, sample SAMN09781775) | gut metagenome | biome: gut microbiome | host: Homo sapiens | place: Madagascar | study: EMG produced TPA metagenomics assembly of the PRJNA485056 data... | reverse complement strand
GCTGGAAGCGGCCCGGGAGGATAGGAAGCTGCTGATTAACATGAAAGCACATCTGTAAAGATGTGCTTTTTGCTTGCTTTTAAGAGAATGGTCTAGGCTGGCCGGAATCGCCGGGAGGAACAAGCCGCTGATTAACTAAGAAGGATCAATCATGTAAATGGTTGGTCCTTTTTGCTTTGCTTTCATTTGGTTCAGGGTTCATGGTTGCGGAGGCGGCTGCGCCGCCTTTTTTATTGGGCGATGCTCGAAAGTGGTATTTTAGTCATGGGTTACCAGTCATAACAACGATACGAGTAGGCTCTTGGAGACGGAAGTCCCGCAGAGGGACTTCCGAGTTTGGCCTAATCCAAAGAGGCGCCTAGCCTGCCCACTAAGGCGCCTTCCTGTGAGGCCAAACGGCCCGCGCCAAAGGCGCAGGATGGATCCACGAAGCGGTGTGAAAAACTATGTGAGACTATCCGTTTCCCTTAAATGTCATCCCGACCGAAGTGGAGGGATCTTTCTTGCAGACCGGTAAACCGTGGGTGAGGGAAAGGCGAAAAAGGAAGCACCAAGGTGTCGTTTGAGTGAGGGCGCATGTGTGCATATGGCGGCAGTGCAATAAAGATCTCTCGGCTTCGCTCGGGATGACGGTACTTGGGGAGCGGATAGATTCACAAGGGCGGTGTGCCGCCTGTTTAGAGGATGGTATTCTCGCATCACAGCCTTCCCCTCTAGGGGAAGGTGCCCCGCAGGGGCGGATAGGGTGACTATGGCATGAAAGACAGCTGAGATAAGGTTTTCCGGTCACTCCTAGGATAAGAAGGTGCGTAAGACGCAAGAGAAAATCTTGTGAAAAAACGAGCGAGCCGTCTTTTTTATGGCTCTTTTTGTCATAGCATCTGTGATATGCTAAAGGGAAAGGCATATAGTCTGTAGGAATGAAGGGAAATACATAGAAAGGGTGTGGGACGGATGATTTGTCCAAAGTGTCATTATTCGGTCAGGGAAAGTGATTTATACTGTGGGCATTGCGGGTGCTTTTTGGAAAAGGCGGGTCAGGGGGAAAACCGGAGCGGGCTCTCTTCTAAAGAGGAGCAAGAGGGGATGCTTGACAAGTTTATCGGGATCGATGGACGTATCAATCGAAAGAAATATATTTTCCGTTCGCTGCTTTTATGGGGGATGGGATGCATTTTTGAGCTATGTGTCATCATGAGTCGCGTGGAGCAGCTGGATTTCATGGCGGGCGATCTGCCGGGGATGGTTTTACTTACGATAGTGGGAATCCCCTGGATGATGCTGATGGTGCGCCGTCTGCATGATCTGAATCGTAATGGCTTCTGGTCTTTGCTGGTCTTTGTGCCGGTTGCTTCGTTCTTCCTCTTCCTCTATCTCTGCTGTTTTCGTGGGACGAGAGGGAGAAACTCGTATGGAGAGGATCCGCTCGGAAGGAAAGCGGATACGTAGGGGGCGGAACATTCTTCGTTTTCCTATGGCGCAGTCTTGTCACGATAGGTACAATAGAGAAAAGTTGACGGCGGGGAGCGTAACCCGTTATTTTCAAAGGAGCGATTATGATCACAGGAACCATCAAGAATAAAATCGATGCCATCTGGACAGGCGTTTGGACAGGCGGTATTACAAATCCGCTGACGGTCATCGAACAGCTGACGTACCTTATGTTTATCCGCTCGCTCGACGTGAAGGAGATGCAGACGGAGCGGTTGGAGAATGCCATGGGATTTACCGGCGACCACATTTTTCCGAAGAGTGCGGTGGGGCAGGCGATGCGGTGGAGCCATTTCAAGGACAGGAGCCCAGAGGATATCTTTCACATCGTCCGCGATTTCGCTTTTCCTGCCATCCAGCACATGAAGAATGGACACCTTCCGGACTTTGATGCGAGTGGGAAGCTCATTCCTCTTCCCGATGAGACCGGGGAGAAAGGAAATGCGTTTGCTACATTCATGGCCGATGCCTCCTTCGTCATCCCGACGCCGAAAGTCTTGGAGCGCATCGTGACAGGGCTCGAAGATCTTTATACGCATGACATCGAAGACAAGGACATGCAGGGCGATCTCTACGAGTACATGCTGAGCAAGCTGCAGGCCGCCGGGCAGAATGGCCAATTCCGCACGCCCAAGCACATCCGAGAGATGATGGTCGAACTGATGGCGCCGACACCAGCGGACTCGATCTGCGACCCCGCGTGTGGGACCGCGGGCTTCCTGGTGTCATCCGCGCAGTACATTACGGCGCACTACGGGGACACGATGACCGATAGCGACTGGACGCATTATAAGGAAACGATGTTTCACGGATTCGACACCGACCAGACGATGCTCCGCATCTCAGCGATGAATCTCATGCTCCATGGCATCATACATCCCTGCATCGCCTATCAGGACAGCCTCTCGAAGCAGAACCAAACCGAGAGTGCCTACACATTGTGCCTTGCGAATCCGCCCTTCAAAGGAAGCATCGATGCCGAGAGCATTCACGAAAAGCTGAAAGCCGTGACGAATACGAAGAAGACAGAGCTCCTCTTCCTTGCCCTCTTCCTCCGCACGCTGAAGAAGGGCGGCCGCTGCGCCTGCATCGTCCCCGACGGCGTCCTCTTCGGCAGCAGCAAAGCGCACAAATCCATCCGCGAAGAACTTGTCGAGCATCACCAGCTCCAGGCTGTGATTTCCATGCCCTCCGGCGTCTTCAAACCCTATGCCGGCGTCTCCACTGCCGTCCTCGTCTTCACCAAGACCGATGCCGGCGGGACGGACAAGGTGTGGTTTTATGACATGAAATCCGACGGCTTCTCCCTCGATGATAAGAGAAATCCCGTGAAAGAGAATGATATCCCGGACCTCATCTTCCGCTTCCATCACCAGGACGCGGAGGCAGAGCGCAAGCGCACCGAGCAGAGCTTCTTTGTCCCGAAGGAAGAAATCGCTGCCAATGACTATGATCTCTCTATCAATAAGTATAAGGAAATCGAGTACGTGCCTGTCGAGTACCCGCCGACGGCGGAAATCCTCGGTGAGCTTCGTGCGATGGAGAATGAGATCGCGGCTGGGCTTGGTGAGCTTGGTTCTTTGCTTCGCGAGTGATTGCTTACAACGTTAGGAGGTGATCTTGTGAGAAATATCATGAGGCTCGGGGATGTAGCAAGCTATGTAAATGGATTCCCATTTAAGCCCTCAGATTGGTCGGATATGGGAGTGCCTATTATTCGTATTCAGGATTTGACGGGGAATGGGTATCAAATGAATCGGTTCGACGGGAAATATGATGCTAAATATGAAGTTCGAGCAGGGGATGTTTTGATATCTTGGTCTGCCAGCCTCGGCGTATACGTATGGAAATTGGAAACTGCTGTGCTGAATCAACACATATTTAAGGTGCGATTTGATAAGGTGGATGTTGATAAAGATTTCTTCGTGTATCAAGTAGAATGTTTGCTGAAAAAGGCAGCGAGGCAGGCGCATGGAGCGACAATGCGCCATCTGACAAAGCCAGTGTTTGACGGGCTGCCGTTTTACTTGCCGCCTAAAGAGGAACAGAAGCGGATCGCGGTGCAGCTGAATGCGATTACCCATCTCATCTCCCTTCGACATCGGCAGGCGGAGAAACTGGATGAGCTCGTCGAAGCCCGCTTCGTCGAGATGTTTGGGGATCCTGTGCGGAATACAAAACATTGGGAGAAGGCTTCTCTTCTAGTTCTCGGAAGTTGCAAAAATGGAATGAGCTTTCACGCTAACGAAAGTGGTATAAAACTTCGATGCTTAGGTGTGGGAGATTTTAAGAACTTGAGTTATATAGATGATGTTGAGCAATTGCCATTTGTTTCATTAGCAGAGAAGCCGTCGGCAAATTGTTTTCTGCATGATGGGGATATAGTGTTTGTGCGGTCGAATGGTAACAAAGCTTTAGTTGGGCGGTGCTTACTTGTTTATCCACGTGATACACCGACAATCTATAGTGGCTTTTGTATCAGGTATCGTTTGCTGACAGAAAAGGTTGATCCTATTTATGCATTGCATGTTTTGAAAGCAGAGGGAATAAGACAAAAAATGAGTGGACGGGGTGCAAATATTCAGAATCTCAATCAGAAAATACTGGCGGCGATTGAGATGCCCATTCCACCACTCCCTCTCCAAAATGCCTTCGCTACCTTCGTTCACGAAGTCGATCGCGAGAAGGAACGCATCCAGAGGAGCGCGGCGCTGCTCGAGACGCTCAAACGCTCCCTCATGCAGCAATACTTCGGCTGAAAACCGCAAAAATCCCTTCTGAGGAAGGGGTTCTGGGGACAACGCCCCCCCCTTCCCGATGGGAAGGGGCTGACGATATGAGCATGAGGCTATGCAGCACTCGTGTAAGATTCTACGGAAGATGGAACTTTTTCTCAAGCGGTCTTGCCGCAAAAGAGGTATGATAAAGGAAAGGTTCACGTAGTCAAGAGAGGAGTCAGGCGATGGGGAATTTCGATTTCTTAGAGAAGGATCCGACTTACGGTATGTTTGCGAAGTCGGCGGAGAAGGCGGAGGGGCTTTGCCGCTCGCATCCTTCGCTCTCGGCGCTCCTTTCGCGCAAGACGTTGGAGCTTGCGGTGAAGTGGGTTTATCAGGTGGAGGGGATCGAGGTCCCACGGCAGGCGAATCTGCAGTCGCTCCTGCATCATCCGGATTTCCGCGATCTGATGGATCATGAGCCGTGGTATCGGTTGCAGTTCATCGTGAAGATGGGAAATCTTTCGGCGCATGAGGAGCGGGAGATTTCTTTCGAGCAGGCGGCAGAGGCGCTGCGAAATCTTTTCGATTTCCTTCTGTGGATTGATTATTGCTATGGGCGTTCCTATGAGGAGCGGGTCTTTTCGCTGTCTCGCATACCGGAGGCGCATGAGGCGGTGAATGAGAAGCGGATTCGTGAGCAGGCGCGGCTTCTGGAGCAGCAGGGGGCGGAGAAGGAGCGGCTGGCAGCGGAGCTTGCAAAGGTGCAGGCGGAGCTTCGCGCGATGAAGGCGGCGAGTGAGGAAAATCAGGAGAAGCGCACGTATTCACTTCGCCCGATCACGGAGCTGTCGACGCGGCAGATGTATATCGATGTGGATCTTCAGCTCGCTGGCTGGCAGCTTTCTGGTTCGCGGGCGAATGTGGCAGCCGAGCTCCCTGTCCGCGATATGAATGGTGTCCCGGGGGCTGTGGGGAAGGCGGATTATGTGCTTTTCGGGAAGGATGGAAGGCCGCTCGCGGTGGTGGAGGCGAAGCGGACGAGCCGGGATGCAAAGGCGGGGGCGCAGCAGGCCAAGCTCTATGCGGATGCATTGGAAAAGATGTATGGTGCGCGGCCTTTCATTTTCCTGACGAATGGGTTTGAGACGCATTTCTGGGATGATGTGCATGGGACGCCGCGGCAGGTGAGCGGGATCTTCGGTGAGGAGGACCTGGCGCGGCTGATGCAGCGGCGGTTGGAGGAGCCAAAGCCGCTGTCGTCGATCCCGATCGATGACAGGATCACGAATCGCGCGTACCAGAAGGAGGCGATCCGTGCGACGCTTTCGGAAATCGAGCGAGGCAGGAGGAAGCATCTCCTGGTGATGGCGACGGGGACGGGGAAGACGCGCACGGCGGCGTCGCTGGTGGATGTGCTTTTGCGCGGCAATCGGATCACGCGGGTGCTTTTTCTGGCGGATCGGACGGCTCTGGTGTCGCAGGCGAAGGAGGCTTTCAAGGCGTATCTTCCGGAGATGTCGCTGTGCAATCTGTGCAGCAATAAGGAGGATGCGAATGCGCGTATCGTCTTCTCGACGTATCCGACGATGCTGAATGCTATCGATGGGCGGCGGACGGAGACGGGCGCGCGGCTTTTCACGCCGGCGCATTTCGATCTCATCATCATCGATGAGAGCCATCGGAGCATTTTCAAAAAGTATCGGACGATTTTTGATTATTTCGATGCGATTCTGGTGGGGCTCACGGCGACGCCGAAGACGGATGTGGATCGGAATACGTATGATTTCTTCGAGAGAAAGCTGGGAGTACCGACGTATGCCTATAGTTATGAGGAGGCGGTCACAGCGCATTTCCTCGTGCCGTATAAGAATTATGAAGTGAAGACGCTTTTCTTGCATGAGGGAATCACGTATGATAAGCTCACGCCGGAGGATCGGGAGCGGTATGAGGAGGATTTCATCGAGGATGATGGGAGTCTCCCCACGTATGTATCGGAGTCGAAGATAAATCGGAAGGTCTTCAACCGGGATACGGTGCGGACGGTCATTGAGCGGTTGATGGAGAAGGGCATCAAGGTCTCTGGTGGGGATCGTCTGGGGAAGACGATCATTTTCGCGGAGAATAAAAAGCACGCGCAGTTCATTGTGGACTGTTTTGATGAAATGTATCCAGAGTACCATGGGAATTTCGCACGTCGCATCGTCTGTGATGATTCGTATGCGGAGACGTTGATCGCAGATTTCAAGAATCCTGATAAGGATCCGATCATCGCGGTGTCGGTGGATATGATGGATACGGGTATCGATGTGCCGGAGTGCGTGAATCTGGTTTTTTTCAAGAAGGTGCGCTCGAAGACGAAATTCTGGCAGATGATCGGCCGCGGGACACGTCTCGCGCCGGATCTTGTCGTGACGGATGGCGAGGGGGAGCATGTGGGGAAGCGGTATTTCCTCATTTTTGACTATGGGGGGAATTTTGATTTTTTCCGCGAGCAACAGGAGCCTGTAAAGGAAACGGCGGTGAAGAGTCTGTCGGAGAATCTTTTCGAGAAGCGTGTGCGTCTTATCCGTGCGCTGGAGGGGAGTGAGTTCTCAGGAGAGGGCTACCGGTCCTGGCGGGCGACGCTCGTGAAGACGGTGCAGCATGAAGTGGCGGCCCTGAAGACGGAGCTTGTGGCGGTGCGGCTGCATTTATCGGCGGTGGAAACGTATAAGAAGGAGGAGGCGTATCAGGCGCTTTCCGATGAGGATGTGAAGGAGCTGGTGAAAGAGCTTGCCCCGCTCGTCACAGATAAGGAGATGGATGAGGCGGCGAAGCGTTTCGATATTTTCATGTATGGCATGATGCTGACCTTCCTCACGGACCGGAAAGCCTATGAGCGGGCGCGGGAAAGTCTGAAACAGACGGTGCATGCGTTATCGGGGAAAAACGGCATCCAGGCGGTGCGAGATGCACAGCCGCTCATGGAGGAAATCCAAAGTCCCACGTTCTTCCCTTTGATAGATTTGCTGAAGATGGAGGAGGTCCGCATGGGGTTGCGGGATCTCATGCAGTATCTCGAGGAACGCGGCTCGGGACATTATATCGTCACGACATTGCATGATCCAGTCGTCACCGAAGGCTTGGGCGAGCCGCTTGCTGAAGAGCCGCTCGAAGACTACCGGAAAAAGGTGGAGGGGTATTTCACTGACCATGCAGATGATGTGCCAGCGGTCAGAAAGCTCGTACACAATGAGCCTTTGACCAGTGAAGACTATGCGGCACTCGAGCGCATCTTCGAAGTCGAGCTCGGTACGCCTGAAGCCTATCGGGCGGCGTATGCGACAAAGCCCTTCGGCCTTGTGGTACGGGGAATCGCGAAGCTCGATCCACAGGCAGCGGAGCAGGCCTTCTCTTCTTTTATTAATGATTACAGTTTGAACGAGAAGCAGATCGCTTTTGTCAGGCAGGTCATCAATTTCCTTACGGTCAATGGATATATTGATAGTCCGGCTCGCCTCATGAGTGCACCTTTTGACAGGTACAGCTGCGGGGATATCTTCAGTACGGCGCAACTTGTGGATCTCAGCCATGTGGTGAATACCATCCGGGATAATGCGGTGAGGATCGTGGACGGTGGGAAATAAGGGATCAGCGTTTCCCTAGTTACAAGTCACTAGTCACTTGAAGCTCATAATTCCAGACCACGAATCCCTGCTTTCAAACTTCAGTGGGGGGCGGGGTGCATGATTCATATAGCGCCCGCCCCTTTAAAAAATAATCTGCTACGCTATGCGTCATCCGGACTAGAAGGGTAAGCCATCAAAAAAAGCCCCTTTGGCAGGGGCTTTTTTTGATGGCTTGTTTTCTCCTTTGGTGGGTCGGGGCTTTATGGGCGGTGAGGTTTACCGGCGGTGGGTACTCACAGGGCGAGGCGGTAGATCTCTTCGAGGTCTTTGGCGGAGAGGCTGGTGAAGCCGTGGAGAAGACCGTCTTTGGCGCCCTTCCATGCAATGGTCTTTTCGGCCATTTCGGCAAAGCGGGTGTCGTCGATGCCGATCTCTGTGAGGGTGGTCGGGAGGCGGAGCTGTTTCTTGAAGTATTTCCGCAGGCGTTTGATGCCTTTCTGTGCGATCTTGAGGGTGTCCTTGCCTTTGGGGGAGACGCCCATGACGCTTACGGCAAAGCGGGCGATGCGGGGGGCGGTGGTTTCGTCCAGGACGTAGGTGAGGAAGGCGGGGGTGAGGATGGCGAGGCCGAGGCCGTGGGTGATGTCGTAGTGGGCGGAGAGTTCGTGCTCGATGCCGTGGCAGGTCCAGGAGACGGAATGGCCGCTGTCGATGAAGTCGTTGATGGCCCAGGAGGCGGTCCAGAGGAGGTTTGCACGGGCATCTTCATTGGCGGGGTCGGCCATGGCGATGGGGGTGTCTTTCATGACGGAGCGCATCATGGCTTCCATGTAGGCTTCGGTGGCGGGGAAGGTCTCTTCTTTCTGGAAGTAGACTTCCATGATGTGGGAGAGGATGTCGGCGGAGCCGCAGGCGGTCTGATAGGCGGGGACGGTGTAGGTGTTTTCGGGGCAGAGGAAGGAGACGGAGGGGCGGAAGGCCTGGGCGGTCCATCCGTATTTTTCTTCGGTCTCGGGGTTGGTGATGACGGCGCTGGCATTCATTTCGGAGCCGGTCGCGGCGATGGTGGGGATGGTGATGAGGGGGAGGGCGGTGTCGATGGCGGCGCGGTTTCGGATGAGGTCCCAGGGGTCGGCGTCGTAGGGGGCGCTGCCTGCGATGACTTTGGCGGTGTCGAGGACGGAGCCTCCGCCGAGGGCGAGGATGAGGTCCAGGCGTTTTTCGCGCACGAGGCGGATGCCTTCGCGGACGAGGCCGATCTCAGGATTTGGCTTGACGCCGGAGAGGCCGTAGCAGTCGACATTGGCTTTGCTGATTTCTGCGAGGACTTTGTCGAAGAGGCCGCTCTTTTTGGCGGAGCTGCCACCGGTGATGAGGAGGACGCGGCTGCCGAGGCGGCTGATCTCTTCGGGAAGGTGGGCGAGCATGTCGTTTCCGAAGTAGACTTTGGTGGGGTTATGGTAGATGAAATCGTGGGTCATGGGGGTGCCTTTCTTGTCATGGGTGACTAGGGAAATGCTGATTGAATCATTTTTCTTTAAACTGGTTTGGTGGGTTCTATGGGTTCATAGGGTTCAACGGGGTAGGTGTTCCTTTCACTTTTTCGGCAGACTTGGATTCCTTGTCTCGGCGATCCATTTTGTGAAATCTTCGGGGGAGATGCCGAGGCGTGCTTCTGCCCAGGGTTTCCATTTTTCGGATTTTTTACGCGCGGCAAGGATGTCTTCCATGGAGGTGCCGGTGTGCTGCTCTAAGAGGTAGGCGAGGCGGAGCCAGTGGTTCGGGTAGCCGTCTTGCAGCAGGGGGATGGCGCGGTCTTCGGGGATGCCGTAGAAGCGGTGAAGGCGGCGGGCGCGATGGCGCAGGAGGCGTTCTTCGTAGAGCGCAGCGGTGAGACCTAGCTTTTTCTGGATGCGTCCCCATGGGTCATCTTTCCGCATGTCGAGGATGGTATCGATGGGGACTTCGGCGAGGATGGAGAGAAGGGCGGCTTTGTCGATTTCAAGGAAACGGAGGCCGCTTGAGAGAAGGGTTTCTGCTTTGTCTTGGGGGATTTCGTACTTGTAGTGGATGCTTCGGATCTGGTCGTCTAATGTGGGTTCGCTGCGTTTCATCGGGGGTTCCTTTCGTGCAATGCATGGTTTTCTCTATTGTAGCATAGATGAGGGGCTCGGGGTTCGGGGGCGTGTTGTCCTTTGATTGAGCGACAGAGGGGGAGCAGGTTCTATAGGTTCAATAGGTTCAAGAGGTTCGACGGGGGTGGTGCGGCGCATAAAAATAGGGAAGCGCCGCGGAGTTTTAGAATATAGGGTATTCTCGTATCGCCAGCCCCCCTTGCGGGGAATGCTATTAAGTTAAGGAAATCGTTAGCTACGTAACGTCTTGCTTCCCCCTTCGGGGGAAGTGCCGAAGGC
>ERZ1034973.2137-NODE-2137-length-10267-cov-5.552977_pt1 | contig 10267 bp, 7 predicted proteins | sample MGYA00520686_ERZ1034973 | MGnify/ENA primary metagenome ERZ1034973 (study PRJEB33766, sample SAMN09781775) | gut metagenome | biome: gut microbiome | host: Homo sapiens | place: Madagascar | study: EMG produced TPA metagenomics assembly of the PRJNA485056 data... | reverse complement strand
CCCCTCGTCAGAAGGCTTAGCTATAATACCCCGCATCGGGGGGATTGCAAGGGGGGAATTGTAACTTTTTTCAATTTTGCTTCACTTTTTTTCAAAACACCAGGTCAGAAGAATGCCGTTCGCCTTAAGTTGTGTGCATTTACACATACCTGACACTCTATAGGTTTATCATTGTTACAGGCTTGTATAAGAAAGAAGGCGACCGTATGCCTTATGAAGTCGGCGAATACGTCATCTATTCATCTCTGGGAATCTGCCAAGTAATACAAAACGATGCCCATGTTTCTCTTGCTGGAGACGAAAACGAGCTCTATTACATACTTGCTCCGATAGAGAAACGCCTTGGAAAAGCCTATGTACCTCATTCGCGCAGTGCCGAATTGCGGCATACCCTTAATAAAGAAGAGGCTTTGCATTCGCTGGACATGGTTTTCGACCTTGAACCAGACACGTTCCAAGACACGAACTCGCATTTGGTCCAAGAACATTTCCGTGAGTTGATCCGCTCCAACGACTTTCTTTCACTATTGCTGGTTTGCAAATCAATGCATACGCGCATACAGGAGCAGGAAAGCAAGAAGCACGGAGCTTCATTGACCTATAAGAAGTTGCTCAACGACGCACAGAGGCGTATTTATGGTGAACTATCTATTGTGCTCGATATGGAGATAGAAGAGGTGCCTTCTTTTATAAGAGACTATTCCCTTCAGCATGAGAGTCGTTCGAAGTAAGATTCTTGCTCCTTGTCGTGCACGCGTTGAAACAGCGCTGACACCTTTTACTTGTAAATCGCAAAAGAGCCCCTTGATGCATTCCAAGGAGCTCTTTTTTCTTTCCCGTAATCCTCAGGGGCAGTGGGAAGATTCAAACATTAATTATGTAAGGTTGCCTCGCTTGATCTTTTCCAATCAGAGCGGACAGCATCCGGCTCCGACTGAAGCATCGTTCCTCCTGAAGCTACAGCTCCAATCGGGATTCGATCGCCCTGCCAAGAGTGACCTCATCCGCAAATTCGAGGTCACCGCCAACAGGCAAGCCGCTTGCCAAACGAGACACCTTTACGCCCAAGGGCTTGATAAGGCGTGCAAGATAACTGGCCGTTGTTTCGCCTTCAATGTTTGGGTTCGTTGCCAAGATGACTTCCTTAATTGAGTCATCGGTAAGGCGGGCCATCAACTCGGCAATATGAAGACGCTCTGGACCGATACCCTCAAGCGGCGAAAGGGCACCGCCAAGCACATGGTACACGCCAGAAAACGTGCCCGTTCGCTCTATTGGCGGGATATCTCGCGGCTCCGATACCACACAGACAATGGAATGGTCTCGCCTTTCGGAAGAGCAGATATCGCAAAGATCGTCTTGAGCGTAATTGAAGCATCGAGAGCAAAAATGGACAGTGTCCTTCACTTCGATAATGGAATTGGCCAAGCGAAGGGCATCCGCCTTTTCCTCGTTCAAAATCCAATACGCAATTCGTTGGGCGGATTTAGGACCCACCCCAGGAAGGCGCTCGAGTTCGTCAAGCAGCTTCTGTATTGCCGATGAAGCGTTCACGGAATTGCAATTACCTCATACCTGGGATGTTGAGGCCACCGGTAACGGAGCTCATGCGGGCGCTACCCATCTGGTCAACGCCGCGAAGTGCTTCGTTGACAGCCGCACATACCATGTCCTGAAGCATTTCAACATCTTCAGGATCAACCACATCGGGATTAATGGTGATGGACTCGATGGATTTGTCACCACGAGCAACAGCAGTTACCATGCCGCCACCTGCAGTGCCCTCAAACGTCATTTCAGCGATTTCCTGCTGAGCCTTCTGCAATTCTTTCTGCATCTTCTGCGCCTGGCGCATCATCTGCTGCATATTCATTCCCATGATTCTCCTTTGTTAGGGGTTGGGCGTTTCGTCTTAACTGGCCAAAATGACCGCACTTCTTTGCATTGTACCGAAAGGCTGGCGCTATTCGGGAAGCTCCTCAAACTTTATCCCCTCGCCGAAACTCTGAGTGAGGATGCTCTTGATCCGTTCCGTCTCGTTTTGGCCAGATACGGATGAATCAGGCGCAGCGGCATTGGGGGCACCGCTGGTCCGAGAGGGCGCAACGATTGTCGGCGCTGCCGCTTGGGAGGAACCCGCAGACGCCGAAACCGGCTCAACAGTAGGCTGCGCATAAGAAACGGGTGCCGTGAACTGCTGGCTTGATGAAGCCCCATATTGCTGAGCATAGGGATCTTCGCCATATTCGGCAGAGACACTTGCCCCATACACATCAAGGGGAACCCGGTCGTCATACGGTTCGGAATCGGCGGATACCGGAGACGCTGCCGCAGGAACCTGCTGCGCCGCCGCATAGGGCCTTGGCATAGGCTGTATCTGAGATTCGGGCAACGGAGAGGAAGCCACGCTATCCCCCATTTGCCGAGAAGCAGAGGGAGCCGCGTAAGAAGCGGCATTTTGAGTTACTGGTTGCGGGGCCGTCGCCTGGTTTGCCTTTGCTGCCGCTTGCGCCGCGCGCACTGCGGCGACCGCCTTGGCGGCATAAGGGTTCGTGGCGGCTTGCGCTACGGTATTCGATTGGGGCGCCGTTCCGGATTGAACGCTCGCGGGCTGTGCAGCAACGAACGTAGCCGATGGATTGCCGCCGGCTAACGCCAAACGATACGGCACATTTCCGCCCGCAACCGTTTGAATGGTTTTGGCAAGCAGCTCTTGAACTTCAGCTTTTTGAGCCGCGTTAAATGCGAAAGCGCTATCTTTTCCGAATTCGACCACAATCCCCTGGCCATTTGCCTCGGCGGAAACCTTGGCATTCATGAACAGAACACCACGCGCAGGATTAACCTTCCTGAGGGAAGCGGTGACTGAATGCCACAGACGCTGCACGGCAGCAGGGTTGGACAAGTCGACCTGAGCGGTAAGCGTTGTTGCCTGGTGCGGTTGGGCCGCCTCAGAGACCGAGGGGAAAGATCCAGCAGGCTGAGCAGCGGGGGCAGCAGCCGATGCTTGTGACGTCGACTGAACAGCAGGCACCGATGCCTGCGGCGTCGACTGGGCAGCAGGCGCTGATGCTTGCGGTACCGAAGGAACAACAGGCGCCGATGCCTGCGGCGGCAGCTGAGCAGCAGGCTGAGAAACGGGAGCCTGGGAACGAGCGGCATTTTGACCAAGCGAGACCTGCGCTGCAGGAATTTGGGACGACTGAGCGGCAGAAACAGGCTGGTCAAAAGAGCCACCCGACGCAGGCGCCGAAACAGAAGGCGCATGCACTGCAGGCTGGGCAGATGCAGCTATGTATTGCGGAGTACTGCTGCCAGCACGAGCCGATGCCACAGGAGAAGCTTCGACGGAAGCAGAACCATTCCCCAATGCCGACAAGCGTCGCTCCAGCTCTTCGACCCGTTCCGCCAAGGCCTCGAGTGTAAGATCCGATTCGGGGCGAACCATACGAGTAAGAGCGATCTCGAACGTTAGGCGAGGATTGCTCGAAACGCGCAGCTCCTTCGACACATCACCTAAAAGGACAAGCATGCGACTAAGGCGATCTTGGCCAAAGAGCTTCAGCTCCTCGATCATTACCGCGCGCATCGATTCGCTGATTTGCAGCTCCACATCAAGGCCCGCCATAGACATCAGGTACAACGTGCGCACATGCCCTGCCAAATCATGGACAAACTGGGCAAGGTCGGCGCCAGTTTCCACGTACTGAGCGACCCAGTTGAAACATGCTGCCGCATCCCTGCGACCGATTGCCCCTACTATTTCAGAGAGATCGGCGTTATCAAGCGAACCCAGAAGGTTTTGCGCCCCTTCGAGCGTCGCCTTGCCTCCGCAATACGCAATGAGCTGCTCAAGCGAAGTGAGGGCGTTGCGCATTCCGCCCTCGGCGCGATGCGCAATAAGATCAAGCGCTTCGGCCTCGAACTCGACACCCTCTTCGGCGCACACAGCACCAAGGCGCGCCACGATGGATTCGATCGATATGCGATGGAAATCGAAGCGCTGGCACCGCGAGAGAATGGTTTCAGGAACCTTCTGCGGATCGGTGGTGCAGAGAATGAAAACAACATGGCTCGGTGGCTCTTCGATAGTCTTAAGAAGAGCATTGAAGGCCGCCGTCGAGAGCATGTGCACCTCGTCGATGATGTAGACCTTCCACGCGCCACGAGTCGGCGCATAGCTTACACGGCTAATGATTTCCTCGCGCACATTTTCAACACCCGTACGACTTGCGGCGTCCAACTCGTACACGTCGGGATGCGTGCCTTGGGCAATAGCCCGGCATTCCTCGCAGGTGCCATCGGGTTCAATGGTGGGGCCCTTTTCGCACATCAGGGCTTTGGCAAGAATGCGAGCTGTAGTTGTTTTACCGGTGCCGCGCGGACCGCAGAACAAATAGGCATGCGAGACCTTATCCTGCTCGATTGCGTTTTTCAGCGTACGCTCGATATGCTCCTGCCCCACGACATCAGCAAACGTGGACGGACGATATTTGCGATACAGCGCCTCCATGCAGAGCCTCCTTCGCGGATAGCCAAGCCTCCGCTTCACATCCGCATAAGCGGAATTTTGCAATATGCCCTACTAATACGGGGCATATGGGATGTTATAGTGCCTTACCGATTTTAACGGGCATCCTCTTCGGAGCGAGCATGTTTTGCGCGAGCAATGCGCTCGGCATCAACCGCCGCCTCAACCTCGAAATCGCGTTTGCCGCTTTTTCGGGAAGAAATTGCCGCCTTAACGGCACCGATAAAGGCAGGCGCCACAGAAACGGCTACGATTCCCAGCACGATGACTTCGAAATGCTCCTGCACGAAGGGTACGCCACCAAAGAAGAAACCCACCAACACAAACAGCGAAACCCACGAAATGCCACCCACGCAATTGAACAGCGTGAACTTGCCGAAGTTCATATGCCCCGTGCCGGCAATAAAAGGAGCAAAGGTACGGAAGAATGGCATAAAGCGTGTGATGACGATAGTGAGCCCACCGTACTTTTCGAAAAAGTGATCGAGCTTCGCCATACGCTCAGGCGTAAGAGCCTTGATCTTGCCCGAGTCGATAATGCGGGCGCCGAAGAAGCGGGCGATCCAATAGTTGGAGGTGTTGCCCAGAATAGCCGCAGCGTAAAACACCAAGAGCGTTGCACCAAGGTTCAAGCCACCGCCATCGGCAGAGAACACACCCGCCGCGAACAAAAGGGAATCACCGGGAAGGAAGGGGAAGAATACCAAACCCGTTTCAATGAACACGATGAGAAACAGAGGGGTGTACACCCAAACCGCACCCAGCGTTACGATCCAGCCAGCAATTGCGCCACGCGGATCGTGAAGCAAGCCCAGAATAAAGTTGATGATTTCCATGCGATCCTTCGTCTTGGTTGTTGCAAATGTGCCCATATACACGTTTCGCCGATCAAATTGATCGGCGAAACCGAGTATCCCGAAAAGGCCCGGGCGCTCGTCAGAGGCCCCTTATGGCTGCTTCCTCCCGGACCTGACCAGGTTCAGAACTTGGCGCCGCCCAAGCCCTTTCGGGATACTTCAACAGTGGTTAGTATAACCCACACAATGCCGCTGCCTTCCAGCAGGGGCTTTGACCATCAAATGCGCACAGGTTCATTGCCTTGTGTTCTCGAAGTGGCGCCACGCCTTTTTGATAGAGGCGATTCCATAGAGGCTACCGCAGAAGCAAATGGGCAGGCTATCCCCAGAAAACCCAAGGGCATATTCTACCGCGCTATGAGGCGTTGGAGCAGCCACCACTTCTACCGGATGGCTTCCCACAGCGATCTGAACCGCGTCCGCCAAATCGGATTCCGAAAGCGCACGGGGGTTATCGGGTCGGTAACATACGAACGCCTTGGCTAACGGAACCAGCAGCTTCAGCATTTCTGCATAGTCTTTGTCGGCCATGACGCCCATGCAAAATACCACACTTCCCTGGTCATAACGAGATGCAAGCTCGGAGCTAAGCGCGCGTATGGCATGGATATTGTGAGCGCCATCTATAAGAACGTCGGGGTTGTGACGCAGAAACTCGAAACGACCCGCCCATGAAGCGCGGGACAGGCCGCTTCGCATCGCTTGCTCGCTGATACCCCAGCCACGCTGGGCAAGCACCTTGCACGCTTCCAAAGCAACCGCTGCATTGATGCGCTGGAACGATCCTTGCAGCTTAACAGACAGATGATCGAACTCACCATACGAGAAATCAGAGGTGTTGCCCGCAATAGACGAAGCATCGACGTAGCGAATAGACGTTGCACAACGATCCGCTTCTTCGCCCAGGCGACGCCGGGCCTCTTGCTCTTGGGGCGCGCTCACTGCGGGGGTACCCGATTTCAAAATACCCGCTTTCTCGCCCGCAATCTGATAGAGCGTACTTCCCAGAAGCGCGCAATGATCATACGAAATGGGGGCAAACACACAAACCTCAACTGTGCGGATAACGTTGGTCGAGTCAAGCCTTCCGCCCAAGCCGACCTCTGCAACAACAATGTCGCACTTCTCTTCAGCAAAATACGTAAATGCTACGGCAGTCATAAGCTCGAACTCGGTTGGGTGACTAGCCATGGCCTCTGCCGCGTCCTTTACCCTCAGAGTCACCTCCGAAAGACGTTGCAGGGAGATGTTTTCGCCATTAATGCGAATACGCTCCTCGAAACGCTCGATATAGGGGCTGGTAAACAAACCCACTTTATAGCCCGACTCTTTCAGGATGCTTGAAATGAACGAGCAGGTTGAGCCTTTGCCGTTAGTGCCTGCAACATGAACAAAGCGAAGGTTATCCTGCGGATTGCCCAATTTTGCCAACAGCTCTTCGATCCTCTCGAGCCCTAAGCTCATGCTTCGCCAGCGCGGTTCATTGATATAAGCGACTGGATCAAACATGGCTGGTCCAGTCTTTGCCAACTACCACCTGGATATTGGTGGAGAGATTGTAGTACACGCCTGCAGCAACAGCACGCCCTGTTCCGAGATCCTGGACGATAGCCTCGGCTGCCAGTTTGTCGTCGTCGGACCGATAGATTACCAAGGTTTCGTCATATACGAACGATTCTGCGTTACCCGTATCTTTGATGGTGTAGCCAGCGTTGGTAAGAACTTGAGCCGCTTGCGCACTGTAACCATCAGCACCAGCGCCATTCAAGACGACGATGGAAACCGAGGCTTTGTTAACCCCGCTGGTGTCAACGGAGGTATCCATATTCTGACCGCTCTTGAACTGATCGCAAATCTGGGAGAACGAAGAGGACGCTACCGACCAGGACACTTTGTCGCCCGAAACGGACTGGCTTCCCGGCACCGTGTTCGAATAGAACGTCGCATTGGGGAACAACGAGGCAATCTTGCCGATTTCGTCGTAGCTCATGTCCGTTTTTATCTTGCCTGCGATGTCGTCGGCACTCATGGCAAAATCAAGGCCGCCCTTGTCTTCAAGAGCCTGCACAAATGCGGTAAATACCTGATTCTGAACATTGGCGCGCTGACCGTATCCATCGGTGTAGTTCTTAGCGCTCACGTAAACCAAGGCCTGCTCTCCATTTAAGGTCTGCTGACCGGGGTCAAGCACTGCGGTTCCCACCGTTGGATCGTCGACATATTGTTCTACATTGATGTTCAGCCCGCCAAGGGAATCAATGAGCGAGGCAAAGTCTTCGCCCGTGATCCTTACATAGTGGTTGATATCCTGACCAATAAGCGAAGAGACCTGCTTTACCAGTTCACCCTCGTCCTTGATATGGGGAGCATCTCGCAGCATGGTTCCCTTTGTATCAATGTCTGAATAGGTGGCGGTTATGTTGCTGGGTATATTCAACAACGACACCGTATTATTCTGGGAATCCACGCGCAGAACAGCTAAGTAACTGGCACACTCGTTTTCGCCGCTTCCACTGAGACCAGCCAACAGCGTATACGTGGGCTCATCGTTCTTTGCGGAAACGAGCGCACTGGATACACTGCTGTCATCAAGCGCCATCGAAGAAGAAAGCGAATTGCGATAGGCGCATGTACCGAGGTTCAACGCGATAACCACAATCAAAATGATGCCAATGATCAACGTGATACGGCTTACATTGTCGCGGTGACGCATAAAGCTTTCGGTTCGCGACTGCCCCACTTTTCGACGTGATGTACGTTCGTCAACCGAACGGGATTGGATATGAATCTGACGCACTTCGCCAGTTCGACGACCCGGCACCGCTGAGGTGCGAGAGCGGCGCGAATGGGCGGAGGTTCGGCGCTGAGCCTGAGGTCCGCGAGAACCGGACGCGTGCGATCCAATTACCGAGGAAGACCAGTCGGCCTTATTTCGAGACGAGAGACGGCGGCGACCTGAGCCGCCACTATGCATTCCTCTATTGTTCCTTGCTGCCATCGCGCCTACCTACAGCGTTACACGATCAACATTTGCACCGATAGCACGCAACTTGCCAACGTAGTCTTCGTAGCCGCGATCGATATGGCGGATGTCGTGCACTACCGTTTCGCCCTCAGCTGCAAGGCCGGCAATTACCAGAGCGGCGCCGCCACGCAAGTCGGGCGAAGAAACGGGAGCGCCCTCAAGCTTGCTAACGCCCTGAACCAGAGCATGATGGCCCTCGACCGTGATACGGGACCCCATGCGGTTGAGCTCACTGGCAAACATAAAGCGATTCTCAAAGATATTTTCAGAGATAACGGAATTGCCTTCCGCAAAAGAAGCCAAAAGCATGAACTGAGCCTGAAGATCGGTGGGGAATCCGGGATGAGGAAGCGTCTGAATGTCGGTAGCACGCAAAGGCTGGGTGCGCGATACGGTAACAGAGTCTTCCGTGGTGGAAATATCGCAGCCCATATGCTCAAGCTTCATAAGCGCCATACGCAAATAAGCCGGATCGATTCCCTTAACCGTAACAGGGCCACCGAGCAGGGCACCCGCCGTAAGGAACGTGCCTGCTTCGATGCGGTCGCCCACCGTAGTGTGCTCGCATGGATGCATTTCGGAAAGAGCAACACCCTTTACCGTAATGGTTGGCGTGCCCGCGCCCTCCACATGAGCGCCCATGGCATTCAGCATATTGGCTAGATCGACGATTTCTGGCTCACGCGCGGCATTGTCGATAACCGAAGTGCCCGGAGCAACAACAGAGGCCATAAGCATATTTTCGGTTGCACCAACACTCGGAAACTCGAGCAGCACATCAGCCGAATGTAGGCCATTTGGAGTGGAAGCATAAAGGTAGCCGTGGCTGTTTTCGAATTCTACGCCCATAGCTTCGAGCACCTTAAGGTGCATGTCGATTTTACGGGCACCGATTTTACAACCACCAGGCATCGCAACGCGTGCGCAGCCAAAGCGACCCACAAGCGGGCCCAACACAGAAATGCTAGCGCGCATCTTCGAAACAAGCTCATAGGGCGTGTCGTGGCCTTCGGCATGTTCGGTATCGATGATAAGCGAATGACCATCCCATTCAACCGTTGCGCCCAGGCTGCGAATCACGTCGTTCATGATCTCGATATCGGAGATATGGGGAATATTGTGGAGCGTGCTCTTGCCCTGGCCCAGCATTGTTGCCGCAATAAGCTTCAACGCAGAATTCTTAGCGCCGCTGATCTGCACCGTACCTGAAACGTTTTCGGTTTCACGCGCAATAATTACTTCTTCGGACATATCTCATGCACCCAATCTACTTGATGCGGATTCTTCATACTCATGCCAAATCGAAACTAGGCATGCCTATTCTATTTATAGCCCTATTATGCAGACAAGCCCTTCCAGAGAAGGGTTTTACCCCAAATCTCTGGAAGGGCTTGCAAAAAAGCGTTGTTAAGTTCGCTTACTCGCCCAGCATGAAGCGGGTGAAGGAAACGATCTCGATGGTGGTGCCAAGAGCCTTGGCAACCTCAGCCGTGTAATCGTTTACAGACTGATCGGGGTTCTTAACGAAAGCCTGCTCGGTGAGGCAGTTCTCCTTGTAGAACTTCTCCATACGACCGGTAGCGATCTTTTCCTGGATGTTCTCGGGCTTGCCGGATTCAGCAGCCTGTGCCTTGTAGATGCTCATCTCGTGCTCTACAACTGCGGGATCTACCGATTCGCGAGTTGCGGAAACGGGGCTTGCAGCAGCAACCTGCATAGCAACGTCGCGACCATACTTCTTGAAATCGTCGTTGGTTGCAAAGGAAGCGTCGCCCAGCTTGAACTCGACCAGAACGCCGATCTTGCCGCCGCCATGAATGTAGGAAGCGACAGCGCCTTCGGGCTGCTCAGCGA
>ERZ1034973.2128-NODE-2128-length-10291-cov-5.342810_pt1 | contig 10291 bp, 9 predicted proteins | sample MGYA00520686_ERZ1034973 | MGnify/ENA primary metagenome ERZ1034973 (study PRJEB33766, sample SAMN09781775) | gut metagenome | biome: gut microbiome | host: Homo sapiens | place: Madagascar | study: EMG produced TPA metagenomics assembly of the PRJNA485056 data... | reverse complement strand
TATATACTTTTTAATTTTATGGACAAACATATTTAATACGGAAACCAAAAACTTTTTATCCATTGAACTAGAAAGACAAAGTATCATAGCTTTAATCTGTTTTTCTGCAGCATCCGCTCTATTTGTTTAAAACTCAGTGTTAGCCTCTTTGCAGTCTTCGCAAAAAACATACTTAAAGGCAAAATCATTTAATAAATTGGCATATCTCATACGCACCTCTTTTCTAGTAGGAGTTTTCCTGCATACTTATATACGAAAAAAATTAGAGTTTTTTTAAGGTATTTCTAAATTGGGGGATATTAAGTACATCCTCTTTATTTATGGGATATTCACGCTTTATTGCTATTATCAAATATGGTAAAATATGAATATAAGTATGCGTAGAGTCATATTTTTTAAGGTAATTTATTTTCCATGGCTACAACGGATGAATTGATAAAACAATTAAGAGATAGGGCTAAATCAGGCAAAAGAGGATCTAAAACTGCTGCGAAAGCCTTTGTAAAGGATGCTAAGCCTTTGACCGCTGAATTATGTGGCATTGAAGTCAAGTGTCCTAAATGCGGTTCTGACAATTATGTCAAAGATGGTGATGGAAGTGTATTGTTTGATAAGTTATTTAAACCGCTTCACAGAAAGAAATGGTCAAGAGCTGAGCAGGTAAACAACATCACATATGATCAGGTAGAAAAAGAAAAGCCTTTCTCTTTCTACAAAGACAAGATCCAGAAGATCTTTGACGATGCTGAATTACTTATTGCCTACAATGATCCATTTGATGTCTCTTTCTTGGAAGTTAACGGTATAGACCTTGCTGGCAAGGAACAGTTTGATGTCATGTTGAAATTTAATGAAGTGCTAAAAGATGGAAGAAAGCACAAGTTAACTTATTGTGCTGACTGGTATCGATTCAATTGGCAAGAAGATCAACACACATCATTAAGAGATGTTAAGGCCACTTTGTATTATTTTAATGAGATGGTCAAATAGTCCTAAGATAAATAGACTATAGGCAAAACTTATATAATATATTTGAGAAATAAATCTGAATTTGAAATTCCCTACATCATAGGCATCAGCCTAAATCGGGGCACGAAAAAACCCCGAAACCGTTGTGGTATCGGGGTTTTCCGGTGCAATATCTTTTTTGTGTTATCGAAGGCTATTTCTCCTTCATAAACCGGGAGTCAAGAGGATGACTCTTGGGTTATTTCATTTTGCCCGAAATCTGCCATAATACAGTCAGCCAAAGGGCGACAACTTATGATGACAATGTGGTATTCACCTTCAAGGACAGGAAGGAAGTCACGATATAGGGAATAATATAACAGGCCGCTTTGATTGTTGATTTCCGTCTCGCGGCCTGTTTGTAATGAATGATTATCTACTGTCTTTCGGAAACTGTGGTTTCAGAACAGAATCCTTTAGTGCTATGCTCTTATCTCTGCCCGGATACATGATGTAATAAGGCGGAATCTCGTTTGCTTTTTTCAAGAGCTCTTTTATTAGCTTTGCCTTCCCAAGCCACAGTTTGAGAGGATTGATCTTTGGAAGGTCTTCCTCCGTAATCTTACCCTTCATACCGCCGAATTTCATGACTCTTTCTTTGATATAGCGAAGGTCATATCTGGCAGGATTCACCTCGATGATTTCCTTATCCAGACACGTAAGCATGTAAACTGCCTCCAGCGGTGTGCGGACAGAGGTTTCAATGGTGAACACCACATCACGGGGAACCTCGACATATTGTCCAATGAGAGCGAGATTTGTGCAGTCCTTCGGAATGATCGTCGGGCGGTCGCTTTCCTTGCGAGGCATGAACTGCGAGGTGATATAGGGCATCATACAGGTAGAGATATGGGAATGTGCCAGCACCTCATCCTTCATATCCAACATTCCAAAATGGTACAGCATCTCTTCAATGATCTCATTTCCTGTGCACTCCGCCATAGGCTTTTTGATATAGCTGCCAATACGCTCTCCAAACAGGCCATCTCCCCACAGAACGTCACGGTTCTTCTCCCGCTGATCCGGGAAATAGTCCCTATCATAAATGACCAGCGACATTTCCCAACCGGAATCCATGAAAGTGATTCCGCCGCCCGTACCGCTCTTGCTTCCGGTCATCTTCTCCAATCGTTCAAAAAATTCGGGATAGTCTTCTACGGTGAGGAAAAAACTCATCCATTTGGTCTTGTCGATATGGCTTAAGAACTTATCTGGATTGCCGAACTTTTTATTCCGTGCGGCAAGGTTTTTCCATACCGTGAACAAGCCCATATCTTCCGTGTCCCGGTTAATTTCAGCGATATGTGTATTATCACCGTAGGAGGCGTTTGTCATCATGGAGCCGCTGGTAAGAAGGACGTAATCCCGAGCTCTTACAGGAATGGTTTCCTGATTCTTGATCTTAATACCGTAAACCGTATTGCAGGCCTCATCCATTTCCAGATCATAGACTGCAGTGTCCATACGGAAGGCGACACCCTGATCCTCCAACCATTTATGAATCGGCTTGATCACAGAATCCTTGTCATTGCGTTTTGTATGCAGAATACCCTCCAGATAGTCGAGCCTGTTCAAAAGGCCGAATCGGTTGAAATACCGCTGCGCCTCCAATGCACTGTGATAGGGCTTAAAAGCCAGCATAGAGTGATAGCACCACCACAGAGAGCTATGGAAGAACTCGCTGTCCTTTCCGAAATAGTCCTCAATCGTCATATCCTCCAGATCCTTTTCCGGGATGCTGGTGAAGTGCTCCATTTTCAGGAGCAGCTCCGGACTCATGCGGTAGTCATGCACCTTTTCGTAAATGTGTCCCTGTTTGCACAGGAGTCTGCTTTCGGAATGGATCGGCATATCCTTATTGGCTCTTACTGATTCATCAAGCACCGAGATCGATGGATCTTCCAAGGACGGGATCTTGCTGCACAGATACCAAAGGCACTCCATAAATGGCTCCAGTTCACGCTCACCGGGGCAGATATAGCCCGCTTCCCCGGAATAAGCGTCACAGCAGCCGCCAAGGGAATTTCGTTTTTCATACAGCGTGATGTTCTTTCCCGGCATTCCGGCATCATCAATCAGAAAGACCGCTGCCGCAAGGCCGGCTATTCCTCCGCCAATGATGTGGGCGTTCCTTTCTTCTATGCCTTCAGGTGCGGGGGCCTTGTAAAACAGATTGTAAATGTTCATGGTATACATTCCTTTCTAAAAAGTTTTCAAAACAGTGTTGATATCACAACACTGTCTATATTATGATAAGAAATGTACTATAGAGCAACCATTGATGTTATGCGAAGTGTTGATATATCCACACTCAACGCATATTTGTCGATATATTCAGGAGGAAATTTATGAAAGCAAAGAACCTGAACGCTTCATCTGTAAAAACAAGAAACCTCATAAGAGATACTTTTGCAGAGCTGCTTTACGAAAAGAAAAATATTAACAAGATCACAGTGACAGAGCTGGTGCAGCGAGCGGACATTAACCGGAGCACTTTCTATTCTCACTATGATGATGTACGGCACGTTGCGGAGGATATTAAAGCCGAAACACTGAAAGCCTTCTTTGAGAACAAAACCATATCCAATGTACATGACATTGAACCTTTCTTTGATGAGATTTATGCCTATATCAAGAAGAACGATTCCTTCTTCCGGTTGATCTTCATCTCAGATGAAGTGACGAATTTTGTGCGTCATCTGGGCAACATCTGTAAAAGACGAATTTATGAGGCAGTAAACAAAGACGAATCTATTCGTGATAAACACCTGCTTGAACTGGAAGTTTCTGCATTTTCGGACGGCATCGCCATGCAGTTTATCCGTTATTATCACAATGACTATAACGTGACGCTGGAAGAGATCATCGAGTGCGGTAAACTCTGGTGTAGAACGATGATCGAACGCCGATCAGAGAAGACCGTCATGTTAAAGGAATGAGGCTGCAGAAACAAAAACTCTTCCAAGCGGTATATGGGTTCAGTCTCATCCTCGGCTTCTGTCATCACCTTGTGCCGCAGATAGGTGTTCTCCACCTTCGTGACATTGGCGTCAGCGAAAGTACGCCAGGACCAATCATGGTCAATCTGGCAACCTATGTCGGAACTTCACAAGCAGGCTTTATTGGCGCAATGATTGCGACATTTGCAGTCGTTCTGCCTAAAGTAATCAAGAACAAATATGTTCAGGCAGCTCTGCGAGGAATTAAGCCGAGTATGATTGGAATTATACTTGCCACCGGATACTGGATGATTTTCAAAAACTTGTATGACAGTTCTTTTGAAAAAATCAGCATCAGAGCAGTCATCATTACTGCTATCCTTTGCACAGTGTACTTCGGACAGAAAAAGATATTAAAGAAGAGCGTTTCACCTATCATGCTGATTGTTATTTCAGCTTTGCTGGGTATGGTTGGATACGCACTATAACGGAGCATAATATTCGGATTTATCACTCAACCAGATTGAGAGGAAAATTCCAGTTCGCTCGCTCAATCAAAGAAATAAAAAAGTGAATATTTAATCATGGCCGAGGTGTTAAAACAAACTGCTTCGGCTTTTGTTTTGGATTTGCTCATAATTGGTCAACAAAAAATTACCTTTCGAAATATAACTCTACGCACACTTATTTCGTGGGTAATTTTCAATTTATATGATAAATAAAGGGTTTTCTTCATTCCCAAAATGGAAATACCTTAAGTTTTTTTGAAAAAAAGAAAAATTTCTCAAAACATTTGTGAAAATAATGATATTATATACGCGACAGGAGGATACTAGAAAAATGAAAATTGTCGATGAATATTTTGGATGTGACGTATTTAGTACATCTGCTATGCAAAGATACTTGCCTCATGCCGTCTACAAACAAATGATGGATGTGATGGAAAAAGGAAAGGAACTTCCTAAAGAAATCGCAGATGTAGTCGCAAACGCCATGAAAGACTGGGCTATGGATAAGGGTGCAACTCACTATACGCACTGGTTCCAACCAATGACAGGTATTACAGCTGAAAAGCATGATGCGTTTATCAATCCAACAGGGCCAACATCTGTTATTTCAGATTTTAGAGGAAAAGAATTAATCAAAGGTGAACCCGATGCCTCAAGTTTTCCAAGTGGAGGATTGCGTGCCACATTCGAAGCCAGAGGATATACCGCATGGGATCCAACTTCTCTAGCTTTTGTCAAAGAAAAGACTTTATATATTCCAACTTTATTCTGTTCTTACGATGGTAGTGCTTTGGATAAGAAAACACCGTTATTAAGAAGTAATGATGCCTTAAACAAAGCAGCTGTTCGTTTATTGAACATTATGGGTTACAACATTCATAAAATCAAAACAACGGTAGGTCCAGAACAAGAATATTTCTTGATTGATGAAGAAATGTTCAAAGAACGTCTAGACTTATTAGTAACAGGAAGAACATTATTTGGTGCGGCTCCCGTAAAAGGCCAAGAATTAGATGATCACTACTTTGGTAGTTTGTCTGAACGAGTAAAAGCTTATATGGAAGAAGTCGATGAAGAACTTTGGAAATTAGGTGTTTATGCCAAGACCGAACACAAAGAAGTAGCTCCATGTCAGTTTGAATTGGCGCCTGTATTTACATCAACAAATATTGCGAATGACCAAAACCAATTGACTATGGAAGTTCTACAAAAAGTAGCTTCTCATCATGGATTGGTATGTTTACTACATGAAAAACCATTTGATGGTGTCAATGGTAGTGGTAAACACAACAACTGGTCTTTCTGTACAGAAGAAGGAGAAAACATTTTAGAACCTGGTGATTCTCCAAAAGACAATATTCGTTTCTTAACCGTTCTAGCTGCCATCATCAAAGGTGTAGACGAATACCAGGATTTATTAAGAATCTCTGTTGCCAGTGCAGGAAATGACCACCGTTTAGGTGCAGATGAAGCTCCACCCGCTATTATCTCTATCTATTTAGGTGAAGAATTAACAGCCATTCTTGAAGCCATTGAAGCGGGAAATGAATATGTAGATACAATCGATCGTAAATTGGAACTTGGTGTTTCTACCCTTCCTCCAATCGCAAAAGATTCTACAGACCGTAACCGTACTTCTCCATTCGCATTTACAGGTAATAAATTCGAATTCAGAATGCTTGGATCCAACTTAAACATTTCTTGTCCAAACACTATTTTAAATACAATCGTAGCCGAAGAATTAACACAGTTTGCGGATGAATTGGAATGTGTTAAGCAAGAAGATATGACAAAAGCCTTGATTGCGTTGATTCAAAAGACATTAAAGAATCATAAGCGTATCATTTTCTCTGGAAATGGATATTCCGATGAATGGAAAAAGGAAGCACAAAAACGTGGTTTATTAGAGCTTAAGACAACAGCGGATGCACTTCCTCACTATACAGATCCAAAGAACCTACAATTATTTGAAAAACACAATGTATATTCAGCTAGTGAATTGCATGCTCGTGAAAGTATCCTACTCACAAACTACTACCAAATGGTTCAAATTGAAGCTAAGACAATGGCTTATATGTTAAGAAAACAAATCTTACCAGCTATCTTTAGTTATGAAGCTAAATTGGCTCAAATCATTCAAACAAAGAAATCAAGTGGAATTGATGCTCCATTAGAAGTTAAAATCTTAAAAAACATCAATACGCCTTTAGAATTAGTATCCAATCACTTAGATACATTAGAAGTTTTGATCAACAAAGAAACCACAACAGAAAAACAAGCGGCTCGTTTTGCGGCCGATGAATTACTTCCATTAATGGAAACGATTCGTCAATTGACGGATGTGATTGAAACCAATGTTTCTAAAGAAGACTGGCCTTTACCAGACTATAACGACATTTTATTTAAATCTATGTTGTAGGGAATCCAAGGATTCCCTCTTTTTTTTACATTTATTTTCTGTAACCACTTGCATATTTTTCTTTCAAGGTTCAAAATCACTTAAAAAGGAGTTTTATTATGAGTAAATTAGTTGTCCACACAAAAATAATGATTGATGGTGTGAGTGATACACCAAAGAAAGATCAATTGATTTCAATTGAAGATGGAAAAATTGTTTCCATTGAAGAATATCATGAAACAAATGAAGAAGTCATTCATGCCAATGTCGTTACCCCTGGCTTTTTTAACTGCCACGTCCACATTATGTATCCGGTTGGTTTTGGTGCAAATAAAGAATTTACCTTGATGGAAAAAGCTTTCTATGCCCAAAAACACTGTAAAGAATATCTAGAATCAGGTGTTACCTTTATTCGTATTGTGGATACGGAAGAAAACTATGACCTTCAAATTAAAGAAGCTATTGAAAATCATGTGATTGAAGGACCTCATATGTATTGCGCAGGTAAAGTCATTTGTATGACTGGTGGTCATGGTTGGCAAGAAGGCATTGAAGCCGATGGAAAAGATGCATGTTTAAAAGCCGTTCGTACTCAGCTAAGAAGTGGCGTAGACTTAATTAAAATAATGGCGACAGGTGGTGTTATGACCAAAGGGGTTGAACCTGGTAATGCTCAGTTTACTGTAGATGAAATGAAGGTCATGATTGAAGAAGCCCATAAAGCAGGAAGAAAAACAGCTACACATGCCCAAGGCTTGCAAGGTATTAAAAACGCCTTATATGCAGGTATTGATTCTATAGAACATGGTTGTTTTTTTAGATGATGAATGTCTTGAACGTATGAAAGAACAAAACGCATTCTTAGTTCCTACCCTTTGTGCTCCCCAATGCATTATTGATAAGGGTGTAGAAAACGGGGTCGCTAAGTATGCCGTAGACAAGACATTAAAAGTCAAGGATGCCCATGTTGAAAGTGTTAAGAAAGCTTATGAAAATGGTATTCCGATTGCCTTAGGTACAGATGCAGGAACGCCATTTAATTACCATTCAAATACAGCTTATGAAATGGAACTTTTGGCTCGACTTGATATTCCAAATATGGATATCTTAAAGATGGCCACGATCAATTCCGCCAGATGTGTTGGAGTTGAAAAGGACTATGGTTCGATTGAAGTTGGTAAACAAGCTGATTTAGTTTGTCTAAATGAAAATCCATTAGAAAACATTTAAAACGTAAGAAAAATTAATAGAGTCATTCAATCAGGTAAGATTGTGGTAGACAACAATTAAAACTATAGAAAAAAGGTAGAAATCAAGTTTTAAGATTTCTACCTTTTCATTTTGACGGATAACGCTGCAGTGTCATGCCTGTTAAATATGGCATCGGCATTTTATATATAGCTTTTTCGAATAATTCTTTTGTTTTCGAATCAAATTGTTCTAATTTTGGAAAAAACGGAATCAAACGTTCGGTCATACGACATGATTCAATACATTCAAGAATGCGTTGCATTTTTAGAAAATCAAATGCATCTTCACTCTTTTTAAAATGATCAAATAACGCATGAACATCTGGATCCGTATCATCATACCCATTATAGAAAATAGACATATAGCTTTCTGGTTTTAAAAACACAGGAGCCATCAATTCGTAATCTAGACGCGTATTTGCGATCACATCCATATATGGAATTGAATCATAATATAATATAGCTTCTCCATAAGTATCATCTGGCATCAAATAATCAAATGTATAGTATGTCCAGAAATTAAATAATGGATTGGTTTCCAAATTTCTAAGATCCAAGCCATACTTTTGTGCTTGCCTTTGAACAACCATGGGATCAATAGCTCCACAACTGCGAATAAATCCAATTAAACAAAGTAAAGGTTCATCTTGTTTTTCTTTTTGATCAAAATCCACAAATTTTAAAGCTTCTATAACGCTTTCCTTCAGCTCATCTGGAATTTCATCCTCAAATAATAAATATTTTCGATAAAGCGCCACCTTTTCAAATGGCATGCTATGAACATCCACTTCTTTATAATTGTTTTCAACAATTCGTTTTAAAAGTTTTAGTTCTTTTACTGTACAAACATCTACAATATTTTCTGGTGTATATTGTTGAATAATTAGCTCAACCATTTGTTTACGAGTAATTTTTTCATAAATCACATCATCCGGAAAACAAATCCGAAAAAAATGATTGTACACAGATTCTTTTGGATAATGATTGATTTCTTGTATTAATGAGCTCATAATACTCCTTTTAATTCATATTTTTTGGCAACAACGAATAAATCTTTTGTCCGTAACTATAATCTTCAAATGCCTTTGAAACGAGTTCTTGGCTAAGCTGCATATCGGCCGTTGAAATAAAACCATCATAGATGATCATCCCATTAAATGGCATAATAGCAGTTTGAATCAACATAGGTGTTTTTTCGGCCGGAATAAATTTATCTAAGTTTTCATTTAGACCCTTGACCATATAGTTGATGCCTTCATCATTTAATACTGTATAGTTCTTTTCATAGACAGCCAACAAAAAGTTTTTGCGCATGCCATATTTAAAATCTTTTATAATATTCAAATTACGATATGTTAGATTTAAAGGATTCTTTTGAACATAGCCATCAATAAAACGATCTTTTTCTTTCCAGAACACCTCGATTAGATTGACCAATTCATCGGGTTCAATATAATTATTGGGATCAATTTTCTTATTTGGGATAATTTGTTCCAAAGCATTCACATAATCTAAGACGCTAAAATATAACTTATAGAATAGGCGTGTATCTTTTTGATCTAAATAAGCATACGTTTGTTTCTCATTTAGAGCACGAAGCTTATCATTAAAAGATACATGTTCATATGCTTCTTTGTAGCCTTTCATACTTAGTCCATAATAATTTGGCAATGAAATTTGTACAACAGCTTTGCGATAGCGCTTTGTCAAAGAATCGGAGAATCCATTAAAGAATGGAATTAAATCGATCTTTTCTTCATTCACAGTACCACGAAGCAAATTGTTGAACAATTCGTCTTTAAACTTTGTGATGTCCTGCACTTCTTTTTTAACAGCCGTAAAGAATTTTTTAATATCTGGATTTGTCGCATCAAAACCATGATAAAAAATAGAAATGTAGCTGTCTCGATCTAAGAATTTTGGTTCGAATCTTTCGCGTTCAACACGACAATTGCGAATGTTATATAATAGATCTTTATAATCCCAATATACATATTCATTGGCTAAACTATGATCAATTAATTCATAGTCTTCTTTTAAATACGCCCAAAAATTGAAGAGTTCCCCCTCAATAATGGCTTTATAATCGTATGCACAAGCACTACATACGGCTTGAATCAAAGATGGTTCAATGATGCCAAAAGCACGAATAATTTTAAATCTTCTTTATTTGTAAACAACGATTTC
>ERZ1034973.2123-NODE-2123-length-10312-cov-44.078775_pt1 | contig 10312 bp, 9 predicted proteins | sample MGYA00520686_ERZ1034973 | MGnify/ENA primary metagenome ERZ1034973 (study PRJEB33766, sample SAMN09781775) | gut metagenome | biome: gut microbiome | host: Homo sapiens | place: Madagascar | study: EMG produced TPA metagenomics assembly of the PRJNA485056 data... | reverse complement strand
CTTGTACAAGTATTCAATTTTTATGCCTAATTTTTTTAGTTTCGTGTCCAATTTTGTTGACAAGTGCAAGAGGCGGTAGGGGATATGGGAGGGGCTTAGTGCATATGTCATGCTTACCCTTTCGTCGAGTTGAGTTTCCTGGGGGTACTCTGGCCTGCGCCTATGGCGCGCTCCTTCTCCTTCACGGGGCTGCGCGTTTTTGTGAGGTCCAACATTTGCCTTTGTACCGCTTCGGGGATCCATCCTGCGCCTAAGGCGCGCCCCTTCTCTAAACCATCACGCCTTGCGGCACCACTGTGAACGAAAACGGATTTCTGCTATCATTAGGGTGGAGACGACGACATAGTTCGTGCCCCTTTGGGCTCTTAAGCCCGCTCTCTAAACTGTTCTGGTCTCCTTTATTGAACCACATTTTATCCAGGGCATATGCCCCATAAAGGATGTATAGTAAAGTAAGTTTACTATGGGAGACCCGTCGTACTTTTTACCCGGAGGTATATCATGGATACAATGTACGAACGTTGCTGTGGGTTGGATATTCACAAAAAGACTATTGAGGCCTGCTTTCGTAGTGGCAAGAAGAAGACCCATATGTCTTTTGGCACCACAAGTGCGGAGCTTCGTAAGCTGACTATGTGGCTTGTGGAGAACGACTGCCAGAGTGTTGCGATGGAAAGTACCGGCTCTTACTGGAAGCCGATCTTTAACATTCTGGAGCTATCTGGCACTGACATGGAAATTATTGTTGTTAATGCAAGACACATGAAGAATGTTCCTGGTCGCAAAACAGATGTAAATGATGCAGAATGGATTGCTGAATTACTTCAGTATGGGCTGCTCCGTCCCAGCTTTATCCCAGACCGTGAACAGAGAGAGCTGCGTGAACTGTCCAGATATAGAAAAAGTCTCGTAGGGGAGCGTGCCCGTGAAATTAACCGTCTTCAGAAAATGCTCGAAGGTGGCAACATCAAGTTGACCAGCGTGGTTTCAGAAGTCACTGGTTACAGCTCCAGACGATTGCTGGATCGACTGCTTCGCAATGATGAACCTATGACGGAAGAAGTAATTTCTGAACTTGTTCATACAAGTCTAGTCGGTAAATCGAAAGAACTGGAAATTGCTTTGGATGGCCTGCTGTCTGAACTCCAGAAAGAACTTCTGATCAAAGTATTGGATCACATCGACGATATGAGCAGACGTATCGCCGATCTGGATGACTTTTGCCGAAAGCAGATGGATAGATACGAAGATGCTCTCGACAAGCTGGATGAAATTCCAGGCATTGCTCGACGCACCGCTGAAACAATCCTCATCGAAACCGGATTAGATATGTCGAGGTTTCCCACTGCAAAGCATTTCGCTCGCTGGGCAGGACTGGCACCGGGAAATAATGAGAGCGCAGGCAAGAGAAGCAGCGGCAGAACAACGAAGGGAAATCCAACACTTAAGAGTACGCTGATACAAAGTGCGAAGGTGGCTGCTCGCAAAAAGGACTCATTCTTTAAAGCCCGGTATCAAAAGATAGCGGCGAGGCGAGGTGCCAACCGCGCTAGTGTGGCTGTAGCTCATTCCATGCTTATTGCAATCTATCATATTCTCAAGTCCGGTGAAAGGTTTAAAGACCTTGGAGAAGATTATTACAACCAGTTCAATAAAGAAAAGAAGAAAAAATACTACTTGAAAAAACTGACAAAGCTGGGAGTGAATTTGAAGGAAGCCACACTTTCGATTTCGATTCAGACAGCCACATAGTTCTCATAAGTTTTTAATTGGAAGCTATAGAGGGGAGCTTTTTGCGCCATTTTTCAATCGCGAGATGTTTTCATAGTAAGGGGCTGCTCAGCTGTCATGCAAGAATGTTTGGTGTCATGAGAGGAGGGAGTTAGACGCGTTCGCCCTTGGAGAAGGGGCTGCTAAGATGAGGAAATCCTAAACCTCAAGCATAGACTTTAAAGCCCTTTTTAAAACGACAAACAAACAGCAATAAACAACGAAAATTTCCCCTCTCCTGTGCTACAATATGTAAAAGTTGTATTAGCACAAGTGAGGGGATTTTTATGTCCATTTCTAAAAAATTCATAGTCGTAGCACTGCTTTCCTTGTTGGGGGAGCCGCTGGTTTCTGCGGCGGATCAGACGACGGCGAATGTGCCGGTGGATAGTGTGTACTATCAGTATCTGGATAAGCTTTCGGGGATGGGCTATGTGAAGTCGCTCCCGAATGGGGCGAAGCCGTATAGCCGGATGCAGCTGGCGCGCTGGGCGCTGGAGGCGAAGGAGGCAGCGAAGGAGCGGCCGATGGCGCCTTACCTGGCGGATCAGATGGCGGCTTTGGAAGTGTATGTGGCGCCGGAGGTCGAGGCGCTTTCCGGCGGGAAGCTGGCGGATGATGTGCGGCTCCGAGGGGTGTCGGTGGAGATGGCGTATCACCACGGGGATGCGTTTTCGTATGCGTACCAGCCTAAGACGCTGTCGGGGAGCTGGTCACCGTTCTCTCAGAATCATAATGGGCACAAGTATGGCAGAAATGGCGGTGCGGCGGTTTCTGCCGAGGTGTCTGGCAATGTGGCGTCGGAGCTGGCTGTTTCTATCCGGTGGCGTGCGGCCTGGGATAAGGATAATGACGGCACGGTGTCTCTGGATGAGGCGTATGTGAAGACGCGGCTCGGCAGTGTGGCGCTTGAAGCAGGGCGTGAGGCACTCCTGTGGGGCGAGGGAGCAAGTGGTCATTTGCTTCTTGGAAATAACATGAAGCCGCTCACGTCAGTGCAGGCGCATCTGACGAATCCGGTGAAGTTGGGAGGTTTCTTCCATTTCTTGGGGGAGGTGGATCTGCATAGTTTCTATGCGTTCTCGGATCGGGACCGCGGCTCGGATGCGGCGAAGCGCGGGGTGAAGGATTTCGATGATGCGGGGCTTATCGGGTTACGCTTGGATGTGACGCCTTCGTCTCATTTTACGTTCGGGGCGTCGCGGGTTTCTATGCTGGGCGGCAAGGAAAATGGGCTTTCTGCTTCGGACTGGGGAAATTGGCTGACGGGGAAGAATGCGGATACTGATGATAAGTGGAATGATATCGGTGGTTTCGATTTCCGTCTGCGCTATGGAGATTTCCAAGTCTATGGCGAGGCTATGGGCGAGGATCAGGCGGGCGGGCTCCCGTCGAAGTGGGCGTACCGCATGGGGCTGTATCTGCCGAAGATTTCTTCAGATGGCTCATGGGATCTGACGCTCGAGGCGGCGAAGACGACGGATGCGTGGTATACGCACTGGACGTACCAGCAGGGCTGGACGTACAGCGGAGATATCATGGGGGATGATATGGGGAATGATGCGCGGAAATATTATGCGCGTGTGAACCACTATCTCTCGGGTGAGCGCAGCATGGGGCTGTACTATCTTCGCACGGAGCGTGAAAGAAATAGGAGTGTCTCGCCGACGGTGAATGAGATCGGTATCACGGGGCGGCAGAGGCTCTCGGGGAATCGCTATCTCACAGGAACACTCGGCTATGCGCAGGTGCAAGAAAAGGAGACGGATCGCCATCTCTTCGCTGCGGCTATGATGGAATGGAAATGGTAGTGGTTTGCTATTGGGATTGGATGGTCAACAGCCAATAACCAATGACCGATGGATAAACGTTACTCAAAAGGCTCATCCTGCAGATTTGCGGGCTGGGCCTTTTTGGGCTGGCTGCTGGCAGTTGGCAAGAGTGGGATTGTCAAACATTTCTTTCATACGGCTAAGGGGATCCATCCTGCACCGATGGTGTGGTTCCCCTCTAAGGGCCTGCGGGATTTGGAGTGGCTCATATTCGCTTTCATATTGCTATGTGTGAAACTCCAAACCTTAAACTAACCAAATTGTCAACGTTGAATAAAACTGAGAGTTGTTATATGATATGTATGTTAACTTTACAAATTCATGGGTATAACAATCGAGGCGATGAAGATGATCAGAGGAGAAGCAGCACTGGCCGGTGGAAGCCGGACGAAGGAGATGGTGCTCTTTGGTTTGTTTACAGCACTGATCGCGATCGGGGCGTTTATCAAGATCCCGGTGCCGGTGTGTCCGTTTACGCTGCAGCTTTTATTTACGACGCTGGCGGGGCTTATCTTGGGGAGCCGGAACGGGGCTTGCTCGGTGGGGCTATATGTGCTTTTGGGGCTCGCTGGGGTGCCGGTCTTTACGGAGGGCGGCGGGCCTTCGTATATTTTCCAGCCGACGTTTGGATACCTCATCGGGTTCATCGCGGGTGCATGGCTGACGGGTTGGATCTCAGAGAGGAGCGGAGACTTCTCTTTCGGCAAGACTCTTTTTGCAAATCTGGCGGGGCTTCTGGTGGTGTATCTTTTCGGGATGGTGTATGTGTACATCATTAATAATTTCTACCTGGGGACGCCGATCGGGGTCTGGCCGGTGGTGCTGTACTGCTTCGTGCTGGCGGTGCCGGGGGATATCTGTCTGTGCATTCTGGCAGCGATGCTGGCGTCGCGGCTGAAGAGGGCGATCGGAAAATAGCGGAGGGATCCCTTCTGCATTTTCAGATGACGTGTGAAGGTGAGGCACATGGAAGGGGGGGCAGCGCAAGCTGCATGGCTCTCGTCCGATGCCGCACATGACATTTTCTTTTGCACAGGATGATGAATGGCGTTTGGGTACATGGTCAATGGTGAAGGGATAAACCTGTCACGTTTTATACGAAGGAAGGCATAACAATGAGCAAGGGACTTTTTATCACGGGGACGGATACGGATATCGGGAAGACCTATGTGACGGCGCTTCTGGTAAAGACGATGCGTCAGAATGGGTATGATACGGGCTACTACAAGGCGGCGATCAGCGGGGCACCGACGGTTGCTGCATCGGATGCGGGCTTTGTGAATGAGTTCGCGGGGATCCATGAACCGGAGGATATGCTCTTGTCGTATCTCTATCAGCATGCGGTGTCTCCCCATCTGGCGGCGCGCCTTGAGGGGCATCCGCTGGAGAAGGATGTGATCCTTGCGGCGTGGAAGCGGGTGACGGAGGCGTATCCGTATGTGACGATGGAAGGGTCCGGCGGCATCGTGTGTCCGATCCGCCACGATGAGAAGGCGGTGTACTATCTGGAGGATATCATTTCTTGGCTGCATTTGCCGGTGCTTGTTATCGCGGATGCGGGGCTGGGGACGATCAATCATGTGGTAACGACGTGCGAGTATATCACCCATAGAAATATTCCAATCCGGGGCATCATCCTGAACAACTGGAAGGGCGGCGTGATGGAAGAGGATAATGTGAAGATGATCGAGGAGATCACGGGGGTCTCTGTCATCGCGAAGGTCGCGAAGGGGGATGAGATCCTTCATTGCGATCCGAAGGTGCTGGAAGGATTGTATCAAGAGGTGTGATGGATAGTTTGCGGCAGACAGTGGCAAAGGTGGCATTGTCCAACATGGGTTTTATACCGCTCGTGGGATCCATCCTGCGCCTTTGGCGCGGCCCTTCTCTAAGGGCCTGCTCAGATGGAGGAAAATCCAAAAACCATAAACTATAAACCATAAATCGTACACACGATTTCCAAACAACCAACAACAAAGTAAAAGGAGAGAAGTCTGATGAGTGGAATCAACTGGGAAGCGGAGGATGCGAAGTATATCTGGCATCCGGCCATGCAGATGAAGGATAATGAGGTATTTCCGCCGGTGGTGATCGACCATGCGAAGGGGTGCTATCTGTATGACACGCATGGCAAGGCGTACCTGGATATCATTTCTTCATGGTGGTGCAATCTTCTGGGGCATGCGAATCCGGAGATCAATGCGGCGCTGAAGCAGCAGGTGGATGAACTGGAGCATGTCATTTTCACAAATTTCACGCACAAGCCGGCGATCGAGCTGGCTCGTGAGCTGTCGGAGCTTTTACCGGCGGGGCTCACGAAGTTCACTTTCCATGATAATGGGTCGTCTGCGGTTGAGGCGGCACTGAAGATGGCATTCCAGTATCAGTATCAGACGGGACATCCGGAGAGGACGCGCTTCATGTGTCTGCCGGAGTCGTATCACGGGGAGACGATCGGGGCGCTCTCGGTCGGCTCGATGGATCTGTATGCGAAGATCTTCCACCCGATGCTGATGAATAATATTCATTTCAAAGGGCTGGACTGTTACCGCTGTCCATACGGCAAGACGAGAGAGACGTGCGGCGTGGAGTGCTTCGAGGACGCAGAGGCGGCCTTTAAGAAATATGGAAAGGAAACCGTGGCGTGCATCGTGGAGCCGATCCTGCAGGGCGCGGCCGGCATGCGTATCTATCCGGCGGAGTATCTCCGAAAGCTTCGAAAGCTCTGCGATGAGTACGGCGTGCTCCTGATCGATGATGAGATCGCAGCGGGCTTTGGCCGCACGGGCAAGCTCTTTGCGATCGAGCATGCGGGCGTGTCCCCGGATATCCTCTGCACATCGAAGGGGCTGACGGCAGGCTATATGCCGATGTCTCTTACCATCACGACAGATGAGGTGTACGATGCGTTCTATGATGATTTCGGCACGCACAAGGCCTTTGTCCACAGCCATACCTATGCAGGAAATCCGATGGGCTGCGCCATCGCGCTCACTGTCCTCAAGATCATGAAGCGTGACCATATCCTCACGAAGGTGAATGAGAATGGGAAGTACCTGCATGAAAAGCTGATGCAGGCTCTCGGCAGTCACAAGAATGTCGGAGAGATCCGCCATATCGGGCTCATCCATGCGATCGAGCTGGTCGAGGATCCGAAGACGAAGAAGGCTTTCGATCCTTCGCGCCGTATCGGCTGGCATATTTTCAGAAAGGCTATGGATCTGGGGCTTGTGCTTCGCCCGATGGGGGATATCATTTATTTCAATCCGCCGCTCAATATCACAAGAGAAGATCTGGATAAGGGTGTCGCGCTCTGCAAAGAGGCGGTCGAGAGTGTGCTGGGGAAGTAGTGGCCGGTGGTTAGTGACTAGTGACTGGTCGTCAGAAATCAGATATCAGACAAGGAACATAAAAAGACCCGTGATTCTCAAACGAGGGAATCACGGGCCTTTTTGTGCTTGAAGTCTAAAGTCTGAAGCCTGACATCTAATGTCTGACGTCTAATCCCCAGTCAATCAGAATTCTTCCACCAGCTTGTAGCCTTTGCCTTTGAGAAAGGCTTCGGTCTCGGACTCGGTGGTGCTGAAGACGGCGATCGGGGAGCTGGTCGCACGGTCGAAGGAAATGTAGAGGTAGCGGATCATGACATTGGCTGCCTGAAGGTCGCCTAAGATGCGGTCGAGGGCGCCCGGCTTGTCCGAGCCCATATCGATGGCGATGACAAGGTCGACGCGGCACTGGTAGCCTTCCTTTTCAAGGGTCTTGACGGCTTCTTCCGGTTTATCTACAATGAGGCGGACGATGCCGAATTCCGCGCTGTCGTTGGCGAGCATGGTGTAAATATTGATGTTCTCCTTCGCAAGAATGGATGTCATGCGGGAGAGGGCGCCTTGACGGTTCGCCGTGAAGATGGATACCTGTTGTAACATGATGGACCTCCTTGGATGGGTGAATGTATTTTTACATTGTAGCATAGATAGGGGGAATTAGGAATGAGATTCGGGTTCAAGGTTCAGGGTTCAAGGTTGTGGTGGCGAAGCCGCCACCTCCCCCTTTGAACCTGCTGAACCCTTTGAACCCACTAAACCTGTACAGGTGAGTAGCTAGGGATTGGGGATTAGGAGTGACTAGTGACTAGGAGACATCAGACTCTCGTATCGTCATTTCGAGTGGAGCGAGAAATCTTTGTCATTCGCGGCCTAAGACTCACGCTTTTCCCACATGTGCCGCGCACTTCTCCGCTTTCCTCATCTGTCTTTCATACCGCTTGTGCCCTATCCGCCCCTACGGGGCACCTTCCCCTCGAGGGGAAGGCTGCGATACGAGAATACCATCATCTAACAGGGCGGCGAAGCCGCCACCTCCCCCTTTGAACCTGCTGAACCCTTTGAACCCACTAAACCTGTACAGGTGAGTGGCTAAGGATTAGGGATTAGGAGTGACTAGGAGACATCAGACTCTCGTATCGTCATTGAAAGCGTAGCCGAGAAATCTTTCTTGCAGACCGCTAAACGAAGGATGTGTGAAAGCAGAAATACGTAGCACCAAGGCGTCGTTTCCGGACCGGTGCTTATGTGATACTGACCGCAGTGCAAGGGAAACGCTGATTAAATCGCAGAGTCAGATTTTACAAGAATTTTTATACATAGCTTCGTCATAACCTTCCTTAAATAGCTCGCTATTCGCGTCAGGTTATTCCTCGCTATGCATAAAGATTCAAGAGTAAAATCTGACAACGATTGAATCAGTGTTTCCCTAGAAAGATCCCTCGGCTACGCTCGGGATGACGATACGGGAAAGGGATACCCCCAGAAAGTTTGAAAGCAGGGATGAGTAGCTAGGGATTAGTGGCTAGGGATTAGGTGTCGCAAGTGACTGGTGACTAGTGACTGGCATGCCAGCTCATGGCATCGCCATTATTTATGCTTCGCGGCGCATTTCGTCATCCTGAGCGGAGTGAAATGTCGGATGTTCGATCATGTAAAGGCGGAACAGTGAGAACTGAGTCGAAGGATCTGGCGCCGCACCACCATTTCGCATTTCTCATTTCTAATTTCTCATTTCTCATTCAAGCGAAGCTTTCATACGGAGTCAAAGGGCGCCCCGCCCCACGGGCTAACCCTGAACCCTGAACCCGTTCCCTCTTTCCATTCCCTTTTCCCCTTATTTATGGTAATATGGTAGCCATAGACTATATTTATAATGAGGTGCAGGAATGAATATTATCGACGAACTGAAATGGCGCGGGGCTGTGAATCAGCAGACTGACGAAGAGGGTTTATACAAGCTGGTGGGAGAGAAATCGATCTCTCTCTACTGCGGGATCGATCCGACGGGGGACAGCATGCACATCGGGCACCTGATCCCATTCATGATCCTGAAGCGTTTCCAGCTGGCGGGGCATCATCCGGTCATCGTCATCGGCGGCGGCACGGGCTCCATCGGCGATCCGTCCGGCCGTAAGACGGAGCGTGTGCTCCAGTCGGCGGAGCAGGTCAAGCACAATGCGGAATGTCTGACGAACCAGATGAAGCGGCTCTTTGGAGAGGACGGCTTCACGATGGTGAATAACTATGACTGGCTGTCGCAGATCTCCCTTTTGGATTTCCTTCGTGACTATGGCAAGCTTTTCAATATCAATACGATGCTCGCCAAGGATGTCGTGGCATCTCGCCTCGATACGGGGATCTCCTTCACGGAATTCTCTTATCAGATCCTGCAGTCCATCGATTTCAAGATGCTCTATGACAAATACGATGTGCAGCTGCAGATCGGCGGTTCGGACCAGTGGGGCAATATCACGAACGGTGTCGATCTTATCCGTAAGATGGAGGATAAGCACGATGCCTACGGCCTCACCATCCCGCTGATGCTGAAGGCAGACGGCACGAAATTCGGCAAGACGGCGGGCGGCGCCGTATGGCTGGATCCGAAGAAGACCTCGCCCTATGAATTCTATCAGTTCTGGTTCAATCAGGATGACCGCGATGTCGTGAAGTACCTGAAGTATTTCACCTTCCTTTCGAAGGAGGAGATCGATGCGCTCGAGACCGAAGTCGCAGAGCATCCGGAGCATAGAAACGCGCAGAGAAAGCTCGCAGAGGAGGTCACCCGCTTCGTTCACGGCGAGGCAGGTCTTTCGCAGGCGGAGAAGGTCACGCAGGCACTCTTCTCCGGTCATATCGAAGAGCTCTCCGGCGAGGAGATCGAGGGTGCTTTCCGCAATACCAAGGGCGGCGAAGTGCATGAAGAGAGCATCAATATCGTCGAAGCACTTGTCGAAGGCGGCGTAGAGAAGTCCAAGCGGCAGGCCAGAGAAGATGTGAAGAATGGCGCGATCCGCGTGAATGGCATCCAAGTGAAGGATACGGAAGCAGTGATCTCCGCACATCCGAATACGAATGGCCAGTTCATCATCATCAAAAAAGGAAAGAAAAATTATTTCTCGATCCGCATCGTGAAATAATTTGCAGGAAGCGGCAGACGAAGGTCTGCTGCTTTTTTGTTTAGGGGGAGAGGGAGCCCGTGGGGCGTGTCGCCCTTTGATTGCGGATGAAAACTCTGCTTGAATGAGAAATTAGAAATGAGAAATGCGAAATGGTGGTGCGGCGCATCAAAATATGGAAGCGCCGCGGAGTGTAAATAATGGCGATGCCCGAACGTGGTATTTAGTCACCAGTCACCAGTCACTAGTCACTCCTAATCCCTAA
>ERZ1034973.2117-NODE-2117-length-10337-cov-29.699572_pt1 | contig 10337 bp, 4 predicted proteins | sample MGYA00520686_ERZ1034973 | MGnify/ENA primary metagenome ERZ1034973 (study PRJEB33766, sample SAMN09781775) | gut metagenome | biome: gut microbiome | host: Homo sapiens | place: Madagascar | study: EMG produced TPA metagenomics assembly of the PRJNA485056 data... | reverse complement strand
TTAAAAGCTTTGTGGCAGCGTGGTATGGGCAAGATGCCCATACCTCCTACTTTTTTTACTCTTTTACTCTTTTACTTTTACAAAGTTACGGTTTTTTCGGCAAATATCGACTATGCTTATAATAAAGAGCAAGAAAAATTGTCTTTAAACTTACGGCATAACAGGAAAAAGCATTAACTTTGTAAAAGTAAAAGAGTAAAAAAGTAAAAAGGGAAAAGGGAAAGTAAAAGAGTAAAAGAGTAAAAGAGTAGAAAGGTAAAAACAAAATAAGAAATAACAATGACACAGAAAGAAGACATTCAGAATGCGGTGGACGTGATGCGTAAGGGCGGCGTGATACTCTATCCTACGGACACGGTATGGGGCATCGGTTGCGACGCGACGAACGCGGAGGCAGTGGCTAAGGTGTACAGGATAAAGCAGCGCGACGACTCGAAGGCTCTTATTTGTCTCGCCGACTCGGTAGACCGCGTGCAGCGCTATGTGCGCGACGTGCCGCCAGTGGCGTGGGACTTGATGGAGCTCGCGGAGAAGCCGACAACGGTGGTGCTTGACGGGGCTGTGAACCTCGCCCCGAACCTCATCGCGGAGGATGGCAGCATCGCTCTGCGCGTGACGAACGAGCCGTTCTCGAAGGAGCTTTGCTATCGCTTCCAGAAGGCTATCGTGAGCACAAGTGCCAACATAAGTGGCGAGCCGACGGCTCAGAACTACCGCGACATCGCACCGGAGATACTGGAAGCGGTGGACTATGTGTGCTGGACACGCCGCCAGGAGCACAAGCCGCACACGCCGAGCAGCATCATCAAACTGACTAAGGACGGACGGGTAACCATCATACGCAAGTAAATGGAAGAGACTGCGATTGACAAGAAAGGCGCAACGCTGGAAGAAAGGCTGTACGCTTGGCGCACGAAGCATCTTTCCGACCGTCAGGCGACTATCATCCTCGCCCTCTGCATCGGATTCTTTGCGTCGGTGGCTGCCTACGTGCTCCACTCGATAATTCACATCATACAGCATCTGCTGACGTCGAGGTTTCATGCCGACACGTTCAACTGGCTCTACCTGATGTTCCCGGTTGTGGGCATCTTCCTAACGTCGCTCTTCGTACGCTATGTGGTGAAGGACAACATATCGCATGGTATCACGCGAATACTCTACGCCATATCCTCGAAGCAGTCGCGACTGAAGGCGCACAACTGCTGGACGTCGGTGGTGGCATCGGCTATCACCATCGGCTTCGGCGGATCGGTGGGTGCCGAGGCTCCGATTGTGCTGACGGGTTCTGCCATAGGCTCGAACCTCGGCAGACTGTTCGGCATGGACAAGAAGAAGCTGATTCTGTTAGTGGGTTGCGGTGCTGCCGCTGCCATCGCCGGCATCTTCAAGGCTCCGATAGCCGGACTGGTGTTCACGCTTGAGGTGCTGATGGTAGACTTGAGCATGGCATCGCTGCTGCCTATACTCACGGCTGCGGTCACGGCAACGTGCTTCACATATATATTCATGGGAAGCGCGTCGTTGTTCAATTTTCATCTGGACAGCATGTGGGGCGTGGAGCGTGTGCCGGCGTGCATCATACTCGGTATCGCCTGCGGACTGGTGAGCATCTACTTCATACGCTCGATGTCGGTGTGCGAGGGCATGTTCGGCAAGTTGAAGCAACATCGCTGGGCTAAGTTGGCGTTGGGCGGTGTACTGCTCAGCTCGCTCATCTTCGTCTTCCCCGTGCTCTACGGCGAGGGATACTCGGCTATCAACGTACTGCTGAACGGCACGAGTGAAGCCGACTGGAACGAACTGCTGCACAACTCTATGTTCTCGGGCAACGGCAAGTGGCTCATACTGTTCATTGCGCTGGTCATACTGACAAAGACATTCGCCACGGCAGCCACAAACGGCGGTGGCGGTTGCGGTGGTACGTTCGCACCGTCGCTCTTCGTGGGAGCTTTCACGGGGTTCCTCTTCTCACGTCTGTGGAACATGTATCAGGTGGGCATATATATACCTGAGAAGAACTATACGCTGCTCGGCATGGCTGGCGTGATGGCAGGCGTGATGCACGCCCCACTTACGGGTATCTTCCTCATCGCCGAGATTACGAACGGCTACGACATGTTCATGCCACTGATGATTGTGAGCATTGTGTCGGTGATGACTATCAGCATCTTCGAGCCTCACAGCATCTACGCCATGCGTCTGGCACGCGAGGGCAAGCTGGTCACTCACCACACCGACCGCTCTGTGCTGACGCTGATGACGATGGACAGCGTGATAGAACGCGACTTCACAGCCGTAACACCCGATATGCCTCTGGGCAAACTGGTGAACGCTATATCGAAGAGCCACACGTCGTTCATACCGGTGCTCGACAACGCAGGTTCGGTGCTTGGCGAGATTGACATCACGAAGATACGACACATCATGTTCCGCGCAGAACTCTACAACAAGCTCACCGTACAACAGTTGATGCTCCCCATCGCTGCGCAGGTTGGCGAGAGCGATTCGATGGAGGAGGTGATGCGCAAGTTCGACCTCAAAGGCACGCGCTACATGCCAGTGGTGAACGTATCAGGACATCTAACGGGATATATCTCGCGCTCAAGAGCGTATAGCATGTACAGAAAAATGGTAGCCGACTTCTCGGCGGAATAGTACAATTGAGAGTTGAGATGTTGAGGTGTTGAGATGTTGAGAATTGAGAGTTGAGAGTTGAAAGTTGAGAGTTGAGAGTTGAGAGTTGAGAGTTATGATTACCTTGAGAATTTTATAAATAACTCAAACAATAGCTCAAACAATAGGACATATCATAACTCTCAACTTTCAACTCTCAACTTTCAACAACGGAATAAAGGGCAGGCTCCACAAAGAGTCTGCCCTTTATTGGTTTAGAACGGATAGCCGATTGCGAAATGAAGGCTCTGACTGTCCTTAAAACGGTCAAAATTGTAGAAGCCGTTCTTATATGGCAGGTGTAGACCTATGCCCCAATCGAGACGCAGCACGAAGAAGTCGAGGTCGTAGCGGATGCCGATGCCCGTGCCGAGTGCCATCTCCTTAAGTATATTCTTCGGTTTGAACACAGCACCTGGACGGTCGCTGTCGCTGCGCAGTGTCCACACGTTGCCTGCATCGAGGAATAGTGCGCCATAGAGATTGCCGAACAGACGTGGACGATACTCGAGGTTGGCTTGCAGCTTCATATCGCCTGTCTGGTCGAGATACGAGAGGTAGGATGTCTTGGCATGATAGCGACCCGGACCAATACTGCGCACGTTGAACGCACGGATGCTATTGGCACCACCCACGTAGAACTGCTCGCTGTAGGGCGCACTGATAGCGTTGCCGTATGCCCATACCACGCCCATATTGACGTGTCCGACGAGCTTACTATGTTCGGTCAGCTGCCACGTCTTGCTATAGTCGGTCTCCACCTTCAGGAACTGCGCATACGGGTTCTTGAACATTGTTTTCTCCTTATCAGTCCACTTCTCGCCGAACGCCATATAACCAAGCGAAAGAAGGTTGGCAGCCTCGCTCAGCGTCACCTGCCAGAAGATTGGGTTATGAAGTCGGGCTGGCGACTGGTACGAGAACGAGTAGCGCATCTTAGGCACAAACTGGTCGCTCATCGCCACAAGCAGATACGGACTCTTGTTCACCAGTTCGGTGAAAGCAGGTGTCATGTGCTTCATGTATTCGTACTGAATGATGAGTGGCGAGAACTGATGATGCACAAGCACTCGTGAGTGGGTCTTGTACGTCAGTTCGCCCGAGACGATATGGCGCTGGAAGAATCCCGAACGGTTAAGCACGTCGAACGAACCCTTTATAAGCGTTGTCGGTGGGGCATAGCGTATGTAGACGTGCTTTCCCTTTGCACGGCGCATACGGCGCAAACGACGTGTGAGACTGTTCAAAAACATCAGTCGAGGCATCTCCACCGACACGTCTGCACCATATTCGTATGAGTTGAACTTCGAACTTGATCCGTCGGCTTGGTGTCCGGTCTGCCACTCGTAGGAGCCTTTGAGGTTGACGATAAGCTTCTCGCCACCACGGAAGGCGTTGCGCTTAACGAAACCAAGGTTCAGCCCGGGGCCCACACGTCCGGTTGTCTTACCTACGAGATTGCCTTCGAGATAGACATCGTAGGGCTTGTCAAACACGCAGTTGAGCGTGATATCAAGCGTGTCACACGTCTTGGATGTGTCGCGCGGAGCGAACGAGAGGTCTACACGCGAGAAGAGGCCCTTCGCGGTGAGCGTATTGATGGTTTGCTGATAAGCATCGTAGCTGTACATTCTGCCAGGGCGTATTCGCATATCGCGCGTAATCACACTACGACGCATCGGTTCGCGCTTGCCATTATAGACGATGGTATAGTTGCGACGGTGAGTGGTGTCGCGCAGTTGCTCCAACGCCGACTGCTTGCGCATCTCGAGATTGACGTGACCGATGTACCACTTGCGTCCCACTTCGTCAGGAAGGCTGTCGGCGTAATGCAGACGCACGCTCACCTCGCCAGGTTCGGCAATGGTGTCGGCGAGGTATGTAGCATAGCTCGGCTGATAATAGAAGAAACCCTTGTTGCGCAGGAGCGTAGAGATACGAGTGCGCTCGGCTTCGAGCACCGTCACATCGAACGGTGCGTCTTTCTTTACGAGCGATTTTGAAGCATTCTCCTCAATTATCTTTTGCGCTTCTTCGGGGAAGTTGGTGTATGTGAGCGTGTCGATAGTGTAGAGGTCGCCGAAGTTGACGTTGTACTTCACCTTTGCCGTTCGCGAGCTGTCGGATGTCAGCACGTCGTAGTTGACGTATCCACTGAAGTAGCCACGCGCTCGCAGCAGCTCCTTCACCACTTGTGAGTGCAGCGCAGGATTGACAGCACTAAGCAGCACTGGTGGCTTACCGAACGTTGTACGTATCCACTTGCCCAAACCGCCACGCGAATGCTGAAACGCATTGTATATCCACAAACGGTAAGGAGGCATACGGTGGTACGGACTATCGAAGAGTGCACCGTTAGGGGTAGTGGCGAGTGCCGCCTCCACTTCCTCCTGTGTAGAGTAGAAGTGGTCGCAAGCCACATAGTTCTCGTATTCGGTCTTGCGTAAGCCCGTGAACAACTTGTCATCCTCGGGTACAGAACTTGTCGACGAGCAACCGACAAGCACCATTACACATATTATTATATATAACGTATTCTTCATATATCTTTACTTTTTAACACTGGTAGTGTCAGTATTCTGCACAGCCGTTGTATCCTTCTTCTGCTGCAACGAGGTTTTATTGCCGTTTTGCAGCATCATATAGTCGTTGTTGTCAATGCGCTTGAGACGGAATATATCCTTCAGGCTCTGCAGCTTGCGACGCCAGATGAAACCGCCACCGAACTGACCGACGTACCCCTCAAGCCAGTCGTACGTAGCACGGTCATAGAAAAGTTTCAGATACTTATTCGACTTTGGCGAGAGACGATACTCCAATGCCACATTGTCGAAGAACGTGTCGTTCTGATTCTCTATCTCGGCACCACTCGACACCTTTCCACCAATCACGATGCGCAGACGGTTGTTGAGGAAGCGCTTCGAGAACTTGAACGAGTAGTCGGTGTGCACCGCACCGGAGCCAAGCTGCGTGTTGTCCATGCCGAACGAGAGGTCGAGCGTACGCAGTGCGCTGCCCGAGATGGCACTGATCTGAGAACTGAGGAACGAGCTGAGCGCGCTGTTCATGTTGAACGAGCCCATACTGTTGTCGGAGAGATACATACCGGTGGTGAGCATCGTCACGGCGAGCTTGCCACGGTTCTCTACCGACTGCGTCATCAGCTCGTTGTGTATATCCTGGTCGTCGGGGGCATCGATGGTGAACTGTAAGCCCATATCGTTGAGTGTCTTCGTTATCTCTACGCCACACTCGAACGTCACGCTACGACCTACGCCAGCCTCATTGGTGACGGTAGTCTTGTTCTCCTCCGTCGCCGTGATGTTCAGACGCGGGTTCATGGCATCGCCCATGAACTCAACGTAGCTACCATCCTTTATCGTGAAAGTCTTCAGCGGGATAACGGGCAACGAATACTTCATCTCACCCTGTCCTATCGTGTAGCGACCGTAGAGTCCGAGTCCGTCCACTTCGGTGTATTTCATGCGCAACTCGCCTCCGCCTACAATGTCCACATAGTTCGACTTTGTAGCGTTCAGGGCGCAGAGCACGTGTGCACCCTCGTCGATGCTAACCGTGAGGTCCATCGTCAAGCCGCTAAGCGGTGGACGCTCCACCTTCACGTCATCAGGATTTTTGAAGTTGACAAACTTCACAAGTCCGTCGAGTTGGTTGTCGGTGGTGAGCGGAGAGTCGCGCAGTATGTATGTGATGTCCGACGAACCGAGCACGTCAAGACGACCACGGAAGCGCAAGGCATCAAGCGGACCATCGGCAAGACCGAGGAAGTTGACATACGCCTTGCCGAAGGCTTCTGAGCGTGCCTTCTCCTTCGAGTCGATGAGTAGGTAGTTGTTTGCACGCATACGCATATACATCGTCATGTTCGACATATTGCTGAAGTCGACATTGCCGTAGAGCGTCAGTGGATTACCATTGCGTGCGAAGAGTTGGAAGTTCTCAAACTTCATCTTGCTGTCGGTTATCGTCACCGGGTCTTCGCACAAGCGCATCTTCACGCCGTAAGGCTCGCTCGCTATATACGCCGACTCGAACATCAGTTCGCCATCTACGTCGAGGCGGTCGAGTTGTCCGTCCACTTTTACACGTCCGACGGCATATCCACCAAAATTGAGTAGGCGGTCGGGGATGAAGCCGTTGAGCATCAACAATGGTGTGCGCTGCAACTCAATGTCGGCATTAAGATGTCCGAAACCACTTGTGATGTACGTACCGCTTAGCGTGCACACCTCCTGGTCGTCTATCGATAGCGTGCCGTCAACACAATGCTCATTACCTTCGTCGCGTGGCATATAGATAAACTCGCTCGCCACATTACCAATCTTACAACCATCGTAAGACAAATTGTCAACACGCACAGATGATGACACCGACATATCGCTTTCGCTATTGATGTAGTGGAAGTCGCCATTCATCACACCCGACACGTTCGGTGCATACGGTATAACGGATAGCACTTTAGCAAGGTCGAAGCGAGTGAGTCCGATAGTGAGGTCTTGCAAGGCTTCGGTGCTATCGTTGCTAAACACCTTCACACCCATACCGTCATCAGCCAGCAACCTCATATCAGCCGAAATGCGGTCGTCGTCGGCAAAGAACACGTAGTTGCCCTTGTTCACCTTAAACTTCTTGTAGCCAAACACGGGGTCGATACCACCGAGCGACACTCGTATACCGTTCTGCTCCATGTCTGCTTTCACACCAAGAGCCACACCAAGACGGTTGCGATCGTCGTAGATGCGTGTGCCGAAGAAGAGCGACTGCTGATAGAATGCGCCACGGAAGAGGGCGTTGAACACGTATTGCTTGTTATAGCGGTTGTTACGTATCTGTCCATCGAAGAGCGTATTCGTCGAGTCGGAACTGATGTTGACGCGTATCGTATCGAGTTGTATGCCTGCAGTCACGAGCGAGTCGATGCGCACCTTACCATTGATGCCCTGCACGGGCGACGTATTCATATTAATATAAGCATCGCGGAACTCGTAGCCGAAACGTCGAGCAGTGCGCGAGAGGATGTTCTCCTTGCCGGCATTGAAGTAGACAGAAAGGTCGGGCAGGCGTTCGCGCAGACGCAACTGGTCAATGTAGCGTTCCTTGCGCTGCTTCTCAGCCTCTATGTTCACCTCATTAAAGTTGTCGAGTATGTGCTCCACTGAACCAGCACCATCAACACGCAACACGAAGTCGCCACACGCCACATTGGCATGTGTTGAGTCGCTACGTGTGAATATGTCTATCAGAATGTTTTCAGGTCGATATGTAGCAGCCGAGTCGCGCAGCACGATATTGCCGACAACGCCCTGCATACTGTGCGTCGCCTCCAAATCCGACTTCACGTCCAAATGTGCTGTCATCGACGTTTTGAGTGGTCGCTCGGTGAGACCGAGTTTGTAGAAGTCGGCGTAGAGCAGATTGCATATTACGTTGGCATCTATGCGACGATTGTCGAGGAGCGTACGTAGGTCGATAATGCCATTGAGCAGCGGTGTGCGACTATCGAGCAGTGCCCTTCCCACACCGTTGTGCACCTCTGCCTTTAGGTTTATGTTCGAGAGGTCATAATCGGTGTATTTGAAATTGTTCACCTTCACACGTGCATCGAGATGTGTCTTTGACGAAAGAAAATCGAAGCCTGCACCATCAGCCACGAGTTCACCGCTGAACGGATGCAACCCCATACCCGGCATGAAGTTCTGAAGTGGCAATGCGTGTGCTTCCATATTGGCACGATAAGCCAACGAACGCATATTGAACGCGCCCCTACCGCGTAGCGAACCACCGCCTTGAGTAGCAACGAAATCGGTAGCGTACTGCGGTCCGTTCACTCGGCAATTGCCTTTGAGCGTTATGCCATTGGGTATGCACACTGACGAATTAGCATTCAAGCCCATCATAGGCAGCAGGAAGCTGATGTTGTCGGCACGCGCGTCGAGGTTTATGTTGGCTGTAAGATGGTCTACGTCGGTTAGATTGCCAGCCTTGCCTTCGGCTTTTATGTTGAACGCCGTTGGTAGTTTGGCAGACACCTCACGAATGTTGAGGTTCTGCATATTGCCGTTGATGTCGGCATGAAGGGAGAGCGGTTGCTCTGGCAGACGCAGGATGAACTGCAGAGGCATCATACCGAGCACTTGCAGTATGTCCGACTTACCTACGGAAGCATCAAGATACAGACGCATCACACCAGGGTTGGTGTCGGCAAAGGTAGAGAAGTCCATATCGGCATTCGCTTTAAGCCACGACACGGGCGTGGTAAGGCGGAAGTCGGGCAGCGAGATGTGTGCCGTGTCAAGGCTCACATGTCCCTTAGCACTGGTCACACTTATGCCGCTCTGCTCACGAAAGGCGCAACGGTTGAGTGCAAGCTGAAGCTGAGTACCTTCTTGTGCAAAACACAACGAGTCGATGCGCAACGACACATCTTTAAGCTCGATGTGGTTGACATCAAGCCCTTTCTGTCGCAGGGCAAAGTTGTTGTCGTATGTCACAAAGCCGTCACGCCAGTCGAACGTGCCAACCTTGTAAACGCCCGTACCAAGATTGATGTCGCCATTTGCAGCACTGACATCAGCGAGTCCGACACCGATAGCAAGGGTGTCGCCGGGCATGTGTATCTTGACGGCAGAACGCTTCACCGACAAGTGGGTGAAGGCTATCTGCCAGTTGTTTTCGGTTTTGGTTGTGTCTTCTGGCACAGTGTCGCTGAGCGCAATATCAAGATTTGCATCGGTGAGAAGCACGGGTCCAAGGTCTACGGTCTCCTTAGTAAGTGCCACCTTACTCGGTTCTACCTTTAAACGCCCTACTCCACCTTTCACTCGTGCAGCAGGCACGAAATGCGCTGTATTGATATTCACGCGGCGGAAATCTAAGTCGGTAACTTCCACATTGCCTGCAAATAGCGGCATGAGTTTCACACCTACAATCAGTTCGTCGGCAGCAGCGATTGTGTCAATACTGTTATGCAGCGAGTCGTTAGGCTGAGTAGCAAGAAGTCCTTGTATGCTCAAATCGAGCGGAAAGCTAAGGCGCACACGCTCCACCGACACACTCATGCCGGTAGACTCTGAAGCATAAGCAGCAGCCTTCTTTACCACCCAGTTTTGCACGGGCGGTATGTAGAGCAGCACAGCCAACAGCACGAGGAGCACTATCGGCGTGGCAAGAACGGCTGCCGCAACCTTTAAACTTCGTTTATATATAGGCTTCATCTTCGTTCTATTTTATATTGCAGTTCGTAATGTTCGAGGTATTTAGGAGGAGGGTGTGTCAAAACTAAAATATTTGGCAAATTGAATAGCAAACGGTTCTAATCGTAGGAGGCTACGGCATTCCTGCCGTAGCTATTAGTAACTGAAATACAACTGTTTGCAATGACTACGGCAAGAATGCCGTAGTCTCCTACAGTTAGCCATTCATCACAATTCTATAGTTTTGACACACCCTCTACGCAGCCTTCTGATTAAGCAGACTTTTAGGAAAGGGAAAGAGGGTAAGCCTCCTTTAGGCGTTTAAGCCGAACCAAGCCTCTTGGATGGTGGCGTTTAAGCCGAACTAAGCCTCTTGGAAGGTAGCGCTTAAGCCGAACTAAGCCTCTTTATGCCTTCTAAGCCCTCCACGACGGGGAGGGTTGGGAG
>ERZ1034973.2116-NODE-2116-length-10340-cov-5.380846_pt1 | contig 10340 bp, 9 predicted proteins | sample MGYA00520686_ERZ1034973 | MGnify/ENA primary metagenome ERZ1034973 (study PRJEB33766, sample SAMN09781775) | gut metagenome | biome: gut microbiome | host: Homo sapiens | place: Madagascar | study: EMG produced TPA metagenomics assembly of the PRJNA485056 data... | reverse complement strand
AATGTCCTTCTTGCCATGAAGGGAAACAATGGTTTCGGTGGCGAAGGTGGATGGTTCATGTGGGTAATCTTCCTTTTCTTCCTCATGGGCTGGGGAGGTAACGGCTGGGGAGGTTTCGGCAATAATGGTCGTGGTGGTCTCGCCAACGAGATTAACAATGACTATGGTCGTGGTCTCCTGATGGATGCCATCGGTGGCAACCGCAATGCACTCAGCAATTTGGCTACCCAGTTGAACTGCACCGAAGGTCAGATTCAGAGTGCCATTTCAGCCTTGACCTCTCAGGTTCAGAACGTAGGTAATCAGGTTGGTATGAGCGGTATGCAGACTATCAATGCTTTGCAGCAGGGTAATATGCAGATTGCTCAGCAGATTGCAAACTGCTGCTGCCAGACTAATAACAACATCACTACTCAGGGTTATGAGAGCAAGTTGGCTATCTGCCAGCAGACTCATGCCATCAACGACAATGCCAATGCCAACGCATTGATGTTGCGTGACACCAACCAGTCTAACCATCTTGCCTTGATGGGTAAACTCGACCAGATGCAGACTCAGGCAATGCAGGACAAACTTGATGCACTTCGTGAGAAGAATAGTGCTCTTGTAGCACAGATTTCCAACGAGCATCAGACTCAGGCTTTGCAGGCATACCAAGCACAGATTATCACTCCAGTGAATGCTGCCCTTGCAGCCTTGCAAGCAGAGGTAGCTGGCATCAAGTGCAAGTTGCCTAATACCGTATCTGTACCATATCCTCAGTTGAAGACTTACAATCCTGAGGTGTTCCAAGCAGCAGCTATGGGAGCATACGCTGGTGATGTAGCAGCATCAACCGTAGGTTGTGGTTGTTAAAGGAAAGGAGGTAACTATGTTCCCTTTAAACTATCCTTTCAGCCCACTATTCCCTATGGTAAGTAGACGGAATCCTATCAAGAGAGTTGATATTGGCGGTATCTATGAATTGAAGACCAATGCACTTCAAGTAACCAACGAGAGTGTAGACTTCGGTATCAATCCTAGCTGCTACAAGGCTTTACCTTGTGAGAGTATCGTACTGCTAAAGATTCATCAGGGAGTGCCTACTGCTGGCGAAGACCTTCCAGTCAAGATTGTGGTGCCACACAATGGTGCAACAACCATCAGCACTACTAGCGGAACTACAAGTGGAACAACCACGGCTGGCACAACTAAGTCTTCCGTGGTAGACCATACTGGTTCTGCTGTAACTGGAGCGGGTCTTTCAAGCACTACGGAAGCTCTAGCCTATATCAACAAGAAGAGCGGAACAATCCGACTGCTTGGGTTTCAGCAACCAACTGGTGGCTAACAGAGTATTAACAATGGGGCAGATAGCAATGTCTGCCCCTATAAAAGAGAAAGAAAATGTTTCAAGGTTTAAGACAAAATTCCCTTTTTTACATATTAGACAAGGGAGGAGAAAAGCCGACTATCAGAATCGGTCAGGTTATATCGGTAAGTGACCCTCAGCAGAAGTTCCCGACAACTTACATCCCGAATCAAGTGCCGAACTTCGACACAACGGTTGATGTAAAGGTGAAGGTTGGAGAACAGCAACTCAACTTCGAGAAACTGCCATCCACTGCTCAGATAGCCAACTCAGGAACTAATGGCGTGGTGGTCAGTGATAGCCGTGATGCTATGTGTGCTGAGGTTGATTCTATGCTCAGACAAGCAAAAGGTATCTTGGAGAGTGTTGACTACAATAAGGCAGTAGTGGAATCATGTGATGAAATACTAGCCAAACTCAATCCTCAGATTGCCAAGGATAAGCAGCAAGAGCAGGACATCAGTAACCTGAAATCTGACATGAACGGAGTGAAGGGTACGCTATCCGAAATTAAATCTCTTCTGTCTGATGCCTTGAAGCTCAGTAAGAACTAATAAAGGTAAGAAGATTATGGTAATGATTGAGATTACAGAAGATAAGTTCGATGATTTGTATGACAACATCGAGTCTATGCTTGGCTTTGGTAGCAAGGCTATGTCTTGTCTGAAAAAGATGAAGCAGGAGCGTATGGGTGAGCGTATGCCTGATTATCGTGACGATTGGAGAAGAGAGCGTGAGGAACGTGAAGAGCGTGAGAACAGACGTAGATTCAACAACGTGAACGATGATTGGAACTACCCGAACCGCTATGGTGAAAGAGGTGGTGGCGGCTACAATGGTGGCGGTCGCTAGTGTTTAACTTGGGAGTTTGGTAGCGGCTTTTTTGTCGGATCCAGACTCCCATTAATATTCAGCAATATGGGAAAATGCAGAATGCCATTGGATATGTATGACCTCAAACCTGAGGCAATGGTTGCCTATCTCAGATACAATGGCTATCATTTCAGCAAGAAGATGTGTGAGTGGGCGGTGAAGCAGATGTATAAGTACGACCCTTCTACCAAGCGTGATGTAGGTATCTCGTTTTGGGATAAGGAGAAGGTGGAAGCCCTTCTGCTAGGTCAGGGAATTGAGGTGAAGAATAAGATAGGCTACGACCATGTGTATGTGGCGAACATGGCGAGGGCAGACTTCTACAAGTCTTCTATCAAGGATGAGGAGCAGCTAGCCCAGTTTATCAAGGATATGGTGGATGATGCCGACCAGAAGGATGGTTTCATCTTTAACCGATTCTATGCCGACTGCTGCCACAACGGAGTGCCTATCCCTTGGGAAGATGTGTTATGATGAGAAGAGTGATTGAACTCCCGAAGTACGATTGGAGCATAGTATGTTTCATAGGTTATCAGCCACTTGATGCCGATGAGATATGCCATGCTCTTTCTGATATTGGCTGCAACGGAAATCCGTTATCGGAAGCATACGAGCATCTGTCTTTATCGAGTGGAGATAGGGGACTTACCTATTCCAACCTAGCTGAAAGAAGGAGTGTTCTTGCCATTGGAAAATGTGAATCTGATGGCAGCATCATTAATACAATAGGTCATGAGCTTCTTCATGTTGTAGCGCATATTTGTGAGCAGGATGGAATTGATATGATGAGCGAGGAGCCATGTTATATGATGGGGAGTTTGTGCGAGAAGTTATTCAAGATGTATTGTTAATATTTATGGGGTGCAGGCTTGCTGCATAAGAAAAGGGTGAATCTTTTGACTCACCCTTCTTCTTTATCTGTATGGTTACTACTCTAATACCTAGTCACCAGTTTGCTCTTTATTTCCAATAGTTATTGAAGAATAATTGCATTCTGATTTCAACTTCTTGATAGCAGCCTTCGCTGCTTCTGTAGGAGCATAACCTGCTAATGTCCAAATCAACATACCCTTTACTGAATCCTTGTTGCCTGTAAGATTCGACATATCTACCAACATGTTATTAATGATGTCATTGTTACCAATAGAAACTCCTGAGGATAAATCTAACATATTTCCTGATGTTTTGGAATTTGGAGCCCATGATGTAATAGTTCCACTAATTTGTTTCAAACTATCAGGAAGTGCAGAAGGATTGTTTATTACCGTTCCTTTATACCACTCCAGCTTAACCATTTTCTTCAAAACTTCGTCTTGGAAAACAACCCAAGTAGCATCTACAACATCTTCCGGATGAGCAAGTTCATCAATGGTAAATACCTCTTTACTTGCATTTCTAATCTTATACAAGTGAATGTATTTAAAATCGCTTGGACTATTGTACGGAGTAACGAAAATACCATCATAGTTTGGAAAATAGTATTTTCCCTTGACAGTAAGGGTTGTTACACCAGTATTAGGGAATTTGATAGCATAATCTGAAATAGTCTCATTTTGAATATCTGCAAATCTGAGTGTAGTATATTTTGTACTATTCGTATCATGATTACGCTGAAAGTAAGCACCATTATCCAAGGTTGCCTCAAAATCTCCTCCTAAGCTTTTTACAAAAGCTATCATCTTCGTGGAAATATAGGAATACAAAGTTTCCTTGGATTCTTTTGACACAATGAATTTAAATTCATTCAGTTTCGGAAGACTATCATTATCTACCGAACCATAAAGTTTTGTTGTTAAACACTTTACCATATTATTTATTTTTTAATTATGTTAATGAATCAATTAAATTATCAACCAAAGGAAGTCGCTCCTCTAACCATTTCTTTACACGATATATGCTATCATAATGTCCCAGATAGAATGGTCTTTCTGAATAGTATTCTGTTACAGGAGACACATTTGTGCAATCCTTGATAACTTTGAATGCAAGATGCTCGAATACCACATAACTGCCAGCAGTATAAGTTGTATCTTTATCCCATACCTTCTGACCAGAAGCTGTGATTCCTGCATCAGTATATGAACATGGGGTATAGTATTCTGTGTTTATGTTACTATCCCTATGGCAAGGAGATTGTTTCCATCTATCATACTCCTGCTTAAAATCATCAGTTCCAATTCTAGAACACCAATCAGTAAGAAGATTAATGATATTGTCTGTAGTAAGTATAGCCTTTCTGAGTTCAGAATATCTTTTCTTCAACTCTGTTGCAAAATACTTATATACCCAATATGTTCCACCATATCCCTTTTTGTTTCCCATCAAGCTGATTGGTTCCATGAAATTATCCTTTGGTGAGAAGCTGAAAGTACCATCAAAGAAATCTCCAAACACGCCATCCAGGTCATAAGGATATACACCAAATCTTACTCCATTCCAAGAACCAATTTGCCAATTCTTTCCAAATCCATCATAGTTGGCTATGGCATTTGAAAAACAAAGATAATCAATAATACCATCTACATCATATCTGTTATCAATTTCCTTCTTTATATCATCTTTGGTCTTGCTGCCAGTTTCTATTTGAGTTTCTACTTCAGTAAGTTCTGTATCATATTTGCTGAGGGCAATGATATACTTTTTTACTTGAAATGATAGTTTCATATTCTTGTTGGAAGCATCATAACTTTCAGATGTATCATCTATAAGCTCCTGCACCTTGTTTTTGTCTGCATCATATTTACTACCATCCATACAGATAAGAGACTTAGGGTTTCTTACCTCAAATCCCTGCTCACTCATCGGATTCCATGCAGTGCTTGGTAATGTACCATTTGCAGAAAATAGATTCTGTCTAATGAAACCATCCAAGTGTATATTCTCTGCTTTGCTCTTTGACATTTTCATGTTGTCACGATGCTTCTTTAATTGCCAAGAAAATACACCTAAAAACTCTCCTTTGAAATAGACAACACAAGGGAATCCATCAGGGAATGTTCTTGCTTCATCACCAAAGTCATAAGCTATTTCGTTATTTTGATTTATGCCATAAGATGCAGATGTTGAATCTTTATAATATCTCTTATAAGCCCTGTCATTATGCAATCCACGACTTTTTGATATTTCATCAAACAATTTGTAGCAAACAACTCCTACACCTCTAAAGGCATCAGTATAATATGCCTTAAAATGAAAACTGTCTTGTGATACCCAATTACCGATTTTTACTTTGCAGGTATCATCACCAATCCATTCATCATTGCATATATCTACTGCAAAATTCTTCTTTGCCAAATAGAGTGAACTACTTCCTTGTGCATTGAGAATTACACGTTTCTTAAAGTATATGCCTTCTAACGTCCATATTTCCATCCATGCCTGTAGATTCTGGGTTTTAGATGTTGGCATGCTTGACACTCCAGAAATGTTGACTATAGCCTTTCTAGGTTGATTTGGTATTCTTATATAATCATCATTACTCATGTCACAAGCATTGATGTTATATCCTTTATCTTTCAAATATTTAATGAAATCATTTCCGTCTTCAACATGGAGGCTGGCAACACGCATTTTTTTCTCAACCTTTGTACCATCTTTTTCACGATAACCAAGAATTTTATCATCAGAATCTGTTATTAATTCCATGCGTTCCTCTTGGTCTTCAATGGATGTTTTTGAATTTGCTACATCTTCATTAATAAGTGTTTTGCCTACCTTCTTATCAACCTTTGTATCAAACGTTTCTGATTTCAAGTCATGCACATAATGGCTTCCATCATTGTATGTAGCAGAAAGAATCCTTCCATCTGCATCTTTCTCTATTGCAAGATACTCAGGATTCTCCTGCAAAGAGAATATATCAAGAAGTTCTTGAAGACTTGCATTAATAGTATCTACTTTTTCTAGTAAAGAAGAGATAACTTGCTTCAAGGCATTGACAGCATGAATTTCACCAATGATTTGTCCATCTCTTCTGATTCCAAGAAGTACCTTATCATCTGTATCAAGCCAAGCAGCAAAGTATTCTTCGTTCTGAATGACGTGATACATTTCATTAAGAGGATAATATGGCTCGCCAGTTGCTCTGTAGAAACCAAACAGTATCTTATCATCTGAATCCACTATAGCTTTGATAAACTCCTCATTTTCGATTACTCTAAAGCACTCTTTTACTTCATCATCAATGAGAGACTTGCCTTCCTCCTTATCTACCTTGCCTTCCTGCAATGCAGTGATGCTTGCAGACAATTCTTCCTTGACAGCATTAATAGCTTCAAGAATATCTGTCTTATCCTGCTGGCACTGGTTAATAATTTCCTGTAACTTGGCTCTGATTGGTGCAGGAATACCCTTGCCCCACTCAATGGAACCATCAAGCTGGATTCCAAACAAGAAGTGGTCTTCTGAATCTACTATTGCATTGATGAACTCTGGAGATTCAATCTCTCTGAAAGGAATGGCAAACTGGGAGACTACCTTATCCTTTGAATCACCAAACTCTTGGGAAATATTCTCCTTGTTGAACTTCTTGTTTGCAAGTTCATCAATGGCTCCCTGTGCAGTGATTGAATCAAGACCACTCTCTGTGTTTTCGTATGTTACTGCTGAGGCTTGGCTTGCACCACCACTTGCGGAAATACCCTTGATGGCTTCCTCCATCTGGGTGCTGCGAGTCTGCAACAATGAAATATCATCATCGTTGGCGGTGATTTGCTGCTGCTTATCATTAATCTGAGACTGAAGGTCTGTGTCCTTCTCTTTCAGTTGCTTGACAGACTTATCTACATCTTGGATCATCTGACTTAAATCCTCAGGGAGACCAGTGGCGGCTTGAATGGTTTTGCGAAGTTCTGGATCGAACTTCTCAATGCCAAGCGTATCGTCTGCTACCTTTTCATTTGTAACTGAGCTATCCTTTATTTTCTCCGTAGTTACAGATCCGTTGGCGAAATGTTTGGTCTCCAAGGATGCCTCACGAACTACTCGCCCATCAACCGACTGGTTGCCAAGTTTCGGGTTTGTAATAGCTCTCTCCTCTACCTTCTCTGTAGTTACGGCTCTATCGTTCAGCTTCTCGGTGATGATAGACTCATCCTTAATCTTATCCGATGTAACCGCATTAGGGGAGAGTTTGGTATTGTCAACTGCGCCATCATTCAACTTATCCGTGGTTACTGCCTTATTGTTGATTTTTTCGGTCTCTACGGATGAGTCGGCAAGTTTGGAGGTGGTGATGTTGGCATCTGCTACCTTGTCGGTGGTGACGGATGCGGAATCCAGTTTGTCGGTGGTTACCGATTCGTTCTCCAATTTCTCGGTAGTTACGGCTTTGTCGGCAATCTGCGTAGTTCCGAGTTGGTCGGTCTTGTTGACCTTCTCGTCAAGAAGCTCCTTGGTGGATTTGCCCGAACTCTCATCCTTCACATACTTAGTGTATGTCAAGGTCTCATCGGCTCTTCCACTTACGAGCGTGTTGTTGTATTTTACTTCTTCTGCCATATTATTTTAATTTAGCGTTATATGTATATTCTCCTGCTTTCAACTCATCTGACCAATAATAGTATATATCTCCTACCTTAGTAGAGTTGAGATTTGCCGTGAGCCCTGACTGAGTGAAGACAACAGGAACACGACTGGCAAACCAGATATATGGCTTATCCTTGGTGGTGGTGATGGTGATAGACTTATCTACTATGTCACCCACAACCTTGGTGAGGTCATCCATATTGAACTGGCACATATTCTTGGCAGCGGTTGCTCCGTAATAGTAGATATTATCATCGCCATTTGCCATGATGCTTACGTAGCCTGATACGGCAGGAATCTCTATCTTGCCATCCTTGTAGGCATCTCTTGTGATGTCGGCTCCATCCATGACTACTTTCACTAAACCTATATTGAATCCTTCGGCTGGAGTCAGCGTTGTCTCATACTTTTCGCCCAGCTTCAATGTGGCAGGAGTAGAGGAGAGGGTAACATCATCCAATGAGTAGACAAAGGTGCAGTCAGACTGGTTCTTGGTGACCATGTAGTATCGAAGGTCGAACATGCCTACCGTCTCGCCTTGGAAGACTCCACAAGGAACCTTCACCCTATGATTAGTCTCAATAATCTGCAAGATGTTTCGCTCCACACTCTTCATCGCATAACCCTCATAAGTCCACGAAACGGCTACATTGTAGTTTCCGATTTCCAAGGTGGATGGAATATTGCATACCAGCACATTATGCTCGATGCCACCGATAGAAGTAGGAACGATGATGGAATCATCGAAGCAGCATTGCAGTTCCACCTTGATATCGGATGCTTGTGTCATATCGAAGTCAACCAAACGATTGAACTCCTTAGACATTTCCATCTTCCGCACCAAGATATGAAGCTTGAAGGCATTTCCTTGTACTATTTTATAAATCATATTTTGATACACATTATTAATAATAGCGCAAAGATAGGCAGAATTTTCTCTACCTATCTCTTATCCATTAACTTTTGGGCATTAAATCAAGCCCTTCCATCTGAGGAACTTGCGCTTGCGGCTGCGCTTTCCTCTCTCGCTCTTGCAGTTGGTATGATAGACACAATCACGGAAGAGGTCTCTCGACTTCATATCCTTATCTACCAGTTTGGTCTTCTTGAAAGCCTCGAAGAGGGGGCGGTTCATAATCATCAGGTTGCCCTTCTCCGTAGGTAGGACAAAGTAGATTTCACCCTTGTTTTTCTTGGCTGCATAGTCTGCCTTAGCCGTAGCTTGGCGGTACATAATCTCGCATTTGATGCGCTTGAAAATCTTAGTAATCTTCATAATCGTATAATTAAAGTTGAAACTATATGATGGTTGCTGCCGAAACAGAAACCTTTTTCCTCATTACTCTAGCCTGATTCTGAATCATCTTAGGCATTTCCATTTCATTGAAGCAGATATGGAGACCGATGGCTCTTGTCATGAGTAAATCATCGTGCTTGCCATCAATGGCTCCGTATGCTCCATTCTTCTTACGCTCGTAGGTAAGGAACTCGTTCAGGCATCGCTGGTCTCGTTCAACGTATAGATGCTCTCTGACTACCTGAACCAGTACAGAGATAACCATTGGCTTGGTTGCTACATTGGTATGGAATCCGTACTTGCGTGGAACACCTTCCTTAATGTCTGCTTCACTCTGTTTGCGTGCATAGAGATTGTCATATACATCCTTGATTTGATTCAGGATGAACTCAGACTGATCACCGCCTTCCAAGATATGTTCCTTGTCTTTCGTCTCCAAGGTGTTGGATTCAATCACCAAGAGGGCATTATCATAGAACTTGGCTATCTGTGCAGCCTTCCAAGCCAGCAAGTCCATATCAATATGCCCATACCATTGGGCTACCACATACGGCTTGCCACCTTCCATCATCCAGTATCGGTCGAAGACACAGATAACAGACCAGTCAGCTTTACTACCTCTACCACCAATATCCACTACAACCAAATATCGGTTGGTCACCTTGCAATCGTCAAAGTACTCCGGCTTGCTCCATATCCACAACTGCCCAGTCTTGTCTTCCGTGAATCGCACGTTCTGTAGGCACTTCTTGCCCTTGTAACCATCACCATAAACATCACCGATAAACTTAGGTGAACGGCAACCTTTCTTGAACTGATCAACCTTCTCCTCAGCAAATACCTTGGCTCCTGAGTGTTTAAATGCCTCTACTGGGTCAGATGGGAATCCGTTAGCCATATCTCCATGGTCTGTGAACTTCTTGCGCTCCACAACATACCAGTTGATGGCTTCCAAAGGTGCTCCCATCTGCCACAATTTCCAAAGGTATGTACCCGGCTCATCACGGTTAGACATCGTGTTGGTGTTGTTGCGGTTGTCGTATAACCATTTGGCAAACTCATCCTTCTTTTTCTTGCTTTCAAAGTCAAGATGGTAGAGGTCGTAAATCTCAAACCAAGGAACGAAGAACGGCTCAAATACAGATTCACCTTTCTCTGCTGCCAGCCATTCCTGATGGAAGAAGTTGCCAGTACCATTGGCGGTTGACTCGTATACAATCATGGTGTATGGTCTGTAGAGCACACCATTGGTTGCATTCTGAACAACTTGCTCAGGAGACTTGCCTTCTGTCT
>ERZ1034973.2114-NODE-2114-length-10346-cov-6.727140_pt1 | contig 10346 bp, 10 predicted proteins | sample MGYA00520686_ERZ1034973 | MGnify/ENA primary metagenome ERZ1034973 (study PRJEB33766, sample SAMN09781775) | gut metagenome | biome: gut microbiome | host: Homo sapiens | place: Madagascar | study: EMG produced TPA metagenomics assembly of the PRJNA485056 data... | reverse complement strand
GCACGACAGCCTGTGTGGGCAAAACCGGTGTAGAGATGGAGGCCATGACAGGGGTTAGTGTGGCGCTTCTTACCATATATGATATGTGTAAGGCACTGGACCGTGGCATGGAAATCGGGCAGATACATCTGCTTGAAAAATCCGGTGGCAAGAGCGGACATTACGTTACTGTTCACAACTAACAATGTGACCGGCAACGATTACAGCCCATTTAAAATGCTGAGAAGTTAAAAATACACAATTAATCAAGGATAACAGGGAGATGTAATGTATACTGTAGGGATTATAACGATAAGCGATAAAGGCGCAGCGGGCCAAAGAGAGGATAAAAGCGGTCCGAAAATAAAGGAACTGCTTCCAAAAGATAAGTATGATGTGGTTTCATATAAAATCATACCGGATGAGAGGGAGCAGATTGCAGACGAGCTTGTCAGGCTGTGTGATGCTGTGAAATGCAATCTGGTGCTTACAACCGGAGGTACCGGTTTTTCACCGAGAGATATCACACCGGAAGCTACAATGGATATTGCAGAGCGTAATGCACCGGGTATCGCTGAGGCACTGAGAGCGTACAGCATGAGCCTTACACCTAAAGCCATGCTTGGCAGAGGCGCTTCAGTTATCAGGAAAAACACACTGATAGTCAATCTGCCCGGCAGTGTGAAGGCAGTGTCTGAGAGCATGGATTTTCTGATGGGAAATATAGAGCATGGACTTGATATTTTACTGCAGTATGACAGTGAGTGCGGCCGGTGACGGAAATGCGTAGCATGTAGTAATCTGATTAATCATAAATGAGGGGCAAATACCTTTTGAACCTCATATCATAATATTTGGAGTGTGGGATTATATGAAGCTTATAAAGACAACGGAGGCAGTCGGACAGGTGCTCTGCCACGATATCACACAGATTATCCCCGGTGTGAAAAAGGATGCGGTTTTTCGCAAGGGGCATATTATAACAAAAGAGGATATACCGGTGCTGCTTAGCGTTGGAAAAGACACCATATATATATGGGAAAATGATGAGACTATGATGCACGAAAATGAGGCAGCAGAGGTGCTTTATCGTATGAGCGCATGTGGCACAAATAGCAATGAGACCGACGTCGAACGTCATTGTGAAGCCGCAGAATCCGGCGTTTTTGGTGGCACCGCAAGTAAAATGCATCCATCCCCTGTAAAGGAAGGCAAGATAGAGGTGATTGCTGACTGTGACGGACTGCTTAAGGTGGACAGCGAAAAGCTGAAAAAGGTCAACTCCTTTGGTGAAATGATGATAGCAACGAGGCACGGCAATACCACTGTGAAAAAGGGGGATAAGCTTGCCGGAACAAGAATCATACCGCTTGTCATAAAAAAGGATAAGCTAGAGGCGGCTTCGCACATATGCGATGACGGACCGATTCTTGATATAAAGCCGTTTGTGGTCAGAAAAGCAGCAATAATCACAACCGGAAATGAAGTGTACCATGGCAGGATACAGGATGCGTTTACCCCTGTCATCGAGAAAAAAATAGCAGAGTTTGGTGCACAGATGATGTTTCATGAGATATTTGATGATGATGACCAAAAAATAACAGACGGATGCTTACGTGCAATAGAGGCAGGAGCGGAGATTGTATTCTGCACAGGAGGAATGAGCGTGGATCCTGATGATAAAACACCGCTTGCCATAAAAAATACAGGCGCGCGGATCGTGTCGTACGGTTCACCGGTGCTGCCGGGAGCCATGTTTTTGCTGTCGTACTATGATGTAGGTGACAGGCTGGTGCCGATATGTGGACTGCCCGGCTGTGCCATGTACAACAAGCGCACGATATTTGATATTGTATTGCCGAGGCTTATGGCGTGTGATATGATTTTGGCAGATGAGCTTGCCGGACTTGGAGAAGGCGGACTCTGCCTGAATTGTGATGTCTGCACGTTTCCTAACTGCGGTTTCGGGAAGGGCTTTTAATATGCGCGATAGATTTGGCAGAGAGATTGATTACATGCGCATATCGGTGATAGATAGCTGTAATCTGAACTGTTATTATTGCAACCCACAGGACAATAATAAAAATTGTCAGGCAATAAATACACTTAGCGTAAAAAAGGTGCTTTGCATAGTCCGCGCAGCCACAAGGCTTGGAATCACGCATTTTCGTCTGACAGGCGGTGAGCCGCTTCTGCATCCGCAGATTGATGAGATGGTTTCACAAATCAAAAAGATACCCGGTGTCAGGAGTGTATCGCTCACCACAAACGCAGTACTGCTTGCGCAGCATGCAAAGCAGCTTAAGGAAGCCGGCATAGACAGTATCAATGTGAGCCTGGACACGATAGATGCGTCAGAATATGAACATATCACAAAAAAACCGCTGCTTGATAAAGTGGAGCATGGAATCGATGCCGCAATAGAGTGTGGAATAAGAGTGAAAATCAATGTGGTGCTCACACCGCAGACAGATGTGGTGGCTCTCACACGGTATGCTTCAAAAAAAGGTACAGATATCCGTTTTATAGAGATGATGCCGGTAGGTGAAGGGCATACCAACGGAGTCGAGCCGTATAAGAAGGTTATAGGTACACTTTCAAAACTGTATGGAGAACCTTACCGTGTAAATACTGGAAAAACAAAAGAAATTAATTCGGGATATAATAAATATAAAGAGGAATGTAAGAATTCGGATAACGGTCCTGCAGAGTATTACATTTTTCCGGAGCTTGATATCAGAGTAGGGCTGATTCAGGCAATCCATGGGAAGTTCTGCGATACCTGCAACCGCATACGTGTTACGGCTGACGGCAGGCTTATGCCATGCCTGGGAAGCAGCGTGACGATGGATTTAGTACCTGATTCATGCGAATTTACAGATGATTTGGAAAAAGATTTTGTAATAGTTCAGGCACTAAAGGCTGCCATAAAGGCAAAACCAGGGTGTCACAATTTTAATGATAATGCAGTGACATATACAAAAACTACAGAGACAAAGACTACAGAGCTGAAAGCTGCGGAAGTAAATGCAGCAAGAAATATGAGCCGGATAGGAGGCTGATAGCAAATCATGGGAAAGCTTCTTGCAATCAATATAAGCAAAGAGAGAGGAACTGAAAAGAGAGAGGTGCCACAGGCGGAGCTTGTTGCAGACTATGGCATCATGGGAGATGCACATGCCGGAAAGTGGCACAGGCAGGTCAGCCTGCTTTCCGCAGAGAAAATAAATGCCTTCAGGGCAAGAGGAGCGCAGATAGACAACGGCGCATTTGGCGAAAATTTAATTATATCAGGATTTGATTTCAAGAATTTACCGCTTGGAACACGCTTTTGCATAGGAGATGTTATTCTGGAAATGACGCAGATAGGCAAGCAGTGTCATTCGCATTGTGCTATCTACAAGAGGATGGGCGAGTGCATTATGCCAAAGGAGGGCGTGTTTGCAGTAGTCATAAGAGGCGGTCAGATTCATACCGGTGACGAGGTGAAGCTGATTCCGGCAAACATATATGCTTCGATAAAGGACAGACCGGCGGACAGCCGCTGTGAGCTGTTGACAGTCATAGAAGGAGCACATGCCGGTGAAAAGGCGCTTTATATAGATGGCAGAATAAGAGTGGCATCAGGCAGTGCATGGGCAGATGAAATTGATGATAATGATAATTCAATTGTGATGTTTAAACAGCAGATAGGCAGCAGACCACGCCTCATAATCTGCGGAGGAGGTCATGTATCGACGGCACTTGTACGCATGGCATCACTTTTGGCCTTTGACATATGGGTGATAGAGGACAGACCTCTGTTTGCCGATAATGCAAAGCGCCAGGGAGCAGACCATGTAATTTGCGGCGATTATAAAAAAACTCTCGCCAGGCTAGAGCCACAGGCGGATGATTACTATGTATGCATGACAAGAGGCCATCGCTTTGATATGGAGTGTCTTACAGAGATATTCAGAAAGCCATACGCCTATGTGGGGATGATGGGCTCAAAGAAAAGAGCTGTCATAGTAAAAAAAGACCTTGAAGAATCAGGATTTTCACAGGAAACCATATCCGGATTACATTCTCCGATAGGCCTTGCAATAGGTGGACAGACACCGGAGGAAATCGCGCTTTCGGTGATAAGTGAGATAGTAAAGTGCAAAAATGAGCGTACCAGCTGCACACAGGTGGATAACGAAGTGCTTGATGCACTTATTGAGGCATCAGATGAGAAGTATATACTGTGTACCATCATAAAAAAGAATGGCAGTGCACCGCGCGGAGTCGGAACACAGATGCTCGTGAGCTCAGACAATCGGATCATCGGAACTATAGGCGGCGGTTGTGCGGAGGCAGAGGTTATAAGCCATTGCAGGAGACTGTTTCGCAAGCAGGAGTTTAAATGCGACCTGATGGATGTGAGCATGAACACTGACGATGCCGAGAAAGAGGGCATGGTGTGCGGAGGCAGTATTTCGGTGCTGCTGGAGCAGATTGGATGATGAAATTATCATATATTAATAAATCAAGATAAGCTGAATATGAACATTAATCACATGCATATTTAATTTAAATATAGGAAAAGAAAGGTTAAAAGTATGAGCTTAAGAATAGCGACAGGTACTGACGGATCAGTAAAGGAGCGCAAGGGCTTAAAGAGAAAATTTGCAGCATATGCAGGACTTGCGTTTGGACTTATCCTTATAGCAGGACTTTTTGCAGGCTGTGGAAAAAAGAATACAGCAGATGCAGATGTCGATTTATCAATTTTTGCGGCAAAGAGCTTAAACGGTGTTATGGACGAAATTTGTGCAGCCTACACCAAGGAGCATCCAAATGTAAACTTCCAGAACAATTACGACAGCTCAGGAACTCTGATGGCACAGATTAAAGAGGGTGCGAAGTGCAACATCTTTTTCTCGGCAGGAGTGGCACAGATGGATGAGCTTCAAAATGGCTACGACGGAGGAAGCGTAGTGGACGGTACTCGTGTTGACCTTTTAAATAATCAGGTGTGCCTTGTTACATATAAGAATAGTGGCACGGCAGTAACAAGCTTTGCTGACATCTCAAAGGCCAAAAATATGGCGCTCGCTGACGGAACGGTTCCTGTAGGACAGTACACCAGAGCAGCGTTAGTAAATTCAAAAATGGTTGAAGGTGATGCTTCAAATCCACAGGCTATTTCAGATTCTGATATCTCAAAGGCGCTTGATGGTCTGGAAATAAACAGCTGTGCCAATGTAGGTGCGGTTGCATCTGCCGTAGCTGAGGGCGCAAATGAGATAGGAACAGTTTATTACTCAGATACATTCGGATACGAGAACCAGCTTGATATTATAGAAAAGCTCCCAAACAGCTTAACAGGCGATGTCATCTATCCGATAGCAGCCTTAAAGGGAAACAGCACTACATCAGATGAGCTTGAAGCAGCAAAGGAATTTATCGCATACCTTCAGACAGATGAGGCAATGTCAGTATTTGAGAAATATCATTTTTCGGTAAAGGAATAATGGGAACGATTGATTTTACACCGCTTTGGATAACACTAAAAACAGGAATAGTAGCGTCGGTTTTTTCATTCTTTATAGGAATAGCTTTTGCTGAGCTTGTCATAAACACAAAGGGCAGAGTGAGGGCATTCTGGGATGGACTGCTGACACTTCCTATGGTACTGCCGCCTACCGTGGCTGGATACATTCTTTTAAGGATTTTCAGCACAAGGCGTCCTTTTGGAAGCTTTTTAAGCCATAGCATGGGGATACAGGTAGTACACACATGGCTTGGCTGTGTGGTGGCAGCAACTATCATTGCACTCCCTCTCATGTACAGAAATGCGAGAGCGGCATTTGAGCAGATAGACGAAAATGTCATATATGCGGCGCGCACTCTCGGCATAAGTGAGTGGAAGATTTTCTGGAGGATACGTCTGCCTATGGCAAAGCCCGGTATCATTTCGGGTGTCACACTGGCCTTTGCCAGAGCTATCGGTGAGTATGGTGCCACATCGATGCTTGCCGGAAATATAGCAGGAAAAACCTCGACCATATCACAGCAGATAGCAATGGTCGTCCAAAGCGGTGATTATGCCACAGCGGGCTTCTGGTGCATAGTAATCATAGCGATTTCATTTGCATGTCTTGTATCGATAAATATGATATGTGGCAAAAGCAAGGGCATAAAGAGAAAGAGAAAAAATAATGTCGCTCATAGTAAAAATAAAAAAACAGTTGGATAATTTCATGCTTTCGGTTGATATGGAGCTTACGGACGAGGTTGTGTCCGTAATCGGTATGTCGGGCTCAGGAAAGAGTATGACATTAAAGTGCATAGCAGGGATAGAGACACCGGACTCAGGCTTTATATCATTAAACGGCCGAGTGCTGTATGATTCGAAAAAGCGTATAAATCTGCACCCGGGTAAGCGCAGGGTAGGCTATCTGTTTCAGGACTATGCATTATTTCCGACAATGACTGTGATGGAAAATATATGCATAGCAATGGGGCAGCGTAACGAGGAAAAAGTGAAGGGCTGGCTGAAGAGGTATGGGCTTGAGGGCATGGCATACACATATCCCGATCATCTCTCCAGTGGTCAGAGGCAGCGTGTGGCAATGCTTCGCATGCTTGCAGCTAGGCCGGAGTGCATACTGCTCGATGAGCCTTTTTCGGCACTGGATGAGCATGTAAAAAGAACCATGGAATCAGAGCTTATGGAGATGCTCACCGATTTTCACAATCCTGTTGTCTTTGTGTCACACAATCGCGATGAGGTGTATCGTCTGGCCGAGCGTATCGGAAGCATGGAGAGTGGTGTACTGAGCACAGTCCGCGAAAAAAAGGATTTCTTCATGCGGCCTATGTCTGTGGAGCAGGCACTGCTTGTGGGCTGCAACAATATATCAGAGGTAAAATGGCAGGATAAGCATCATTTGCTTGCTGTGGAATGGGATAGCGTATTTGAGGTCACTGATGAGCAACTTGAACAGACTGCAATGAGTATGGACGGCATATCACACATAGGTGTTTTCCCACAGGATATAATAATATCGGTAGGCAAAGCAAAAACGGCACTTGCATATGCTGATAAAAATATAATCAGGATTAAAGATTATAAAATGGTTGAAGAACTGAGAAACTGGGAAGTATCGTGTAAATTAAATAACGATTCAATAATTTATGCAAACCTTCCAAAGCATACAGAAGCAAATATGTTTAGCAAAAATATAAATGATGAGCTTTATATAAAGAATTTTTATCTGCTTGGATGAGAAGTAAATGAGGACATACTATGATTTACCTGGACAATGCTGCCACAACAATTAAAAAGCCGGATGCGGTATATGATGCAGTACTTGATGCAATGAAGCACTGCGGCAATTCCGGGCGCGGGGCATCGGATGCATCGCTTGATGCGTCGAGGAAAATATATGAGGCCAGAATGTGCCTTGCACAATTTTTCGGCGGAGATGATGCGGACAGGCTTGTTTTTACGGCAAATGCCACTGAGGCACTAAACATTGCAATCCACGGACTGTTTGAGCCGGGAGAGCATGTGATTACGACACAGCTCGAGCACAATTCGGTGCTCAGACCTCTTTATATGCAAAGGGAGCGGGGCGTGGGTGTGGATATTGTACCATGCAGTGATGCAGGCATAAAAAGGGGGATAATTTCCCCGGCGGACATAGAGGATTTAATCCGTCCGGATACAAAAGCCATCGTCTGCACACATGCTTCAAATCTCACAGGCAACGTGGTGGATATTAAGTCGATAGGGCAAATCGCACGAAAGCATAACCTTTTATTTATAGTCGATGCATCGCAGACAGCCGGTGTACTTCCTATAAATATAAGGGAAATGAATATTGATGTGCTCTGCTTTACAGGCCATAAGGGGTTGATGGGACCGCAGGGCACCGGAGGACTTTATGTGGGAGAGAGAGCAGATATAAAGCCGTTTAAGAGTGGTGGTACCGGTGTGCTAAGCTTTCTTGAGAACCAGCCTATGGAGCTTCCGACAAGACTTGAGGCCGGTACCTTAAACGGCCCGGGAATTGCAGGGCTTTTGGCAGGAGTAAAGGCGATTGAAGAAATTGGTGTGGATAACATATATGCCAAAGAGCATATGCTGATGAAGGCTTTTCTAAAGAAAATAAAGACAATCCCGGGAATCAGGATATATGGGGATTTCGACATGCTGCCAGATAATGGCAGGCACTGTGCGATTGTTTCAGTAAATATAGCTGATATGGACTCGGCGGAGGTGTCAGACATACTTATGAATGAGTATGGCATTGCAACAAGGAGCGGCATACACTGCGCACCGCTGATGCATAAATTCTTTGGAACACAAAAACAGGGTATGGTGAGATTTTCATTTTCATATTATAATACAAATGATGAGATAAATGAGGCCGCTGAAGCGCTTATGCAGATTGCGGCATTGAGATAAACAGTATTAAACAATTGAAAGGAGCAAAAATGCCACAGGAAATAGTGTTTTGCAAGGGCGGTGGCTGTACTGCAAAGCTTGGTCCGGATTTGTTAAGTCATGTTTTAGCAAAGCTGCCAAGGGTTGAAAAAGACAGCAATCTGCTCATCGGATATGATAGCTGTGATGATGCGGCAGTGTACAAAATTTCAGATGACACAGCGGTAGTCCAGACGCTTGATTTTTTTCCGCCGATGGTTGATGATCCGTATACGTTTGGACAGATAGCGGCCGCAAATGCGCTCAGTGATATTTATGCGATGGGCGGCACAGTAAAGACAGCATTGAACATCGTCTGTTTCCCTGAGAAAATGGACCTGAATATACTCGGCAAAATAATGCAGGGTGGTGCCGATAAGGTGATAGAGGCAGGCGGCACACTTGCGGGTGGCCATTCTATAGCAGACAGTGATGTAAAATACGGACTTTCAGTCATGGGTACGGTCCACCCGGAGCATATTTACAGCAACAACACAGGGCAGCCGTCAGATGTGCTTATACTTACAAAGAAACTCGGCGTGGGGCTTGTATGCAACGCAAACCGTGTCGGGGAAGCACCGTTGGGTGCAATTGAGGATGCAGTAAGCTCTATGACCACACTGAATAAGGCAGCATCCGAAATCAGTCATGCTTTCGATATACATGCATGCACAGATGTCACGGGATTTAGCTTTTTAGGACATTTGAGTGAGATGTTAAATGATGATATAACAGCACTTATCGACTCGATTTCCATCCCGGTCATTACCGGAGCACTGCGATGCGCAGATGAGTTTTTCCTCACGGCAGCGGCTCAGCGCAACAGAAACCATGTAGGTGATAAGGTGTGCTTTGCAAAAAATATACCTTTCTCAATGGAGGAGGTACTTTTCGATCCGCAGACCTCCGGAGGACTGCTGTTTGCAGTAAAAGCCTCTGAGGCAGATGCATTTTTGCACGAGCTTAAAGCCGCAGGGCTTCCGGCTGCAAAGGTGGGACGATTTGTTAAGCGGCGCGATGTGCCGATATATGTGAACTGACTTTAAGCTGCCATAGCTTATGCAAATTTGCTGACAGGCTGCATGCCCTGCATTTTGAGGGCTGACGAGTTAAAATAATATAGGGAGGATTATAAATATGATAACAGTAAATGCAATAGGGGATACATGTCCAATCCCGGTTGTAAAGACAAAGAAAGCGATAGAGGCTCTCACACAGCCGGATACGGTGGAGACACTTGTGGACAATGAAGTTGCAGTGGAAAATTTAAAAAAGATGGCTGTACAGAAGGGCTATAGCTGCGATAGCAGTAAGCTCGATGACGGAAGCTATAGCGTAAAGCTGACAATTGAAGCTGTAAATGCCGATGAGCTTTCGGATACAGACGAAGCTTTACAGTGTACATGCAGGCCGGCTGCAGATAACAGGGTTGTTGTAATCCGCTCTTCATATATGGGAGAGGGCAGCGAGGAGCTTGGCAAGGTACTTATAAAGGGCTTCATCTATGCGCTTTCGCAGCAGGACAATCCGCCTGAAACCATGCTTTTCTATAATGGAGGAGCGAAGCTGACCTGTGAGGGCTCAGAGTCACTTGAGGATCTAAAGGAGCTTAAGAGCCGTGGGGTGAAAATTCTTACCTGCGGAACATGCCTGAACTACTATGAGCTGTCAGATAAGCTTGCAGTCGGAGAGGTGACCAACATGTATGATATCGCAGAAAAGATGGCTGGGGCATCTCTTATTGTAAGTCCTTAGAGTTATACAAGGTGTGAGGCAATGGATAAAAATTTGGCAAGAGAAAAGAAAAAACGGCTAATCATCACCTTCGAGACTACCACAGCACCGTTGAAGCTTGATATCAAGGGCAAGGCATGTGGTATTCCGGGGCGCACGATTCCTCTTCCGTCTG
>ERZ1034973.2100-NODE-2100-length-10424-cov-6.168965_pt1 | contig 10424 bp, 9 predicted proteins | sample MGYA00520686_ERZ1034973 | MGnify/ENA primary metagenome ERZ1034973 (study PRJEB33766, sample SAMN09781775) | gut metagenome | biome: gut microbiome | host: Homo sapiens | place: Madagascar | study: EMG produced TPA metagenomics assembly of the PRJNA485056 data... | reverse complement strand
CTATAGAATTTGGCCCTTCCGATCAAGAAGAAAAAGAAGCCAAATTTGTGAATCTAGATATAAATAAAACTTATTACGTTTATGAACTAGATGATGCAAATAAACCGATTGTTGATTCTTCAAAAGAAGTAACAATAAATAAATTGCAGTATACAGTAGATTATAAAGGAGAAGGTGAATCTACAAATGCTGCAATAAACGGGCAAACGGTGACTGTTACAAATAGAAGCCGTACTAAAATACTGCCTTCCACAGGTGGGTATGGATCCCTGATTTACAGGATATCAGGTGCAATGTTGGCACTTGCAAGCTTGATAGTTCTGACAAATATAAATAAAAAGAATCATTTAAATGACAAATCAAAGAACAGGAGAAAGAAATGAAACTAATTAAGAAGATTACTGCCATTATGTTTGCGTTCATGATGGTAGTATCAATGAGTTGTAACGTAAAGGCTGTAGGAACAGGAAAAATTACAATTAGTCCTGCAAATCCTAATGAAGAGTATAAGATTTATAAAATTTTGAATCTAGAAAGCTACGATGAAACTAAACAGCTTTATTCTTATACAAAAACAGGAGATCAATGGGATGCTTTTATTGATAGCGCAGTAACAGATGGTTATTTAACAATCAATACTGATGGATATGTAACTTTTAGTAAAACTAAAAATACGGAGGCAGATGTACGTCAATTCGCAAAAAAAGCATTGGCTTATGCTAAAGAAAAAAATATTACTGCAACTCCGAGTGTAACAACTGCAGCAAACGAAAATTCTAAAACGATTGAAGGATTAGAATTAGGATATTATTTAGTCGGATCAAGTATGGGAGCGCTTTGTAGTTTAGACACTGCACATCCTGAAGCTACAATTAAAGATAAAAATGAAAAGCCTACTGTAGATAAGAAAATTGATTTAGATGGAACAAATTTTGCAGAAAAGAATTCTGTCAATATTGGTGATCATGTATCCTTCAAGACAACTATTAATGTAAAACCAGGTGCAAAGAATTATGTCTTACATGATAGAATGGATTCTCATTTAGAGTATACAAGTATATATCACGTTGAAGATAATTTAGCTAATTTAAGTGATACGACAGATTTTGTTGTTAAAACTAAAACAGATGGACTTACAGATGGTTGCACATTTGAGATTTCATTTACAGAAGCATATTATAAAAAGAATAGAGAAAACATTGATACAGGAAAATTAACTAAAATTACTGTTCAGTATGGAGCTAACGTAAAAGATGATGCTGTGATTAATGAACCAATGAAAAATACAACTCATTTAACATATGGTGATCAAAACACAGTGACAAATGAATCTGAAACAATAACTAAAACATTTGGCATTCGTGTATTTAAATATACTGGAGAAAGTACACCTCTTGAAGGAGCACGGTTTATTTTATCAACAGATTCTACATGTAACGATGATACAAAAAATCTTAAATTTAGTTTAAATGAATCTGGAAAATATCGTTTTAATACATTAGGAACTGCAACTTTAAAATCACAAAGTAATGGTTATATCTATATTGAAGGTTTGAAAGCTGGTACATATTATTTGAAAGAAACAAAAGCGCCAGATGGATATAACTTATTGAAAACGATTCAACCAATTGAAATTGGAGAAGATGGTTCGATTAAATTAAATGGTACTGCAATTACTGACGATGTAAAAGTCAAGAATAACTCAGGAATTGAATTACCTAGTACAGGTGGTATGGGTACTACTTTGATTTATCTTGCTGGTATCGTTCTAGTTGTTTTATCTGGATATGTATTAATTTCAAAGCGAAGAGCTAGTACAAAATAATTGATTTTAAATTTAGTTGTAGAGGGAATGAAGAATCATTCCCTTTGCAACAGTGGGGAGAGGGTTGTAATATGAAAAAACGATTAACGACAATACTTGCAGTACTTGTTTTTATTACAGGCCTGTCCTTACTGTTGTATCCAACGGTAAGTAATTATTTTAATTCTTTGCATCAATCCAAGGTTGTCAGTCATTATTCTGATGCTTTAGAGAAGATGGATGAAGCTCAGAAACAAGCAGCTATTGATGCAGCGGTGCAATACAATGCTTTATTGGTTTCAAATGATGCACGCTTTACGCCGAGTGAAGAAGAAACGCGTTTATACAATAGTTTATTAAATCCGGATGGTACGGGTATGATGGGATATATCACGATACCTGAGATTCGTTGTAAACTAGCTATTTATCATAGTGTGGATGATTCTGTATTACAGGTGGGTGTTGGTCATTTAGAGGGTTCTTCACTTCCTGTTGGTGGTAGTAGCACGCATTGTGTTATTTCTGGTCATAGAGGGCTTCCGAGTGCTCGTTTGTTTACGGATATTGATCGTCTTGAAAAGGGGGATTTATTTTATCTGCATGTGTATGGCAAGGTTTTGGCGTATGAGGTGGATAAGATTTCGGTTGTAGAGCCTGAGGATTATGGTCCTTTAGAGATTGAAGAAGGTAAAGATCTTTGTACGTTACTTACGTGTACGCCATATGGTATTAATACGCAGCGTTTGATGGTTCGTGGTCATCGTGTGGTGGATCGTTTGTATGATGAATCGAATATTACTTCAGATGCAGCTAGGGTGGATACTTTAGTGGTGGCTTCTTGTGTTGGTGTTGTATTATTGTTGGTTGGTTTTATTGTTTCGAAAATATGGAGGTTAAAAGGGCGTGAAAAAAATAATTCGTAGTGTATTGTGTATATTTCTTTTTGTTCTTGTATGTACTCCTGTTTTCGCAAGTGATTATTCGAGTTTAACAGTGACTTGTCCAGCTTCGGATATCGATGTTCGCTTATATCGTGTGGCGGATGCGGATTATAATTTGATGGGTGCTTTTAAATCTTATTCGGTTTCAAAGGATTGGAATATTCTTGGCGATTATATTGATCGTGACAATATTGAATGGGATGATGAAGTTAAGTCAGATTCAGATGGTAAGGCTTTATTTTCTCATTTAACTAAAGGCGTTTATTTAGTGAAGGCTTTAGATAATGCGGATTATACAATGTCGGTTTCTGTTGTTTATGTGGATAAAGATTGTGATGTTGAATTAAAGTATGAGCCTAGAGTTGAAACGACTTCTTTGCGTGTTCAAAAAGTATGGAAGGATGATGACAAGAAGAATCGTCCAAGTTTTATTGGTGTAGATTTACTTGGGGATGGTAAAGTCGTGGATCATCAGGTATTAAGTGAAGAAAATCATTGGACATATGCTTGGAATGATTTGTCGGGTGATATGAGGTGGAGTTGTGTTGAGACAAGTGTTCCTTCTGGATATAGTGTAAGTTCTTATCGAGAAGGGGATCATATTGTGTTAAAGAATAGTTTGAATAAGGTTGTGGATTCTAAGAAATCGGAATCAAATCTTCCTTTGACAGGTCAATTGTGGTGGCCAGTACCTGTATTATTGTTTGTGGGACTTGGATGTATATGCGTAAGCAAGTTTTAAAGCATTTTGGCTGTATCTGTATTGTACTTGCCTTGGGACTCACTTTGTTTAATGTGTATGATACGTTTCGGGCTAGAAAGAGTGAAGAAAAGATATTGGCTGCCTATAATTTGAAGAATGATTTGGATCATGATGTTATTCTAGATCCAGATATGGATATGCCCGAAGTTGCACTTGATGGTTTATCTTGTATTGGAAAGATTGAGATTCCTTCTTTGGACATTAAGCTTCCAGTGACAAGTACATTTAACTATTCATTAATGAAACAAGCGCCTTGTCGATATTCGGGTAGTGTATATAAGGGGAATATGGTGATTGCAGCACATAATTCTTGGTTTCATTTTGGAAGAATTCATAGTTTAGATCCGGGTAGTAAGGTTGTATTTACGGATGCACTTGGAAATCAGTTTGAATATCGTGTTGTTTTAATTGAAACTTTAACGCCAGATAGTGTTGAGGATATGACTTCTTCGGATTATCCTTTAACTTTATTTACGTGTACTTTGGATGCGAAAAATAGAGTGACAGTTCGTTGTAAATAAAAAAGAGAAATCGATTGATTTCTCTTTTAATTTAATTTATCTTGTACGATTTTCTTTACCATTGGATAGGCAACTAATGCGATCACAATACCGGCAGCTCCTTGGACTACGTTGGCTGGAATTTCACTTGCGGCTACGATCCAGCTTCCTTTTAATATGTATTTGGCAATGAAGTATCCAAATACCATAATGACAGATCCCAATACGTAGCTTGTGATTTGTTTCGGTTTAGAGTAGTTTTTCATAAGTAGGGATACTACGATTCCTTCTAGTCCTTTGATGATTAGAGTAAAGAAGAAGTAGTGTCCGTATCCTCCGGCTACATCGGCTAGTGCGCTTCCTAAGCCTCCAATCAAGAAGCTTTCAAATGGATTTAAAAAGCTTGCGAATAATAGGATGAATCCGTCTCCTAGATTGAAGTATCCGTCTAATGCGTTTGGTACTTTGATGAACATGGTTGCGACAAATACAAGTGCCATACCTAGTCCGGTTAGTACGATTTCGTATGTTTGTTTATTTTTCATAATCTTTCCTTCTTTCTGTAACTTAGTGACTATTATACTTGTTTCTGTATATAAAAAAATATACAATTATAAAAAATAAATAGGGGACAGTTGATGAAAAAGTATCAGGTAATTTATGATTTGTATAAGGAGTCGATTCTTTCTGGGATCTTAAAGTATGGGGATCGTGTGGATTCGATTCGTGAATGTGTAAAGAAGATGAATGTGTCTAAGACCACGGTGGAAAATGCGTATAATAAGTTGGTGTTGGATGGATTTATTTCGAGTCAAGAAAAAGTGGGGTATGTGGTGAGTATGAATCCGGAGCGTATCTTACTGCATCAGGAAATCTTGGATTACAGTTCGAGCCACAAAGAAAAATCGTATGATTATGATTTTCGGATTCAGTCGGTTTCTTTTGATTCGTTTGAAACGACGATTTGGAAACGATATATGAAGTCGGTATTGAATGATAAGCGTTTGATGTCAAGTTATGGTTTAGCGCAGGGTGAGTATGGATTAAGACAGGCTCTATGTAAGTATGTGTATCAGAATCGGAATATTTTGTGTTTTCCTGAGCAGATGGTGATTGGTTCAAACTATCAGTCTTTGTTGTATATATTTTGTGGAATGTTGGATAAGTCAAAGGTGATTGGTTTAAGTACTTTAGTGGATGATCAGGCGAAGCAGGTGTTTTTGTCGTATGGTTTTCGTGTTGAATATTTAAATCCAAATTCTTTTGTGAAGGATATTCAAAGATTGCATGTGGATGTTGTCTATGTGAATACGACTTGTTTTACGTCTGATAGACAGTCTATGAGTGAAAGAATTCGTGAAGAATTGGTTTCTTTAGAGAATGTTTTGATTCTTGAGGATGATTATAATGGGGAGCTAGTGTATGCTTCTAAAATCAAGACTTCGTTGTGTTCAAAAAGTAAGAATGTGATTTATTTTTCTTCGTTTTCAAGACTATTATTACCGAGTCTTCGTATTGGGTATATGATTTTAAATGAGGAGTATATGCGTAAGTATAGTGCTTCTTATTTTGGTCCAACGACAAGTAAAATTGAGCAGCTGGCTTTTACGCAGTATATTGTGGATGGGTATTTGCAGAAGCATTTAAGAAAGCTTGTTCGTGAGTATAAGGAGAAGCATTTGTATTTAAAGAAATTGATTGATGCGCATATGGGTTGTTCGTATATCTTGGATGAGACGTATATGGCGTATTGGTTGGATTTGGATGTGGATGTATCACGTTTTAGGGATTTGTGTGAATCGCATAGTGTCGCAATTAGTATTTCGAATGGGCGTGTGGGATTGTCTTTTGCGAGTATGAGTAAAGAATTGATGTTAGATGGTGTGATTCGTCTTGCAGAAATATGGAAAGAGTGTTAAAATTTTATCGATTCGACAGTGAAGAAGATAAGTAGGATTAAAAGTTCTTGTGTATAGAGAGAGGGCGTTTGGTGAAAGCTCTTCGAGTCTTTTAGTTTGAAGCTACTTTGGAGTTGAAACGTAGTCGGCGTTAACGAGTGAATTGAGGGCATTTTCTATTTTGGAAAATGAACTAGGATGGTACCGCGTAATTATACGTTCCTAGAAATAGGAGCGTTTTTTTTATTGGAGGAAAGAAAAGATGAAACAATTAACTGGTAATCAGATTCGTCAGATGTTCTTGGATTATTTTAAATCTAAAGGGCATATGATTGAGCCGGGCGCAAGTTTGATTCCGCACAATGACCCAACATTATTATGGATCAATGCGGGTGTTGCGGCTTTGAAAAAATATTTTGATGGTAGTGAAAAACCGGCTTCAAATCGTATTGCGAATGCGCAGAAATCAATTCGTACAAATGATATTGAAAATGTAGGTCGTACAGCTCGTCACCACACATTCTTTGAAATGTTAGGAAACTTCTCAATTGGAGATTATTTCAAGGATGAAGCGATTCAGTTTGCGTGGGAATTTTTAACAAGCGAAGAATGGATGGGTATTGATAAGGACAGATTGTATGTGTCTGTATATACAGATGATGCGCGTGCTTATGAAGTATGGACTACAATTTGTGGTGTAGATCCTAGTCATATTTTAAAGACAGATGATAACTTCTGGGAAATTGGTAAGGGACCTGGTGGACCTGACAGTGAAATTTTCTTTGATCGTGGAGAAAAATATGATCCTGAGGGATTGGGAGAAAAATTATTCTTTGATGAAATGGAAAATGATCGTTATGTAGAAGTATGGAATGTTGTATTCTCTCAATATGATTGTGATCCAAGTATTGATCGTAAAGATTATAAGGAACTTCCTCAGAAGAACATTGATACAGGTATGGGTCTTGAGCGTTTGGTTGCCTTAGTTCAGGATGGAGAAACAAACTTCGATACCGATTTATTCTTGCCTATTATTCGTGCAACAGAAGCTATGGCGAAACATCCTTATGAAGGTGAATATAAGATGGCTTACCGTGTAATTGCGGACCACGTTCGTACAGTGACTTTTGCGTTGAGCGATGGCGCTAACTTCTCAAATAGTGGTCGTGGATATGTACTTCGTCGTGTACTTCGTCGTGCAGTTCGTTATGGTTTAAAATTAGGCTTGGATGAACCATTCTTATATAAATTAGTTCCTGTTGTTGCGGATGTTATGAAGGATTTCTATCCATACTTACAGGAGCATGTTGCGTTCAACCAGAAGTTGATTAAGGTGGAAGAAGAAACTTTCAAGAAGACTTTAAAGGTTGGTCAGGCATTACTAGACGAAGAGATCAGCAAGGCTAAGGATGGAAAGCTTAGTGGTGAAGTTGTCTTCAAATTGTATGATACATATGGATTCCCATTTGAATTGACACAAGAAATTGCCGAAGAAAGTGGAATTACAGTAAGTCATGATGAGTTTGATGCAGAGATGAATAAACAAAAAGAGCGTGCTCGTAATGCGCGTAATGTAAAGGATTCTTTTGCGTCTCAAAATGAAGAGTTGATGAAATTCAATGAACCTAGTGAATTTATTGGTTATGATCACTTATCTTGTGATGGTAAGATCATTGCGTTATTTAATGCTGAGGGTAAAATGGTTGATTCTTTAGAAGATGAAGGTATGATCATTTTAGATGAGACTTGTTTCTATGCAGAAAGTGGTGGACAGGTTGCCGATAAGGGAACATTTACGGCTGATGGTGTAGAAGTAGAAGTATTAGATGTTCAAAAGACGCGTAATAAACAGCATATTCACACAGTAAAAATCAATAGTGGTGTATTAGAAAAAGGTATGTCTTTACATGGCGAAGTCAATGTCAAAGATCGTTTGGCAACTACAGCGAACCACTCTTGTACGCACTTGTTGCAGTCGGCTTTAGTTAAGGTATTGGGTGATCATATTCACCAGGCTGGTTCTTACAACTGTCCTGAATATTTGCGTTTTGACTTCAATCATTATGAAAAGGTTACAGCTGAACAATTGGCTGAAGTAGAACGTATTGTGAATGAATATATTAGTGCGGCTTATCCAGTAACGAAAGAAGTAATGCCTATTGAAGAGGCTAAAAAGTCTGGTGCCACTGCATTATTTGATGAGAAGTATGGAGATACAGTTCGTGTTGTAACAATGGGTGATGTATCTAAGGAATTCTGTGCGGGATGTCATGTAGAAAATACGGCTCAGATTGGTCTATGCAAGATTATTAGTGAGGAAAGTATTGGTTCGGATTCTCGTCGTATTACGGCTAAGACTAAGTTTGCGGCTTATGAAGATTTTGCACAAGAACACACTATGTTAGAGAATATTGCGGATAGTGCTAAACAAAAGGGTATTAAGAATATTGATACAAAGGTTGAGGCTGCTTATAAAACTATGCATGATATGCAAAAGGAAATCGATAACTTGAAAAACCAAATCTTTACATTGAAATCTAAAGAGTGGGCTACAGAGGCTAAAGATTTTGGAAAAGTCAATGTATTGATTAAATCTGTTTCTGGAATGGATGCAGGTGCATTGAAGGATATTGTTTCTAACTTAAAGGCTAATGATGACAAGATGGTTGTATTCTTCGTTAACACAAATGGAGAAAAGGTTGTCTTTGTATCTGGTGCAGGTAAAGAGGCTGTTAAGGCTGGTGTACATGCGGGTCAATTGGTTAAGAAAGCGGCTCAAATTTGCTCTGGTAATGGTGGTGGAAAGCCAGATATGGCTCAAGCCGGTGGTAAGGATGCATCTAAGGTTGATGAAGCAATCAATGCGATTACAGAAGAATTGAAAAGTTTATAGGAGTATTTAGGGTATACTAAGTGTATACCCTTATTATTTGGGTGTATGAAAAAGAAGAGTAAAAGTAAATATAGAATTCGTAAGAATGAATTAAGAAAATTTGAAAAGGAAAATAAACTCACAAAGAAAGAGAAGGAAAGACTTCATATGTGGGTAGATGCAGGTCATAGTGCGTATGATTTACAGTGGTTGTATGAATTGCGTGAGGAAGAAGAGTTTGATGAATTACTAAGTGGCTTGACGGATGCACAAGTAAATTATGTATATAGCTATTGTATGAATTGGGATCCAATCATGGAAGAGCCTTTTTTTGATTACTATAGATTGGATGATTTGGATTTAAAGAATTTACCGACTTTTGAAGAAGACAAAGAACCAGAGATTGATTTACCGTTTTAATCGATTTGACATAGCTAACTAACCACTTTATACTTTTAGTATATGAGATGAAAGGGTTTTATATATGAATTTGGATGAACATTGGTATGTATTATTAACCATACGTTCTAAGGAAGAGGAAGTATGTAAATACTTGAATGAAAACGAGGGTATTTTTGCGTTTAGTCCTAAGATGGAGTTTTATCATAGGGTTTCTAAACAGATTCAACAAAGAACTTTATTTGGTGGGTATGTATTTGTGGTGAGTAAATTGTCACAGGTGGAAGTGGATCGTATTTTTAGAAAGTTTCCTTTGGAGAGTGTTTTTATTCATGAATTAAAATATAAAGAGGATATTTCTGCATTAACAGATGAAGAGATTCGTATTCTTACGATGTTGATGGATGACGAGAAGATTCTTCGTATGTCTTATGGTGTATTACTCAACAACAAGATTCATGTCACAAGAGGTCCACTTGTAAATATGGATGATTATATTATTAAGTATGATAAGCATAATCGTTTGGCTACATTGAATTTGAATTTCTTGAATCAGATCTGGAAAGTAGGAGTCACCTTAATTGAATAGTGTGATAAAATGGATGTGTTGAGACATGTCCATTTTTTATGTATTTAGAGACATGTTTAATGTAAGGATGGGATGAAGTTGAAAGTACATGTAACAAATATTACAAATCAGGTATATTGGAGTGTTGCGAAAATGGCTCAAAATGAAGTGGTGAAAATATTAAGTCCATTGGATGCAGTAGAACTTCCAATATATTTATATGATAGTTCAAAGGAGCCTTGGAATGAAATGAGTGCTCGTTTTGATGGATTGATTTCTGGAATCACAGAAGGGGATATTGTCATTTTTCAGTTTCCCACGTGGAATGCGATGGAATGGGATGATTCATTAATTGATCGAATGAAATTATATCGAGCTAAAATTATTTTGTTTATTCATGATATTGTGCCACTTCAGTTTGAATCCAATTATTATTTGATGGATAAGTTTGTGAGTATATGTAATAAGTGTGATGTTTTAGTTGTTCCTTCAGAAAAAATGTATAGGTGTTTAGTGGAACATGGGGTTAAGAATGAGAAATATGTAATTCAAAAGATGTGGGATTTTAAAAATGATATTCGTCTACATGATCCTAAATTTGAAAGAAAACTATATTTTACTGGAGAAGCATCTAGGTTTCCTTTTGTGAAGAATTGGCATCAAGAAACACCTTTATATG
>ERZ1034973.2098-NODE-2098-length-10429-cov-9.528533_pt1 | contig 10429 bp, 8 predicted proteins | sample MGYA00520686_ERZ1034973 | MGnify/ENA primary metagenome ERZ1034973 (study PRJEB33766, sample SAMN09781775) | gut metagenome | biome: gut microbiome | host: Homo sapiens | place: Madagascar | study: EMG produced TPA metagenomics assembly of the PRJNA485056 data... | reverse complement strand
TTACAAAATGGGGGAATGTGATTAATGTGGAATTCACCTTAGAGGATTTATGGTTCGATGATTATTCATCATCCTTTGCCATTCGTTTAGATACAAATAATATAGATACAGGTGGGTTTATTTTGAACTCTATTTTACACTTGTTGGGAAACTGGTGTCTAAGTCTCTTCGGTATTTTCTTTAACCCTATTGCATTAGGTGAAAAAGGATCTACTGTACGCTTTGAGAAGAAAGGTATAATTCAGTTTGACTTATTACCTAATACACAAGTGAAGAAATTCATACCCATGCCTGAGCGCCATATTGGTAGTAATGGACCTGTTCTCTTGGGTAACCCGCGGACCAGTCAATCTGTGTTACAGTTGGATTACTATGCATTCCATGATCCTGTAGATACTTTTACAGTACCTGATGTGCCAACTCGTACTAGCTGGCTTCGTTCTATCGATATTGCAGCAGTCCTTTTATTGCCAATAGGTGTATGGATTACATTTATTATCTTGCATCACTACTTACCGACAGAAACATTGGAATTTTCATTCTCTACGTACTTTTTAATTTCCTTAGGGATTTTTATCATTTCCTTCTTGGTTATGAATATTCCTCGGTATTTGTACATGTATTTTGATTCTCGCAAACAGTGGCAAAGTGCATTTGTACATAACAATATTAAAATTCAAATGCGTAAACTACACCGACGCATCTTCATGCAACAAGCTACATTGACAGCTGATTGTGATGAGTATACTGCTAATGAAAGCCAAGAGCGAATTAAACACCTTTTGTTGCAAATTCGCGATAAACGATTCCTTGCAAATCGACTTAAAATTGCAGATGATGATAGAGCGCGTAAACAAAAGGTTAAGTTTATTATTGCATATATAGGTTGTACTTTGATTGAGTTGATGTTGTTAATGAACTAATGTTGTAAAAACAGAAGACATAATAAAAACGTATCTCTTTGATATGTACTCTTTTTACTGGTTGTCCAGTAAAGAAGGTATATATTACTTATAGAGATACGTTTTTTATTGTAGGGTGTTAATTTTTAACTATCGCTTTTTGCGTCGCTTACGAACTGTTTTTCGACCTTCTTGTTTTTTGTTAGATATAGGTGGCTGTATTGGTTCATAAACTGTCCGATTTACATTCATAAATGGAGGGTTACCATATTGATTAGGCTCAGGTTGTCCTGGTAATACCCAGAATAGGAAGCCGATGAGCCATATAAAAAGCTCTAGCATGTAATTGAATGGAGATACGGCAGAGTAGGTATTGATGAAAATCATGATTACCGACCAGAGGATTCCTGCCCATGCATTGAAGCCGATGTCGTGAATACGACGGCCAAATAAGACACAAGATAAAGGAAAGAGGGTTGCCAATAAGAGCCAAATAATGACCCTAGTCAACCAATATGCTGGTAGTGATACAACAAAGTCCAAGAATATGTTATCGATGTAGTGGACAATATGAAATAAAATCATTAAAGCGATGAAGCATATGATAAATTGTAGTCGATTTAACCGTCCCGTTAAGTTAAAAATCGATAACCCCATGCGACGTCCTTGGAATGCAATGAGCAAACCGACGGTACATATGAGCAGTGTTCGTAATACAACATAAAGTAAATCCATAAGTTCCCCTTTATTTATAGCTTATAGTTGAGTTAATTCTGGCAAAACTAACTCAAATGCGACTCCATGTTTTAGTGATTGTACTGTATCTAATGTTGCTTGAATCGCTTTGGTAGTAAAATTCATTGCCAGTTCTGCCGCATCATAAGGAGAATATCCCCTCATTACAGCACCAGATAATACAGCAGTAAAAATATCTCCTGTACCTGTAGCTTTTACAGGAACCAGAGGTGTAGAGTATGTTTTTAAAAAGTCTGTAGGTCCATCATAGACCGCAATAACAGCATGTGTTTTCGATGGGACACTGGTCATGATAACCATTTCAGGGCCCATGTGATGTAATTGCTTACATCGCTCATGTAATTCATCTTCGCTAATAGAATTTGTTGAGAATGGAATATCTAATAAGAAGCATGCCTCAGTATAGTTTGGCTTTACGATGTGGGCCTTAGATACAAGTTGGCGCATAGCTACAACCATATCAGGAGTATAAATGGAATAGAGGCGACCATCATCGGCCATTGCGGGATCGACGATAACCATCTGACCATTAGAGGCAAATCGATCGATTGCTTCTTCAACGAGGTGAATTTGTTCTGGTGATGCCAAGAATCCACTTATGATAGCGTGAAAGTCAATTTCATTTTTATCCCAGCAGTCCATAAAATCTCTCATATGAGCAGATAAATCGACGAATTCATAGTATGGATACTCTAAGTGATTGCTTAGTACTGCTGTCGCCAAAGGAACCGCCTGACAGCGCATGGCACTGATGATAGGAATCATAACAGTAAGGGCACAGCGTCCGATAGAGCTCATGTCTTGAATTGTTAAAACTCTAGGTACTGCTATCATAGACACCTCCAAATAATCATATATTTTATTGTACGTTATGTGAGCCTTTCTGTAAATGTAATGATGTTAATCATGAAATTAACTTCATAATGTAGTATAATAAAACGAATAGACTTTTTATGGAGGAAAGTGACAATGACGAGGTATGTATTTCGACGCCTAGGTGGCGCAATCATAATCTTATGGGTCATCATTACCGTAACATTTGCATTAATGCATGCGATACCTGGTGGGCCTTTTACAACAGAAAAGAAATTACCGCCTCAGGTGAAAGCGAGTATCGAGGCAAAGTATCATCTCGATGATCCTGTATGGAAACAGTATGGAGATTATTTAGGTGGCGTCATTACAGGTGACTTGGGCCCATCATTTAAATATGAAGGCCGTAGTGTAAACGATATAATTGGTGATGCATTCCCAATTTCCGCACAGCTTGGCTTATTATCTTTAATGGTAGCTATAGTTGGTGGTATTACAGCTGGTGCGATTAGTGCCATGAGACCTAATAGCATTGTAGATTATGCGGTAACCGTATTATCTACAATAGGGATTTCGGTACCAACTTTTATTATCGGTGCTGTTCTTGTGTACATAGTAGGCTTTGAATTGGGATGGTTCCCGGTAGCCTTATGGCGTGGCCCCTCTTACATGGTGTTACCTGTGTTGACATTAGCAGCGCAACCGATGGCATTTATTGCTCGCTTAACGCGCAGTGGTTTACTTGACGTGTATCAACAAGAATACATTCGTACAGCTCGCGCAAAAGGTCTAGGTTCTTGGACCATTTTGACACGTCATGCCCTTGGCAATGCAATTTTGCCAGTTATTACGTACTTAGGTCCATTGGCAGCTAGTTTGTTAACAGGCAGCTTTATCGTAGAAACAATTTTTGCGATTCCTGGTCTAGGTCAGTATTTTGTAACATCTATTTATAACCGAGACTATACGGTTATTCTTGGCATTACGATTTTCTATAGTGCGCTTGTAGTATTTCTTAATATTTTGGTGGACATGATTTATCCATTAATCGATCCACGAGTTACAACGGAGGAGGGGACAGATGAATAAGGAAGACTTTTTACCTATTGAACGAGCCCCTCAAGAAGAGATTACTAGCTTTATAAAACGTCCTAGTAAATGGGAACGATTTAAGGTAAATCGTTTAGCTGTAGTTGGTGCAACCATCATTATTGTGATGATGGTACTTGCTATTCTAGGTCCACTTATTTCACCTTATACCTATGCGGACCAATCCTTAATTGATGCGAACCAAAGTCCAAGCTTTAGCCATTGGTTTGGTACGGATACATTGGGCCGTGATATCTATACGCGTGTTATGTACGGCGCTCGTATTTCCTTAACCATTGGTTTTGTAGCAGCTTTTATTAATCTTGTGATTGGCGTTGCTTATGGCGGTATTGCGGGTTATATAGGTGGCAAGGTAGACCGTATCATGATGGGGATCGTAGATGTTTTGTACGGTATTCCACTTTTACTATACGTAATCTTATTGATGGTTGTACTTGGGCCTGGGCTAACCTCTATTTTTGTAGCGTTGGGGATTGCGTATTGGCTTAATATGGCCCGTATCGTACGCAGCCAAATTTTGAAAGTTAAAAACGAAGAATACATCATTGCAGCAGAAGCTATGGGTATTCCTAAGCGTCGAATTTTATTACGTCATATTTTACCAAACTGTGTAGGACCGATCATTATTACTTTAACATTGGCCATTCCTGAGGCTATTTTTACAGAAGCATTTCTTAGTTTTATCGGTTTAGGTGTAAATGCACCTATGGCGAGCTGGGGCGTACTAGCTTCTGAAGGTATTAGTAGCATGCGCTCTTATCCGTTCCAATTGATTTTCCCAGCTGTTGCTATTAGTATTACCATGCTTGGTTTCGCATTTTTTGGCGACGGTTTACGCAATGTATTAGACCCTAAGGAAGGAGATAGATAATGAATAATGCTATTGTTGATGTACGTAATGTATCTATTACCATCAATACCTTCCAAGGTCCGTTGCGAGTTATTCGCAATCAAGATATTTCTTTATACCCTGGTGAGATTTTAGGTATAGTCGGGGAATCTGGGTGTGGTAAATCCGTTTTAGTTAACTCTTTAATGGGCTTATTGCCATATGGTAAAACTAAAATTAAAGCAGATACATTCATGATTGATGGTCATGATTGTTTAGGATTTACTGAAGATGATTGGAATGAACTTCGTGGTACGACGGTTGCCATGGTGTTCCAAGATCCTATGACCTCCTTGAATCCTATCATGACCATTGGAGAGCAAATGTATGAGGTTATCCATCGTACAAATGCGTATGGTGAAGATTACGATGAAAGGGCCATTGCCATCGATTTATTGAAGAAGATGGGGCTGTCTACACCAGAACGACGGTTATCTCAATATCCTCATGAGTTGAGTGGCGGTATGCGCCAACGCGTATGTATTGCTATGGCAGTGGCCGGTCGTCCTAAGATTTTAATTTGTGATGAGCCTACAACAGCTCTTGATATTACTACTGAGGCACAAATTTTGCGCCTTATGCAAACATTAGCCGTGGAGGCTGGCATAGGGATTATCTTTATCTCTCATAACCTACGTGTTATTGCTCAAATTTGTGATCGGGTTATGGTTATGTACGCAGGTAAATGTGTTGAGTCTGCTACAGTAGATGGTATCTTTAGCGAGCCTCGTCACCCATATACTTTGGGGCTGTTGCTTGCATTGCCTCAAGGTAAATGGCACGGTGAATTGAAGGCTGTTGAAGGTCAACCACCTGATCTATTTGATTTACCTCGTGGATGCGCATTTAATCCTCGTTGTAAATGGGCTATGCGAATCTGCGGTAGTCGGGTTCCGATGGTTACAAATGTTGGTGAAGGTCACCAGTTTACATGTTGGTTAGCTAAGTTGGAGGGACTTTAATGAGTTACGTATGGGAGACTGACAATCTCGTTAAAGAGTTCACCCTGTCAGGCGGCTTATTTAAGCCAAAACAAACGGTACACGCCGTACAAGGCGTGAGTCTATATCAATCACCAGGGGAAACCCTAGGTATCGTAGGTGAATCTGGATGTGGTAAATCTACATTTGGTTACACTTTGATGGGTTTATATCAAGCTACATCTGGTTCTATTTATATGAATGGTCGACATATCAACCCTTATGTGGATAGAGAGTCTGTTCACCCGGTGATGCAAATGGTATTTCAAAATCCTTATGCATCCCTTAATCCGCGGCTTACGGTTAATGCAATTTTAGAGGAGCCTTTAGAACTGGATCCAAAGTATACACCCCGAGATCGCGTGATTCGTGTAAAAGAGGTACTTGACCAAGTTGGCTTAAATATGTCATTTGGTGAGCGTTATGCTCATGAACTATCTGGTGGGCAACGTCAACGTATCGGCATTGCACGGGCTTTTATTATGGAGCCTCAATGTATCATTTGTGATGAGCCGATTTCTGCGTTAGATGTATCTATCCAAGTGCAAATTATGACATTACTAGAACGGTTACAAGAACAACATGGTATTTCGTACCTCTTTATTTCTCATGATTTAAATATGGTGCGCTACATTAGTCATCGCATGGTTGTTATGTATTTAGGTGCCGTCATGGAAGAAGGTCCTGCATTGGACTTATATGAATTCCCTCAGCATCCGTATACCCGTGCATTGACGGCCTTAAATGGTCCAGTTATGCCACATGCACCAATTGGGGCACCGCTTAAAGGGGATCCACCAAATCCATTAGACCCACCAAAAGGGTGTCTGTTTAGTGGTCGATGTCCAGAAGCGGAAGGTCGTTGTTTTACAGAACGTCCGCCACTTCGAGATTGGGCAGATCGCCGCATCGCATGCTGGCACATATAATGGGAGAATAGTATGGAAAAACTAATTGTTGGCAAGTCCTTGGAACATCAACTAGATACAGTCATTAAAGAATTGGCACCAGCAGGGAATATATCTTATGCGGTGCTACAATTCGATGATGAAGAGGAACCAACACTCATCGCAGCTAGAGGTGAAAATACTGTACATTCTAGTGCGAGTTTAATTAAGGTACTTATCATGGAATATGTCTTTCATTTAGCTCGTACGGAGCAATTGGACATTAATGATACAGTTCCTTTATCTAGAACTCCACGCGTTGAAGGTGGCGGCGCACTACAAGAGTTAGTTGGTAAACATAGTTTTACATATCTTGAGTTATGCCGTCTCATGATGGTTCTTAGTGATAATATCGCAACAAATCTACTCATCACAGTGCTCGGCATGGAAAATATCAATGCTCGTGCAGAAAAGCTTGGTGTGGATGAGATGGAGCTTAATCGCATGATGATGGACTTTAACGCCCTAGCTGAAGGTCGTGATAATCACATTACAGCTATGTCGTTAGCTCGTTTGTATAAACACATTTTTGAATGTCGTGATAGAGATGCTTATGGCAGAGAAATGTGGAATATCTTAGGTCGCCAACAATTCCGTGATATCTTACCATTTTACTGGGGAGAAGGCATACGCTTTCACCATAAAACAGGATCCCTTGATCGTGTAGAACATGATGGGGGTGTAATAGAAACATTTAGGGGTCATTTTTGTTTTATCCTTTTAATGAGCGATATCGATAATGACCGAGGTAAAGAGTTAGGCGCTCAAGTTGGGCGCATCATGAAAGAATTTGTAGAGGAAGCATTGCCATGATGGATAAACGAAACTTGTTAAAACTCATGGTCCTCGCTCTAGGGGTGAGCGTACTCTTATTCGTATTTGGGTACCCTCGTGGTGTTCAACCAATCGATGAACACACAATCCGCTATGTTATTGAGCAGGAACCATCCACATTGGATCCCGCAAAGTCTACTACCTCTCCGGAGGCTACGGTTCAACTTCAATTATTCGATGGTCTAGTTCGTTTGAATGATGAAAGTGAACCTGAAGCAGCACTTGCTAAAAATTGGGACATCTCCGATGATGGTCGTGAGTATACCTTCCATTTACGACCTAATTTAAAATGGTCCAATGGAGAGCCTTTGACGGCTTATGACTTTGAATACGCTTGGAAGCGCGTATTAGACCCTGAAGTCCATGCGGACAATGCATATATGTTATATGTATTGGAAAATGGTGAAGCTTTTAATACGGGTAAAGCTGCAGCTGAAGATGTTGGGGTTAAAGCTATTGATGAGGATACATTGGTAGTTACCTTAGAAAATCCAACAGCTTATTTCTTGAAATTATTAGCGTCTCATAGCTATTATCCAGTGAGTAAAAAAGCAGTTGAAGCTCACGAAAACTGGGCGGCTAATGCGGAAACAATAGTATCTAATGGTCCATATCGTTTACTTTCTTGGAAGCATAATGGGGAAATGGATTTCATTAAGAATCCAAACTATTGGGATGCAGAATCTGTGAAGACAGAGAAAATGAATTGGCCTATTAGTGAGTCTCAAAGTACACGCCTTACCTTAGTTGAAGGTGGCGAAGCTGATATGACGGTTGAACCTCCTGTAGCGGATCAAAAACGTCTAGAAGAAGCCGGCCTATTACATATTGGCCCTATGCTCGGTAATTACTATTACGTATTCAATGTGAAAGCAGAACCTTTCACAGATCCAGATGTGCGTAAAGCCTTTTCTATGGTTATCAACCGTGCTAACATTGTTAAAAATATTGTTAGAGGCGGTAAAGAACCAGCTTATGCGTTCGTACCATATGGCATGCTTGAAAGCAATGGTCGTGAAGACTTCCGTGAAGCTGGTAGCTATCTCGTATACGAAGATGTAGAGCAAGCCAAGGAAATCCTGAAAAAGGCTGGCTATGGTAAGAATCGTCCATTGCCGCAAATTACGATTTTGTATAATACAAGTGAATTACATAAAGCTATTGCAGAAGCGATTCAAGATGCATGGATAAATGCATTTGGCGCAGATGTACGCTTACAAAATCAAGAGACAAAGGTATTCTTGGCAGACCGTGAAGCTGGCAAGTACCAAGTAGCTCGCGCTTCTTGGGTTGCCGATTATAGCGATCCACAAAACTTTTTAGAGGTATTCTCTGCTGAAGATAACGATGGTCAGTATCATAGTGATGAGTATAATGAGTTGATTGCACGTATTCGTACAACTCCAAATGGGGCGGCTCGTGATGCGTTGATGCATGAAGCAGAAAAGATGATTTTTGATGAATCTCTTGTTATGCCGTTGTACTTTACAACACAACCATATGTGACAAACGGAACAATTCAAAATTATTTCTGGACCACATTGGGACTTGTTGACTTTAAAAAAGCATACAAATAAGATACACTTAAGACGTACACCTTGTGTACGTCTTTTGTTGTATGGGAATATTAATATATTAGTCTTTTGTTGCATGGGATTATTAATATATTATAAGTTAACAGGTATTTTCTGAGGATATATGGACTGGATTGAACCAAAACGTTTGGCACCGGGGATGACCATAGGTATTATGGCACCTGCTAGTGCTAGCGATGAAGATTTACATAGAATAGAACAAATTTGTAAGGCTAAAGGCTATAAGGTGCTTGTAGGTGAAAGTGCAAGGAGAAAGGGGCTATATGGAGGCACACCTGAGGAGCAAGCCGTAGAATTTCAATACATGATGACTGCGGCTCCTTGTGATACGGTTCTTGCCTTGCGCGGTGGTTATGGCACTATGCGCTATTTAGACTTATTAGATTATAAAGCGATTCGTAAGTATCGGAAGGCTTTTGTTGGATATAGTGATTGTACAGCACTTCATATGGCTATTAATCGATACAGCCGCCTCATTACGTATCATGGACCTATGGGGGTAGATTTTAAATTAGACCGTAAGTCAGATATTGATACACTATTTAATGCTTTAGAAGGCAAATTAAAAGTTATAGAACCCTTGCCAGAGCCTCCCCGAGGTGCGATTGGCACAGAACTCGGTGAGGGTATTTTACGAGGTGGTAATATGACGATGGTATCCATGCTATCGGGAACGCCTTATTTTTTAGAGAATGAATCATGGGAAGATACCTTACTATTTATTGAAGATGTAGGGGAGGCTCCTTATAAGCTGGATCGCATGTTACAACAATTTCGACTCAGCGGTTTGTTGAGCCGTATTAAAGGCTTAGTCATTGGTACCTTTACAGATTGTGAAGGAGATGAAGATGAGCGTGATTACGATTTAGGTTATGAAGCATTGCGCTATATGGAGGAAAATAGAAATCCAAAATTACCAGATCCTTTTGTATGCTATGTGCCAACGGGACATGGGGCGCCACATCAAACATTACCGCTAGGAGCGACGATTAGCTTTAGATATATTTCTAATACCATCATCGTTCATCCTTATACGAAATAGTTAAGAGCTTTTGGATGAACGATTTTACTTAATAGACAAATAGATATTAGATAAAAATAGTAGTTACCGTGATATTAGGTAATAAAATAATAGGTAGTAAGATATTAGATAATAACAAGGGGAGTTATGACACTACAAGAACGAGAGGCTCGCGCCTGTGCCATCATAGATAGTATGGTACGGGAATTGCGTGCAGTTTCCATATATTTACACGATAATCCTGAATTGGGATTGAATGAGCATAAAGCAGTAAAGGTAATTCACCAATTCTTAGAAACACATAATTTTATATCTCATGTAAGTCTAACTGATCGGCCAGAGTTACAAACAGCGTTACGGGGCGACTATAACGGTACTGCACAGCATAAAATAGCTTTCTTAGGTGAATATGATGCACTACCGGAACTAGGCCACGGCTGTGGGCATAATCTTATTGCCATGATGAGCTTAGGTGCTGCTGTTGCTTTTAGTCAAAGTGCACCACAGGATTGGGGTACAACATTCTTTGGGTGCCCTGCAGAGGAAACTATCGGTGGTAAGGTATATATGGCAGAGGCTGGT
>ERZ1034973.2094-NODE-2094-length-10445-cov-36.168527_pt1 | contig 10445 bp, 14 predicted proteins | sample MGYA00520686_ERZ1034973 | MGnify/ENA primary metagenome ERZ1034973 (study PRJEB33766, sample SAMN09781775) | gut metagenome | biome: gut microbiome | host: Homo sapiens | place: Madagascar | study: EMG produced TPA metagenomics assembly of the PRJNA485056 data... | reverse complement strand
AATAAATGTAGCGTTTTTCCCCCACAAATAATACTACCCACACTAATTACTACTAAACCTAACCAACTCAAACCAAACCGCACAAAACACAACCCAAATAACGCGCCCATAACATGCACCCAAAATATTTTCTAAATTTCTAGCCAAAAAATACTAGACATCACTTTTCACCCTTGCTATAATGTCATCGTCGGAAGCGAGGTATAAGGCCCTCGCTGGATGGAAGGAGTAAGGTTATGGAGATCACAGAGACCGTTATCAAAAGCACGTTGTACCCATTTGTGTTACATGTTTTAGGTAGCGAGGAGGAAATCGAATGCTTCAAGTCTATTATCGATGACAGTTCCGACCTAGCTGCGTACGGTATATCGTTTAGTGAGAATCGCGAATATGTAAGTATGGACCCCCACAGAATATAAACTGGATGGTATTACCATTTTCGAATGGAGAAAAGAGAATCGAGAGTTAGCTGATAGGGTTCGAGCCCTTGAAAGAAGTTATGAACGTGCGATTGATGAGAATCATGTGCTTACGACCAACTTGGTTAGTGCGTTAAATGCAAAACCTTACTATGCCGAGCTGCACGCCTTTATTGCCGATTTGGAGAAGTGTATTTTGGACATTTCTGAAGCTGTTAATGGAGCGATTGAGGTGGTGAATGCACATGAAACCAAATAACCCCCAATATGAAATCGGATATAAACGGCTACGATGACGGTTATTGCCTTTGGTGTGGGCAGTTATATTAGATTAAGGAGGTCCCACATGCTCTTCAACCAGATTGTCGGGTGCATTCTAGTGTTCGGAACGTTATTCGCCATCGTGGCGTTGGCGGTTTACCTGACGCCGTATTTTGACAAGCGCTTCAACAGAAGGAGGTAGTCGTGTTCGAAGAACAGGAAGAATCCGCCGCAAATGCTAGCAGCGTCACATGGCGGGCAGGCCATCGAACTGGGTACGAGGAAGGCTACAACAACGGTTATACGGACGGGTATTCCAAGGGTTATAGCGCGGGGTATCGTAAGGCGATGGATAAGCAATACGATGTGGGGATTAAGGATTACGCAGAACGCGAATCCAAGTTCGGCTATCCGCAATGCAGGGGGTGACGTAATGCCAACATTCGATAAGGAGAACTCGGAGTGCTGCATTCGCTACATAAAGGAGAATTGCCCGCACGTGGACGTTAGTAGGAAGCAAATCGGCAACAGCGGCGTTTACGTGATCATAGCCGACGGCAACACGCTGTTCGATACTTCCGAAATGCACGCGTTCGCGGCTGGTTATCAGAAAGGGTTCGTGAAAGGGAAGGCTTATTGATGAAGTTCAAGAAGCTAGCCCCGCTGCTGAGCGATGACTTCCTCATCAGCGACTTGGATGAGAACGTGACCTACGGCATCGATAGCCACGAGGACATTTATAGTCAGGTTGTTTCACCGCTGCTGGAAAAGAAGGTTATTTCGATTTCCTCTTTCTATGACCAAGTTTTGGTCAAGGTTAAGATATAATAAGCAAGTGACAGCTTGAAAGGAGGTGAGTATATGATTCGCCGCAAAATGACGACCACAATTTGCAACGTGGTAACGCCTGATGGAACAGAGTTAGGCGAAGCGTCGTATCTGGGGAAGATAAGCCCCGCACGGTTGGCTAAAGTGGCACGCAGGCTGTATAAGAACCAGCTCGCAACGATCGTCAACTATCGGGTTATTCAGGAAACGTACGAAATGGAAGAGGAAACGTTTCTCGCAAATGCAACCAAAGTAGAAAAGGAGTAAGACAATGGTAGCAGAGTTCATCGAAGAGGAAACGGCACTCGCGACGCAGCAGGCCAACGCACTCGCCAACGGAAACGGCTTCGCACAGAAGATCGTGCAGGAAGTAAACGAGCAGGGCTTCTACACCACGCTCGACATCGAGACCATGGACGGCAAGAAGGCGCTCTACAGCGCGACGAACGCGAGCGTGCTTCTCCGCGATTACATGGAGACGCCGCTCGAAATCGTGAACATCACGTTCGCGCCGTCTGAAATCAGCGACGAGGACGGCAACCCGCTTACCACGCTCGGCGTATTCCTCACCGACGAGAACGGCACCACCTACAGCTCCACCTCCACGGGCGTTCTCAAGTCGGCTATGCGCATCCTCGCCAACTTCGGCGAGCCTTCCGAGTGGGGCGAGCCGCTCACCGTCGTGTGCAAGGAGACCAACACCAGCAAGGGACGTAGGTACAAGTTCCTAGACGTGGAGTAGCGCGAATTTGCGTGATATCCTTGGAGCGTGCGCTTAGGCCGCGCTCCATCAAAGGGCGCGCCCTCGGGTGCGCCCTTTGTATCACGGCATAAACAAAGCCCGCGTGTGAAGGGCGCGGGCTTTAAGAAATGGAGTAGGCATATGGCGAAAAAGAGAACCGAGTTAGACAAGAAAATCTCTCGCGCGCAGAAGAATGCCCGCAACAAACTATATCGCCTTCGCGTCAAAGGCGCAATAAACACCGACGAATTCGACCCCAGGGCGAGTGCGGCGGAGCTAAAGGCCATGAACGGCTCTCAGAAGAGGGCGTATCTTCGCAAGCTTGAGCTGTTCAATTCGCGCGGCAACAAGGTCATCGTCCAACCTGGCAACGGCATAGCCATTCCCGAAACCAAGCTCAAAGCGTACCGACAAGCGGAAATAGAGGTCAACGCGGCTCGAATCTTGAGGCGCGCAGCGGTTGAGGAATCGGTTAAAAGCGCGGCGCAGCGCGACATCGCGAAGATTCGCGACGTGGCCACCAAAGAGATCGCAAGGCGCGAGCGCGCCGAGAAGCAGGGAAAGCCGTACAAGCCGCTCAAAACGTCGGAGCGGGCTTTGCGCGGAATGCCCATCAACTGGAACAAGCTCGACATCGATTACATGGCCAAGGCTCAAAGCTATTACGATCCCGTGTTCAAGCAGTTCAAACCGGGCGAGCGCAACAAGTTTCAAGACATCATGCCGATTTGGATGCGCGAGGAGTTCCCTTCCGTGGAATCGGTCGAGCGCGCGACCAAGCAGGCGAAGGCGGCGAAGGAGAGAATCAGGGTTTCTCGCAAGCGCTACCCGCATTATCGCGAAGCGCTTATCGAGAAGGCCATGTTCTCAGGCTACCCCGAGCTTGCGGAAGCTATTCGCGCGCTCACCTACGCGCAGCTCGATTACCTGCACTACTACACCGATTTCGACGCATGGGGTTCCTTCTTCTCATCGGCTCGCGGGTACGTGGCGGGAAAGCAGGCGCTTTTCGAGGAAGACCGTGAGCAGACAGACGAGGCGGCGGCTCAGATGATGGCCGAGATTCTGCGTGCACGCAGGATAAGGCCAGGGCAATCAGGGCTGTCAAATATCACGTACAACAAGGATTGGCGCGGCGAGAAGGGCTTTTCAAAAGCAGGCGGAAAACTCGGCTCCGACATGAACCCGCTTATCAGGGAAGCGGTTGCGGGACGTGCGGGCGGCATCGGGCGTGCAGACCGTTACGGCTTCAACGCGTCCATCTTCGATTACAAGGAATCGAAGGCGGCTTCGGCGGATAGCGAGCGCATGCTGTACGAATTGCAGTACGAGATAGCGCGTCAGCTCAGGAACGGACGATGAAAGAGTACGCGAGCGACTTCGAGACCACCACGCAGGCCGACGATTGCAGGGTGTGGGCGTGGGGGTGCGCAGAGGTTTGCGAGGAACCCGAGGGCACGTTTCGCCACGGGATAACGATCGAATCGTGGCTTGAGCACGTGAAGGCGCATCCAGGTCGCTATTGGTTCCACAACCTCGGTTTCGACTCGCGCTTCGTGATGTGGCACTTGCTGTCCACGGGCGTGAAGTGGGTAGCGAAGAAACCGTGCGAGGGCGAGTTTTCCACCGTTATCGACAATTTGGGGAAAATATACGCACTTGAGATAGGAAACGCCAAGGGAAAGCTGCAACTCGCCGACAGCTTCAAGAAGATTCCCATGAGCCTAGCGAGCGTGGCGCAGGCGTACGATTTGCCCATGAGCAAGGGCGATTTGGATTACGAGGCGCCGAGACCCGTCGGGCACGTTCTCACCGAGGAGGAACTTGATTACCTGTCTCGCGACGTCCTCATCTTGGCGAGGGCGATGCGCAAGCGCTTGGAGGTGGGAACCAAGCTCACGACGGGCGCCGATTGCCTGGAAACGTATCGCGACATAATCGGCAACGACATGTGGAACCGCTGGTTCCCGCATCTGAACCCGATACTCGACGGCGAGATACGGCAGGCGTATCGCGGCGGCTACGTGTACTGCAATCCACTGCATCAAGGCCAGATAGTGGGCGAGGGAATCGCGCTCGACGTCAATTCGCTGTACCCATGGGTCATGCGCACGGCGCTCTTGCCGTGGGGCGTGCCCAAGCGCGGCCGCGGCAAGCCGATTGAAACCGACGATTACCCCTTATGGGTCGCCGAGGTGGAGTTCGATGCGAAGCTCAAGGACGGCATGCTCCCTTGCATACAGATGAAGAACAACATGTTCTACAAAGACCGCGAGTACATCCGCGAGACGATAGAACCAGTCATACTGTGGGTTTCGTCGGTCGATTGGAAGCTGATAGAGGACATGTACGACGTGACCGTTTACCAATGGGGAGCGCATTATCGGTTTCACGGCGCCGAAGGAATGTACAACGACTACGTCGATTATTGGACGGCGGAGAAGATCGCGGCGGGCAAGGAGGGCAACCGCGCCCGAAGGCAGAACGCCAAGCTCTGCCTTAACAACCTCTACGGCAAGTTCGGCCAGAAAGTGGAGGTGCAGGGAAAGATTCCCGTGCTCGACGAGGAAGAGGTGCTGCACTTCGTGGACGGGGACAAGGACACGCGCGACCCCGTCTACATCCCAGGGGCCGTTTTCATCACGGCGTGGGCGCGCAACAAGACCATCCGCACGGCATGCGAGTTCGGGGACAGATACCTCTATTCCGACACCGATTCAATCAAGGCGCTCGGAACCGACATCCCCGAAGACGTGCACGTTGACGATTACGAGTTGGGTGCGTGGGCGCTCGAGCAGACGTTCGAGCGCGGCGTGTTCCTCCGTGCCAAGACCTACGCGACGTATTCGGAGGGCGTGTGCGAGTACATTTGCGCTGGAATGCCCAACCGCTTGAAGGAGGTCATGCGGTTCGAGGATTTCAAGATAGGTTTCACCACGCTCGGAAGCGACAACCCCGACTACGCGAATCCCGATAATTGGAAACTTGTCCCGCAGAACGTTCGCGGAGGTTGCGTTCTCGTGCCGCGCCCCTTTACAATTCATGGATAGGAAAAGGAGGTGATTCAATGGCTTTGATTCAAGGTTTCGATTGGTATGCGGTTATCGCTGCGCTTATCTTCATCCTGTTCGATTTCGTGACGGGACTCGCGAAGGCGGCGTACAACAAGCAGGTATCGTCTACGATCATGCGCGAAGGGCTGTACCATAAGTTCGCGGAAATCCTCGTTATCGTGCTCGCGGCGTTCATCGACGTTGCGTGCGAGCATTTGGAGTTGGGTTTCGACACGCCGATTCTCGCCGTCACATGCGGCTACGTCGTGCTTATGGAGGTAGCGTCCATTTTGGAGAACATCGGGGAGATGAACCCCGATTTGGCGAACAGCCCTGTTTTCTCCATTTTCAAGAAAGGAAGTGCCGCGAATGGCAAGCATTCGGGGAATTGACGTAAGCTCCAACCAGCCAGCAGACATCTGCTCTCTGGTGGATTATGATTTCGCCATCGTCAAGGCGACGGGCAACCCGCCTGGTTACGCGTGGAATTACAAGAACCCCTACATGGAGCAGCAGGTGGGGGACGCGCTCGACAAGACGGGTTGCGCGGGCCTGTACCACTTCACGTTCGGGCGCGCCGCGAAGGAGGAAGCCGACTTCTTCTGCGATTCCGTTTCCGATTACGTGGGCCGCGTGATGCTGGTCATCGACTACGAAGGCCAGGCAACCGACAACGGGCGCGAGTGGTTGCGCGAGTTCGCGCAGCGCATCGTTTACTGCACGGGCGTGAAGCCAGTCGTGTACGCCTCAAGCTCGGTCATTAGAGACCAGGATTTGGAAGCGCTCGCCGAGGAAGAGGACCTGTCCCTTTGGAGCGCGAACTATTGGCGCGGTTACGAAACCGTCTACGGGTACGACACGAGCGGTATGAAGCAGGACATCCCAAGCTCGGCGCTTTGGCAGTTCACGAGCCAGGGCGTGCTCGACGGCTACGACGGTTTCCTGGACTTGGATTTGTTCTACGGCGATTACGGAACGTGGCAGAAATACTGCGCAACGAATAAAGAAGAACCTGAAGAACCTAAGGAGGACGAGGATATGACGAGCGACCAGGATTCGAAGCTCAACGCCATCTACGACGCGTGCGCGGGTTGGCTTCAGGGCGTGTACGACGAGGTGACGCGAACCGACGACCCGACGGGGCGCGGTTACGAGATGCGAGACCACGACCACCTCAAGTGGGTTGCCAAGCAGACCCACGACAACGGGGACGCCATTTCCGCTTTGTCAGGCAGAATCGACCAGCTTGAAATCAAGCTCGACAAGATCTTGTCTATCGTAACGAGCGACTAAGCGCACGCTGGGCGTTCGACCTTATCTCGCCGCCGCCCCTTTGGGCAGGCGGGCTTTCTTATGCGCCAAAATCCTGTTGGCCTCGCACACCGTCTCATCGAGCGCTTCGCAGGTTCTCGCGCAGAACCAGCACGAGTAAACTCCGTTCGGCTTGCCGACGTCGTAGAAGCACAGCTCGACTTCGGTTTCGTAGTTGCGCGCGTCGGTCACGCACTCGCAGGTCAGTATCCACGCGGTGCTCTCGAAACCGCCTTCAATCAGTATGGTTTCCATGCAACAGCCCTTTCACGTTGTCGGAAATTATGACACAATGTTGGTGCTAGAGAAGTCCCGTTCTTTTGCCAGTAGCGTAAATCGGGGCAGCGGGCCGTAAGGCCACCGAAGCGCGGTTCCACGGCTGGGGACTTTGAGCAAACCACGGGTGACTTCCAAGCATGAGACCCGAACAAGGAAGTCGCACGACTTGCACTGTTCGGGTCGATTAGTTTAAGGAGGCGGTCATGGATTTCGACGAAGTGCTTGCACAGTACGACAACATCCACGACACCGAGGGAATCCCAGGGTTTCGAGACACGCTTGTGTCCTACGGGCAATCCGTGGGGCAGATCTCGGAGGGCGCGAACGCCCGAATCAGCGAGCTTGAAACCGCTCTAGCGGCCGCGGAGGAGAAGGCTACCAACCTCGCGGCGAGGAATTACGAGCTTATCATCGCCGCAACGGCGCAGGAAGCAGCCGAAGAACCTGCGGCAGATGAACCGACCGAAGAGGACAAGGACGTTAAATCCCTGTTCGGAAAGAAGGCATAGATGCCAGATACCGTTTTGCAGGCGGACAACGCCGCAATCATCAACAAGGTTCGCGCCAACGCGAGCCTCGAATACCAGTCGCGCATTCCCGTGGTAACGCAGTCCAACATCTCCAAGACGTTCGCCACGCTTCAGGCGTACCAGCCGATGTGGAACGAGTTCATGGATGTGCTCATCAACCGAATCGGCCTCACGCTGTTCAACACCAACAGCTTCACGAATCGTTTGAAGCCGCTCAAGTCGGGTGCCATGAACTACGGCGGCATGATTCAGGAAATCGGCGCGAACCTGCTTCACGCCGAAGCCTACGACCCCGACGACACCAACGTGTTCGGCGGCGAGAAGGCGGACGTCGAGGTGAACTACCACCAAATCAACCGCCGAGACAAGTACAAGATGCGCGTCAACAACGACCTGCTCGAAGAGGCGTTTCTGAACGACGGGCAGTTGTCCGCGTTCGTGAACAACCTGCTTGCGCTACCCCAGAAGTCCGACGAGTGGGACGAGTACCTGATTATGCGCGGGCTGCTCAAGCGCTACCAGGAAGCCGACGGCTTCTTCAACTACCAGGTTCCCAACCTCGCGACCTCCAACGACCCCGAGGCCGACGGCAAGAAGATAACCGAGATGCTTCGCGAGATTTACCTCGACACCAAGGGCTTCTACCGCACGAAGTACAACGCGCTCGGCATGCAGAACGCGCCCGAGGAGCTTATCCTGCTCGGAACGCCGAAGTTCTTCGCGAAGCTCGATGTGAACGTGCTCGCCGCCGCGTACCACATGGACAAGGCGGACTTCCTTGCTGACCGCACCATCGTGGTGGACGATTTCGAGATGCCTGGCACCCAGTGCATGTTCCTCGATTCCGCGTGGTACAAGTGCATGGACACCAAGATCAAGACCACGAACATGTACAACCCGTCCGCCGACGAGTGGACGTACTACCTCCACCACTGGGGCGTGTACTCCGCATCGCGTCAGCGCACCTGCATCCGCTTCTCGACCGACGCCACCACGGCGGTAGTCGGCCAGGCGCGCGCGGTGACTGGAATCACGGCCAAGCTCGACCCCGAGGTTGCGGGCAACAAGGTGCTCGCGCCAGGTGCCGACGTCAAATTCGGCGTCGAGGTTTCCTATTCCGACGGCGCGAGCGATTCTAACGCCTACGCCATCATCACCACCGAGGATGCGACCGCGCCGACCAAGCTCCCCGCGAACGTCTACCCCGACACGGGAACCTACATCGACCGCATGGGCGTGCTGCACGTGTCCGACACGGCGGCTTTCGACAACCTTACCGTCACCTGGGTTGCGACCGAGGACGCGACCAAGCTCGCCTCGGTCAAGCTCGCCGCGACCGACTCCGCGGCCACGCAGGCCGACGAGGGCGAGACCAAGGCGGCGGACGATTCCACCCCGACCAAGGCGCGCGCAGTCGCCCGCGCCAAGGCCGTGAAGGCGTAGGAAATGGGAAGTCTTCTCAAAAGACTCCGTGGAGAGAACCCCGAACCGCTCATCGTGGATTCGGGGTTCACCCCTTATTCGTGGCCCACCGACTCGAAGGCCGTGCTGTGCCACGTGCCGTGGGACGCGAATTACCGCAACGTGGTCGATTGGCGCGACCAGGCGGCCAAAGACGCCTACTTCTCGAACCTCAAGAGCGATTCGTGCCAGCTCGATTCCATGACGTACTTGAAGCCGAACGACCCCATCTTCGTCGACGTGCCGTTCTCCAAGGCGTACGCCTACAACTATCTCGTGGTTGAGAACCCGAAGCTCCCCGTGCCTGGCGAGGAAGAGCCGCGAAAGCTCTATTACTTCGTCACGGCTGTGGGCTATGTGGCTCCCAACACGACATCCATCGCGGTGCAACTCGACGTGTGGACGACCTACGGCGACACCGCCAAATTCGGGCGGTGCTTCGTGGAGCGCGGTCACGTCGGCATCGCCGCCGAGACGAGCGCGCCGACGCCCACGGCGGGCAACCTCGGCCCCGCGCGCTCCAAGGTTTACCGCCGCTATCTCACGGCGGCGGAAGGCTTGGACATCGGCAACGAGTACCTCATCGGCGACGTGGACGCCTTCAGCGTCGCCGATTACGATTCGGGGTGGGCCGTGGTCATCATGAGCACGACCGACCTTTTGGCCGATTGGGGCACCAAGAGCAACCCGTCCATGACCACGGCCGACGGCCAGGTCACCGACGGCCTCATCGGCGGCTGCAACGTGTACTCGCTGTCCGCCGCCGACTTCAGGCAGTTCATGAAGAATCTCAGGAACTACCCGTGGGTTGCCAAGGGAATCATCAGCGTGACGGCGTTCCCGAAGGCGCTTCTCACCGACGGGCCTTCGGTGGACAAGGACGGCGTAACCCTGTATTTTCTGGGCACGACCCCTGACAAGGGGTTCTATCGCGAGATAGACGACGTTTGGAAGCGGTTGGGCGCGTCGATACCGTATCGGTACCGCAATCTCCACAAGCTCATGTGCTACCCGTATTCGGTCATCGAGCTGAACGCCTACAACGGAAGCCCCGTACTTTTGAAGCCCGAGCTGCTGAACACCGACACGCTTCGGCTCAGAAACATATCGTGCGCCGTGCCAGGGCACATCAAGATAGGCTTCTACCCGTGGGCGTACGACCGAGAACAGCTGGAACTCGACCAGTACGGGCTTCCCGTCGTGTCGGCCACCATGGACTACGAGGCCGTCACGATGCCCGTTTCGGGAAACTCGCTCGATTCGTGCGTGTGGTTGCAGGACATGCCCAAGTTCTCTCTCGTGAACGACAACTACCTGAACTACCTCGCCTCGACCACGCACACGCGCGAATGGCAGTACAACCAGGCGGGTTGGCAGCAGGCGAAGTCCAACGCGAGCGCGGAGCTGTCCTACGACCAGGCGCAGCAGCAGATAGCCACCAACAGGGCGAACTGGAACGCCTCGACGTCTGGACTCATCGGCAACGTCGCGGGCAACCTCACGACCGACGTCATGACGGGCGCGGGTATGCTGGGGATCGGCGGGGCCGTCGGGGCGGCGG
>ERZ1034973.2091-NODE-2091-length-10452-cov-150.534000_pt1 | contig 10452 bp, 6 predicted proteins | sample MGYA00520686_ERZ1034973 | MGnify/ENA primary metagenome ERZ1034973 (study PRJEB33766, sample SAMN09781775) | gut metagenome | biome: gut microbiome | host: Homo sapiens | place: Madagascar | study: EMG produced TPA metagenomics assembly of the PRJNA485056 data... | reverse complement strand
TGGTTGCCGCCAAGGCAGCAACCAACAACATTTTATTCATTCTTTTCATGAGCATCATTATTAATTCAAGAAAAATTTCTCTCATAACAACCTCAAATCCTGCATTTTATTGCGCAAGAAGGCTAATTGCGAATCCGCCACCTGCAACGGAGTTCAACTTCAAGACAGACTTGCTGGTTACAGTCTTCTTGGTGATGACATAAGCCTGCGGATTGGTCTTGTAGTTGGCATTCTTTGCATCCTGATAGATGGTAGCCACATACTTCTTGCCCTTCTCGAGGAAATCAAGCTTTACGGTAGACTGATGAGCCTTCATGCCCGTAACGCCACCGACAAACCAGTTATCAGAACCCTTTGCCTTGCGGGCAGCGGTGATATACTCCATTGGTTCAGCCTCCAGATAGATAGACTTGTCCCAATCTACAGCCACATCCTTGATAAACTGGAAGGCATCCATGTGCTTCTCGTAATTCTCAGGGAAATCGGCAGCCATCTGCAATGGACTGTACATCGTTACATAGAGTGCCAACTGACCGCAGATGGTAGAATTGCAATGAGAACCATTGGCGCAATCCATTTCAAAGATACCCGGGGTATAATCCATCGGACCACCCTGCAGACGGGTGAAAGGCAAGATGGCAGTATGTCCAGGTTTGGTACCTCCGAAAGCCTGATATTCTGTACCGCGAGCACTCTCGTTGCCAATCAGGTTAGGATAAGTGCGGCAGAGACCGGTAGGACGCACAGCCTCATGGGCATTTACCATGATATGATAATCGGCAGCACGGGTTACGGCATGCAGATAGTGATTGATTTCCAACTGACTGTAGTGATGCTCGCCACGAGGGATGATGTTGCCCACATAACCGCTCTTTACAGCATCGTAGCCATAATCCTTCATCAACTGGTAAGCTCTGTCCATATACTTCTCGTAGTTCATCACAGAAGAAGAGGTTTCATGATGCATAATAAGCTTCACACCCTTGGAATGTGCATACTCATTGAGCGCCTTGATGTCGAAATCTGGATATGGAGTCAGGAAATCGAATACTTTTTCCTTCATATAACCACTCCAGTCTTCCCAACCGATGTTCCATCCTTCTACCAGGACTGCATCGAAACCATGGGCTGCAGCAAAGTCGATGTAACGGCGTACATTGGCATTGTTGGCAGAATGCTTGCCCGATGGCTTGGCATGTACATAGTCGGTTCCATCCAACTTCACGGTAGGATAATCATGGGTATAAGCCCACTCTCCCTTACCTGAAATCATCTCCCACCATACACCTACATATTTTACAGGATGAATCCAGGAGGTATCCTTAATCTTGCAAGGCTCATTGAGATTGAGAATCAGGTTGGAAGACAATACCTTGCGAGCATCATTTGTAATGACCATCGTACGCCAAGGGCTCTTGAACGGAGTCTGCATATATCCCTTCATACCCTGTGCATCAGGGGTAAGCCAAGAGGTAAAGGTCATGGTCTTGTCATCCAGGTTCAGATGCATGGCTGGATAATCTACCAGGGCAGCCTCATGCAGGTTGATGTAGATACCATCATCAGTCTTCAACTGGAGTGAGGTCTGTACTCCGGTATCTGAAAAGACAGTCTGTGAGAGATTGCTGCTGACAGCAGCATGCAGGGCTGGACGGATGCCCGACAGACGGGTCTTGGTATATTCATACTCCTGGGTATCGTAATCACCAGGAATCCACCAGGCGGTATGATCGCCCGTCATGGCAAATTCTGTACGCTCTTCCTTGATGGTAAAGTAGTTGAGACTGCCTTTCTGAGGGAACTCATAGCGCAATCCTACTCCATCGTCATAAACACGGAAGCGAACGTTCATATAACTGTCTGTAGAATTCTGCTTCAACTCTACCAGCATATCATTATAATGATTGCGGATAGACTTGTTCTCTCCCCAAACAGGAGTCCAGGTCTCATCGAAAGTGGAAGTCTTCTCATTGATGACACTAAAATCAGAAAGCAGATCCTTGCCATCCTTGCCGCCCTTGGCGAGCTGATAACCCAGACGGCTAGGCTTGATAATTGTCTTACCCTGATAGGTCACACTATAGGTAGGTACAGTGCCATCCAAGGTGAAGTTCACCTTGATTTGTCCGTTAGGAGAAGTGATGTCTCCTGCATCTGCTGAGATGCCAAAAGCCATCAGAAGGCTTGCGAGCAAAAAGAGTTTTTTCATATTATTCTTCATTTTTAGTTTATGATTGACTACTTAGTATAACCAGGATTCTGGCCGAGTTTCTTGTTCAAGTTGAGCACGGCATAAGGGATAGGATAAACCATGGTATAGCCCTGCGTATCATCATTGTAATCACCTGCAGAAGCATTGTGGGTCACACCCTGGAAGCGGTCAGCAGTAGGCTCTGTAAAGGTACAGAATCTGATCTGGTCTTGGCGGCGTACTCCCTCCCAAGCCAGTTCCAGCATACGTTCATTCAGAATGTCATTGAGCGTAAGTTCTGTACGAGGTGTAGCAGCAACACGGCCACGAACCTCATTGACAATTGTGAGAGCCTCAGCCTTGTTACCCATACGATACTCAGCCTCAGCCTTCAGGAGCAAGGCATCGGCATAACGCCAGATCACCAGGTCGTTGTTGAAGCTATACTGCTGGGTAGTGGACTTGTCAAACTCATACTTCTTCATTCTGGCACCGGAACACTTCATGGCATGAGGGTCATCGTCAGCAGTGAAATCTACCTTTACAGCCAATGGCATATACTCCAGCGGCTTATCTGTAGCACCATCCTCTACAGCTTTTCCTGTCTCCTCCATATAATCCTTGTCAGTATAGAAGTTGAGTTTCAGACGAGGGTCCGGATTAGCCGTTCCATAGCCATATACCAGCATCTGCTGCTTGGAAGAGCAGGCTCCATTCCAGCCCTGGTAACCGATGGCACCACCATGGTTGTAATGCAGGGTGCGCACGATGTTGTAATCCTCTATCTTATAGTTGACGCAATCATTCGGGCGGGTCCAGATATTCTCCACGGAATTCTGGTTGGCTACGATGAAGTTGTCTGCATAGTTAGGCTGCAGGCGGTAACCCAAGCTTGCAATCTGGTCGGCACAATAGGCTGCTGTTTCCCACGCATTGCGAGTCTTGCCATCCAAAGTGATGTTAATTTTTTCACCCATTTCCGAAACAGTCTTTCCCTGCTCCTCGCTGGCAGTAGCCTTGCCGCTCTTGTCTGTTCCTACAAAGGCACTGTAGCTGGTTGGAGTGGTATCATCGATGTTATAGACCGGTGCATTGATGGCACACTTAGCCATACACATATATGCCACAGCCTTGGTGATACGGCCATAATATTCACCCTCGTTCTGGCTCTTACTGTCTGAAAGATGAGGAATACATTCTGCCAACTCAGAAGTGACAAACTTGAAGACATCAGAGCGATTGGACTGATTCACCTCGTTAGCACTCACCTGAGAAGAAACAACCAATGGCACCTGTCCGAAGAGATCCATCACATAGTAATAATAGACAGCACGAAGAGCTCTCAACTCATATACATATTCAGCATACTCCGGATGCTCATCCAGGTACTTGTTGAGTCGGTCGATAGAAGAATTGGCAAGACCGATGACACGATACAGGTTGTTCCACACATCGTTATACTTGCTTACAGACGACTCGAAGTTGTGGAGGAAGATATTCTGCCAGGTTCCACCATCTACCCAGTCACCCTGACGACCAGGAATCATACTGGCATCAGAAGAGAACTCCTGGAAGGTATGTACCGAGCCACCATCGCTTCCATACAATCCATTTCCGATGGAAGAATATACGTTAGCCACTGTGTTTACATATACCAGCTTAGGGGTACTGAAAGCCTCCTCCTCAGAAAACTTGCTTCGTGGAGTCTCATCCAGTGAGCAACTAGCCAGTAATATCGATGAAAGAAGCATTGAGCCTATAATATATTGTTTCATAACTGTAATCCTTTATATATTAATAATGTAATTCTTAATTAGAACTTGTTATCTATTCTATGTGAAAACATTTAGAAATTCACTGAGAGCGACAGAGTATAAGTACGGCTCAGAGGATAGATGTTCTTGTCGTCAACACCCAGATTGTCGCCACTGATGGTTGCTGAGTTGATCATTGGAGTCAAGCCCTTGTAACCAGTGAGGGTACAGATATTGTTGACTGACAATGCAAGGTGAATGTTGTTGATGAACTTCCACTTGAGCATATCCTTGGTGAAGGTGTAGCCCAGAGAAGCGTATTCAAAGTTCATATAGTCACCCTTTTCCAACCAGTAGTCAGAAATCTGAACGTCATGGATACCCTTGCCATTATTGAGATGCTGTGCACCGCTCAGGATATTATAGGTTGGGAAATTACTCATATTGTTCAAGGTCATGGATGTGGCATTGTAAATCTTATGACCGAAAGCACCGTTAAACTGCATAGTCAGATCCCAGTTCTTGTACTTGAAGCTCATATCCCAACCGAGGAAGTACTTAGGAATTGCCTGTCCGCAAACCTTGCGGTCGCCACTGTCACCCGTATCAATGGTACCATTATCATCAAGGTCTTCGATGATATACTGTCCATTCTCATCAATACCTGTGCAGTGAGGCAGATAGAATACACCTACAGGCTGTCCCTCAATGAGATAGGTTACACCATTGTTATGTACCAGACCAGCTGCACCTACCTTGGCAACAGAGATATGCTCGCTCGTTGTCATAGGCTGTCCCTTGTAGGTACCGCTCAATTTCTTCAGCTTATTCTTCTGATAAGAGAAATTCACACCAGAATTGAAGGTGAAGTCCTTTGTCTTGATGATGTCACCACGAACAGCCAGTTCAAATCCCATATTAGTCATGGTACCCATATTGGCCAACAGACGGTCGTAAGTGAAAGGAGGTACCGGCACGGTATAGGTATAAAGCATATCTGATGTCTCAGAAGTATACCAGTCGAAGGTTACATTGAGACGCTGCTTGAACATCGACAGGTCGAAACCGGCATCAAATGTCTTCTTTACCTCCCACTTCAGATCAGGGTTGCTGTTGGAGGTAACCGCAAAAGTAGTACTTGTTGCGCCGTTGACGGTAGTTACACCATTAGGCTCCATCAGGGCGAGAGAAGTATAAGGATCGATGGCATCCTGATTACCGGTTACACCATATCCTGCACGAATCTTGAAATTGTCTATCTGCTTGATTTTCTTCATCCAAGGCTCATTGCTGATTACCCATGCCAAGGAAGCAGAAGGGAACCAGCCCCACTTCTGACCATTACCCAACTTAGAAGAACCATCGGTACGGACATTGACGGTAGCGATGTATTTGTCAGCCAGCATATAGTTGACACGAGCCATGTAAGAGCTCAGGGTATATTCGGTGTAGTTAGACTGCAGATTACCCCAGCTCACATTGGCAGCAGCCTTCATGTTATTGAACTTGAAGTAGTTGGTATCAAATCCATGTGCCTCCTGTGAGTTCCAGTCGTAGGTATACTTCTGTCCCTCCATCAGAGCCAAGGCATCAATGTGATGCTTGCCGAAATCCTTGGAGAAATTCACCATGACGTTGCCCATATAGTCCTTGCGGTTGGTATTGGCAATATAAGCCCATCCGTTACCGTTCAGCTTACCCATCTGGATATTGTTAGGAATATAGAACTTATTGTCACGGTTCCAATAATTGTATGAACCAAAGGCACTTACAGTGAGTCCGTCGATGATGTTGACCGTTGCCTTGCCATGAACATTGACAGAGGCATCCTTGTAGAAGTCATCAATATCGAGCAATCCCAGTGGATTCCAGACTTCATTGGCATTCAGATCCTCATCCCATTCGCCCTTGTCGTTTCTTACATTAGGATAAGTAGGGTTATAGGCTGTAGCAGAATAGAACATCTTGTGCATATCATACTGGATATTGCTATTGCGCTGAGAACCGAATATGCCCAGTTCCAGCTTCAGATGTTTGTCGAAGAGATACTGGGTTCCATCCAGCTTTGCTGTAAAATTCTTCATATCAGAATTCTTCAAGGCACCCTGACGGAGAACGAATCCCAGAGAAGCACGAAGACTGGAAGTGTCTGTACCAGAAGAGAAAGAGATGTTATGATTCTGTGTGAGACCCACATTGCGCTCAATCTCCTCAAGGAAATTGGTATCGCCACCCATATCGGTATAGTTCAGACCCAAAGACTTGGCAGTCTCACGATATTCTGAAGCCGACATCAGATCCAGATTCTTATAGACTGTATTGACACCAAACTGGCCATTGTAGCTCAGGCTGGAATAGCCCAACTTGCCCTTGGCTGTGGTAACAACGATGACACCGGAAGCACCACGTGAACCATACTGGGCAGTCTCAGAAGCATCCTTCAGGATGGTGAGACTCTCAATATCGCCAGGAGCCAGAGAATTGAACATCGTCATATCAGCAAAGACGCCATCGATGATAACCAACGGGTCGTTACCACCTGAAAGAGAAGAGGTTCCACGAACACGGATGCTTGGCGAACTGGTAGGGTCGCCGCCAGCCTGAGAAATGATAACACCCGCAACCTTACCCTTCAAGGCCTCGGCAGGACTGGTTACTACACCCTTGTTCATATCTTCTTTCTTGATGCGATCAACAGCACCCGACACCGTGCGCTTGCTGCCCACAGCATAACCAACGACAACCACCTCATCGAGCACCTCGTCGTTTTCTTTCAGCGAAACATTGATAACATGATTTCCCTTTACAGGAATTTCCTGGGTACGATAGCCCAGATAAGAGAATACCAGGACGGAACCATCCTTAACATTGTCAAGCTTGTAGTTACCATCCAAGTCGGACACTGCACCATTCTTGGTATCTTTCACCAGAATGCTGGCACCAATGACAGGTTCACCTGTGGCATCTACCACCTGACCCTTAATGGTTGTCTGACCAAGAGCATTAAAAGTAATAAAGCATCCTGCTAACAGCAGACCTACTTTCTTTGAAAGGTTGTTTTTATCCATAATCTATAGGTTTATAACGATTAAAAATTGTTTGATGCCGCAAAAGTACGTCAAAATTCAATAGGTTGTTACGATTAGTAGGTTTTTGGTAGATTACCATTATCTACTATCCGATTTATCAGGCTGAATTTCAGCAAATTAAAGATTTTTTAAAAAAACACGTTAGTAGATGCGAGATTCTGAAAGTTTTTTATTACTTTTGCAGCAGAATCTTTAAAACATAAGAAACATGAGACATTTTATAACTATCGTACTACTGATACTACTACCACTATGCGCAAAAGCAGACAACAGCCAGCTCTACAAACAGCTGGATGCTGCCGTAGAAAAACGTGCGCATTATGTAGAAGTAAAAGAGAAAAGTCTGAACGACATCAAGCAGGGTGCCAAATATGTAACCAGCAACGAGGACAAGCTCAAGCTTTACGAGCAACTTGCCAATGGATACAAAGCCTACGAGTATGATTCGGCGATGACTTACATAAAAAAAGGCCTTGTTCTTGCCCAAAAGAGCAACAACATCTTATATCATAAAAGATTCCAACTTAGCCAAACCAGCCTGCTTATCACACGTGGATTCTATGCTGAAGCAAAAAACATCATGCAGAAGATAGAACCCAAGGAAGAAGATCCGCTTGACTATCAGTTTCAATACTATTATACACTTTACGGACTATACAACAACTGGTCAACCTATTGTGAAAACAATGAATTCAGCAAGATTTACGACCAGCAGAAAGTGGAATATCTGAAGAAAACATTAGAACTGTCGCCAAAGAAAGATGCATTCTATTACTACCTGCTGGGAGAGTTTTACTATTACAGCTATCATTCCAACAATAACAAGACCATCCAATACTACAAAAAAGCACTGAGTATGGAAAAGCCGGACAGCCGTCTCCATGCCATGACCGCCTTTGCCATATCCGAAGTATATCAGAAAGCCAACAACCCGAAACTGACGGAACATTATCTGCTGGTTGCAGCCATCTCAGACATCACTTCTGCCACAAAAGAAAATGTAGCCCTGCAAAACATCGCACTCTTCATCTACAAACATAAGACCAGAAGTCTGAACAAAGCCCAGGAATACATCAACCTATCCCTGGAAGATGCTTATGCATACAACAACCGGTTGCGCCGCATTGAGATTTCATCCAAATTGCAGATGATTACCAATGCCTATACAGATGACATCAAAACAACTAACAGATTGCTCAACATCGCCCTGTTGGTCATTATCCTGCTCCTACTTGGAGTAGGTATTAGCAGTCTATTCATCCGCAAGAAGAACAGGCTTCTGAAACAAAAGAAAGATGAAATCACAGCCACGTCGGCAAAAATGGAAATTCTAAATGAACAATTGCATCTCATCAACGACGAATTGAAGAATACCAATCAGAAACGCGAGAGATTGGTAAAGGTATATATTGACCTGAGCTATAAGAATATTGAGAGGAACCAAAAGCTACGAACATTGGCTGTAAGAAAGATAAAGGCCAACCAAAGCAAGGAACTGCTGAGTCTCCTCTCTTCCTCATCAAGTACAGAAAGGGAAAACAAGGAGTTTTTGACAGAATTCGACAAGTCTTTCCTTGCTCTGTACCCAACTTTTATAAACGAACTGAACCAGCAACTCACAGAATCGGCTCACATCCAACTGAAAGAGAATGGGGAAATGCCACCTATTCTTCGTGTGTGCGCCTTGTTGCGATTAGGCATCACTGAAAGTTCAAAGATAGCCGGCATCCTGTCTTATTCGCCACAAACCGTATATAACTACCGTTCCATCCTCAAGAACAATGCTATCGACAAGGAGCACTTCGAAGAAAATGTGCTCAGACTCTGCATGGTGATAGCCGACTGATCGGAGATTAAGAATACGGCACTCAACTCGATGAACACATCTTCTCTCTTGGTGTAAATGACAAGCACCACTTCAAGTTTGGCAACTTTGAGCCTGGAAAGCGGAACACGAAAAAATGCAAGTTTTAAAAATTATTAGGAAAAGAAGTGGCGATAGTTACATAAAAAGTAGTATCTTTGCATTTCATAAAACATGTAACACAAAACATGGAATAGATATAAAACGTTATGGAACAGCTGAATAACCCATTTGTTATCTACGGATATAAGGGAGCAGAATACTTCTGCGACCGCAAAAAAGAGACGGAAGTCATCATGAAGGCTTTGCAGAATGAGCGTAACATCGTCCTCATCTCTCCTCGACGCATCGGAAAGACGGGACTCATACACCATGTCTTAGAGAACATCAGCAAGCAGGAGCCTGAGACGCATTGTTTCTATCTCGACATCAATGCCACAAGAAATCTGAGCCAATTCATCCAATTATTGGCAAAGACGGTTATCGGGAAGGTTGATACTTTCTCGCAAACTGCCATGCGCAAGATTACCACTTTCTTTGCCGGCTACAAGCCTACGATGTCGTTTGATGAGATGACGGGAATCCCTACGTTCTCGATTACGGTTTCGCCAAGCCAGAGCGAGGATTCTCTCAAACATATCTTCGAGTATCTGAAACAATCGGAGAAACGAATCTATATTGCCATTGACGAGTTCCAGCAGATAGCCGAATATCCCGAAGATGGCACAGAGGCCCTGCTGCGCTCCTACATCCAGTTCTTGCCGAATGTATATTTCATCTTTGCAGGCAGTAAGCAGCACATGATGACCGACATGTTCCTGTCGGCAAAACGCCCATTCTATCAGAGTTCGCAAATTCTCAATCTTCCCCTCATCAACCAGGATGAGTATCATCGTTTTGCCAACAGATGGATGAGGACCCGGAATCTGACCATGGATCCTGATACCTTTGCCTATTTATATAATAAGGTAGATGGCCAAACCTGGTATATCCAAGATATTCTGAACCGCCTCTATCAGAACGGAAAGGAGATAACGGCAGCAGAAATCGATGATGTAACCTCGGAATTGGTAAATGAGCAGGAAGTGGCATTTGTGAATTACTACGACTCTCTGACAGATAATCAGGCTGCCCTTCTATCTTCCATTGCTCAGGATAAGTCCGTCACCTCCGTTCTTTCGCAGGATTTCATCAGTCGCCACAACTTACCTGCCGCCAGCAGCACAAGTCTCGCTCTCAAAACTCTACTCAATAGAGAATTCATCTACAAGTACAATGGCAGCTATATCATCTACGACCGCTTCTTCGGGATGTGGTTGAGGAAGAACTGCGCTGGAAATTAATCATTGCAAAAAAATCCGAAACAGATAGCTGCCAATGCTTTTTTCCGAAAAAATGGAGCTGATTTGCCAAAGTAACATCTTTGTCGCAGCTTCGTCAATGCCTTTCAACCTCATTGCAACCATGGTGTAACAATGCTGCCGTACCTTTGCAACCGTAATCAAACGATATAGGTTATGAATGCTAAAAGGGGAATTATTGTATTAGGATTGC
>ERZ1034973.2088-NODE-2088-length-10466-cov-10.379310_pt1 | contig 10466 bp, 9 predicted proteins | sample MGYA00520686_ERZ1034973 | MGnify/ENA primary metagenome ERZ1034973 (study PRJEB33766, sample SAMN09781775) | gut metagenome | biome: gut microbiome | host: Homo sapiens | place: Madagascar | study: EMG produced TPA metagenomics assembly of the PRJNA485056 data... | reverse complement strand
TTAAATTGATACGATTGTATTATGATGGGATGATATGGGTGTGGTGGATTGTGTGAAGATTCTTATTATAATATATAAATATTATTCTAATATAATATTATAAGATAGACAATATTATTAGCTTTCATTTTATGATAATATGTGTTATATTAAAATTGAAAATAAGAGTATGAAAGAGGTTGTGTAAATGAGAAAAGAAAGATTGTTATGCTCATCTCAAAAATACAAATTTAAAGATAAAGATAAAAACATTGATGAAATGTTGAGATATATGTTAAGACGTTCAACGCAAATGTTCAAGTACAATGGTTTGCCCGATAGTATACCTAAATATATACTTGAACTTTATTTACAGACCAACGGAAATGTTTGTTTCTATAAATACAATGAAAAACTTTATGTGTTTACCGGTGGTATGGGTGGAGAACTAAACGAGTATTATTTACCTACAATTTACACAATAGCTAATCCATTTCTAAATCTTACTAAAAATTTAGTTATAGATAAAGATTGTGTAGTTGTTGCGAATGATTCTTGTTATCAGGGTATGTTACCTCAATTTAAGAAATATGCTACTGGTTTAGTTGAAAATGAACTATCAATGAATATTGCGTCAATTAATAGCAGAATTATTTCTTTAATTTCCGCTAGTGATGACAGGACTCTTAAAAGCGCTGAAGCATATGTAAAACATATTTATGATGGTGATTTATCTGTTGTTTCGGAAGATGCTTTTTTGGAGGGCATAAAAGTTCAACCTTACGCAAAAGCTACAAATGATACACTTTCAAAATTGATTGAATACAATCAGTATTTAAAAGCTTCATGGTTTAATGATATTGGACTGAACGCAAATTATAATATGAAACGTGAAGCTATTAATTCTAATGAGTCACAGCTTAATGACGATATGCTTTTTCCTACTGTCGATGATATGTTGGAACGTAGACAAGAGGGAATTGAAAAAGTCAATAAAATGTATGGTACTAATATCACGGTAGAATTGAACTCATCATGGAGATATAATGTTGATGAAATTAATAATTCCGTTCAAACGGAAGATGAAACAGAGGTGATAGACAATGAAGTTGAATGAGGTTTTTATTGATTATATCAATAATGGTATTTTTACTTTTCTAAATTCTTTAGATGTTCCGTGGAAAGAAAAAAATATTTCTCAACAGTTAAATTTGCAGTATCATGGGAATATTTCTGGTAAAAAAGAAACATCGCCTTTAGTTGATTCTTTAATAGTTGAAAACAACTTAACAGATAACAGTAAAACAATGTTGGCTATGAGTATTTTTTCTATATATTCTAATAAATGGAATAGATTATATCACATCATTTCATTGGAATATGAACCCATAGAAAACTACAACATGACCGAAATAGAAAAAACCACATCAACAAATGAAAACACTGATACTATCACAACCAATACTACAAATTCCAATGATGTGACAGAAACTAACACAGGAACTAATACCGCTAATTATTCTGAAAACACCACAGGAAAAAATGTTATAACTGATTCAAGAACTATTGTAGAAAATAATAGCGTAACAAACAATAATTCATTATATGGTTTTAATAGCACATCTGGGGTAAATGCTGACAGTCAAAACGGAACAGAAACAAGAAATATGACAGATGAAAATACTCATAATGATGATTTAAAAGGTACGCGTACTAATGAACATTCCGAAAATATCAACACATCAAAAGTCACAGCTCAAAAAAATGATATAAAAGATGTTAAGGATGGAACACATACCGAAAACGGTTCACAAGATAGAACTTTAACACGACACGGGAACATTGGTGTTACAACTTCTCAGCAGATGTTAAATTCTGAAATAGAGTTGTGGCAATGGGATTTTTTTAGTGGAGTGTTTAAAGATATAGATAAAATTCTAACTATCCAAACATATTGAAAGGAGTTTAAAACATGGCTATTAAAGGTGGGTACAAATTAATTGATTTAAAAGACGGTAAATTAACTGTTGGTGGTGATGGAGTTACTGTAAAAGGTATTTACAACTCCATTGAAAATAGTTATAATAAACCGTTAATTTTGACAGGTATTAATATTGGCGGTGTTGAAAGAAATGATGTTTTTATTGATTTCAGTGACGATTCCGGCAGTTATGTTGCAAACATTTCAGCAACAGAAAAAATCACCATCACAAATGCAGACTTAGTAACAATTACAGCTATCGGTTAAGAAAGGATATGATAAAATGAAAGTAAATCAGATTTATGAGATTATGAATTCTGTAACAAGTGAAGTTTTGGGAGAACAGGCTATCACAGTAGCAGAGGATTTATCAAACATTGTTGATGTTGGAAAAGAAATTTTAAATGGAACTGATATTGACAATTATGTAAAATCTCTGGTAGACCATATTGGAAGAGTTATCTTTGTGAACAGAAAATACTCTGGCGGTGCACCGTCTGTTTTAATGGATGGTTGGGAGTTTGGCTCTATTCTTGAAAAAATCACAGCGGATTTACCAGAAGCTACAGAAAATGAAAGTTGGGAACTTGAAAATGGTACATCCTATGACCCTAACATTTTTTATCAGCCTAAAGTTTCCGCAAAATTTTTCAATAACAGAGTTACATTTGAGATTCCAATGTCATTTACAGAACGACAGGTTAAAAGTTCATTTTCTTCAAGAGAACAGTTAAATGGTTTTGTCTCAATGCTTTACAATGCTATTGACCGTTCAATGGTTATTAAAACTGATAGTTTAATTATGAGAACTATCAATAACTTTATCGGTGAAACTTTACACGCTGAATATCCAGATAATGACTATACTGTTAAAAGTACAGTAAAAGCGGTTAATCTTTTAAACCTGTACAATGCAGAAAAAGGTACAACTTTAACCGCTGATAAATGCCTAACAGATACAGATTTTATCAAATATTCTGCCTATATGATGAAACTTTATGTATCACGTTTAGGAAAAGCAAGCACATTGTTTAACATCGGTAAAAAAGACAGATTTACCCCCAGAGATATGTTACATATCGTTTTACTCGATAATTTTGCTAGCGCATCCGATGTGTATTTACAGTCCGACACATTCCACAATGAACTAACAGAGTTTCCAAATCATGAAACAGTTCCGTTCTGGCAGGGTAGCGGTGAAAATTACAGCTTTACTGATGTTTCCACTATCGACATTAAAACAAGCGGAAACAATACAATTAAAGCAACAGGCATTTTAGGTGTAATGTTTGACCGTGATTCTTTAGGTGTTACCAATTTAGACCGCCGTGTAACTTCCCAGTACAACGCTAAAGCGGAATTTTTCAACAACTGGTTCAAGTTTGATGCCGGCTATTTCAATGATATGAATGAAAACTTTGTTGTTTTCTTTGTAGCTTGATTCCGTTTAAACGGAAATAGTGGATGTATTTTACATCCACTATTTTTAAAAGGGGGTAACAATGAATATTATTTTATATGATAATAAAAGTCCTAAAAATAAAATTGGAAAGACTTTAGTTAATGCTAATAATATCACAGGTACTTTAAGAGGTGAAACAAGTATATCTAATATTCAATTACTGTTAAATATAGTGGACTTGAACCCATATAATTATATGTACATCGCAGATTTTAACAAGTATTATTTCATTACAAACATTATTTCTGTTCGTACTGGACTATGGTTGGTTAGTGCTTCAATTGATGTATTGGAAAGTTACAAAAATGAAATTTTACAATTAAATGTAATTTTATCCGATACTGAAAGCGTAGGTTCTAAACAATACAGAAATGGTTCGTGTTGGGATGTACTTGTGAAAGATAAAACAGATATTATTTCATTTTCAGATGGGTTATTACCGACAGGAGAATTTATTTTGATAACGGCGGGAGGTTGATGTAATGGCTGATACTACATATTTAGATTTTATAGATGGTGTAAAAGCATATTATGGTAGTGGTTCCGACCAGTGGGCGGAAATAGCTAAATATGGTCTAAAGGCAGATGATGCTATTAATATATTGCGACAAGTCCCTGGTGTAGACCTTGTTAAAAATGCCAACGGAACTTTAAGAGGTATTACATACAAGGGCTTTACAAGTATGGGTGGTTATTCTGGTAGTGAAGCTGATAAGCTTAATGAAATATTAAATGGTATTAATTCCAATATTTCTGGTGGTAGTTCTAGCCCAAGTAAGTCATTTAATATGAAAATACCATCTAACACTAAAGTAAATGAAACTACTAAAACTTTAGAAATGACCTCTGAAATTGGTAAAAAAGTAAGTACGGGAGAAAAAGTTATTGGAGCTTTAGGTACTATTGGAGCGGCTGTTTTTGCCGTAGGCACTGCATGTACTTTAGGTAAGACTATTGATAAATTACTATATAATGCTAATCCCGATTTTTGGAATGCCCACGATATGGAAACATTAAATCCTGACACATGGTCTGAAATAACAAATTCTGGTAGCATTGGAGATAATATATTCAACGCTTTAATGGGGGTAGACCCTGTTACAAATGAAACTACGGCATATGTTGATGAAAAAGCACTTGCTTATATGGCTTGGTATTTACAATCAAAAGACATATTTGACGTTAAACAAGTATTGGATGTTAAAAAAGAAGATATTCCAGACGATTTTTACCAAGTTAATAATTACTTAAATAGTTCTATTAATGGTTCTGTTGGCGATAAAGAAATAGCTTATAATGATACTGGTTATGCTATTACACGAAAATCTGATAAAAATGTAGATTTAAGTTATATATTGTTACCAAGTGGGGTAACCTATATGTTAATGTCGAATAAAAATTCTTTTTTGTATAGAGACAAAACGTTCTCATCACAGCCTTATGACTTTGACCAGATACCTGATAAAAACCCTAGTAGTTGGACATATGAAAATAAAAAGGTATATTATAGTTATAGTGGCTATGGTTCACCAAATCCAACTACCCCTACGTCTCCCATACTTACAAAACAAGGTGTTGACGATGTTGGATTTTCAAAACAAATAGCTTGGTTACTTGCATATAAATCTACTTTACAAGAAAAAGGAATTGACGGTGTTGGAACTCAACCAGATGCAATTGTACCAGATTTATCTGGTGCTAATTCTATTGATGATGTACTTAATATTCTTAAAAACACATTACCGAACGTTTTCAATAACGCTATTACCAACAGCGTACCTCAACCAGACGGAAGTATAAAAGATTATACATATGTTCCAATTTCACTACCTAACACCAATAACAATAATGACCCACAACCAGAAACTGGCGGACAAACACAAGCTAAACCACAAGTTAATCCGGAAACCTCACCAGATACACTATTAGATTTAATTATTAAATTAATCGGAAATAAACTTGATACACCTAACCCACCAGATACAGGAACAGGAAATACACCACCCGTAGTTTTACCTACTGGTTCGGCAAATGCGTTATATAAAATTTATAACCCTACACAATCTGAAATAAATAGTTTTGGAGCGTGGTTATGGTCTAGCAATTTTGTAGACCAGTTACTGAAAGTGTTCAACAATCCTATGGAAAGTATTATCGGATTGCATAAGGTTTATGCTAGTCCTATAATTGGTGGACGTTCAAACATAAAAGTAGGTTATCTCGACAGTGGTGTAAGTTCAAATTTTGTATCTAATCAGTATACAAAAATAGATTGTGGTACAGTTAATTTACAGGAATATTTTGGGAATGTTTTTGACTATTCACCTTATACCAGTATTGAACTTTATTTACCGTGTATCGGTTTTGTTCAATTAGATGTTGGAAATGTGATGCGTTCTAGTATTAATATAACTTATACTGTGGATGTTTTGACAGGGGCTTGTATCGCAGAGGTTAATGTTAAACGTGATGGTTCTGGTGGTGTGTTATATTCATACAGTGGAAATTGTGCAAGTCAATATCCCTTGTCAAGCGGTTCATATATGGGTATTGTATCTACTGTTATTGGTGTAGCCGGTTCAATTGTAGGAACTGTTGCAAGTGGCGGTTCACTTGCCCCACTAGCTTTAGGGGCTACAAGTGGTTTATTGAATGCTAAAAACCATGTACAACATTCTGGCAGTTTATCGGGAAACAGCGGTGTTATGGGTGGTAAAATACCTTATCTAATAATTACCAGACCTCAAACAAATATGGCTAACAATTATCAGCATTTACAAGGTTTACCCTCTAACACATATGTTCAATTGTCAGCGTGTCACGGTTTTACAAAAGTTAAAAACGTGAATGTTCAAAACATAATTGCAGAAAGTGAAGAACTTGAAAAAATTAAAACTCTGTTATTAGATGGAGTTATAATTTAAAATTCCGTTTAAACGGAAAGGGGGTGTAAATATGAATTTATCTGATATTGGAACATTAATTGGAAGTGTTGGATTTCCTATTGTAGCTTGTTGCGGTATGGGATGGTATATCAATAATACCATGCAGAAATTCACAGATACAATGCAGAAAAATACAACAGCACTTGAAAAATTATTAACTGTTTTAAGAAAGGATGAAACAAACGATGGCAAAAACGAGTAAAGAGTATTTAGATGTTGGTAAAAAATATTTAGGTACTAAAGAGGGAAGTGCTAACCATAGAAAAATAGTTGATATGTTTAATTCTTGTAAATTAAAAACATTTCCAATTTCTTACAGTGATGCCTGGTGCGCCACTTTTATATCAGCTATGGCAATAGAATGTGGTTGTACTGATATTATTCCTATTTCAGCAAATTGTGATGAAATGTACAAAAAAGGTGTTGTAATGGGTATTGCAATTCCTAAGGATAAATGGATTCCTAAAATTGGTGACATTATATTTTTTGACTGGAATTTAAACGGGGAACTTGACCACGTAGGGACTGTTGAAGAAATACTATCTAATTATATTGTTCGTTCTTTAGAGGGCAATAAAAACGACAGTGTTGCTTACAGAGATATAAACTATAAAAACGCAACTATCACAAAAATTATCAGACCGCGTTACAAAACAGTTAGTAAGAAAAAATCATACAAAAACTACTGTGATACCGCTATTAAAGTAATCAACGGTTATTATGGAAATGGTGATGAACGCGAAAATAAACTTGAAAAGGAAGGTTATTCTTACAAAAAGGTGCAGGCAATTGTTGATATTTTATTGAAATAATAAAAGGGCTATTAATAGCCCTTTTTTTAAATTACCAATTATCATAATAATGTGGTAAGCAATCTGATTTATATTTGCATATGATACAAATATGTGGACACTGTTTTAATACATATTTTATATATTGTTTTTTAAACCATTTCTTAATTATACTCATATCATTTAACCTCTTTCCCACACCACAATAAATAGTTTCTAACAATTTCACCAACATCATTGTCCTGATAAAAAACTTTATCTTTAGCAAAATATAAAGCAATCTTTTTTTCTAATTCTGTAGTTGGTTTGTTAATTTTTCTTTTCCAGTTTGGTAATGGTTTATATTCCGTACTGTAAACTAAATCTTTTTCTGTATCTTTAATAGGTGATGTTTTTCTGTGAATGAAAGTAAAATTATTATTATCTTTCATAATTATCTCACATTGTAATATTTCCCCATCAAATATTATAAAATATGTGAATTTTATATCTTTAGGTGCGTATTTAATCGGACAGTGGGGGTATATATTTACTTCCCATGCACCACCAGTTATCATGTTTAATTTAGGATTATCAAAAGCAAAATAGGTATCTGATTCTTTACCTTGTTTGTTAGGTTTACAATATTCCACGGCAACTTTTAAATTACTATCACCGTATGTATATATATCTATATCCCCAACATTCATGTCCTTTATATGACGCAATCCCATTTCATTAAAATATGGACAGTATTTATTTACTGTATTACCTAACATAAAAATTTTTACATTTTTTCTATGCCTTATTATTGTACTTAAAACGTTCATAAATAAGACAAATTCGTCTGGTAAGTACATTGTTCTAGTTAAAAATTCATCAAATAAAATCGTTGTTATTTCTGGATATGAGGTACTCTTATCGTGTTCCATTGAACCAAGGGCGAACCCATATGCAATAGGTTTTTCTAGTACGGTACGCTCATCTTTTTCATTGTATCTACACAAGTACCACCTACCAGAATAATAATACACATCAGTCCATTTACCATCTGTTAATTTTTCAATTTCATGATTATTAACTAAAGACTGGTACATTGTTGCTCCTCTTTTTCCTTTAAAATCTTCTGACCATCTACGCACAATACCGGTTTGTTCACCAGTTTTACAGAATTTTTCAAGTCCATATTTTAGTACACTGTACGTTTTACCATTTGAACGTTCACCAAAAATTATGTTATATTGTGCATCTTTAGATAGGATTGTTTTTAAAGAATAGAATTTTTGTTTAAACATTTTATTTTCCTTTCTTTCCGTTTAAACGGAAATTATAAATATACGTCTTGAACATTAGATATATAATCTGAATATTCTTTAGATAATGAAAGCGAATAATCAGATTGAGATAAGTGAACAGAAGTTATTTCTTTATAATATGCTTTAATTCCGTTATAGTCAGTTAAATATCCCTCTTTACATTCATCAATGTATGTATGAGTATTTTTTCCTGTGTATTCTGGCGGAATATATAAAGAATCGTTAAAATTTTCAAACACTTTATTACCGTATTTATTTAATAAATACGGAACACATATTTTTTTATTCAATCCAGAAACAGTTATATTTATTTTTCCGTCTTTTTCCACCATATAACGCTTAGCACCTAAAGTTTTAAATCTTGTATAAGTTCCCTCAAAATCCCATACCCCTAAAGGTTTTTCCTTTCCTTTTATAGTTTTTGGTCTTATACTTTCTTTATCTATGCCATGAAATTCCAATGCCTTTTCTAACATATTTGTTATAGTTCTATTATACTTTTCAATATATTCTTTATGAGATTCCATGTTAGTTCCCTTTATAGAATCAGTATCAGAATATATGTAATCTTCTTTAAACTCGAATATGCCGGTAAATAAATTACGCCTAGCGTATGCAGTAACCCATACCCCCCACGGAAAAAACATGAACCTTGAATTATCAGAATTATATTTATTTATAGCTTCTTCAAAATCTGGTGTTTGTTTTCCCCAGTCCTCTATATACGTTAATTCATCACGTACAATATCTGTTACTGTCATTCCGTAACTAGAATTTACCATTTCTTTAGATTTTAAATAATTTACTTCTTCACCCTCTACATCTTTTAACCTTGTTTTATCTACATATAGCTTTAAAATTGATTTAACAAAATCTGTGGGTAAATAACCCTTTTTATAACGTATAAAATTGGCAACTTTAAAAGTTCCCCATTTGTAACACTTTCTTAAAATAAAATAATCTTGTTCCGTTATTGTTACATATAAATGCTCACATTGCACTATTCTACCGTTATTGACTACAGCTTTTTTTACCCCCCAACATCTTGATAACGATAGATAATTCTCATACAAAAATGTGCTTTCAAGATTTTCTATTTCAACATCAAATAAATCATCTTTACTATTTATATTTACTTTTTCACCTTTAGACATTGGAAATTTTTCTGCCACCATAACTGTTGGATATGAACTGATGAAGTCTATTGAACCAACATTCTTTATTATTTTACCAACTTCAAAAACATTAGCATGAGTAAAACCACCTAAAAATGCTCTTTTTAATTGTTTATATTCTTCTACGGTTAAAGTTAAATTAGATATTAACTCTCTGTATTTTAATCGTTTAAAACTCTTTTTATGTGACTTTTTACCATCATAGAAACAATTATTTCTAACATAATTTCTAACATATCCAGTTTTTGTTAATGGAATTTTAGCTATATTTCCATCATGCTCTATCTTTTCTTGAATGTATGCCATAACAACTTTAACGTCATTAATACAATATCCTAACTCTGTATCGGTTAAAGTTGTGTTTGAATGTCTTAAAAGTGAATAATCTAAATCACCAACTTTTTTTTCTATTTTATACTTCATTAGATTTTTTCCTACATTTTCCAGATTATATCCAGACAAAATGTATGAACATCTAAATTCTACACCAGAAGTTGTTACTGCATAAATAGGTTTTCTATTATCAATTGAAAATACTTTTTCCCATTCAAAATATTTACGGAAAAATTGGAACTCATATGATAGGTTATGTACATATAATAATAGTCTGTATGTATCGCATAACTCTAACATTTCTGTCATTTCATTAATCACGCTAATAAATTCATTCCATGTTCTGCCCATTAAGCATAAGCCGTTTATACCTAAAGTCCATTCATACATAATAGCAACCTTTTCTTTTCCGTTTAAACGGAAAAAGGAAGTTGTTTCTATATCAAAAGAACATGGAATATTTATATAGGTGATTTTACCCTTTTTTACTGTATTAATTTCATTC